>Ga0068863_100003888_pt1 | contig 14763 bp, 17 predicted proteins | sample KBSSwiS62_FD_66596 | JGI IMG/M metagenome (GOLD analysis project Ga0068863, IMG submission 66596) | Switchgrass rhizosphere microbial communities from Kellogg Biological Station, Michigan, USA - KBS Switchgrass S6-2 | ecosystem: Host-associated > Plants > Roots > Rhizosphere > Soil ...
TCGCTGTTCAATACCTCCCGCCATGGGGAACCGGAGGGCACACCGATACGATAGTTGTGCCTCGGCAGTGGCGTAAAGTTGCAGACAAAGAGTGTGATGTCGGCGGAATTCCTGCCCTTTCTGAGGAAGCAAACGACGCTGCGCTGGGAATCGCTGGTATCCACCCACTCAAAGCCGGAGGAATCGAAGTCGACTTCATGGAGCGAAGGCTGACCTCGATAGAACGTGTTCAGATCGCGAACCCACCGGAGCAGTCCGTTGTGGAAAGGAGACTCTAGCAGATGCCAATCGAGGCTGGCGTCGTGGTTCCACTCCGCCCACTGGCCGATCTCGTCACCCATGAAAAGGAGCTTCTTCCCGGGGTGGCCGAACATGAAGCCATAGAGGAGCCGTAAGTTCGCGAACTTCTGCCACGCATCGCCCGGCATTTTGGCGATCATCGAACCTTTGCCGTAGACCACCTCATCGTGCGAGAGAGGCAGAACGAAATTTTCGGAAAACGCGTACACCAAGCCGAACGTGATCTTGTTGTGAAGATAACTGCGAAAGACTGGATCCTTCGACATATAATCCAGCATGTCGTGCATCCAGCCCATATTCCATTTGAAGCCGAAACCGAGGCCGCCTAGATAGACCGGCCGCGATACCATCGGCCATGCGGTCGATTCTTCGGCCAGCATCATGACATCCGGGTGCGCGCCGTAGACGTGCTCGTTTACTCGCCGCAAAAATTCCACCGCGTCCAGGTTTTCGTTCCCGCCATAACGATTCGGAATCCATTGACCGTCCTTTCGGCCAAAGTCCAAATACAGCATGGAAGCGACCGCGTCGACACGCAAACCGTCTACGTGATACTTGTCAAACCAAAACAACGCGTTCCCGATCAAAAAACTTTGCACCTCGCGGCGGCCGTAGTTGAAAACCAGCGTGTTCCAATCGGGCTGCTCACCCTGGCGGGAGTCGGCGTGCTCGTAGAGATGCGTACCGTCGAAATAGCCGAGGCCGGCTTCGTCTTTCGGAAAGTGCGCCGGAACCCAGTCGAGAATGACGCCTATTCCACGTTGATGCAGGTAATCCACAAGAAACATGAAATCGGTGGGCGTCCCGAAGCGGCTGGTGGGCGCGAAATATCCGATCGTTTGGTAACCCCAGGAGCCGTCGAATGGATGCTCGGTGATCGGAAGAAATTCGACGTGCGTGAAGCCTGCATCATGTACGTAGTCGCCAAGCTGAACCGCCATCTCCCGGTAAGTGAGCGAGCGGTTACCGTCCTCAGGTACGCGCTTCCAGGAAGCCAGGTGCACTTCGTAAATTGAAATCGGCGAGTCCAGGGAATTCTTTTTCTTCCGGCTCGCAATCCAGTCATCGTCCCCCCACGAATATCCGGCCAGATCCCATACGCGGGAGGCCGTCTGCGGTCTGACTTCGGCGGCATAGCCGTAGGGGTCGGCTTTATCTACCTGATAACTGTTCTGACGCGAATCGATGTGGTACTTATACAGCGCGCCGGTTCCGATATCGGGGATGAATGTTTCCCACATTCCCGCCGTGGCCCGCGACTGCATTGGATGAGAGCGCGGATTCCATCCGTTGTGATCTCCGACTACGGAGACCCGCTCTGCGTTGGGCGCCCATACCGCGAAGTGCACCCCGCGGCGGCCATCCATTTCGCCTGGGTGCGCGCCGAGTTTCTCGTAAGCGCGAAGGTGCGTACCCTCTCCGAAAAGATAGAGGTCGTAATCGGTCAGCCAAAGAGTTGGCGCCGAAGCTCCCATGTCTCGCCTAGAAGTAGTAATCGAAGTCCCTTTCCGTTCGAACCCACTTGCGAACTTTCATGATATGTGCGGGCAGACTCTCCGGCGTCAACTCAAAATAATTGCGGGCGCCGCTCCAGAGGAATCGACCGTCGCTGAGTAAATCGTGCGCCTGAAATGCGCGGCGGGAATCCAGGCCGAGCGAGGACAGATCGAGGTCTATCCAGCCAGTCTGCTTATGCAGAGGGTCCAGATTGCAAAGAACGATCACGATGTCGGAAAGGTCGTTGGTAGCCTTGCTATAACATATGACTGCGTCATTATCGGTTTTATGAAAAAGCAGATTGGCGTCGCTTTGCAGGGCCGGATTCTCGCGGCGAATCCGGTTGATGCGGGCGATGAAATCCTTCAGGCTACGGGGGCTCTCCGGGTCCCAATGTTTTAGTTCATACTTCTCGGAGTCGAGGTACTCTTCGCTTCCGGGCTCCCGCGCAGTATTGTCGCAGTGTTCGAATGCCGGGCCATAGATCCCGTAGTTTGCCCCCATCGTGGCGGCCAGAATGAGGCGGATCATAAAGGCAGCCCGGCCTCCGGTCTGCAGGAACTCCGGGAGAATGTCAGGCGTATTCGGCCAAAGATTCGGTCGAAAGTATTCGCGCACTCCGCTTTTCGCCAAATCCTGAAAATAGCTTGTCAGCTCAGACTTGGTGTTTCGCCAAGTGAAGTAGGTGTAAGACTGAGAAAATCCAGCCTTGGCGAGACTGTACATTAGTTTCGGACGCGTAAACGCTTCCGCCAGAAACAAGACTTCCGGGTGCTGGTTCTTAACCTCTCCAATCATCCAGTGCCAGAAGGGAAGCGCTTTGGTGTGCGGATTATCGACCCGAAATGTGATCACCCCGTGTCCGATCCAAAACTGGACGACGCGTTTTAACTCGTCCCACAACTCCCGCCACTGAGGGGTCTCAAAATCGATGGGGAAAATGTCCTGATACTTTTTAGGTGGATTTTCCGCATACTGAATCGTGCCGTCGGGACGTTTGCGAAACCATTCCGGGTGTTCCCGAACATACGGGTGATCGGGCGAGCACTGAAACGCTAGATCGAGTGCGATCTCGATTTCGTGATCTTTGGCCTTTGCGATCAGCCGATCGAAATCCTCCAGCGTTCCTAGCCTCGGATCGACGCTAGTATGTCCGCCCTCTTCGGATCCGATGGCCCAAGGGCTGCCGACATCGTTCGTTCCCGCGGCGGTCTCGTTGTTCCTGCCTTTTCGAGCCGTATGGCCTATGGGATGGATCGGCGGAAGGTACAAGACGTCGAAACCCATCGCCGCGACATACGGAAGCCGAGCTTCACAATCGCGGAGCGTTCCAGGACGGCCAAACTCAGATCCGCAGGAGCGGGGAAACATCTCGTACCAGGAGGAAAAGCCGGCGCGCTCCCGGTCGACGACTACGCAAAGTTCTTTCCCGTACCGGGCGGCGAATTGGCGGTCCGGATATCGCTGAACAATGACTGCGACTTCATCGTCAAGAACGGCTCGTTTGCCGCCCTCTGGACTCCGCTGGTTGCGCAAGGTGCGGATCAAGTCATGAAGGATGGCTGCATCGTCAGGCGCGGCCCGCGACGCCGCCTCTTCGACTATGAAGGCGCCTATTAGGAACTCCGTGCGGAGGTCCTGATCGGAGTCGATCCGTTTGATCATGGCATTTCGCCACGTTCTGAACCGGTCGATCCAGCCTTCTATCGTGTAATAATATTTCCCCACCTTGGAGGCGAGAAAGTCGCCGCTCCAGCGGTCAATGCCCACCGGTTTCATTAACGAGCGCTGCCAAAGCTCTTCCCGCTCATAGCGATACAGAATTTCCCCTCCGACTAGGGCATGACCATCGGTAAAGATGTCTGCATCTACGACCACGAACTCCCCGACTGTACGTTTGGCTGGAAACGCACCGCAGTCAATTTCGGGTCGAACTCCTTCCACAAGAACACGTACCCGCCCTTCCGGTGGGAGCATCCCATCCTGGTGAGCAAATTTGAGACCAAAATGTTGGACCTCGTTTGAGACAGTTCTCGCATAGTGCTCAGACGCTGAGGATTGTTACATTTCCGTTAGTCCAGACATCAAAAGTGTATGGCGGTCTCGCTTGATGCCTGCCAGGACTGCGTGAAGCTGTTCGAAGCATACCGCTCGGCTTTGCGGGATTGGGCGCAAGCGCGCGCTGATTTCTCTAAAGATTCAACCGAAGTGATCATCGCGACTCGATACGTGGAGCAGTTGGAAGCCGCACTGCGTCGTCACCGGCAAGAGCACGGCTGTTAGATCGGGCTTTCGGGAAGGTGCTCAATGTGCCGATTTGTTAGACGGGAACGCTTGCGAAGTGCTTACGGATGATGTGGTCAGCGATCTCTTGACCCCACGCTTTCTCAAACACCTGGCGATCTATGCACCATGGCAAGCTATCGATTTGCACCCTGCGAACTCCGTCCGGAGCGGTGTGAGGCGAGGCAATCTTGGTTCCCCGCGAGCGAAGTTCCGCAAGGGCTTCACTGTACTGGCGTTCATATGAGGTTTGCTTCATTTAACCAACAACGCGTGTTTCCATTAGGCAATGGTTTGGAGAGCGAAGTACAATCCGCCAAATACTGCAATTGCGACGACGGCAATCACAGCCCACTTAGTGATACGTTGCCGCGGGGACGCTGCTGACGCATCATCATGCTTCATCTGGTCTGAGAGGCTATCGAACATGATGTTCTCCTTGCTAGTGCGACAGTACTCCTAATCCACGAGGAACACAAGCTTCGTTCCTGACGGAGACCGGAGAAGCCGACGTTTCGTTCAACTGGCGCTTGCATCCGGCTCACGTTGAAAAAGGGGGCGGGTTCCCGTCGGAGGAGAGGAATCCTGCCCCCTTCGATACCTAGCAAAACTCCTTCGCGTCCGATAAGGGTTCAACTGCCGGTCGAGTATCCTCGTCCGTGGTATCTAGTTTCACCGTGCGCCTGCCGCAGGATGATGTCAAGGGGGTAAAGAGACCAGTGCCCTATCGAAGACACTGGCCTCACTGCGATCCTTGGCAAACTCCTTCGCGTCCGAGAGGGGTAGCCCGACTGCTCAACCATCATGAATCACGGACCTAAAAAGGTCCAGGCAAACGTAACTTTTTTCCTCAACAATAGGCCACATTGAGTCAACGCGTTACGGGGTTGGTGCTGTGGATAACCTGTGCAACAAGATCCAACTGCCACCGCGAGTGACTACGGCTGCGATTTTTCTGCTCGTGCCCTCAACGGAGCGGCACTTCCGGCGTTTTACGTCAGTCGCTTGCATTCAGACCAGGCTGCAGAAGGGCAAGCGAAGAGACGATAATGCGAGGAGATTCGAATGGTCATCAGGATTCCGCGCACTTTAGCCGTCTTTATATCCGCCGCAGGGGCTATTCTCGCGCTGGCGATCATCAAGGCCTTGGTGATCAGCGGCCTGTATCCGCCTCAGGCACAGGTGCGGCATAGCGACCCGATCATCGAGAGCCAGAGTTGAACAATCCCAGTCCGACGAAGGTTTGGCGTTGGATGGAGGGATTGGAGCCCGTCCTCGGGCTGGGCTGGGATTCGCTTGTTGAAGAATGCGTCAACGTCAGCCTCGGGCTGGAGAGTGAAGCCGCCGGCTCGCTTCCGGCCGACCTAGTGGCCGTTTGCGCCGAGCATCATAGGCTAGCCTCGGTCTATCTTCGCGACGAATATCCGGACCACAGCAAACCTGGTGCGTTGGCGACGTGGGAGGCCCGCAAAGCCGAAGGTTTATTGAAGGAAATCCGATCGCTTCATGCGCCATACCCCAACCATATTTTCGGACCACCAAGTTACGTCCAGGACTCTGTCGAGGAATATCTCAAGGAATGGGTCTTGTTGCTGAAGCTTTCGTCCCGAAAGCCGATCATCCATGAGTTCGGCGAAGGTGTCCTCCAATTCCTGATTCTCCCGTCCGACTTAAGGGAAGGCCGATTTGATAGGACGAAGCTACTTGCCAGTGCTTATTAAAATCAATGATTTAGCGGTACTGGAAGCCAACCTCTTTTGGTGGGTAATGCTTCCACAATCAGCAGGGCATGATGTGTCGAAATGGAGATAGAATTTTGGGAGGTAGGACGCCAACCGATTTGGTCTGGGCTGAAGAGACATCGCGGAATCGGATGGCGGCCCACTTGAGCACATGCAGTTTTTTCGCGAACGAATGAGCTATCCAGAAATGTCTAATTGGCAAGGACGAATTGCCCACTCACCCCGTCGTGAAGCCTGTCCGATATTTGCCAGGGGACGGTAATGCCAGCGTGCTCGAACTGCGGCGAAGAAACCGACCTTTACTACCACGGTTTCCCACTCTGTGTTGATTGCAGCGGCTCCGGCATGTTTCCGGACCATATTCTTCCCGAACCTGAAAAGAGCGCGTCAGCGAACTACCGCCCGACGAAACTCCGCCGGAATAAACGCCCTTGCATATTTTCAAAGTGCCTGATCGGTAGCCTTGCGCCGTTACGTGCCACGCGGCGCGGCTATAACGCAGCCGTGGCATGCCGTGTGGAAATCGAGCGCACGGCGTGAGTGTTCGCAACGTTGTTGTGCGTTCCTAAACCGCTCCCAGATCCGCATAAACATGTCGGCCTCGTAGCTTAGCGCGACGTTTGCCAGTTCCTTAGAGAGTGGAACAAGTTTCTCCGCTGCGTCGGAATACTCGCGAAGGAGTTTCTGGCGGACGTCGCAACTAATCATCCTCAGAATCCCTTCTGACGGGCCGCGGCCTAAGCCGGTGCGCGAGGTCAACCTAGACCAGCGGCACCTTGAACCAAAACGCTATAGCTACCAGCCCAATTAACGTTGCCCAAACAACCACAAGATTACGGTCATTTCGCATTTCTGGCCTCGCAATAGATCCAGCGGCTTCTACGCCACAGGTTTTGTGTCTGGTCTGTTCAATGAGAGCCAGGAGCGTGGTAAACGTTTCACCAAAAGCTGTTCCAATAATCGGCATACAGTCAAGGCTGTAGTTGACTCCCGCGGGCGAGCGGCATAGATTGGGGCCATGGCAGCATGCACTTTCTGCAAAGCCGAAACTGAGCTATACGACAGTGGAGTGCCAGTGTGCGTAAAATGCTCCGGGGAGGGGGGCAGCAAACGCAAACCGCCAGCCTCGGAGCATCAAATCCTAAATGTCCTGCAACAGGATCTTCTGGCAGCCACCGAGCGCTCCAAGGCGGCGACTGCGGCTTTCGACGCTGTTGCCAATGAGATCCCTAGCGCCTTGCCGCGTCCAGATGGAACTCAACGTATTCACAACGCCTCCCGCAAAGTAACTGTTGCCCGAATGGAGATGCTGAGGGCACACCATCGCCTCAGTGACTTCCTAAATGCTGGGATAGTGCCGGAAGACATGAGGCGGAGCGGTTGAAACCGGCAGTGGCGTTTTACCTTTCGCCCTCCCGTTTTACTTCTGCGGCGTTGAGCCGATCTCTAATGAAGTAATTACGTTTTTGCAGATCTTCTGCCCCCTGCAGAATCTCTCTCCGCAGGTGTGGGTCTGCAATTTTGGACTCGAAACGACGAATTGTTTCTACCGCCGATCCTGAGTACTTGCGTGCACGTTCGAAGTGTTCGCGGTTGTTCATGCTGGCCTCGATTTCCGCCGTTGGAGCGAAGGTAAAATTCACTTCCAACTCAGTACGTGAAGCCCTCCCAGGTTGGACCGAGAAGGCGGAAACGACTTCAGGACTCGACGACTTAATAAGGGCCGGAGAAGTTTCGACCTGCGCTATCGGAACAGCTGTAACGTTTCTCGACCCGATTTACTCTCTTGAACAGCCCGCCTGGACGCACTGCACACGTCCGGCCTTGGCCCATTAAAGGGTGGCGCTTTCCTCCGACGAGCGCCACCCCGATTCGCAGCTCACGAAGCGTAGCCCTCCAAGATCGTGCATCTCACAACGGCCCGTGATGTGCAATTGCTGGCGTAGAGGCACGAAAATGGTAGTTTGTATCGACGAGTTTCTGCAGAAAGTTCACCAATCTGCTTTTCGGTTTACCAAAGTTGCAGCACCGCCCCGCGAGGCCGGTTCGGAGCCGGATGATCACGGCCCGAACGACGATCCGCCCAGTGCGCTTCGATTGGCAGCTTAAATTCGGCCGGAGGCTCGATGCGTTTCCAGCCGAAGATTCATGACACGATTCCGAACAGCCGGCGTTTAGTCCTGGGTGTTCTGTTTTTGTTCTTGTGTTTGCCGAACCCAGACCTTTTTGCGCATACAGATGTGACCTCTCGAGAGCAGTTTAGTCGCGTGGTTCCGGGAGGCTTACCGAGCCAGTTGCACTACAACCCGGATAGGGCATCACTGGAATTAAGAGCTGATGAACAAAAATGCCCCATTTCTGCGCGCGGCTTCTTTGAGCTCAATGTGAATGCGCAAGGAGAAGTTACGGGGGCCCGGGACGTAAGCAAATCCCGTTCAATTCATCCAAAGAGCATGGCAGTCCAGTGGGTGAAAAATATACTTATGCAGATTCGGTTCAGGCCGTTAAGCCTTGGCGGCAAGACTACCTCCGTCCACACTTTTACGACGGTAGTTTGTCAGTAAGACTCGTGCACCTTCAATCTTCTAGCCCGGGTACGATCCAGTGATGTAGTTATGCAGATGGCGAATGGTATCGTCCTGGGCGGTGATGATCCAGTTCACGAGGTCGCCGATGGACACGATGCCGATGACGCGGTCAGCTTCGAGAACGGGTAGATATCTGATCTGGCGCGCGTTCATCACGTACATACATTGGCCAACGGTCTGCTCTGGCGTCATAAACCACACCGGCGAACTCATGATCTCGCGAACGCTCGTTTCGCGGGATTGTTTCCCTTTGAGGATGACTTTACGGGCATAGTCGCGCTCGGTGATGATTCCGGCCAGGCGTCCGGCACTGAGGACAACTAACGCGCCGATATGCTTCTCTGACATGCTTGCAATGGCGTCGTAGACGCTGGTCTCGGGCGAAATTGACCAGATGGTATTACTCTTTTGACTTAGCATCGATCTCACAGTCTCATTGAGATCGATTGATCTGGGTGATGCAGTGGTACTCATTGCTTTGTCCTCCCCGATGAGTTGACGAGCAACTAGCCCGCTTGGACCTTCAAGAGATTATTGACTCGCTTGACACCTTCGGTCTGCTTTGCGGTTCGCTCCGCTTCATCCTTAGCGGCACTGGTTTCCACCTTCCCGTGCAAGGTAACAACTTGATCGACAACGTCAACGTTTATTTTTTTGGCTGGCGTGTCCGGATTGTCAATGAGTTTCGCTTTGATCTTGGTGTGAATCCAGGCATCATCAAGCGAGTTCCCCAACTTGTCGCCCAACTCCCTGGCCTTCTCGCGGGCAACGCGCGCCATGTCATCCGTGTATTCGCTTCGGGCGACTTGGCTAGGTTGCACGTCGATTTTATCTGTGACCACCAAGCTTGGTCGTCCGTTCTTGGCGAGATCTACGGCCTTGGTTCTAAGATCCTCGGTTGGCACGGTGCCAGAGAGCGTAACTTCATTCTTGTCCGCCGCCGCGTAAACTGCGATCCCTTGAAGCTGCGGGTCAGACGAAAGCTGCGTCTTGATGGATTGTTCCATCTGGGAATTGTTGGAGGCCGCGCTGGTCGTTCCGTTGGTGGCGCAACCTTGTAGAAATAGAACGCCGACGATCGATGCAACAGGTAGTAGTATTCGCATGGATCACCTCTGACTAGGAGATTATTTAAGGAACCAGACCGTTGCATCCTCGGAAAAAAACTTCAAATCAAAAGGGATATTCCCCGGGAACTCACGCAGATCGTCAGGCGGGTTTTCACAAGCGCCCGAGGTGCAAAATTTTCTACTAGCCGGGTGCGTTTAGAAGCATTCTCCGAGATGCGCGTTACACAACCGGGTGAAGGGGCTCGATTCGGACCTGCACCGGCGACGTAGCCGGGATTCAAGGGCTGCTCGCGCACGCTGATCCATGCCTTCCATGCTTTCGGTCGTCACCGCCGGTGCAGGTTGCTATAATTCGAAACAACCTCGAACCTCGGTTGAAACGCGCCGTCCATTCAGCCAGTATGCCGCCGACGTAGCGTTGGAATCGATCGGAATCATTGCCAATCGCTCGATGGCCACCCCAGTTCAACGCCGCGTTGACAGCATGGCGAAGGCGCTATCGCACGGCGACCGCGTCGAGTTGAACGTCAACAGCGAGAATCTGCTCTCCGAACGGGAGGAGATTTTCGAGTCCTGGCGCAGATGCCTCCTCGATCTCCGTGTGGACGCGAGGGACGCTTCGGCACCTCACATCATCACGCAAAACGAATTGAAGGTCTCTCGCGAGCCGCTGGAGAATATCGTAATTCAGGCTCAAGACGAGATCGACCGGCTCTATGCCGTGCTTCGCCAGCGCGGCTACGTCGTGTTGTTGTGTAACCGCGAGGGAGTGGCGATTCATCATCGCGGGGACGAAGCCCAAGCCGTCGAGTTCAAGCACTGGGGGATCTGGGTGGGGGGCGTCTGGTCGGAGGAAGCCGAAGGAACCAACGGCATTGGCACGTGCATCGCCAAGCAGGTGCCGCTGCTGGTACACGCCGACCAGCACTTTCGCAGCCGGCATACCCGGCTCAGTTGCGCCGGCGCCCCGATCTTTGACCCTCACGGGGAGTTGGCGGCCGTGTTGGACGTCTCGCGAGTGTCGAGCGGAGAGGACCAAGGCTCGCTGCCTCTGGTTCTCGATACAGTCACGGTCGCGGCGCGAGCCATCGAAGAACGGTTGTTTCGGGCATGCTTCCACCACACCTGGACTGTCGCTGCACTGCCTTCCGACAACGGGTCCGCATTGCTTCTGGCCGTGGACGAGCACCAATGGATCGTGGGAGCCGACCGCATTGCGCGGGACGTCCTGAGATTGGATGACGAGAGACTTGCGAGTGGAGTTCCCCTGTCGGCGGCTTTCGAATTCGACCCTTTGCTCTTTCGACAGACTGGTGACAAAGACATCCCAGCCCGGGTCATGCGGGCCGGCAGCGAAGGATGGTGGTATGCGTTGTTTACGCCGCCGATCAGCAAATCCCGAATGGCGCGGAGCGGCGCGGAAGCGACGGTGCACAGCCGGCCTCGGATCAGCACGCTGGGGCAACTGCCGGCTGCCGAGCCGCTGGTGCCCAGCCGTGGGGGGCTGCCGCCGGTGCTTACCCAGCGCATCTGCGAACACATCGAATCCCATTTGGAACAGAAAATCGGGCTAGAGGCGCTAGCGGCGATGGCGGGGCTTTCCACTCATCATTTCGCAAGGGCATTTCACCAGTCGGTGGGAATGCCGCCTCACAGCTACCTTCTGAGCCGGCGGCTGGATCGAGCGGAGCGTATGCTGAGGGAGACTCAACTTCCGCTGTCGGAGATCGCGATCGCGACCGGATTTTCCGACCAGAGCCATCTCGCGCGGCACTTCCGGCGGCGGACGGGCATGTCGCCACGTCTGGCGCGCTGGAAGGACCGCTAGGCTCTGTCACGCAAATAGTTCCGTCCCACAAATGGCTTCAGGAACTTAGCTACGGCCGCCCTTCAGGGCCGCCGTCCAGTAAAGACCTTCGTGTACCCAAGTTTCTTGCGCGCCGGAACGGGCGGGCAAGTTGGAGCAAGATTGTCCTGAATCCGACAGCTTCGTTCAAGATCCTTTTTTGCCGTACTGGTAGCATCGCCTCATGATGGTCAGACAACGTGCAGCGGTGAAGCGCACTTTAACGATTCTCGAGCTACCCCCAGGGCTTCCCAGTATCGGTACGCGCCGGCCTCCGTCGACGAAGGCGGGGCCAGCCGGCCGGCAGGTGGCGCGGTCGCAAAAATTGGCGATTTTCCCAAACCCGGCGGCGCCGGATCCAACTCGCATTCGAATCCTCAGCCTCGACAGCCATCCGTTGTTTCGAGCGGGGATTGCAGGGATGATTGGGGAGGAGCCGGACATGGTGCTCGTCTCACAAGCATCGACCGTACAAGAGGCGATTCAGCAATACCGGGAGCATCGGCCCGACATCACGCTGATGGACCCATGGCTGCCGGACTTCGGCGGGATCGAGGCTCTGATCGCGATCCGCGCCGAATTTCCAGCGGCGCGTATCATGGTCCTCACTACCTGCGACGGCGATGTTGACGTGGAACGGGCGCTGAAGGCCGGGGCCAGCGGTTATCTGCTTAAAAACACGCCTCCCCATGAGTTGCTACAGGAAATCCGAAAAGTACATGCGGGTCAAAAAGTGATCCAGGCGGAATTGGCCGCCAAACTGGCTGAGCATATGGGCGAGGACACGCTGTCGGCCCGCGAGCTTGAAGTACTGGCGCTAGTTGCTGCAGGGAACCGGAACCGCGATATCGGAGAGCAGTTGTGCATTACCGTCGAGACCGTCAAAGTGCACCTGAGGCACATCCGCGAGAAGCTGGGAGCGAAGGATCGCACAGAAGCCATAGCGATCGCGGCGCGTCGCGGAATCATTAGGCTTTGAGGCTCGCAGACAAGGGGGCGGGTTGCCGAGAACTCAACTCGATCGCAGATTAGGCCGGCACCGTGAAGAAGAAAGTGGACCCGCGCCCGATTTCGGACTCTACCCAAATTCGTCCGCGGTATCGCTCGACAATACGTTGGCAAATCGCAAGGCCCATGCCACTCCCCGCGTGAACATGATCCGCATGCAGGCGTTTGAAGAGTCCAAACACGACTTCAAGATATTCCGGGGAGATACCAATGCCATCGTCTTGAACCGAGAATGCGTAATGGCTATCGTTTTTTCGGGCGGTCACACAAATATGCACCGCCGCCCCTTCTTTCCGGTACTTAATGGCGTTGCCGATTAGATTCTGAAAAACCTGTTCCAGGTGACTTTGGCGCATACGGACCATCGGCATCTCACCAATGGTTATTCTTGCTCCGCTCTCGCCAATCGCTGCTGAGAGGTTCGTGATCGCCGCTTCTACCGGTCCCCGAGCCGAGATTGGCTCTGGCACTTCGTCAGGTATGCCGGAGGCATGAGCGTAGGACATCAGATCCGCGAGCAATCCCTCCATGCGGTAGGCGCCGCTTTGTATGAAATGTAGGAATTCCTGACCCTTCGCGTCAATTAAGTGCCCATAGTTTTTCGCAAAGAGTTCGGTGTAGATGGCAATACTTCGGATTGGCTCCCTCAGATCGTGACTTGCTGAATATGCAAACTGCTCTAGATCCGCATTTGCGCGAATAAGTGCCTCCTGCCGGCTTCGCACTTCATATTGCCGCAGTCGAGCGCGCAACGCTGAACGTACGGCGCTGTGCACTGTTTCGGGGCGCACAGGCCGCTCCATAAAAGTAAAGTTTCCGAGTGCTTCCAACTCGTGTGCCCGCCTCATGGTTGCAAGCGTGGGCTTGCCTCCCGACATGAGTATGACGATGGGCAGGTCCGCCCACGGAGGTTGCGACGCCAGCCATTTACTCAGAGCCTCAGCGCAATCGGACGAGAGCGCCTCTTCAGCCACAATTGCCATGCCGGCGCCTTCCGTTAGCTTTTCAATCAGAATTACTCCGTTCGTACAGATGTCGACGTCGAATTCAGGAGCCAATGTGTCCGCGAGTAGCCGTGCATCTCGCCCCACGGGAGCGAGAATGAGCGCACGCATTTCAAGGGGACTGCGGCGAAACATCTAGGGCTCGGCTTGCCCCTTAAGCAAACGGTCGTCTTTACCGCGATAGCGCGGAACACCCGTTAACACACCTTCGAAATCTCGCAAGACTTCCCCGATTCGAATACCGCTGCCGCCGATTTTCATCTCTCGAAGCGCACGCTCATGGGCTCCACGGCGCTTCTTAACGACCGAAATCGCCTGGCGCACTTCTCCCGCTGCTTCAAAGAAACGCAGCAAGATAACAGTGTCCGCAAGAAAGCTCACATCGACTGGTGTCTGCATGTTGGGACCCAACATGCCGTGTTGAGCCATCGTTAGAATTGTGACGACGCCCTTTTCGCCTAGATACCTGAGCAGTTCGTGCATGTGGATCAACAGGAAGCGTTCGCTGGGCATTCCGTTTAGATAGCCGTTGAGACTGTCGATAACGATGAAACGAGCATTGCGCCCTTCGACCATTCGCTGAACGCGATTTGCAAATTCACCCGGGGACAATTCACCGATGTCCACTTGCACTAACTCAAATAGTCCCGATGCAAGGTGAGTTTTGAAATCCATGCCATATCCAGCCGACCGGTGGAGAAAGGTCTCGCGGCTCTCCTCAAACATGTAGCATGCCACCGACTCGCCCCGCTCCAATGCCGCGAGCATATATTGAGAGCACAGGGTGGTCTTTCCACAACCCGCCGGCCCAAGGAGGAGTGTACTCGAACCCCGGTCAAGCCCACCTCCCAACAGGGCATCCAGTGGTTGGCTACCGCTAAGGGCCACTCCTGCTTGCTCGGCGAAAACATCGTTGGCTGACAATCTAGGAAATAATTCAATACCGCCAGTCTTTATTAGAAAGTCATGGCGTCCGTCCTGAAAACGAACTCCCCGCATCTTGATGATGTGGAACTGACGGCGAGTATTGCCGTATTCGCGACCTTCTCGCTCCATGCGAAGGACTCCGTGAGCAATGCTCTGAAGCTGCTGCTCACCTTCGAGCGCAGTGCGATCGTCCAATACGAGGACCGTGCACTTTCTCCCGGAGAAAAATTGCTTGAGCCCAAGAATCTCACGCCGATATCGCACACTGGTTTGAGATAGTATTTTTAGCTCCGAAACCGAATCAAGTGCCACTCGTTCAGGATTTAGCCGCTCAACTTCGTCACGCATCCGCTGAATGGTCTCGCCCAGTTCCACGTCGGACGGATGGTAAACCGTATAGTTTGCCTCTTCCTGAAGGCGTTCGGAAAGAGAATCTAACTCCAGAAGGTCGATCCCGTCTAGGGCCCAGCCGTGCGAGGACGCTACGTCGCGGAGCTC
>Ga0068863_100003890_pt1 | contig 14761 bp, 19 predicted proteins | sample KBSSwiS62_FD_66596 | JGI IMG/M metagenome (GOLD analysis project Ga0068863, IMG submission 66596) | Switchgrass rhizosphere microbial communities from Kellogg Biological Station, Michigan, USA - KBS Switchgrass S6-2 | ecosystem: Host-associated > Plants > Roots > Rhizosphere > Soil ...
CCGCGAGTCCCACACCATCGGCCGCGAGTCCCACAACACCGGCCGCGAGTCCCACGTCTCGGCCGGTGGGTCGAGCGCGGCGTCCCCCGGCGCCGAGTCCAGCGGTCCCCGAGTGGCGGGGCAGATGGTGGGACCCGTGTTCGGGGCGCTGCGCGGTGGCTACGGAGACCTGCTCGACGCACTGCTCGCGGCCTCCGGTGCCGAGCTCCGGCTCGGGACGACCGTGCGGGGGATCGAGCGCGCGGCGGGCGGCTGGCGGCTGCTCCTCGGCCCCGCGACCGCCTCCGAGCACCTCGACGTCGACGCCGTCGTGCTCGCCGTCCCCGCCCCCGCCGCAGCCGCGCTCCTGGCCGGAACCCCCGCCGCGGCCCTGCTCGCGGAGATCGAGCTGGCCTCGTCGGTGGTGGTCGCGCTCGCCTTCGACGGGGTCACGGGCCCCGACACCTCCGGTGTGCTGGTCGCCGCGGACGAACCGCTGTCGATCAAGGCGGCCACGCACTCGTCGAGCAAGTGGGCGCACGTCTCCCCGGACGGGGTCGTCCGGCTGCGCGTGTCGATGGGCCGCTTCGGCGAGGCGGCCGGCCTCCGGGTGGCGGACGCCGAGCTCGTCGCCCGTGCCCGCCGGGACCTCGCGACCCTGCACGGCCTCACCGCCGAGCCCGTCGACGTGGTCGTGCAGCGGTGGGGCGGCGGCCTCCCGCAGTATGCCGTCGGCCACCTGGACCGGGTCGCGGCGATCGAGGCGGCCGTCGCGGAGCTGCCGGGCCTCGAGGTCATCGGGTCGGCGCTGCACGGCGTCGGCGTCCCCGCCTGCGTCGACACGGCGAGGAAGGCGGCCGAGCGGATCGCGGAGGCCTTGGTCGGGTCCTGATCCTTCGACCGGCATCCGACGACGGTGGCCCTCGGAAGGACCATGGCCTGGGCGGCGGGGGCGTCGGGGCGGCGTGGCAGCATGGAGGCATGGCCCGCCTCGACTACGCCGAGCTCAACGCATCGATCCGCTACACCATGTGGTCCGTGTTCCGGGTGGAACCCGGGAGGCTGGGGGAGGACCGGTCGACGGCGGCCACGCAGGCGGCGGAGTTCGTGGAGGCCCTGGCGGGCAAGGGCGTCGTGGTGCGCGGGGTGTACGACCTCGCGGGCGTGCGCGCGGACGCGGACTACATGGTCTGGTGGCACGCGGACACCCTCGAGGCACTGCAGGCGGCGTACGCCGACCTCCGCCGCGAGACCACGCTGGGCCGGGCCAGCGTGCCGGTGTGGAGCCAGGTCGCGCTGCACCGCCCCGCCGAGTTCAACAAGAGCCACATCCCGGCGTTCCTGGCAGGCGAGGACCCCAAGAAGTACGTCTGTGTGTACCCGTTCGTCCGCAGCTACGAGTGGTACCTGCTGCCGGACGACGAGCGTCGGAAGATGCTGGCGGACCACGGCAAGGAGGCCCGGGACTACCCGGACGTGCGCGCCAACACCGTGCCCGCCTTCGCCCTCGGCGACTACGAGTGGATCCTGGCGTTCGAGGCGGACGAGCTGCACCGCATCGTCGACCTCATGCGACACCTGCGCGGCACCGAGGCGCGCCTGCACGTCCGCGAGGAGGTCCCCTTCTACACCGGCCCGCGGGTCGAGGTCGGGGACCTGGTCAGCACGCTCCCGTAGAACGACGCAGGCCCCGCACCGCACGGTGCGGGGCCCGGTGTCACTCCGCAGGCTCCAGCGTCATCGAGATCGAGTTGATGCAGTAGCGGAGATCCGTGGGCGTGGGGTATCCCTCGCCCTCGAAGACGTGCCCGAGATGGCTGTGGCAGGCCTTGCAGACCACCTCGACCCGACGCATCCCGAGCGAGGTGTCCGCCCGCTCGATCACGGCCGCGTCCCGCGGCGCGTAGAAGGACGGCCACCCGCAATGCGACTCGAACTTGGTCTCGCTGCGGAACAGCTCGGCCCCACACGCGCGGCACTTGTACACCCCGACCGTCTTCGTGTCCGTGTACTCGCCCACGAACGGCCGCTCGGTCCCCGCCTGCCGCAGCACCCGGTACTCGGCCGGGCTCAGCTGCGCCCGCCACTCCTCGTCGGTCTTGACGACCGTGGCGGCGGGCTCGACCCCCGACGACGACTCCGACTCGCGGCTGAACAGACCCATGCGATCACGCTAACCCTTCCCGGCATCGGATTGCCGCATCGCCTACAACACCGCGGGCGCCCGGGACGTTCCGCGCTACAGCCAGGTGCCGAGCACGAACACCAGCGCCCGGCAGACCACCCACACCACGCCCACGAGCAGCAGCACGACGACCACCACCGCACCCCAGTACCGGCCGCCCTGCGCCCGGTTCGCGGAGTCCGCGAACTCCCGCACACCGTCCAGGTAGCCCTCGACCGTGAACGACGGGCGGTCCCGCTGCATCCGCTCCAGGTGCTCGGCGAAGGCCCGGGCCTCGGGGTCCGCCGGGTCCAGGCCGACGAGATCGTCGTCGAACCGACGCGCCCAGCCCTCCCGCCCCGTCATGGCGGCCAGCGTAGCGGGCGGGCGCGCGGTCGGCAGGGACGTGATCGGCGACTTCGGTGCCCGGAGCCGGTAGGTTCGCCGCCATGGCGGCGAAGTCGGTCATCCTGCTGGACGTCGGTGGGCGCGAGGTGCGCCTGACCAGCCCGGACAAGGTCGTCTTCCCGGACCTGGGGATCACCAAGCGCGAGGTGATGGAGTACTACCTCGCCGTGGCCGAGCCGATGACGGCCGTGCTGCGGGACCGCCCCACCAACCTCAAGCGGTACCCGGACGGCGTGGACGGCGAGCCCTTCTTCGCCAAACGGCTGCCGAAGGGGGCGCCCCCGTACGTCGAGACCGCCCGGGTCACCTTCCCGAGCGGGCGCACCGCGGACACGTTCTGCCCCACCGAGCCGGCCGCGATCGCCTGGGCCGCCAACATGGGCACGCTGGACTTCCACCCGTGGCCGGTCCGCCGCCCGGACACCGACCACCCCGACGAGCTGCGCATCGACCTGGACCCGCAGCCCGGCACGGACTTCGCGGACGCCGTCGCGGTCGCCGGAGTGCTCCGGGAGGTCCTCACCGAGGCGGGCCTGACGGGCTGGCCCAAGACCTCGGGCGGCCGCGGCCTGCACGTGTTCGCCCCGATCCGCCCCGAGTGGGACTTCATCCAGGTCCGCCGCGCGGTGATCTCGATCGCCCGTCGGGTCGCCGACCGCATCCCGGAGAAGGCGACGGTCGCGTGGTGGAAGGAGGAGCGCGGCGAACGCGTGTTCCTGGACTTCAACCAGGCCGCGCGGGACCGCACGATCGCGAGTGCCTGGTCGGTCCGCGGGCTGCCCCGGGCCACCGTGTCGATGCCGCTGACCTGGGACGACCTCGCCGACGCCGAACCGGACGACTTCACCCTGCGCACCGTGCCCGGTCTGCTCGCCGAGCGCGGGGACCCGCACGCGGCGATGACCTCGCTCGCCCCGGGGGAACGGGGGAGCTGCGCGACCGCGCTCGAGTGGTACGTCGAGGACGGCCTGGGGGAGATGCCCTATCCGCCCGAGTATCCCAAGATGCCGGACGAGCCGATGCGGGTACAACCCAGCCGGGCCCGGGCGAAGGACTGACCGGCTCACGGCTTGTCGACGATCACGCGCCCCAGCGGGACCAGCGAGACCGGGATCAGCTTCAGGTTGGCCAGCGCCAGCGGGATGCCGATGATCGTGATCGCCAGTGCGATCGCGGTGGTCAGGTGCGCCAGCGCGAGCCACCAACCCGCGAACACGAACCAGATGATGTTGCCGATGACGGACGGGGCCCCCGCGTCCGGCCTGCGCACCAGCTCGCGGCCGAAGGGCCAGAGGGCGAAGTCCGCCATCCGGAACGAGGCGAGCCCGAACGGGATGGTCACGATCAGGACGCAGCAGATCACCCCGGCGAGGGCGTAGCCCAGCGCCAGCCAGATGCCGCAGAGCACCAGCCAGATCACGTTCAGCACGGTCCGCATGCCTCGCCCCCATTCCTCCGCCCCGACTCTCGTCGTCGCCCGGCCCGTCCGCCTCCCCCGTGGGGAATGGCTTCGAGAAGATTTCCTCTCCGGCAATATTGCCAGATCGGCAGACATCTGGCTAGGGTCGGCCGAGTGACGGGACTGCGGGAGCGGAAGAAGGCCCAGACCCGCATCGACCTGAGCTGGGCGGCGGTGCGGCTGGTTGTCGAGTACGGCTTCGACCACGTGCGGGTGGAGGACATCGCGGAGGAGGCGGGGGTCTCCGTGCGCACCTTCCGCAACTACTTCGCGTCCAAGGCGGACGCGGTGGCGGACCGGCACCGCGAGCGGATGCTGCAGATCGCGGAGGAGCTGCGGGACCGCCCTGTGGGGGAGTCGCTGTGGGAGGCGCTGGAGGCGGCGGTGTGCGCACGGTTCGCCCTGGGACAGGACGCCGCGCCCGCGCCGGATCGGCAGTGGGCCGAGGGCGTGCGGCTCATGGTCTCCGACCCCGCCCTCCAGGGCGCCTTCCAGAAGGCGAACGCCGAGGCCCGGGAGGCGCTGGCGGTCGCGGTCGCGGAGCGGACCGGGACGGACCCGGTGCGGGACCTCTATCCGTCGCTGGTCGCGGGCACCGTCGGCGTGGTCGTGTCGGCGACCTCCGAGCTCTGGATGGGTGCGGATCCGCCCGTCCCGTTCGAACCGCTGCTGCGAGAGGCGTTCTCCCGCGTCCGCAGCGGTCTGCGCCCACCCGAGGAGGAACGATGCCCGACGTCGTGATCGCGGGCGCAGGCCCGAACGGACTGATGCTGGCCTGCGAGCTCGCCCTGGCAGGCGTGCGTCCACTGGTGCTCGAGGCGCGGGGTGAACCCGCGACCGAGCCGAAGGCGAACGGCCTGGTCGGCGCCGTCGTGCGCCTGCTGGACCGGCGCGGCCTGTACATGCCGATCGCGGTGCGTCCGGGCCCACCGGAGCCCACACCGCGCTTCGTGTTCGGCGCCTTCCCCCTGGAGCTCGCCGACCTGCCCGAGAACCCACTGACGATCGCGCCGGTGCCTCAGCGGCGGTTGGAGGAGGTACTGCGAGATCGGGCGGCCGAGCTGGGCGTCCGGGTCGAGTGGGGCCGCCCGGTGACCGGGTTCGTCCAAGACGCCGACGGGGTGCGCGTCGAGGCGGGCCGGCAGGTGCAAGCACGGTTCCTGGTCGGTGCCGACGGCGGGCGCAGCACGGTCCGGCGCCTCGCGGGGATCGGGTTCCCGGGCGTCACCCGGGAGGACACCGTGAACCGCACCGTCCACGCCACGCCGCCTCCGGAGTGGTTGACGCCGGAGGGTCTGCGGGTCCCCGGATACGGTCTCGTGCCCGCGTTCCAGCACCACCGGACCGAGCGCGGGCTGGTGGTCGTCGCCGCGATGCCGGGTCAGCCGCCGCTGTTCAGCACGGTCGAGTGGGGCGGCGCGGTGCCGGAGGGGCCGATGACCCTGTCCGAGATGGAGGAGAGCCTGCGGTGGGTGCTGGGGGCGGAGGTCCCGCTGGGCCCGCCCGCAGGCGAAGGGCCGTTCCTGTTGCGCAGGCTGACCGAGCAGAACACCCGCGTGGCCGAGCGGTACCGCTCCGGGAGGGTCCTGCTCGTCGGCGATGCCGCGCACGTGCACTCCGGGATCGGCGGGCCCGGGCTGAACCTCGGCCTGCAGGACGCGGCCGACCTCGGCTGGAAGCTGGCGGCGGAGCTCCACGGCTGGGCGCCGCCGGGGTTGCTGGACACCTACGAGAGCGAGCGGCGTGCGGCGAGCGAACGGGTGGTCCTGTCCACGCAGGCGCAGTCCGCCCTGATCGCGCCCGGCCCGGAGGTCACCGCGCTGCGGGAGCTGATGGGGGAGCTGCTCGTGGAGCCGGCGGTCCGGGGGCGCATCGCGAGCCTCATGGCGGGCACGGACGTCCGGCGGGAGACCGGCTGCGCGCATCCGTGGGCGGGGTACCTGGCCCCCGAACTCGCGGTGGGCGGCGTACCGCTGACCGAGCTCACGCGCGGTGCTCGTCCCCTGCTCCTCGACGGGACGGGGGCGCTGTCGGTCGCGGGCTGGGAGGACCGGGTGGACCTGGTGTCCGGTCGGCTCACGAAGGGAGCGGCCGGCGGACCCGCGGCGGGGGTCACGGCTCTGCTGCTGCGCCCGGACTGCTCCGTGGCCTGGGCCTCCTCCGAACCCGAACCGGATCCCACCGCGGCGCTGCACCGGTGGTTCGGCCGCCGCTCCGCGCTCGCACCGACGGTCCGGTGAGGCGCGTCAGCACCCAAGGATCGGGCCGGACACCGCCTGCGTGGTCGGGATGCCCATGGGGGGTGGGGCCCCGGTGGGCGGAGCGCGCGTCGGGACCGCTCACGCCGGGCAGACCGTCCCGTCCCGCGGCAGGCTGCCCCCGACGAGGACCTGCTCGACCAGGCCGGTGACGCAGGCGTTGCGGGGGTAGGCGCCCTGGCCCGCGCCCTCCCAGCGGACGAACGCGGTGTGGCCCAACAGCTGGGCGACCCGCTGCGAGCCGGTGACCGGGGCGCCCGCATCCCCGGCCGTGCCGAGGACGAGGAGGGGGGCGGCGTCCGTGGGCAGCGGTCGCAGGTCGACGGCGGCGGGCGCGGTCGGCCAGGGCCCGCACGCCAGCAGCCGGTGGGCCGCGGCCGCCCCGAACAGCGGGTACTGCCGGGACCAGCGGTCGGCCAGCACGGCGACCTGGGGCGGGGCGAGCCGCTGGCTCGCGTCGTTGCAGGAGGTGGCGAGCGCGGCGTCGAACGTGCCGCCGTCTCCGAGCACGGGCGCGAGGAACGCGAACAGCCCGGCCGGGTCGCCCGCCCCGGCGGCGGCCACCCCGGCGGCGAGCGCGGGCCAGCGGGCGGGGTCCGGCAGACCCGCCCGCAGCGCGGCGACGGCGCCGCCCGCGGTGAGCCGCTCGCCGTCCGCCGAAGCCAGCGGGCGCCGGTCCAGCCCGGCGACCACCCCGGCCACCGCGGTGCGCGGATCGGGGCCGAGCGGGCAGTTGCCGCCGGCGAGGCAGGCGGTGGCGAACGCGTCGAACGCGGTCTCGGCGGCCGCGGTGCGGGCCTCGGTGCGGTCCGGCTCCGGCGCGGTGAGGTCGACGGGGGAGTCCAGCACGACCCGTCCGACGGCCGCCGGGTTGGCGGCGGCCCACGCCCCGACGGCGGTGGCCCCGTCGCCGACCCCGAGGACGTCCAGGCGGGAGGTCCGCAGCTGGGCCCGCAGGGTCTCGAGGTCCTGCGCGGTCGCGGCGCTGCGGTAGGTGCCGATGCCGTTGTCCAGGGAGAGGTAGCAGTCCTGGACGACGGTGCGGGCCTCCTCCAGCAGGCCGCCGAGCACGGCGTCCCCGGCGACGGGCGGGACGTCGGTGAGCGCCGCGCGAGCGTCCGACGGGGCACAGTCCAGCAGATCGGAGCCGGTTCCGCGGCGGTCGATCCCGACGAGCTGGTAGGTGCGCAGGACGTCGTCGGACACCAGGGTGGCGAGCCGGGCGGCGAGCCGGGCGGAGCCGCCGGCCTGACTGTCCCCGACCACGACGAGCGCGGGCCGGTTCCGCGGGGCGTCCGCGGCGGAGACCCGGACCACCCCGACCCAGCGCGCCGTGCCGCGCCGCGGCGGACCCGGCGTGGGGTCCACCCGCATCTGCCCGCAGCTCGCGGAGAGCGCCCGGCCCGCGGGCACCGGGTACCCGGCGGCGGCGACCGCCTCCAGGGTGTCCCGGGTGCAGTCCGCGAAGTCGATCAGCGGGTCCTGCGGTTCGGGGACGGGCAGAGCGTTCGGGTCCGCGGCGGGGGGCGCGGTGCTGCTCGGCGCCCCCGCGGGCTGCGCGCCCCGCACGGCCACGGGGGGCCGCTGCGAGGGCCCCAGGGCGCACCCGGACAGCAGCAGGACACCGGCCAGCACGAGCACGACCGACCGCACGCACACCCCCACCGGACCAGTGTGACCGGTCGGCCGTGACGGCGGCGTCAGTGGGCCGTCCACCCGCCGTCCATGACCAGCGACACCCCGCTGACCGACGCGGACGCGGGACCCCAGAGCACGGACGCGAACTCGGCCACCTCCGCGGGCTCGATCAGGCGCTTGACCGCCACCGGCGTGAGCATGATCCGTTCGACGACCTCGTCCTCGCCGATCCCGTGCGTCCGGGCCTGGTCGGCGATCTGCTTCTCCACCAGCGGGGTGCGCACGTAGGCCGGGTTGACGCAGTTGCTGGTCACCCCGTGCGTCGCCCCTTCCAGGGCGGTGACCTTGCTCAGCCCCTCCAGCCCGTGCTTCGCCGACACGTACGCGGACTTGAACGGCGAGGCCCGCAGCCCGTGCGCGCTGGAGACGTTGACGATCCGCCCCCACCCCTGTCCGTACATGTGCGGCAGCGTGCGGCGGACCAGCCGGAACGGCGCCTCCAGCATGATCGTCAGGATCTGGTGGAACATCGCCGGGTCGAAGTCCTCGATGGGGGAGACGTGCTGGCGGCCCGCGTTGTTGACCAGCACGTCCACCTCGGCGGGCAGGGCGTCGACGGCGTCCAGGTCGGACAGGTCGCAGACCAGCGGCTCGACGCCCGCCACCTCCTCCGCCAGCGCCTTCACCGCCTCCGCGGAGATGTCGACGGCCAGCACGCGGGCACCGTCCCCCGCTAGTCGGCGCGCCATCGCCGCCCCGATCCCGCTCGCCGCGCCGGTGACCAGGGCCGTCTTGCCGGAGAGGAGGCTCATGGTCACCAAGCGTAGGGCGCGGTCAGGCCACCCGGGGCGCGTTGGTGACGGAGTCGAGCTCCAACCGGACCGCGACGGGCAGCTGCCCGATCCCCAGCGCCTCGCGCGCCTCGGTGACGATCTCCGCGTCGACCCGACGGCACACCTCGGCGACGTCCGCATCGTCCGCGAGCCAGAGGGTGAGCCGCAGCGCGGGCGAGCCCGGCTTCCCGACCATCCGCCCGCGGGCCCGCGTGACGCCGGGCAGCCGGGCCGCGTGGTCCGCGACGGCATCGGCCGCAGCCGATGCCGTCACCAGCAGCGTCGTGTCGGGAGAGGACTCCAGGAGCAGGTCCGGCCTGCGCTCGGGACGCAGTGACCGCACCGCCCACACCAGCCCGAGCACCACGAGCACGACCCCGACGGCGATCGCGACCGACCGCCACAGCAGCGGCTGCGCCCGCAGCCCCTCCACGATCAGCGGGTCCAGCAGCGGCCGGGAGGCCCGGCCGCGACCGAAGACCCCGTAGCCGAGCAGCGCGGCCCCCAGCCCGGCGAGGAGCAGCACCGCCCCGAGGAGCGCGAGCGCTGTCCGGTCACCGCCCGCGGAGCGCACGACCGCCTTGCGGGAGCGCCGCACGATCTTCGTCGGCGGGGCCTCCACCACCTCGCTTCGCTCGGTCGGCGCGTCGCGCGGGCGCTCTGCCGTGGATTCCCTCGCACGCTCGCTCATCGCGGTTCCCTCCGTCCTCGCGTGGTCACGGTGACCTTGGGCCGCCGGGCCAGCGGCAGCTCGTCCAGCAGGGTGTCGGTGATCCCGCGGACCTCGGTTCGGACGCCCTCCAGCCCGCCGTCGGCGTCCGGCCAGCCCTCGGCCCGGACCACGACCCGGCGCGCCGAGGCGGACACGGTGGCCGCGGCGACGTCGTCGGACGCGCGGACGGTGCGCCCGACCAGCCGGGCGAGCACCCGCGGCGAGGTGGCCACGGTCATCGCGGGCGTCGGTGAGGTCAGCGCGATGTCGTGCCTGCGGGCCAGCAGGGCCACCAGTACGAGCAGCAGCCCGAGCACCCCGACGCAGATCGCGGTGATCTTGACCGAGCCGTCCGCCCAGGTCAGCGACAGCAGGGTGGCCTGCCAGGTCGGCCACGGGACCACGATCCCGGAGGTCGGGTCCGGCCGGAGCCAGGCCGCGACCACCTCGATGACGAGCACCACCCCCACCGCGGCCAGGGCGAGGCCCAGCAGCGGGGAGAGGGTGCGGAGCAGGACGCGCACGGTCCCGTCCTCCTTACTGGATGCGGGGCCGGGTCGGACCGGCGGGCGGACGCAGCCCGGACACCGTGACGGACAGCGAGCGGAGCTCGTAGCCGGCCAGCCCGGCCAGCTCCGCGACGACCCGCTCGCGCACCGCGGCCACGGTCGTCCGCACCGGCGTGGGATAGGCGCAGGTCAGCTCGAGCCGGACGTCCACGGACGTGCCTACGGCGCTGACCCGCGCCCGCGGCCCCGCGTCCCCCATCTCGACCCCGGCGACGCGCCGTTCGCGGTGCAGGGTGCCCGGGGTCCGGTCGCTCACGTGCTCGACGATCTTGCGCAGCACGAGGGGATCGACGTCGAGCGCGCCGCGCTCGTCCGCGTCCGGGGCCCAGGCGGGCAGGTCGACCTCGGCGGGGGTCCGCGAGGCCCGCGCGGGCGGGTTCACTTGTCGCGGGCCCGGCCGAGCACGCCGGACAGGTCCAGCTCGCCGTCGAGGAACCGACCGACCGCGAGCCCGATCGCGCCGAGGACCAGCACGATCACGAAGGCGACGAAACCGCCGAACGCGGCGGCGAGGCCGAGCAGGAGCCCGGCCAGCAGGCCGGTCTGGGTGGCGTTCATTCTCGCTCCAGAGTGCACGTGTGCCGGGCCTGGACCCGGCGGCGGATCGTCCGGATCGCCGCGACGACGAACCGGACGGGGAGGGGTTGGTCGGCGAGCACGACGACCGGGGCGTCGTACCGAGGGTCGACGGGCTCGGGCTCCCGGAACCGGGCGAGCCCCGCGGCGAACACCTCGGGGTCCCCGCCGCGGTCCGGGTGGTGCTCGCGGACGAAGGCCCGGAAGGCGGCCCGCTCGTCCGGGGTCATGTCGGCGCCGCCGCGACGACGTCGGACACGGTCACGTCCACCGGTCGGTCGCCGACGACGCGCCCGACCCGCGCCCGGAGCTCGGCGACGACCTCCGGGATCGGGGTGCCCAGGTAGAGCACCACCGCGACCTCCACCGCGACGGCGGGATCGGTGTCCACCCGGACCCCGACGAGCCTGCGCCCCGGCAGGTACGTCACGACCGCGCCGAGGATCCCCCCGTCCAGCCGGACCACGGCTGGATGGGCGGCGACGACGTCGGCCACGGCCTGCGCGAGGACGTCCTCGGCACGGGGACCGGGCTCCAGGGGGACGGTCACTCGACGCGCGACGGGGCCGGGGTGGTCGGCGGGGTGGCCGAGGCCCCGCTGCCCGAGTCGTCCTCGTCGGGCAGGTGGATGTCGTTGACGGCGATGTTGACCTCGATCACCTCGAGCCCGGTCATCCGCTCGACGGCGGTGATCACGTTGCGCCGCACCGCGCGGGCGAGGTCCACGATGGACGCGCCGTACTCCACGACGATGTCCAGGTCGATGGCGGCCTGCTTCTCGCCGACCTCGACCTGCACACCGGCGACGTTGGAGGCGCCCGTGCCGCCGCCCGGGATCCGCTCGCGCAGCGCGCCGAACGTGCGGGACAGGCCGCCGCCCATCGAGTGGACGCCGGAGATCTCCCGGGCCGCGATCCCGGCGATCTTCTGCACCACCGAGGCGGCGATCGTGGTGCGGCCCTGGGCGGTGTCCTCGGCCAGCCTGCTCGGGCTGCCCGCGGTGCCCGTCGCGGCGGATGTGCTCACGGTAGCGGGCGTGCTGGTGCTGCTCGTCATGCCTGCTCCTCCAGGTCATGGGGTGCGCCCGATCGTCGGCGCCTGACGGGGGTTCGGACGGGCACCGACCGGCGTGCCTCACGCACCTTCACCCGATCGAAGCAGACCATCAGGGGCGGATGCGGAGCAGACCGTCAGGACCGGATGCGGTAGCGCAGGAGCAGGGTCCCGTCCTGCTCCAGCGCGGACTCCAGGGTCATCGCCTCGGGATCGTGGCCGCCCGCGGACCTTGCGATCCGGCCGGCGGCACCGGCGGCGAGCAACGGGGACAGGGTGAGGCACAGCTCGTCGACCGCGCCGACGGCCACGAGGTCGCCGTGCAGGACCGGCCCGCCCTCGCACAGAACCCGGTGCAGCCCGCGCCTGCCGAGCTCGGTCAGGATCGTGGACGGGCGCAGGTCCGGCAGCTCGACGACGTCGCCGCCCGCCTCCCGCAGCGCGGCCCGGCGGTCCGCGGGGGCCTCGGCGGTGGTGAGCACGACCGTCGGGACGTGGGTGTCGGTGAACAGCCCGAGATCGGTCTCCAGGGATGCGGAGCCCGTGACCACCGCGATCGGCGGGTACGTGTCGGTGCCCAGCATGGGCGTGCGGGCGCCGCGGTAGCGCTCGGCGCGGGCGGTACCGGAGCCGACCAGGATGACGTCCGCGAGCCGGCGCAGGGTGCCGAACACCGCCTTGTCGGCGGGAGAGCCGAGGCCCGCGGACACGCCGGCGACCGACACCGCGCCGTCCAGGCTGGACACGAAGTTGACCCGCACCCAGGGTGCGGTCAGGCCCGGGGGGTAGGCGTAGACCTCGGCGAGGTCGTCCGCGGAGACGTCCGGACCCGGCGGGAGCAGTCGGCGCACCCGGTCATCCCACCAGGAGCACCCGCCCGCCCGCGCGGCGGCCTGTGATCCACCCGCAGGGGGTCCGGCCGGCGCCGGCGCGCCTGGATCTCCATGGCGCCGGCCCAGGGCACCGAGCTGCTGCTGCTCGACGAGCCCACCACCTTCCTCGACCTGTCCCACCAGGTCGAGGTGCTGGAGCTGGTGGACCGGCTGCACACCGAGCGCGGCCGCACCGTCGTGATGGTGCTGCACGACCTCAACCTCGCGGCGCGCTACGCCGACCGCCTGGTGGCGATGAAGGACGGCCGGGTGATGGCGGAGGGCGCGCCCGGGGACGTGATCTCCGAGCCGCTGCTGCGCGAGGTCTTCGGGCTCGACGCGAAGGTCGTCCCGGATCCCGTCGCGGGCACGCCGATGGTTGTCCCGATCGGCACGTACCGAGACCACCGGACGGGGCGTTAGGGTCTCGCGCATGGCCGGAGATCAGCAGGGCGTGCGCGAGGCCTTCCGGGTGGCACCGGGCCCCGTCGACCTGGCCGCGATCGACCCGCGCGGCCGTCCGACCGGGCCCGCGGACAAGGCCGCCGCCGCCGAGGCCATGGGGGACCTGGACGTCCGGCTGGACGCGCTCCAGGAGGCGCTCTACGCGGAGGCCTCCGGTGGGGGCAGGCGGGCCGTGCTGCTCGTGCTGCAGGGCATGGACACCTCGGGCAAGGGCGGGGTGATCGGGCACGCGGTGGGGATGGTGAACCCGCAGGGCGTGCAGATCGCCTCGTTCAAGCGGCCCACCCCGGAGGAGCTGGCGCACGACTTCCTCTGGCGGGTCCGCAAGCAGGTCCCGGTGCCGGGGAAGATCGGCGTGTTCGACCGCTCGCACTACGAGGACGTGCTGATCGCCCGGGTGGACTCGCTCGTCCCGCGGGACGTGTGGGAGGCGCGCTACGACCAGATCGTCGCGTTCGAGCACGAGCTGTCCGAGCAGGGCGTGACCGTGCTCAAGTGCATGCTGCACATCTCGCCCGAGGCGCAGGCCGAGCGGCTGCTGGCCCGCCTGGACGAGCCCGCGAAGCGGTGGAAGTACAACCCCGGGGACCTCGACTCGCGCAGCAAGTGGCCCGCCTACCAGGAGGCGTACGAGGCCGCGCTGGAGCGCTGCGACTCCGACGTGGCCCCCTGGTACGTCATCCCGTCGGACCGGAAGTGGTACCGGAACTGGGCGGTCGCGGCCCTGCTGGCCGAGACGCTCGCGGACATGGCACCGGTGTTCCCACCCCCGGACTTCGACGTCGAGGAGCAGCGCGCACGACTCAAAGCGCTACTGCATGAGGGGATGTAGCGCCCAGTAGGCCAGCGCGGCGCAGAGTGCGGCGGCGGGCAGGGTCACCACCCAGGCGATGGCGATGTTGCCCGCCACGCCCCACCGCACGGCCGAGAGCCTGCGGGTGGCGCCCACGCCCAGGATCGCCGAGGTGATCGTCTGGGTGGTGGAGATCGGCGCGGCGAACACGAAGGCCGTCGTGTAGAGCACGGACGAGGCCGTGAGCTCGGCGGCGAACCCGCGCGGCGGGTCGAGGTCGATGATCCGCCTGCCGAGGGTGCGCATGATCCGCCAGCCGCCGGAGTAGGTCCCCGCGGACAGCGCGCCCGCGGAGAGCAGCACGACCCACCACGGCACGCCGTTCCCCTGGTGGAAGCCGCCGACGACGAGGGCGAGCACGATCACGCCCATCGTCTTCTGCGCGTCCTGCAGGCCGTGGCCCAGCGCCATCGCGGCGGCGGAGAACGTCTGCGCCACCCGGAAGCCCCTGCCGGTGCGGCTCGGGTTGTGGTCCTTGAAGATCCAGAGGATGGCGATCATGACCACCCCGGCCAGGGCGAACCCCACCAGGGGGGAGAGCACCATCGGGACCAGCACCTTCTGGACGACCCCGCCCCACTTGACGGTGCCCGCCGAGGCGGTGGCGGCGCCGACCAGGCCGCCGATCAGTGCGTGCGACGACGAGCTCGGCAGGCCGAACCACCAGGTCACGAGGTTCCACACGATGGCCCCGACGAGGGCGGCGAGCACCACCGCGAGGCCCGCGAGCCCGCTGGGGGCGTCGATGATGCCGGTCCCGACGGTCGCCGCCACCTCCGTGCCCAGGAACGCCCCGACCAGGTTCATCACCGCCGCCATCAGCAGCGCGACGCGAGGCGACAGCGCCCGGGTGGCGACGGACGTCGCGATGGCGTTCGCGGCGTCGTGGAAGCCGTTGGTGTAGTCGAACACCACCGCGACC
>Ga0068863_100003891_pt1 | contig 14753 bp, 9 predicted proteins | sample KBSSwiS62_FD_66596 | JGI IMG/M metagenome (GOLD analysis project Ga0068863, IMG submission 66596) | Switchgrass rhizosphere microbial communities from Kellogg Biological Station, Michigan, USA - KBS Switchgrass S6-2 | ecosystem: Host-associated > Plants > Roots > Rhizosphere > Soil ...
AAGTCGGTGATCATCATCGGGGCCGGCGTCGGAGGTCTGCTGGCCGCCCGCAACATGGCCGCGCGCGGGTTCGACGTGACCGTCCTGGAGCAGCAGTCGGACCTCGGAGGGGTGTGGCGCACCAATCGCTACCCCGGCGCCCGGGTGGACACTCCCAGTGCCATCTACACCTACTCCGACTTCCGCCGGAACTGGGCCAACCACTATGGGACGCAGCCGCAGATCCTCGACTACCTCCACCAGTTCGTCGACGTTTTCGACCTGCGGCGGTTGATCCGCTTCGACTCGCCGGTCACGTCGGCCCGGTTCCGCGAGGACCACCAGGACTGGGAGGTCACCTTCGGCACGGACGACCAGCGGACGCTGCGGGCCGACATCGTGATCTCGGCCGTAGGCACCTTCGCCAAGCCGGCGATTCCCGAGATCCCCGGTCGCGAGGACTTCGTCGGACAGGTCTTCCACACGACCCAGTGGCCGGACGAGGACGTCGTCAGCGACAAGCGCGTCGCGGTGGTGGGATCCGGGTCGACGGCGATCCAGGTGGTCTCGGCCATCGCCGCGCAGGCGCGCCACCTCTACGCCGTCCAGCGCTCCCCGCACTGGATCGCTCCGGCGCCGAACTACCTCGACCCGGTCGAGGCGGACGCCCGCTGGCTGGTCGACAACATCCCCTTCTACGGGGAGTGGATGAGCCTGCGGGCGGGCTGGCCGCACGCCGACAAGATCTACCCCAGCATGATCATCGACGAGGCGTGGGAGCACCCCGAGCGCTCGATCAACAAGCGGAACGACCGTCACCGCGAGTTCCTTACCCGCTACGCGGAGGAACAGCTCGAGGGCTTCGAGGAGCTGCTCCCGCACGTCGTACCGAGCTACCCGCCCTACGGCAAGCGGATGGTCGTGGACAGCGGCTGGTTCGCCGCCCTCAGGCGGCCGAACGTCGATCTGGTTCCCAGTGCGCTGGTCGGTCTGACCGAGAAGGAGCTGGTGACGTCCTCGGGCGAGCACCTCGAGGTGGACACGATCGTGCTGGCCACGGGCTTCGAGGTCGCCGAGTACCTGGCGCCGATGACGATCGTCGGCCGGGACGGTCTGGAGCTGCACGACTTCTGGTCCAAGGACGGCGCCCGCGCCCACAAGGGGATCACGGTCCCCGGGTTCCCCAACTTCTTCATCCTCTACGGACCGAACGCCAACGGAGCGGCCGGTAGCTACACGGGAGTCGTCGAGGCCCAGCTGGCTCACGTCGATGGGATTCTCGACGAGCTCAGGCGATCGGAGGCCGCGGTGGTGGAGCCGCGGATGGAGAGCTTCACCAAGTACAACATCGACATGGACGACCGTCTCGCCACGATGATCTGGAGCCACCCGAACGTCGACAGCTACATCAAGACCCCGAGTGGGCGCATCATCGCCAACCGCCCGTGGTCGGCCGTCGAGTTCTTCGAGCTGATGACTGAGGTCGACGCCTCCGAGTTCACGTTCTCCTGAGTCGTCCCGACGCACCGGCGGTCCGGGCCGACATCCTCACGGGCCGCCCGTGTCGCTGCCCTCACTGGATCGAGTCGTCCCCACAGCTCCTCCGGTGCCGCCCGTGCAAGACACCCGACCGTATCGACACTCAGGAGCCGGACGTGTTCGAGATCAGGGACGCCATCCTCGCCGACCAGCTCGACGCCGTCGCGGGCCTGAAGGTACCGGAGTCCTACCGCGCTGTGCTGGTGCGCAAGGACGAGCAGAACATGTTCGAGGGCCTGCCCACCAGTGAGAAGGACCCGCGCAAGGCGCTGCACGTCGAGGAGGTGCCTACGCCCGAGCTGGGGCCCGGTGAGGCGATCGTCGCCGTCATGGCCTCCGCGGTGAACTACAACACCGTCTGGACGTCGATCTTCGAGCCGGTGTCGACCTTCGGCTTCCTCGAGCGCTACGGCCGGGTCTCCGACCTGACCAAGCGGCACGACCTGCCCTACCACGTGGTCGGCTCCGACCTGGCCGGCGTCGTGCTGGCGGTCGGGCCCGGCGTGAACAGGTGGAAGGCCGGCGACGAGGTCGTGGCGCACTGTCTGTCGGTCGAGCTCGAGGACCCGATGGGGCACGACGACACGATGCTCGACCCGCAGCAGCGGATCTGGGGCTTCGAGACCAACTTCGGCGGCCTGGCCGAGCTGGCCCTGGTCAAGAGCAACCAGCTCATGCCCAAGCCCGCCCACCTGTCCTGGGAGGAGGCCGCCGCTCCGGGGCTGGTCAACTCGACGGCCTACCGGCAGCTCGTCTCGCACAACGGCGCGCAGATGAAGCAGGGCGACGTCGTCCTCATCTGGGGCGCCTCGGGCGGGCTGGGGTCCTACGCCACCCAGATGGCGCTCAACGGCGGCGCGATCCCGGTGTGCGTCGTCTCCAGTCCGGGGAAGGCCGACATCGTCCGGTCGATGGGCGCCGAGCTGATCATCGACCGCAACGCCGAGGACTACCGGTTCTGGAAGGACGACGACACCCAGGACCCCAAGGAGTGGAACCGCTTCGGCAGGCGGATCCGCGAGCTGACCGGCGGGGACGACGTCGACATCGTCTTCGAGCACCCCGGCCGGGAGACCTTCGGCGCCTCGGTCTACGTGGCCCGCAAGGGTGGCACCATCGTCACCTGCGCCTCCACCAGCGGCTACATGCACCAGTACGACAACCGCTACCTGTGGATGAACCTCAAGCGGATCATCGGCTCGCACTTCGCCAACTATCGCGAGGCGTGGGAGGCCAACCGGCTCATCGACCGCGGCCTGATCCACCCCACGCTGTCGAAGGTCTACGGTATCGAGGACGTCGGCCAGGCCGCCCTCGACGTCAAGAACAACGCCCACCAGGGCAAGGTCGGTGTCCTCACCCTCGCACCTGAGGAGGGACTGGGCGTTCGCGACAAGGAGAAGCGGGCCCGGTTCGAGGCCCAGATCAACCGCTTCCGACGAGCATGACATCGGGGTCCGAGCGGTCCCTGGGACGTCGTCGGAGGACCCACGCGCTGCAGCGAGCAGTCAAGGCAGTCGTCCAGCCGACTCGCCGGCCGGACGCCTGCGACGCGCTCGCGGCGCGGCTCCTCGAGCACTGTCGCAGTACTGGCCGGCGGCGCGGGACGTCCTGACCCCCGCGCCTGCCTGCCAGGTTGCGGCTCAGCCGGTCACCATCATCGCCCCGCCGTCGATGGCCAGCAGCTGGCCGGTGATGAACCGCGATCCCTCGCCGGCCAGGAAAACGAGCATCGGCCCCAAGTCGCCGAGCGGATCGCCAAGGCGGCCACCCAGCGGGATCACAGCCTGCAGTTGCTGATCGAGAATAGTGCTGCCCTCTGGGCCCAGGAACTCGCGCAATCGCTGGGCCCCGCGGGTTTCCACCGCCGGCGCCACTGAGTTCACCGTCACCCCGCAGTATCCCCAGGCCTTCGCCGCGCTGCGAGTCCACGCATGGACCGCCGCCTTGGTAGCGGAGTAGGTGGCGGCGATGGGATTTCCAAAGACGCCTTCCGAGGAGCCGAGGTTGATGATCCGGCCGCCGCTGTTCCGCATCACCTCGAAGGCGGCCTGGTTGGTGAACACGGTTGCCTTGAAGTTCGTGGCGAGCAAGAAATCGAGATCGTCTTCGCTGATCTGGTCCGGGGCCCCCGGCTGCCAGGTGCCGGCCGCGTGCAGCAGGACGTCGAGGCCGTCGAACTCCTTGGCCACCTCGGCGACGGTGCTGTGCACCTGGTCGCGAGACCGGACATCGCACTGCCACCACTTGGCGGCCGCCTGCAGTTCCGCTGGAGCGGCTGTCTCATTGTAGGTAGCCGCCACGACCGCACCATGCGAACTGAACGCCTCGACCGCGGCAGCGCCGATTCCCGTTGCGCCACCGGTGACGAGAATACGCCGGCCATCCAGCGCGCTCACCGCGAAGCCGCCTCGAACGCGGTCTTTCCCTCGACTCGTCCAGTCATCGCCACATCCTTTAGTGCAGAGTTCGACCTCTTTGACGGATCCACGGTTTTCGAGCGTACACGATCCCGCGTTCTACAGATAGGTGTTGGCGGTGTCGTCGGCGCCGGCGACCAGCGCGTGTTCTGGTGTTTTAGTAACCCTGTCGGCTGGCGCGGCTCAGCGTGGACCGATGTCGAGGGCCTCGGCCCTCGGACGGCGAAATGGTCGTGCGCGGTATCCGATCGATATGCCGAGGCGGACTGGAGCGGACCCGGCTGCGTGCTCGGTCGCTACTTGCTCCAACACCTGAGCCGGTTCAGCATCTCCTCGTCGATGTGGGTGATGGCGGGTCCGTCGGCCGCAAGCGGCTGCCCGAGTCTCGACAGGTGCGCCTTGTATACCCGACGCGACCCCCGACTGGTGCTCCGGAGGTCGTGCAGGAGTTCGGTGAGTGCCTCGTCGAGTGCGTCGTCTTCGACGCACAGGGAGACCAGGCCGAGTCGCTCTGCTTCCATCGCATCGATGGACCGTCCTGTGTACATGAGCAGCGACAGCTTCGCCGTGCTGATGCGGTCTTTGAGAAGGGTGGGGATGAACGGATCGCCGATGCCGACGCGGCCCTCGAGAATCGCGAATTTCGCTGAGCGCGATGCAACCACGATGTCGCAGGCCCCGGCCACACACATCCCGCCGGCCGTGCACCAGCCGTGGACCGCGGCGATCGTCACCTTCGTCGTGCTTCGGATGGCGTTGAACGGCAGATCGTCGCCGAAGTCGTAGAGCCTCATCTGATCCCCGGATTCCACCATCTGGTGGATGTAGCGCAAGTCTCCACCCGTTGCGAAATCGGAACCTGCGCCGCGGAGAACGATGAAGTCCACCGCGTCGTCGGTCTCCGCCATTCGTACCGCACGCTTGACCTCCGCATATGCAGTCTGGTCGAAGGCGTTCCGCAGGTCGGGACGGTTGAACGTGATCACCGCGGTGTCATCCGAAATGTTGTAGAGAAGGCGACTGAAATCCATTGGTGTGCCTTTCTGTGGTCCTTGCCGGAGTTGGTGGAGTGTGGCGGCGACCCCCTACACCGGGGGACCGGTCGAGGTGCTGCCAACCATGCGCAGCGCCAACTCCCCGTAGTGCTCTCCGACCTGCTCGGGCGTCCACGCTCCCCCCTCGCGGTACCACCGGGCGACGTCGATGCCCAGCGAGACGACAGCGAGCACCGTCATGGGTGGGTTCTGCAGGCGAAACCGGTCCGACTCCGCTCCGGCGGCAATGATGCGCTCGAACAGGCCCTGGATCTCTCGCCGTACACCCGCTATCTGCGCGGAGTGCTGAGGAGTGAGGGCTGCCATCTCGTACTGCACCACACGCGCCATCGTGTGGCGCCGGGCATGCCATGCCGTGTACTCGCGTGTCACCTCACGCAGTTGCACGCCGGGGTCGGTCGCCCCTGTCGCCGCCCGCTCCACCACTGTCTGGACATCCTGGTGTCCCGCGAGGGAGAGCTGGAAGAGGAGCTCCTCCTTCGTCGCGTAGTGCACGTAGACCGACGTCGGGCTCATGCTGGCCGCCTCGGCGATGTCCCGCGTGCTGGTGCCGTGGAAGCCATGGGAGGCGAAGGACTGCAAGGCCGCCTCGAGCAGCTTCGCCCGGGTGTTCTCGCCGCGACTGTTCCTCCGCGACGGAGACCGTGCCGCCGATGTGGCCTGTGTCATACTCGCGGTCCTTCCGAAGCTCTTGACGCCATCTGGTGACCTCACGTTATCTGCATGGCAGAACCTGAGCGATCGCTTAGAAGTGACGCTGTGCCCGGATCGTCGCACGTCGGGACGCCCTCAGGCTCGCATAAGCTGTCTCGCCAAGGAGGTCGTCATGGGTAGCGGTGAGTGGATCCTCCTCGTCGACGGGGACCGACCCCCGATCGGCGACTTCAGCGCACTCAAGGACGTTCCCGTACACGCTGCCGCCCTCCTCGGGTGGGCTGCGTGATGGAGCGACGCCTCTACACCGCCGATCACGAAGCGTTCCGGGACTCGGTGCGCGCGTTCCTGGCCCGCGAGGTCTGGCCGATCGTCGGCGACATCGCCGACGCGAAGGGCATCCCACGCGACATCTGGCTGGCCGCAGGCAAGCAGGGATACCTGTCCCTCGAGATCCCCGAGCGCTACGGTGGATCGGCGGCAGGCGACTACCGCTTCAACGCGGTCCTCATCGAAGAGCTGGCCAAGGTCAACCTGGCCCTCGCGTCATCGCTGAGCATCCACTTCGACGTCGTCACCCCCTACCTGGTCCACCTGGCGACGGAGCAGCAGCGCGAGAGCTGGTTGCCTCGCGTCGCCACCGGGGAGATGGTCACGGCCATCGCCATGACGGAGCCCTCAGTCGGTTCCGATCTCGCCGCACTGACCACCAGCGCCACACGTCGAGACGGCGGCTGGGTGCTCAACGGGGCGAAGACCTTCATCACCAACGGTTACTCAGCCGACCTCGTCGTGGTCGCGGCCAGGACCACACCGGGGACCAGGTCGAAGGGCATCAGCCTCTTCGGCGTCGAGAGCTCGGCGGCCGGCTTCTCCCGTGGTCGCAAGCTGGACAAGGTCGGGCAGCCCGAGGCTGACACCGCCGAGCTCTTCTTCGACGACGTCTTCCTCCCCGACGGGCGCGAGATCGGCACTGTGGACCGCGGCTTCGCCCACATGATGGAGAACCTGCCGCAGGAGAGAGTCGGCGCAGCAGTGGCCAACCTCGCCCACGCCCGGCAGATCCTCGACGAGACCATCGCCTACGCCGGGGAGAGGTACGCCTTCGGGTCTCCGATCGGGACCTTCCAGCACAACCGGTTCCTGCTCGCGGAACTCGTCACCAAAGCGGACGTCACACAGGCCTATGTCGACCAGTGCGTCCTGGCCCACAGCGCGGGGGAGCTGTCGGCGACCGATGCGGCCAAGGCGAAGTGGTGGACCGCCCACGTGCAGAACGAGATCCTCGACCAATGCGTCCAGTTGCACGGGGGCTACGGCTACATGAACGAGCAGCGGGTGGCTCGAGCCTGGCGCGACGCCCGTGTGACCAAGATCTGGGCCGGCTCCAACGAGATCATGAAAGAGCTTATCGGCCGTGACCTCGGATTCTGACCGGACCGACCGACTTCGACGACGAGGATCCCGGTGAACCTGACGTTCGACTTCAGTGGCCGTACCGCAATGGTGACCGGCGCGGCGCGCGGCATCGGTCTGGCGGTCGCACAGCACCTGCACGCCGCGGGCGCCGCCGTCTACCTGGTCGACTACGACGGCGACGAGGTGACCCAGGCCGCGGACAAGCTCGGCGCGGGGGGGATCGCTGCGGATGTCAGCAGCACCCCCGACGTTCAGGCCGCGGTGCAGCGGGCAGTGGAGGAGACGGGACGGCTCGACATCGTCGTGAACAACGCCGGAGTGCTTCGGGACAAGGTGCTCTGGAAGCTCACCGACGAGGACTGGGACGTCGTGCTGGACGTCCACCTCGGTGGAACGTTCCGCTTCACCCGCGCCGCCGTACCGCATTTCCGCGAGCAGCAGTACGGGCGCCTGATCAACGTCACGTCGTACACCGGGATGCGAGGGAACACCGGCCAGGCGAACTATGCCGCCGCCAAGGCCGGAATCGTCGGGTTCACGAAGACGGCGGCGAAGGAGCTGGCGCGCTTCGGGGTGACGGTCAACGCGATCCTGCCCAACGCGGAGACGCGGATGGTGGCGTCCGTTCCGCCCGAGAAGAAGCAGGAGCTGGCCGCCGGGATCCCCATGGGGAGATTCGCCGATCCCAGCGAGATGTGCGCGGCGGTGGGCTTCCTCGCGTCCGAGGAGGCGGGATACGTCACCGGCACGGTGCTGCCGGTCGACGGTGGCCTCTCGATGTGAGCACGTGAGCGGTCGAGCCGGCCACTGCCACAGGCGCGGGCCCGCCCGCCGAAGTCTACCCGTCTCGACTTCCGGTTCCTCACAACTGCCGGGCTACGGCCCTCGACCCTTCACGGAGAAGGCATCGGGGGTCGCGAGCCGACGCCGACCGGCCAAGGCGGGGCTTCGCGCGACCGCCGAGCATGAGAGCGGAAGGAGGGACCGTGCAAGGACCGAGTAGAGGGACGGATCGACTGGACAGCAGGTCGAGCTCAATCGACGACCGGCTGGTGCACGCCGCCCTCGACCGAGCAGCGGAGCGATGGGGTGACGAACCGCTGATCACCTTCGGGGTCGCCCGGACCGGTTCACTGTCGACGTCGTACGCAGCCCTGGCCCGCGACGCGCGAAGCGTGGCCCAGACATTGCTCGACGCGGGCTTGAGCTCCGGAGACCGCGTTGCCCTCATGGTGTCCAACCGCATCGAGTTCCTCGCGGTGTGGTTCGCGTGTGCCTACGCCGGTCTCATCTGCGTCCCCCTCAACACGGCGCAGCGCGGTCCGCTTCTCGGCGGTCTCGTGGAGTCGGTGGACCCGGCGCTGGCTTTCGTCGAGGACAAGTACGTTGACCAGTTCATCGCGGCGGCGCCGGGGCAGCGCGTCGCCGAGCGGCTCGTCATGGTGGGGGACTCCGTGCCTCCGGTGGGATCGGGCCGGCTTCGTTACGCGGCATTCCTCGGCCGCGCCGGCGACTCGTTGACCCCGCCGGAGAAGGCCAGCACGCCGCACAGCATCTTCTTCACCTCGGGTACGACGGGACCCGCCAAGGGGGTGGTCTACAGCCAGGCCAGGTCGGCGCACCTGGCGGCGAACTCCAACGAGTGGCTACAGACGGAGCGCGGCGACGTCGTCTTCACCTGCCTGCCGCTGTTCCACATCAACGCGCTCCTCAACACCTTCTACAACAGCATGCGGGTAGGCTGCCGTTGCGTCATCGCCGAGAAGTTCAGCGCGAGCCGCTTCTGGGATGACGTCCGAGAGATCCAGGCGACGATCGTGAACTGCCTGGGCACGATGGGAGCCATCCTGTGGAAGCAGGATCCGTCCCCGGCTGACACCGATCACTCCGTGCGACGCGGGCTCGTCATGCCCTGCCCGGTCGACTGGGACGAGTGGAGGCAACGGTTCGGATTCGACGTCCTGCAGTGCTACGGCAGCACCGATGCCGGGTCCATCATGGGCATCGGGCGCGACGTGGACGCCCCGAAGGGCTCCGTCGGGCGAGTGCTCGACGGCTGGGAGGTCCAGATCGTCGACAAGGATGATCGACCCGTGCCCGTCGGCACTCCTGGCGAGTTGCTCGTCCGACCTACCCGGCCCGACATCGCGATGAGCGGGTATTGGCGCAGGCCGGACGCGACGGTCGAGGCCTGGCGGAACCTGTGGCTGCATACAGGCGACATGTTGCGGGAGGACGAGGACGGGAACTTCTGGTTCGTCAGTCGGCTGTCCGAGTTCGTCCGGAAGGCGGGCGAGAACGTCTCGTGCTTCGAGGTCGAACAGGTGATCACGCTCCACCCAGACGTCGAGCTGGCGATGGCGTTCGGCATCCCTGCCGAGATGGGCGACGAGGAGGTCGGGGTCCTCGTCGTTCCGAGACGCGTGGGCGAGCTGGAGCTGGACGAGCTCCGCGAATACTGCGTCGAGCACCTTCCGCTGTACGCCGTGCCGAGGTACCTCGGCACGATCCGCACGCTGCCGCTGACCGCGTCGGGGAAGGTCGATCGTTTAGCGGCGATGCGTGGTGGCCGCGACCTGCTCGTTGACATGGCCCCGGCCCGGGGCGCTTGACCGGGCAGCTCGGTCTGACCTCCCTGGCAGCTCGGAACGCCCGCTTCGCCGTGGCGCCGGGTCGACCCGGTCGACGGGTCTCACCTGCTGTTCTCCAGCGGCCTCGGGACGGTGTACGTCGCCGGAGGTCAGCGGCGGCCTGCTGGTCGAGCGCTTGAGCTGAGGCCCCCCGCCCGGCCGGACGTCCCGTTCCGCGGCTCGACGACCGGTCCAGCGCGGGGTGGGTGGTAATATGATCTCGGATTATCACACAGCCGCACGATTCAGCGGAGAGTGTCGATGAAGACTCTGGTGGCAAATCGTGGCGAGATCGCCGTTCGGGTCCAGAAGGCGTTGCGCGGTCTCAGCTGGTCGAGCGTGGCGGCCTACGTCTCGGGGGACGATTCACACGTCGAGACGGCCGACGATGCCGTCGAGCTGCCCCTGCCCGGTGTCGCGGGCTACCTCGACGCCCCGGCCGTCGTTGCGGCCGCCCTCACCTCCGGGTGCGAGGCAGTCCACCCCGGCTACGGCTTTCTCAGCGAGAGCGCCGACCTCGCCCGGCGGTGCGCGGCGGCGGGGCTCGTCTTCGTCGGACCCACGCCGGAGACCCTCGAGCTGTTCGGCGACAAGGCGCGGGCGCGGGACCACGCGACCGCCCTGGACGTGCCGGTCTTGGCGGCAACCGCCGCCGGTGTCACCGTCGAGGGGGCCCGAGACTTCTTGGCCCGGCACCCCGGCGGCATCATGATCAAGGCGACCGCGGGCGGCGGCGGCCGCGGCATGCGGGTCGTACGGGACCAGGAGACGCTCGCCGATGCCTACGCCCGCTGTCGGTCCGAGGCGCTGCGGGGATTCGGGGACGATTCCGTGTTCGTCGAGGCGCTCATGCCACGGGCCCGCCACATCGAGGTGCAGATCGTGGGGGACGGCACCGGGGCGGTGCACCACCTGGGGGAGCGCGACTGCAGTCTCCAGCGTCGGCACCAGAAGCTGGTCGAGTACGCCCCGAGCCCCTCGCTCCCGCCCCCCACCCGGGAGGCGCTGTGCCGCACGGCCGTCCGGCTGATGGCGGCGACGGACTACCGGAGCCTGGCGACCGTCGAGTTCCTGGTCGACGCCGACCGCCCCGAGCGGTTCGTCTTCCTCGAGGTCAACCCGAGGGTGCAGGTGGAGCACACGGTCACGGAGGAGCTCCTCGGCGTCGACCTGGTCCGGTCCCAGCTGCGCATCGCCGCTGGAGAGACACTGGCGGACCTCCGGCTGCCCGACGGGCTCCCGGTTCCCGAGGGCCGCTACGTGATCCAGGCCCGGGTCAACGCGGAGCAGCGGTTCGGGGGCGGTGAGGTTGCCCCGAGCGTCGGCACCCTGACCCGGTTCGAGGTACCGGCGGGGGCCAGGGTCGACACGCACGCCCGGCCCGGGCTCGTGCTGGACGGGACGTTCGACCCGCTGCTGGCGAAGATCGTCGTGACGGCCGGGGGAGGATTCGCGCAGGCCTGTGCGGAGCTGCGCGCCGTGCTCGCAGACACGGTCGTGACCGGGGTCGAGACCACCGTGCCGCTGCTGCGGGAGATCCTCGCGGACCCGGTGGTCGTGGCGGGCCGGGCGACCACGGCGCACCTGGGCGTCACCGGACCCGGGTCGCCCGCCGCGGCGCCGCCGTGCACGACGGAGCTCGGCGCGGACGACGAGTCCCCCACGGTCCGTGCACCCCTTTCCGGAGTGGTGCTCGAGCTGAGCGTCGCCGTGGGCGACGAGGTGCCGCAGGCGTCCCCGCTGCTGCTGCTCGAGGCGATGAAGATGGAGCACGTGGTCGCGGCTCCGATCAGCGCCGTGGTGCAGGAGATCCTCGTGGGCGTCGGCGACCAGGTCGCCGCGGACGCGCCTCTCGTCGTGCTGAAGGCCGCGGACGTCGCAGGCGAGGAGATCCTCGACGCGCGAACCTCGGACGCCACGGCGCTTCGGCCCGACCTGGTCGACGTCGTGGAGCGGCACGCGGCGACACTGGACGCGGCCCGTCCCGAGGCGGTCGTGCGGCGGCACGTGACCGGGCACCGTACCGCCCGGGAGAACCTCGCCGATCTCTGCGACGAGGGCTCGTTGGTCGAGTACGGCGCCCTCGCCGTCGCGGCGCAGCGGAGCAGGCGGCCGGTCGAGGAGCTGATCGCCGCGACTCCCGCGGACGGGATCGTGACGGGGCTGGCCACGGTCAACGCGGCCCGGCACGGCCGGGATGCCGCCCGAGTGGCGGTGCTGGCGTACGACTATACCGTGCTGGCCGGGACGCAGGGCCACTTCGGGCACCGGAAGAAGGACCGCATCCTCGGCGTGGCGGCCCGGCTCGGGTTGCCGGTCGTACTCTTCGCCGAGGGCGGCGGGGGACGTCCGGGAGACGTCGACACCGAGCCGCTCGGCATCCTGGGCATGGACACCCACACCTTCGGGGCGATGGGCGCGCTCAGCGGCACGGTCCCGACGGTCGGCATCGTCACCGGCCGCTGCTTCGGCGGCAACGCCGCACTGGCGGGGTGCTGTGATGTGATCATCGCGACCCGCGACTCGACGGTGGGCATGGCCGGCCCGGCCATGATCGAGGCGGCCGGGTTGGGCCGCTTCACTCCCGACGAGGTGGGCCCGATGTCGGTCCAGGGACCGAACGGCGTGGTCGACGTCGTGGTGGAGGACGACGCCGAGGCGGTGTCCGTCGCGAAGCGGTACCTGTCCTACTTCCAGGGGCCGCTCGACGACTGGACGGCGGCGGACCAGGAGCTGCTGCGGACGGCGATCGGTGAGAACCGCCGCCGCGCGTACGACATCAGGGCGCTCATCGAGACCCTGGCCGACACGGGATCGGTGCTGGAGCTGCGCGCCGAGTTCGCGCGGACGGTGGTCACGGCGCTGGTGCGGATCGAAGGCAAGGCGTACGGGCTCATCGCGAACGACCCCGCCCGGCTCGGCGGCGCGATCGACAGCGCGGGGGCGGACAAGCTGGCGCGCTTCCTCCAGCTCTGCGACGCCCATGGGCTGCCGGTGGTCTCGCTCTGCGACACCCCGGGGTTCATCGTGGGGCCTGACGCCGAGCGGACGGCGACGGTGCGCCATTTCAGCCGGCTGTTCGTCATCGGCGCCCACCTGCGCGTGCCCCTGGTCACGATCATCCTCCGCAAGGCCTACGGGCTCGGCGCCAACGCGATGGCGGGCGGGCACGGGTTCCAGGGACCGGTCGCCACCGTCGCCTGGCCGACCGGCGAGATCGGCGCGATGGGCCTGGAGGGCGCGGTCGAGCTGGGCTTTGCCCGCGAGCTGCAGGGCATCGCCGACCCGCGGGAGCGACAGGCCCGTTACGAGGAGCTGCTGGACGAGCAGTACGAGCGGGGCCGCGCGCTCAGCGTGGCGGGCGCGGTGGAGTTCGACGATGTCATCGACCCGGCCGAGACGCGGCGGTGGGTCGTCGCCGCGGTCGGTGCCGCTCCGACGCCCGCACGCTCGCGCACCTACGTGGACGCCTGGTGAGCCGCGGTGCGGACGGGGCCGAGTCGGTCGCCGCGGTCCGGCGCTTCGCGGACCGGGCCGCGCTCGTCACCGGCGGCGCCTCGGGGATCGGGCGCGGCGTCGCGGAGCGGCTGGCCGCCGAGGGTGCGCTCGTCGCGACGCTCGACCAGGTCCGACACGACCCGGTGGGGTCGGAAGGGCGGGCCGTCGCGCTGACGGCGGACGTCACCGTCGAGTCCCAGGTGGCCGAAGCGGTGACGCGGGTGGTCGACACCTGGGGGCGGCTCGACGTGGTCGTGAACGCCGCCGGTGTCGGCGCAGGCGTCGTGCCGCTGACGGAGCTGGACCTCGACGTCTGGCGCACCGTGATGAGCGTGAACGTCGACGGGGCCATGCTGGTCTCGAAGCACGCCGGGCGGGCCCTGGCGGCGGGCGGGGTCGTCGTCAACATCGCGTCGGTCAACGCCGAGCAGCCCGCGAAGGGGATGGCGCCCTACTGCGTGTCCAAGGCCGCGCTCGCGATGTTGACCCGGGTCAGCGCTCTGGACCTGGCTCCGCGCGACGTGCGCGTGGTCGCGGTCGCGCCCGGGCTCGTCGACACCCCGATGACCCGGCCCGGGGTCACCGGGGTCCCCGAGACGCTGCGGTCGATGCTCGAGTCGGTGCCCCTCGGCCGGATCGGCAGGCCGCAGGACGTGGCCGCGCTCGTCTGCTTCCTCGCGAGCGAGGAGGCGTCCTTCATCACGGGCACTACGGTGTCCGCCGACGGCGGGATGGGCTTGCGGGGCTACCCCGATCGTCCCGGGGTCCCCCCGCCGACCGCCTGCTGACCCTTGCGCAAGGTCCCCGCGCAGGCTGTCGACCAGCGCCCCGGCCCGGGAGGCGGGGTCCCGGGACCTCACCGACGACGGCCGGCGGCGGCGGTGAGGTCATCGGGCTCGGCTCACGTGCAGGTCCCGGTGTCCCCGCGGGCCGCGAGGGCGTCGACCGCCCGCTGCCACTCCCGGTCGATCAGCTCCCGCAGGTAACCCGCGCGCTCCTTGCCGGACATGAAGTCGAACTGGACCGTGCCGAACGGGTCGATCTCGGTCCGGAGCAGTCGGAGCTGCTTCTCCGTCGGCTCGGCAGTGGGCACGACGTCCGGGTTGGGCGCGAGCTCGAACCCGGTCGACTCGACGACCTCCTCGACCGTCGCGTCGCCGTGCACGCTCTCGATCCGGAAGGGGGCGGTGCTGTCCCGGACTAGCACCGCCTTGGGCGTGATGATCTTCACCGGGCCGTTCTGAAGTCCGCGGCGCGCCCGCTCCTCGGGATCGACGGGGAACCGCCCGCCGGTCGCGAAGTCGACCTTCTCGGCGAGCACCTTGCGGTCGTGCCTGCCGAAGTAGGCCAGCATCGTCCGGTAGTTCTGCACCACCTCCGGCGCCCCGACTCCGCCGGGCAGGCGCACCTTCGGGTGCGCGTAGTCGCCGATCACCGACAGGTTGATCGAGGCGTCGCCGTCGATCTGTGCCGACGAGACCGCCTCGACGTTGCCCCGGTTGGCCAGGTGCACGACGTTCACCGCCGCGAGGAAGCCCCACCGTGCGGTGGACCCCTTG
>Ga0068863_100003899_pt1 | contig 14736 bp, 15 predicted proteins | sample KBSSwiS62_FD_66596 | JGI IMG/M metagenome (GOLD analysis project Ga0068863, IMG submission 66596) | Switchgrass rhizosphere microbial communities from Kellogg Biological Station, Michigan, USA - KBS Switchgrass S6-2 | ecosystem: Host-associated > Plants > Roots > Rhizosphere > Soil ...
GACGTGCATCGCGAGGCGCTTGTCCGCGGGATCGAGGCTGGGCCCCTTGGGCACCGCCCACGAAAGCAGCACCCCGTCGAGCTCGAGACGAAAATCGTAATGCAAGTGGCTGGCCGCGTGTTTCTGGATCAGGTAGCGCAGCGCGCCGGACTTGGTCGTGCCAAGCTTGCCTGGCGGCTCCGGCGTGATCTTGAAATTACGTTTCGCGTTGTAAGTGGCGAGCCCCATGGATTCCCGCTAAGCGCGCTTGCGTTTCGCCGGCTGGCGCTGGCCGCGCGATTCGACGACGCGCAGCTGCGGCTTGGTGCCCGCCTTGGGCCGCCGGTGCGCGCCGCTGCGGCGCGGCGCGCTGCCGTCGATGCTTTGCTTGAGCAATGAGGCGAGGTCGATCACCTTGGCGGTGCGCCGCTCGCCTGCATCGTCGTCGCTCGGCTTGGTCAATTCGTGCGTTTCGCCTTTTTTCACTTTCTCGTCGATGCGGTGCATCAGGTCTTCGTGATAGGTGTTCTTGTACGCCGAAGGGTCCCACTCCTCGCTCATGTCCTCGATCAGGCGTTTCGCGAGATCGACTTCCTTGGCGGTCACGCGCGCCTCCTTCAAACCGGCGGCCGGCAGCTCGAGGCCCTTGGCCGCGCGCAGCTCGTCCGAGTAGCGCAGCGTGAGCAGCATCAGCGCGGGCCCGACCGGCTGCACGGCGACGAGATGCGGCGTAGTGCGCAGCACGAACTGCGCAACCGCGATGCGGCCCGTCGTGCGCAGTGTCTCGCGCAATAGCGCGTAGACCTTTTCGCCGCGATCGCCCGGAATCAGATAGTAAGGTGTCTCGAAAAACTCAGGAGACACGTCCTTGGCGGGAACGAACGCCTGGATTTCGATCGTGCGCGAGGCCTTGACGTTCGCGCGTTTGAAGTCCTCGTCGGACAGGACCACGTATTGGCCCTTTTCGTACTCGTAGCCTTTGACCACGTCGGACCACTCGACTTCCTTGCCGGACTCCTTGCTGTAGCGCTTGTAGCCGACCGGCGAAAAATCGCGCTTGTCGAGCATCGAGAACTTGAACTCCTTGCGGTCCTCGGCAGAGACGACCTCGACCGGAATATTGACCAGACCGAAGGACAATGCGCCTTTCCATATTGAGCGTGGCATTTCAGACCTCCGTGGCTTCAACCAGTTCGACGCTGACGCAGTCCACGCAGATAACGGCGCCCCGCAGCATGATCAGATAACCGCAGCCCGCGCACGGCGCCAGCCTGAATTCGCCCGAGAGCTCACAGTGGCCGCCCGTGCATTCGGGGCGGTCGCAGCGCTCGAGGTCGACTGGACAGATAGACATGCGAAGCAGAGGAAACAGCGGTCTTTATTATCGTCGCGCGCGCGCACGCGTGTCTGTCGGCATTGTGCTGACGGGCGCGTCGGCGCAACGCGGAGCTTCCCGCCCCCCCTCGGGCAATCGCAACCCCGACCTGCCTACAGAAAGTTCGTGGTCCGCCCGACAGCCACGACGTCCAGGTCGACGTAGGCTAGCTGCCGGGAGTGGGGTTTCACCAATTGGAGGCTGCGATGTCGATCTGCCATCTCTCCAGCGCTAAGCCTGCGGCGCCGCGTCACGCTCGCGAGTTTCAGGTGCTCAAAATCATCGGCTTCTGCCTGCTGGCGCTGATGCTCGTTTCGATCGCGTTTGCCAAACCGCCGGCATCGGGCCAGCGTGCCGAGCCAAATCAAAAGCAGAGCCAGACGCGTTTTGGCCTCGCTTCGTATTACGGCAAGGGGCTACAGGGCAAAACAACCGCCGACGGCGAAAAGTTCGACAAGAACGACATTTCGGCGGCGCATCCGAGTTATCCGATGGGCACCCGGCTGCGCGTGACGAACCTGCGCAACGGGCGCGCAATCAACGTCCGCGTCAACGACCGCGGGCCCGTTCATGAGCACCGCGCGAAAGGCGTGATCATCGACCTGTCGGAGCGCGCGGCCGTGGAGCTGGGATTCAAGCGCCAGGGTAAAACGCGCGTCAAGACCGAGGTTCTGGAATGGGGCGAGGAAAAGACGAAAACCGCAGCGGCTGAGTCGGCGACCTGACCTAGGACTCGGCACAACGCTACGTGCCGCGACTGCTGATTTTTAGTGCGCGGCTTGGCGCAGTATCCGGTTGATTTCTTCGATGTCGATCGGCTTGACGACGTGCGAGTCGAACCCGACGGCCAGCGAGCGCTTGCGGTCTTCGACGGTGCCGTAGCCGCTCAAAGCGACGATGCGCGCGTGCTTGCTCGAGGCGTCTTCGCGCAGGCGCCTTGCCACTTCGTAGCCGCTGATTCCCGGCAGGCCGATATCCAGAAAAATAATTTCGGGGCGATATTTTTTCGCCGCCTCCAGCGCATGCGGACCGTCGTAGGCGACGTGCGCTCGGTGGCCCATCAACTCGAGCAGCGAGCCCAGGCTGCTGGCGGAATCGCGGTTGTCGTCGACCACCAGAATCACGCGTTTCACGCCGGGGTGGGCGTCGGCGCTGTCGTCGCGCGCGCCTGTCGACGGCGGCAGATCGCTGCCCCTGGCAACCGGCGGCATGCTCACGATGAAGCTGCTGCCCTTGCCGGGACCCGCGCTTTCCGCGCGGATGCTGCCGCCGTGCATTTCGACCAGCCGCTTGACCAGCGTGAGCCCGATGCCCAGGCCGCCGTACGGCCGCTCGAACGAATTGTCGCCCTGCACGAACATGTCGAAAATGTTGTTCAGCATTTCGGCGTGGATGCCGATGCCGGTATCCGCGACCACGATCGAGATTTCGTTGTCATGCGCGGTGGCGGACAGTGAGATGTGCCCGCCCACGGGCGTGTACTTGTCGGCGTTGTCGAGCAGGTTCGTGATGACCTGCGCCATGCGCGCGGGATCAACGTCGAGGTAGACGTCTTGGGTCGGCAGCATGACGGCAAGCTCGTGCTTGCCTTCGATTGACGGCCGGATCGCTTCCAGCGCATTTTTCACGACTGCCGACAGGAGCACGCGCTCGCGCCGCAGCTCGATCTTGCCGGTGTCGATCCGCGACACGTCCAGCAGGTCGTCGACGAGGCGCCGCAGCTGGGACACCTGGCGGTCCATCACGCCGTGCGCGTACGCGACGACGTCCTTGTCGTTGCCCGCGGTGCGCATGATCTGCAGTGAATTGCGCAACGGTGCGAGCGGATTGCGCAACTCGTGCGCGAGGGTCGCAAGAAATTCGTCCTTGCGCTTGGCGGACTGGCGTATTGCGTAATACAGGTTGGCGTTTTCGACCGCGATCGACACGCGACGGCCGACTTCGGTCGCTACGATGAGATCGCCCGCCTGATAGCGCCGCCCCGACGAGCTGGTGCCCAGCGTAAGCGTGCCCAGCACGCGGTCGCGCGACACCAGCGGCACGCAGATATACGAGCGCAGGCCGAATTCGCGCAGCGCGCGCAACCGGCTTTCGTCGCCGCGGCGTGCGCCCGGTGCCGCCTCCCAGATATTCGGGATCAGCTCGGGTTGGCGGGTGGCGAATACTTTTGCCGCCACGCCTTCGCCCACATCCGCCTGCGCGTCGCCGAGCGGATGCAGCAAATCCTCCTTGAGAGGATCGATGTTGGAGCTCGCGATGCGCTTGTGCGTACCGTCCGCTTCGATCAGGTCGACCGCGCACCAGTCCGCAATCGCGGGCACCACGGCGCTGGTCACCTTCTGCAGCGTGCTGGTCTGGTCGGTAAGCTCGGCAAGGCCCTCGGAAACCTTGGCGAGGAAATGTTCGCGATCCTCACCGCGCTTGCGCTCGGTGATGTCGATCACGATCGCAATCGCGTGCTGCGCGACGCCGTTCTTGTCGCGCACTACCGACAGCGAGTTGCTGGTCCAGACTATCGTGCTGTCCTGGCGCACGTAACGCTTATCGGTGTCGAATGGGGCGCCATCCGTGACCAGCCGCTTGAACTGCATCCGGGAGTGCTCGACGTCTTCCGGGTGCGTCACGTCGAAGAGGCTCAAGCCCTGCAGCTCTTCGACGGTGCGCCCCACGAAATCGCAGAAGCGCTCGTTGGCATGCAGGATGACGCCGGTCAAGTCGGTCTGCACGATGCCGGCGGTCGCCTGGTTCACGATCGCGCGGAACCTCTCCTCGCTCGCGAGCAGCCGCGATTCGCTCTGACGCAGCCGCAGCAGCGTGCGGATTACGGTGATCAGCACTATGGGTTCTGTCGGCTCGGTCAAATAGATGTCCGCGCCGTGCTCGATGCCCGCCGCCTTGTCATCGTCGGTCACGTGGGTCGCGGAGATCTGCACCACCGGAATTTCGCTCATCGCCGGATCGGACTTGATGCGGCTGCACACTTCGAGGCCGCTCATGTCGGGGAGTTGCACGTCGAGCAGCGCGATGTCCGGACTTTGCTCGCGCACGATGCGCAAGGCTTCGGCGCCGGTGCCCGCCTCGATCACCTCGAAGCCCTCCTGGATCAGCGAGCGCGAGCGCAGGTAGCGCGCCGCCACGTTGTCGTCAAGATTCAGTACGCGCGGCTTCTTCATTGCGGTTGCGCGACGACGGGGGCCGGCGGGATTGTGCCGGCAACCGCCGCGAGCAGCTCTTCGTTGAGATGGGACTTGGTCATGACGGCTTCGGCGGGAACCCCCAATGCTGCGCGTTCATCGCTGGTCAAAGTGCGCGAAGTCGCGATTAGCACGGGCAGCCCGGCGGTCGCCGAATTGGCGCGCAATTGCGCGAGCACCTCTTCACCGCTGATATCGGGCAGCCCCAGATCGAGCACGATGAGCGACGGCGCGAGCGTTGCCGCCGCGTGGAGCCCCTGTTGTCCGTTGACCGCTTCCATCACGACGTAGTGGTTTTCCAGTATCCGCTTCATTGTATACCGCAACGGCGCCTCGTCCTCGACCACCAATACACGCCGGCGCGTGAACTCGTCGAGCCTCGCGATGAGCTCTGCGCGATCGACGGGCTTATCCACACAAGCGTCGGCGCCCAGCATATACCCCTTGCCCGCGTCGGTGACCGTGGAAATGACGACGATTGGAATCGCACGGGTTGAGGGCGCCGTTTTGAGCTCTCCCAGCCAGCGCCAGCTGTCTTCGCCGCGCAACACGATATCCAGCACGATGGCGGCGGGCCGCACGGTCTGCATGATGCGCCGCGCATCGCGCAGGTTGCGCGCGGGAAAAACTTCGTAGCACGTGCCGCGCAGGATTTTGGCGTAGTACATCTGCGCCGCCTCGTCGTCTTCGACCACCAGCACCGGAATCTTGAGCGGATTGACGACCGGTTCCGCCGGCGCAGCGGCGCTGACCGGCGTACTGGCGGGCGTGTACTGCGCGGGTATGCTGACCGAAAACGTCGACCCCGCGCCCGGCTCGCTCTCGACCGCGATGTTACCGCCCAAGAGGTGCGCAAGCTTGCGGCAGAGCGGCAGCCCCAGGCCGGTGCCCTTGGCGCGCGCCTGCAGCGGATTGCGGATCTGGGTGAATTCCTCGAAGATTGCCGCCTGGTCTTCCTTGCGGATGCCGATGCCGGTGTCGGTGACCGAGAAGGTCACGATGCCGCTGTCTGGCGCATAACTCGCGGCAACGCGAATTTCGCCGCGCTCGGTGAATTTCAGCGCGTTGGAAATGAAGTTGCGCAGGATCTGCGAGACCTTGCCTTCGTCGGTAAACAGCGGCGATATGTCGCCCGGCTCGACGAACTTCAGGTTCACCGATTCGCCGACCAGCAGTGGGCGCAGCATGCCGCGCAGCGCGCTGAAGAGCGTGACCACCGAAATCTCCACCGGGTGCACTTCGATTTTGCCGGCCTCGATCTTCGCGAGATCAAGCAGGTCGTCGACCAGTTCGCGCAGGTCGTCGGCGGCCTTGTCGATGAACCGCACCTGCTTTTCCTGCTCCGAAGTGAGCGCGCCGTCGGACCGCACGAGCAGTATCTTCGAGAGCGCGCGGATCGAGTTGAGCGGCGTGCGGAATTCGTGGCTCATGTTCGAGAGAAAGCGCGACTTCATTTCGTCGGCGCGGCGCAGGTGGTCCGCTTTTTCGTCGAGTTCCGCATACAGCGCGACGACGCCGCGGTTCGTGTCTTCGAGTTCGCTGTTCAACTGCGACAGCTCTTCCTGACGCTCGCGCAATTCGGTCAGCGCGTGTACCAGTTCGCGGTTCTGTTGCTGGATCTCCTCGAACGGCGAGGCCGCCGGACGCGCCGCCATCGAGTGCGCGAGCGCATCGAGTTTTTCAGGCGCGATCCGCGCGCCCCGCGCCGGAAATATTTTTTTCAGCAGCACTTCGGTGCCGCCCGTGCCGGTGCGCACTTCGCACTGGTCCATCAGCCGCCGCGCGCCGACTAGCCCCATCCCCATGCCCGTTTTCGAGCGGTAGCGGCCTTCGAGGACATCATCGAGATGCGGGATGCCCGGCCCTTTGTCGGTGACGCGGATCAGCAGGATTTGCGGCGCGATGTCGCCTTCGACGGAAAATTCGACTTCGCCCTGGCGCGCGTAACGGCACGCATTGCGCGAAATCTCGGATACCGCGGTGGCGATGCGCGTCTGGTCCTGCGCGTCGTAGCCGAGCGCCGCGGAAATCTGGCGCGCGTTCTGGCGCGCGGCCACCACGTCGTGCTCGGTCGTGTTCGCCAGTTTCAGAATGACGCGGGCCATGATCAGGCTGCCGTGTTGCGCATGACGACGACGCTGACGTCGTCGCGGCCGCGGTCGTGATCGCGGTACAGCGCCGCCGCGATCAGCGCCGGATGGCGGCCCGCGAGCCCCGGATAATCGTCGAGCGACCAATGCGTGGCAAGACCGTCGCTGTACATGATCAGCAGCGCTCCCTGCGGAAAATCGAAGTCGACCTGCTGGATCCTGCGCGCATTGTGGCCGAGCGTGCCGTTGTGGGAAATCAGGTGGCGCGATTTGTAGTCGACATGAAGGATGCCTGAAATGTTGCCGATGCCGCAATATTTCAACGCGCTCGCCCCGATGTCCAACGTCGCCACGGCGCCGGCGCCGCCACGCGTGCTGGCCAGCGCGCGATGGATCGCGTCGATGGCGTCCGCCGCCTCGCGTTCCGGCCGCGCCAGCAATATTGCTGCTGCCGCCTGCGAGGCCTGCGCGGCCTCCGGGCCATGTCCGAGGCCGTCCGTGATCATGACGTTGCAGCGCGACTGGTGCCAGCTGACGGCGCACGTGTCACCGTTTTCCGTTTCGCCGCTTTTGGGAACGGTAATGACGCCGCTCTCGACCGGCAGGACGGGCCGCGGGCGCGCATCCGGCCACACCTCAAATCGCTGGCACGTTCCCCTGCCCGGCAGCGAATAAATTTCGAAGCCCGCAGTCATGCGCGATATGGAACCCAGGCCGTTGCCGGGCGTGCCCGACGTCGAGTAGCCGTCTGCCATGCCCGCTGCGATGTTGGGCATGCCGGGGCCGCAGTCGATGGCGACGATTTCCAGCCCGTCGTGGGGTTTGGCGTCGAGCGCTCGCGCGAATATGCGGCCGCGGCCGGCGTGCTTGACGATATTCGTCGCGGTTTCGGTTACTGCGATGGCGAGCTTGCCGAGCGCCTGCGAATCGAAACCCAGTGCGGCGCCGAGCCCCGCAGTTTCGCGCCGGACTTCGGCAACCTGGCTGCGCTCCTCGACGATCACGCTGATCTGCCTCACCCGCGCCATCGCACGATCACGATGCGAGTACCGGCGCCGCGCTGCGACACGATGGAGAATTCATTCGACAGCCGCTTGGCGCCGCCGAGTCCCAGTCCCAGCCCGCCGCCGGTGGTGTAGCCGTCCTTCAACGCCTGCTCGATGTCCGCAATGCCGGGCCCGCGGTCGACGAAAGTCAGGCGCACACCGGGCCGCGTGCCGTTCTGCACGAGCTCGATATCCACCGCGCCGCCGCCGCCGTAATCAAGCGCGTTGCGCGCGAGCTCGCTGGCGGCAGTGACGATTTTCGTCTGGTCGACGAGGCTCAGCCCCTGCGCGATTGCCGCCTGGCGTACTGCTGCCCGCATACGCACGACGTCCTCCGAAGCATTCAGGCTCATGGTCGTGATACTCATGATCCGGCAGGCAGTCCTGCCTGGCGGTCATCAGTTCGAGCTGCAACGAAACGGTGTTTCATCGTAATAGGCACTCTAGGCGCGTTGCAGCAGTGCCATACCCTTCTCCACGTTAAGCGCCGTCAGCACGCCATCCAAGTGCAGGCCGAGCTCGACGAGCGTGATCGCGACTGACGGCAGCATGCCGACGACGACCGTCCGCGCATCGAGCACGCGCGCCATCGCGGAAATGTTGGCGATCATGCGCCCGATGAACGAATCGACGACGTCGAGCGACGAGATATCGATGAGCACGCCTTTGGCGCGGGTTGCCGTGATCCGGTTCGTGAGATCGTCCTGCAGCGTCAGCGCGAGCTCGTCGTGCATGTCCACCTGGATGGTGACGAGCAGGTATGGTCCCATCTTCAAAATTGGAATGCGGTCCATACAGTCTTTCCCGTTTACGTCGCGGACGACGTGGCGGTTTTCTGCAGGCGCTTCAACGCGGTTGCAAGTGCATCGGCAAGCGTCGCCTTGGTGGTCACCTCGCCGAGATCGACGCCGAGATGCACGATGGTCTGCGCAATCTGGGGGCGGATGCCGCTGATGATGCAGTCCGCGCCCATCAGGCGCGTTGCCGCAATCGTCTTCATCAGATGCTGCGCGACGAGCGTATCCACCGTCGGCACGCCCGTGATGTCGATGATCGCGATTTCGGACCCTGTGTCGACGATGCGCTGGAGCAAGCTTTCCATGACGACCTGGGTGCGCGAGCTGTCGAGCGTGCCCACCAGCGGGAGCGCGAGTATGCCGTCCCAGAGCTGCACGACCGGCGTCGACAATTCGAGTAATTCAGACTGCTGGCGGCCGATGACATCGTTGCGCGATTGTTGATACGCCTCCGTCGTATACAGGCCGAGCCGGTCGAACAGCGTCGTCGCCTGCCACAATTCCGACGCGAGCGACTTGGCGTTGTCGCCGACATCCTTGCGTAACTGCTCGAACACAGGTTCCTTGAGGGAGAATACGAACATCGCGGTTTCCGTCGGCGTGAAACCCTGCTGGGCGCGCGACGCCGAAATGGATTTGAGAAAATCGCGCGCCTCGTCCCATGCCGCACCGTATATATCAGTGCTGCCGCCTTTCTCGGCGGCGGCGCGCAAGGCCGCGAGGAACTTGCGCGATTGCTCGCGCAGCTCACTTTCCTTGATGAGATCTTTGCGCGACGCCATCGAGCCCGTTTGCGCCTTCATCCAGGCGTCGAGCAGCGAGTCGTCCTGCGTCTGCAACACGCCGAACAAAGGATTGACGGCTTTTGCATTCATAACCCACCCTTTTTGTGAAATGCATTGCTCACGATAAAGCGTACATCGGTCGCACAGCCATCCCCGGCAGCGGCCGTCGCCGCGCCATTAGATCGCACGCCAATGTTTTTTGATTTACGGAATTCGGAACGCTATTTTTATACCGAATTCCGTGGAGAAAGTCACCCAACGTTCGCGAAGTTGGTTGTAAAACTTACAACGACCTTAAGTCAATGATGGTGCACTGCGACGATAAAACTGACGACGCTCTCGCGATTGTCGCTCGAAAAAATTCGCCGTAGCAGCGGCTTTGACTCCAAACAGCCGCGCCGAAATTCTGTTGCGACTCAGCGCGCGTTGCCCGAGTGCGCCTCAGCGCTTGGCGTAGTACCGCCGCGCGGGCCCGCGCTGCGCGGCGGCTCAACTGCCTTCGCGGGCAGGTTAGCCTGCGGCGTCGGTCCGACCGGCGTCGGGGTAGGCGGCGTGATGCCGCGTTTTTTGAGGTCGCTCTGGTAGACAGAGACGGTGCGATCCTGGGCGCGCGTCAGCGCTTCCTGTTCGACGGCCGCCTGTGCTTTTGCTTTCTCGGCCGCGGCCTCCGCTGCGGCGATCTGCTCAGGAGTCGGCGCCGGCAGCTTGGCCTGCACTGCGGCGGCAAGCGTCAGCGCGCACACCGCGCCCAGCGCGACGAAACGTACGCGTGCCGCCGAAGCTTTATTCGACCCGGTGCTCATATCCGCCGCCCAGCATCGCCCACTCTTGGCGCACGTCGTCGCTCGAGCACATGAACTCATCGTCGGTAGGCAACTCGAATTTCGAACCTATGCTTCCGACCTCGGGAAAATCCGGCTCTTCTATCGTTACTATCGGCTGAACGCGCTTACCCATGACGACCTCCACTCGAAATTAATACGCTGTCATAGTGCGTTTGCGCTTCCATGAACACCATCAGTGCATTCCGTTTCGTGGTGTAGGACGAAATGACTCGATGCAGCAAAGCGTGACATACGGCACGATCGCTAGTGTCAGTACAACCCCACATCCACTTAAGGGTTACACCGATAAAAGCTGCTTGATCAAACAGGTAGAGTTCGGCTTCGAGTGTCGTGAATTTTTCACGCACATTAAAGATAAGGAGACGGACATGATTTCCTGGGCCGTAACATTCTTTGTAATTGCACTGATCGCGGCAGTCCTTGGTTTCACTGGCATCGCCGGCGCCGCCGGCAACCTCGCGTGGATCTGCGCGGTAATCGGTATCGTGCTGGCGCTGGTATTCATGGTGATGGGCCGCCGCCCGCCGGTCTAAGCTTTATTTAAGGCAGCAACGCTATCCTCGGGGTGAGACGGCTACACCCCTGACAGTGCAGGCCCGGTCTTGCCGCATCGGCGATGTGGCGAGACCGGGCCGGATGGCGCCGGCTTCACCGGACGGGATGCCCGTTCGGGCCGGCTGGCGCAATTCTTGACACATTTTGGATTCCGTACCTGCGTCGGGCGTGCGTACTTTACGGCGTTGGGCGAGGAGAACGAGCCGTGATTCAATGAGCGAGCAGGATAAACTTCTTTCGACCGGTATCGAGGGACTCGACGTGATACTGGCTGGCGGGCTGTTGCCCGGGCGGCTGTATTTGATCGAAGGCGAGCCCGGCACCGGAAAAACCACCACTGCATTGCAATTTCTGGCCGAAGGTGCGAGGCGCGGCGAATCGGTCTTATACATCACGCTGGCCGAATCGGAAGTCGAGTTGCGCGCGGTCGCGCGCTCGCACGGCTGGTCGCTGGCCGGCATCCATGTGCACGAAGTCATCGGCAACGAGGGTTTGCTCGATGCGAGCCAGCAATACACGATGTTCCACCCGTCCGAAGTCGAAATGGGCGACACCATACAAAAAATTCTGAACGTAGTCACTGAGCGCAAGCCTGCGCGCGTCGTGCTCGATTCGCTGTCCGAGCTGCAGTTGCTCGCGGAAAACCCGCTGCGCTACCGCCGCCAGGTTCTCGCGCTAAAGCAGTTCTTCGCGAACGAGCAATGCACGGCGTTCTTTCTCGACGACCGCACTGCCAAGAACGGCGACCTGCAGGTGCGCAGCATCGCGCACGCCGTGTTGATGTTCGAGCAGGACACCAAGGAATACGGCAGCGAGCGCCGGCGCGTCCGCGTGGTCAAGTACCGCGGCGTCGATTTTCGCGGCGGCTATCACTATTACAAAATCGAGCGCGGCGGCATCGTCGTGTACCCGCGTCTGATCGCCGCGCAATCGCGGGTGATGGAACAGCGCGCGCAGGTGACCAGCGGCCTGCCCCGGCTCGACGCTCTACTCGGCGGCGGTATTGAGGAAGGGACCAGCACCCTGCTCGCCGGCCCGCCGGGCACCGGAAAATCGTCGCTGGCGACGCAATTCGTGCATGCCGCGCTGGCACGCGGCGAGCGCGCCGCGATGTTCCTCTTCGAGGAGTCGGTCAACAACCTGGTCAACCGCGCAGAATCTCTGCACATGCACGTGCGCCAGTACTTGGATGCCGGCACGCTGACAATACAGCAGGTCGATCCCGCCGAACTTTCGCCGGGCGAATTCGTCCACACCGTGTGCCAAAGCGCAGCCGACGGCGCGACGGTGATCGTCATCGACAGCCTGAATGGCTTCATGAACGCGATGCCGGATGAGCGCCTGTTGACGACGCACCTTCATGAGCTGCTTACCTACCTTGGTCAGCGCGGCGTGGTGACGCTGCTCGTGGGTGTGCAGCAGGGCATGCTCGGCACCGCGGCAAGCACTACGCTCGACACCAGTTACCTCGCCGACAACATCATCATGCTGCGCTATTTCGAAGCCGGCGGCGAAGTAAAGCAGGCCATTGCGGTATTCAAAAAGCGCGGCGGCTACCACGAGCGCACGTTGCGCGGCTTCCAGCTCTCCGTGGATGGCATCGAAGTCGGCGAGGTGCTGCGCGAATTTCACGGCATACTCACCGGCGTACCGCAGCCCGCCAAGCCGCGCGCCCGCGGCAGCGTGGAAAAACGTAATGGCTGACACCAGCCGCGAGGAACGCATCCTGGTCTTTGCCCCGACCGGCAAAGATGCCGAGCTCACGCACAAAGTTTTGCAGGCGGCGGGCATGCAGTGTTTTACGTGCCGGAACACCGAGCAAGTGCTGCACGAAATGACCGACGGCCTGGGCGCGCTGCTGCTCGTGGAGGAGACGCTCACACCGGACTTCGTCGACCGCCTGTCGCGGCGGATTTTCGACCAGCCAAACTGGTCCGACCTGCCTATCCTGCTGCTGACATCGGCAGGCGCCAGTTCGCCGGCGCTGACCGATCCCGTCCAGATGCTCGGCAATGTGACGGTGCTGGAGCGCCCGGTGCGCACCCTCGCCCTCATCAGCGCGGCCGGCGCGGCGCTGCGCGCGCGCAAACGGCAATACGGCGTGCGGGAAGCCGAGCAGCGCAAGGACGAATTCCTCGCGAGCCTGGGCCACGAGCTGCGCAACCCGCTGGCACCCATCCGCACCGCGGCGGGCATCCTGTGCCGCATGAATCCCGACTCAGCCGACATCAACCGCATCTGCGGCGTCGTCGAGCGCCAGGTTACACATTTGACGCGGCTGGTCGACGACCTGCTCGACGTCGCGCGCATCACGCGCGGCAAGGTCGAGCTGCAGCGCGCGCCGACGACCCTCGAGGCCGTCGTCAACCAGGCGGTCGAAATGTGCGCAACGCTCGCGGACAATGCCGGCCACCAGATCGCGGTCAGCCTGCCCCAGGATGCCGCGCTGGTGGCGGATCACGCGCGCATGGTGCAGGCGGTAGCGAACGTGCTCGCGAATGCAATTAAATTCACCCCGCGCCCCGGCCGCATTACGTTGCAGGCGGCGATCAACGACGGTTTCATCACGGTCCGCATCCGGGACCCGGGGATCGGAATCGAGGCGCAGGCGCTCACGCGCATATTCGATCTGTTTGCCCAAGCCGAAGTTGGCGTAGCCCAGATCAAAGCGGGGCTCGGCATCGGCCTCTCGCTCACCAAGCAGTTCATTGAAATGCACGGCGGCACGGTCTGCGCTTACAGCGAGGGCCTCGGCCGCGGCAGCGAATTCGTGCTGACGTTTCCGCGCGATGCCGCGGTCAATCCCGAGCGCACCAATGTTCCGCAACTATTGCGGCCCATCGCCGCGCTGTCGCGCACCCCGTCGACCCGCGTGTTGATCGTAGACGACAATCGCGACGCCGCCGATATGCTGCTGAACTTGTTCCGCTCGCACGATTACATGGCCGCGACCGCGTATAACGGCGAGGACGCAATCCGTGAATCCGCGCGTTTCGGGCCCGACGTCATCGTTATGGACCTGGCCATGCCCGGCCTCGATGGCTACGAAGCAGCGCGCCGCATCCGCCAGTCGCCCGGCGGCAAGTCAGTGCTGTTGATTGCGCTGACCGGTTGGGGCCAGGAAGGCACCCGGAGAAAAGCGCTCGAAGCCGGGTTTGACTTTCACGCCGTCAAACCCGTCGATATTGACGTGCTGAAAAATTACATAACGCAGTCACGCGTCCGCCGCGAATCGTCCGCCACCGGCTGACGGCCCGCGCGGCGAGTCGCAGGCTCGCCGCTCAAAAATACGCGCTGCCGCTATTCAGTAACGCAGCCATTCATGCTTCGAAACCTCAGCACGAACGGCAATAATGCGAGAACGTCTTCTAATAATTTTTATGCTCGCGCGCTTCGCCCTGAAGCGCCCGGCCGCCTTTTTCGATGTCCTTGCCCGCACCTTCCATCGTATTGCATCCGGCGAGCGACCCGAAGAGGCCCGTCACAAATGCGACGGCCAGCAACTGCGCGATAAGTTTTTTGAACATGACGATCTCCTTTCAGGAACTGCCGCCATGCCCGGTTGCGCATGGCATCGTCATAATAAAGTGCTGCCTATTCGTTAGGTATCGGCTCGCGACGGTTTTCCCCGTAGGAAGCAACCTACCCCAGAGGGCCAGACGCACGCGGGCGTCTTAAATATACGAATTATTCCGACACGTTGCGGGGCCAAAGGCTGACAAACAACGATCAGGCCCGCGAGCAAAATAAGCGTATGAGCAGCGAGCATCGGTATGCCGTTGTGATCGGGTCTTCTGCCGGAGGCATCGAGACCCTGCGGCGGCTTGTCTCGAAGCTGCCGGCCGATTTCGCGGCGCCGATTTTCGTCGTGCAGCACATCGCGCCGGACTACCCGAGCTTCCTGCCGGAAATCCTGAACGCCGCGGGCAAGTTGCATGCGCGACACCCGCGTGACGGCGAAGCGATAACAAGCCCCGGCATCTACGTGGCGCCGCCCGACCACCACCTGCTGATCGAAGATTCGCACGTCGCGGTCAAGCGCGGCCCCAAAGAGAATCGCTTTCGCCCGT
>Ga0068863_100003900_pt1 | contig 14735 bp, 15 predicted proteins | sample KBSSwiS62_FD_66596 | JGI IMG/M metagenome (GOLD analysis project Ga0068863, IMG submission 66596) | Switchgrass rhizosphere microbial communities from Kellogg Biological Station, Michigan, USA - KBS Switchgrass S6-2 | ecosystem: Host-associated > Plants > Roots > Rhizosphere > Soil ...
ATTACATCGCGCCCATTTTCCCTCACGCTCCTTACCAATTGCACAAAAGGGAAATTCCAATGCATCTGCCAAAGGAAATTCGGCAGCGCAATCAGCGTTGCAAGCGCAACGCCTGCCCAGAACCAGGGCCGAACAAGGCTCCGTCGTAGCGGTGAAAAGACAACTCCAGCAAGAAGCCCAACGAGCAAGAACAGAACGCCGTACTTGTTGAGCAGCGTAACGCCTGTCAAAACTCCGATCCATATCCAATTCTTTTCGTTGCTGGTTTGGACGAGATGGACAAGAAACCAGGCAATCAAGATCCACAAAAGCGGATCGAAAGCATTCATTGTGAACAAATGCGACAACGTCAGATAGATCGGCGCGACCAGCACAGCAAGAGAAGCCAGAAACATCGCCCAGCGGCCACCGCCTAGCTTGCGGGCCAACAGCCCGGTCATCACGATGCAGCCCACATCGGCCAGCATCGGCAGAAGCCGGAGCGCATAAAGCGACACACCGATCGTATGCTCGAGTAGCCACGCCATCCACGCGATCAACGGAGGCTGGTCCATGTACCCCCACGCCGGATGCTGTCCACACGCCAGGTAATACATTTCGTCGCGGAAATACCCGTAGTTTGGGGCTGCCACGAGATAGATCACCGAGCGAACCAATGCAACGCAGTAGACAAGTCCCACACCGGGCGACATTCGACTTAAGAGCGAAATGGGCTGACAGAGCGCCGTATCTTTGATTGCCGACCTCCTGGTTTCAAATTCAAAGGGGCTGAGTTCCTGGCCATTCTACGGGGTCCGGACGGCTCCTGGGCTCGGAACTCAAAAGAAGCACCGATGTACCGTTGATCTGAATACGCACTTCGACTGTGCGCGGTTCAACCGAATAAAGAAATATCAGATCGCCCCGGCATGGCAGCTCCGGACATATCAGCTGTTTGGGCAAAGACGTGCTCGTTTCCCGGGGTACGTGGGGATCGTGATGCTTGACTAGCGGTTGACTGGCAAACCGGAGGTCAATTTCTGAAATCAGATGGGATGAGAAGAGCCGGTCTCCAGAACGGGATGCTGTACGCTCCCAAGTTATCGACGTGCTCTAGGCACAAGAGATAAAGGAGACCGGCATGAAGAAGATTAGCACCACGACCGCTAAGAAGTTCAGAAAAATGCAGAAACTAACCTTCGGCTTTAGAACGGAGGTCGCTAATCAGGTGGCAGCACCGGCTGAAACGAGAAACACCCAACTTGCAGCGAGCATTGACGCAAGACTGTTTTTGATAATGGGAGCCGAAACTCTGATCAAGGTGTCTATTCATTCAGAGTGCAACATAGCAAATTCCGTAATCGCTGAAAATTACGCGGACAATCCCCCAACCTCGGTCATCCCCTTGGATCGGCGATACTCGATCACGTCTTTCATCGCTCGCTCGTATGCTTTGACTGCGGCTTCAACGCCGCTTCCATGGTGTTCAATCAGGTCACACACCGCAAGAATCGTCGCAAGGGTTTTATCGTCTGGCATAATAATCCTCCATCAAAAGCTGAGTGACTACGATGCGAGTCGCTTGGTATGGGAAGGCTCCGTTCACGCTTTTCCTGGTTTCGGAGCCGTAAAAACCGATCCCAAGTTGATGTGGGATCGCCTCTCGCAGATTGCGAGACCCCCGCTCGGGGTACAGGGAGCAGCCCTAGGTGGGTGCGGCCAACGACCGTGATCCAAGGTTGTAAGGTCGTCTCCGGCAAGGCGAGGCTCGCAGGTACTTGCCTTCTCCTTCTGCCCCCGACCCCGTCGCATTTCTCGTGCCGATAAGGTGATTGCATTTATCAGCGTTTCATATCGAACATAAGGCAGCAAATGGAGATAGGGGGGCTCAAACCCTGTCAGTACGACCGGTTCTCAGCTACATCCGTTTGGCACCGGGTTGACAGATTCCCTATTTGAGCGCTCCGGCGGCAATATTACTTCGCAGGTCAACAGGCAAGAACCTCTCGTGATCGGACGTGACGCTTTCCATACGGGTCGGTTGACGTCATTGCGCCAGTTTGATCTGCTTGGCGAGGCCGAGGGCCTTTAGCGCCCAGATTCCGTACCAATTCATGTCTATCTCGTACCACCGTAGGCCGTGTCGCGCGGAAGTGGGGTGCGCATGATGATTATTGTGCCAGCCCTCGCCGAATGTGAGCAGGGCGATCAGGAAGTTGTTCGTGGAATCGTCGCGCGTTGCAAAGCGCCGAGAGCCCCAGATGTGTGTAGCTGAGTTTACCAGCCAGGTGGCGTGCAGTCCGACCACTGTGCGCAAGAAAATTCCCCATAACAGAAACTGCAATCCACCGATGGCCAACAGCAGCAGGCTCAGAGCTGTCATTGGCAGATAGTGATACTTGGTGATCCAAACATGAAATCGATCTTTGGCGAGATCAGGAACATAGTGGGTCAGCGTAGTCGTGTCATGATGCATAGATTTGCCGATGAGAATCCACCCCATGTGCGCCCACCATTTTCCGTCGCGGGGTGAGTGCGGATCACCCTCGTGGTCTGTGAAGCGGTGGTGAATGCGGTGAGTAGCCACCCAGAAAATGGGCCCGCCTTCGAGAGTCAGTGTGCCGCAGAACGTCAAGAAATACTCGACCCACGTGGGAGTTCGGTAGCCGCGATGTGTGAGCAGCCGATGATAGCCCATCCCGATGCCCAGGCTCCCGGATATCCACCAAAGCCCAATTGCAAGGAACAGTGCTTTCCAGGAAAAAAAGAATAAAGCTGCAATCGCCCCGATGTGAAATGCAGCCATGAAAAAGCTTGTCACCCAGTTGATGTTACTGTCGGCGGCGGAATTCTGTGTTGGCGGCGGACCTTGAATCTGCATAACTACGTATCCTGACTGGCAAGCATTTCGATGCTCGACGGTCGTTCTGGGAATCGAATCCGAACTTGAGCTTTGGTAATAGTTCCGTAAGATGGGTCGGGCGCCGTTACGGTGATAGGAGGCTTAACTTGTCACGATTCTGAGGAGTGAGCCTCTGGCTCTTTTCGGTGTCTTAACGCAGGCAAATTACAGCCAACACCTTATTCCTCCTCGCATCACGACCTGGAATACTGGGGTGGGCCACTATGAAACGTCTTGTCATGATTGTCGACGCGCCCCCGTTCCATAACGCCCGGTTCCCTCTTTTTACTATCGTTGTTTCGAGCTACCTCAGGTCCACTCGTCTTTTCAACTAAACAAGATTCCCTCATTAGGACCGTGGAACGTCCGAAGCTGGTTATGCCGCAGTCATGAATACCGCAAAGCAACTATTGCCGCATGTCCCCTGGTTCGATGTTCCAGACCCTCGTTCGCCCGACCTGGATGAACTCGCGCGACGCTTCCACCTCCACGAGCTTCAAATCGAGGACTGCCGCCATCCCCCGCACCGGCCGAAGGTGGACGAGTACGGGGCCTACCTATTCGCCGTCCTCAAACATCTGGTTTGCAAGGGTCAAGGGCCGGAGTTTGGTGATTTCGACGTCTTTCTCGGTCCAAACTTTCTCATCACGGTTCATCAGGGTGACTGCGCGTTTCTGGGGAAACTTTGCGTCCGGGTTCAGCAAAACCACGTTGCCAGGCTGGACCGCATTTTCTATGAAATTACCGATCTGATCGTGGATGAGTACCTTGCACTCCTGGATGACTTAGCCGAAGAGATTTCGAAGGTGGAGTCCCTAGTGCTGGAAATGCCGGAGCCACCAGTGCTACGCGAGATTTTTCAACTCAAGCGCCGACTGATCGATTTTCGGCGCACTGCCGCAGGCATGCGCGATGTGATAAACGCCATCATTCGCCGCGAGGGCGGCCACACCGGCGACGATCTTGATCCATATTTTCGTGACGTGTACGATCACCTGGTTCACGCGGTGGATCTGATAGAAACCCACCGCGACCTGCTCACGGGGTCCCTGGATATCTACCTCTCTGCCGTGGCCAATCGCACCAACGAGGTAATGAAAGTTCTGACGATCTACGGCACCGTGGCGGTGCCGTTGGTGGTTATTACAGGTTTTTTCGGAATGAACTTGCCTCTACCCTGGGGTAACAATCCGCACGGAGTGTGGTATGCGAGCGCACTCATGTTCCTTTCGATGGTGGGAGTGCTCTGGTATTTCAAAAAAAAGCGGTGGTTCTGAGGTTCGGATCTTCTGAACGGCTACGACCAACATTTCCAGCTGGAGCGACCCGAGCATCGTGGTTACCGACCCAAATGCAGGTGACGGAAATATTATTGATCGTCGGTCATCCTGGAGCATGAAGACGGAGGCATGATGGCCCATATTCGTGTCGTACCGAACCGGTAGCCACGGGAGGATTGGAAGCACTCTGCAATTCGTACCGATGGCGGAAATGACTTTGGTAGTCGGCAGAGTGTATTTCTCCCAAACCACTCCGCAATTGGGGTATGCATTCCGGCGTCAAATTCGGGCTCGAACTTTGTGTGGGTGCCGTGCGCACCCCATGTTGGCGTGACCCCAGAGTCAAAATTCCCCGCGTTGTCCACGGATACTCCTGCGCTGGATATCATGGGTCTCGGTATTATTGGATTGACACTGGCAGGCAGAGTTGCTTCCGTTCTCGCTATGCTTTTCCTGTGGCAAAGCAGGTGGCGAGGCTTGCCTACGCTGCTTCCTGTAGCCTAGCCTTAAGTTCAGCAACCCCACTCAGCTTCATCTACATCTCAAAGGTGAATCAAGCCCAAGCTCGTTTGGTCATTCATGAGGTGCCTGCCGTGTCGTATTCACTCCTCCCGCTTCTTCGTCGGATGTGTCTTTGGTTAGTCGCGAGCCTTAGCGTGTCGGCTGTTCCGATGGCTCAATCCCAAATCCAACAGGCTGCATGCACTTTTAGATACTTCCTGCTCAACCCTACTGATCCGAATAATCCAACGGTCTATGTCCAAGGCGTAAACGACTGGGGAACTGTGGTTGGCATTGCGGATTTCGGAACGTCTAATAAGGCATTTACTCATTATTCCGGGGGTGGCCAGAGCTACTGGCGGCCATCCGGAGCCGTGTCCAGCGGGTTCATCGCTCGCAATAACAAAGGTGTGAGCGCCGGGGGGTATGGAGACTCGTCGGGTCAAAGTCATGCATTCCTGCTCAAAGGCTCGACCGTCACTCAAATTGTGAATCCCAAAGCCCTACCCGGTAGCACAGTAATTCGTGGAATCAACAACTGGAACACCGCTATCGGTGTCTACAGCGGTAGCGACGGGAAAGGCCACAGCTTCAAGCGCTATAGTAATGGCACCTTCGTTGACCTTCCCGAGTATCCCTACGCCATATCTCACTGGGGCCATTCGACGACTGCTGTCGCCATCAATGATAGCGGCGTGATCGTTGGATATTACAGTGATGGAACCCTAATCCGCTCGGGCACCAAGCATGTTCAGGGTTTCATTTATCGCAATGGGCAGTGGGCAACGTTGGACTATCCTGATCCCAACACTACGCAAACCTGGTTGCTAGGAATCAGCAACGCAGGCGTGATCATAGGCTCTGCGGACTTTGGCCCATTCCTTTATGCGAACGGCACCTTTAAGCTCATTCAGGCCCCAAACGCTACCTACACCTATGTCTATGCCATCGCTCCGGGTGGGGGACTGATCGCGGGTTATGCAGCTCTTAGTGACGGGTTACACGGATTCACTGCCACCTGTCACTAGATGAAGAAGCGCTAGCGAAGTGATATGGTGACTTATCGCCAATCCTTGCGACTAGAATCTCTTCTAGCGCGCAGGGAGGACGTCGTGGAATTGTCCCTTGTTGACACTGAGATCATAAATGCCTTCCAAAGGATCCCCTGGGACGCACAACTCTGGTTTCCGGTGGTCCAGCGGAAGTTTCTGAATATTGGTGCAGACGCCACTGATGAGCAAATTCACGCTGCATTCGTAAGCTTGATCGAAAAGCAGGTCGTGATTAACCCCTGCCTGCCAGACTCATCGAAAATCCCGGCCAAGAACGATGCTTTTGATTCTGGCTCTCGGCGGGGGACCTCCCACGAATGGGTGGACGAAATATCCATGGAGCCGCTGGGTGTGAGCCGCGAATCAGCGATGAAGGAGTCTCCCACGGAAATAACTTACCTCGAATCGGAAGTCATTCTTGCTATCGAAAACGAAGGATGGTTTCCCGGTCTGTGGTTCCCAATTGTGGATCGTGAAGCGCTCAATTTCGGGATCTGGCGATTTATCAAGAACTGAGCTAGGAGGAGAGACTTCGTTGTATGGCGAGATGGAATGACGACAACATGCACGCTGAGGCCACGTCCAGTGGCCAGAAAAGGGCGGATTCTCCTTGAATCAGATTTCTCGGGGTGGAAAGAACATCTCTGAGGCGTTGAAGAGGATCGTCCCCGCTTTCTAGATCTCCTTGACCATCCGTTTCGACAAGCGCAAAGCGTCTGTTTCGCGCGAGATTGTGCCCAACTCTCCAGTAGCAGAAGAGAGGTGCTAACTCTTGTTCGCTTCCATGCGCTTCTTGCACTCAAGAATGAACCAGTCTGCATCGCGCAGAAACTCATCTTGTGGATTTAGGAACAGATCATAACCGCCGAGCAGGTTATTCTTCACTCCACTCATTAGGGCGTCATTAAACCGTTTATAGCCCGGCCAGCTTTCACTGAGTCGGTCGTTCGATGGAAGTGGAGTTTTCAGTTTAATGCAAACGTGCTCGGAGGTTTGGCGCACGCCGTGACGGGATCCCGTGAGGGTCTTTTTCTCAATCACGGCGATCTCGCTCCAGGGCACGATCACTCTCCTCGGCCACATTTTGGGCAGGCTCAGCTCGCGGGGCGTCATGCGTACCATGACCGGCAGATGCTTCCGCCAATAGTTTCCACCCCCGATGGCGCTGATCGAAGCAAGGCAGATCAGAACTCCTAAGCCGGTGTTATGGCCTTTTGCAACTGAGGATACGATCAGAATGCCCAGCAACAGAGAGACTCCGCCGAACCCGATCATCAGCCATGCATACAGCGGGCTTAGCCGCAGTTCAATGTCAGGGCCTACACTTGTCACTCCCTTGACCCGGGCCTGAGCAGTCGCTACGGCATTATGTGAAGCGGCAGAATCCATGGCTCACCCTTCGAAGTCGGCCCTTCCTGGAGAACTTGGGATAGCCCAGCTTAGCCGTGAAAATGTCAGGGACGCCAGTAACCCAGGTAATCGCTACTGCTCTGTCTTTCTCTTCTAGCAATCGTCGACCTCCATCGCCCGTTTCAGGGTCTGATCCACGTCAACGATTATGCGTTTCAACGGGTGTTGCAAAGCATGCAAAGCTAACCAGTCGGCGGGGACTTGGGGCGCAACAAGCGCTTGGGTCGACAACAGCACAGCGATTGTCGCACTTTCGTGCTACATTGTTTAACTCCAGCGCACACGGGGCGCCCGGTTATGCACTCAGTGAAGTCGCCTGTGAGGCTCTTCCTCTTCGTTGCCTGCATTTTCGTTGCGCATTTCTGCTTCCCGCAAACTAGCTCTGCGAATCGCGCCCCGACAGCGATCACAGTTCAGGGCAGGGTGTTGCTGGATCCACAGCAACTCCCGGTCAAGAAAGCGAGCATTCAACTTTTCGCGCGACGCGGGCCAGCCCGACCATATTCTGCGGTTACTGATGCCGATGGGCGCTTTCTCATCGATGGGGTTTTGCCCGGCAGGTACGTAATACAGCTTGAACACCCGGGCCTTGTCGCAGGCTTCCGGCAAACTTTGAACTTGACGCCGCAGGGCGCAAGTGAGGTGCTCCTGCATATGCAGCCTGCTGCGGTCATCACCGGCACAATCACCGATGCTGACGGGGATCCTGTAAGCGACGTAAGTGTTATGGCGAAGAGAGTCGGTTCGGGCCATGGGTGGCGCGTTCATGACTCCGGCAATGGAAGTACCAATGACTTAGGCGAGTTTCGCATCCCCGATTTGCGCCCGGGTCGATACACCATCCTTGCAACCCCGCGACGTGATTTGCCGGTACTCGAGGCCAGGAAGCCAGCACAGGGGGAAGGCCAAATCGTGTATGTCCCGACCTACTATCCCGGCACGGTCGACCAAAGCCAAGCGGTGCCCGTAGACGTCGAAGCGGGCCACGAAGCACCGGTCAACTTCGGAGTTCTCGCGAGCCGAGCCTTTCATGTGACCGGCGATGTACTCGGGTTACCTTCGAACGACATGGCCCAAATCATGTTGAGCGTCGGCAACGGGCTTGACGCCCACGAACAACTCCAGCCCGGTGGCAAGTTTGAATTCGCCAATTTGCTTCCCGGGAGCTACCGAGTGCGGATCATCATTATCGGGTTGGATAACGGTCAGTCCCCAAGCATGCGTGTTGTCGGTGTCAACAGAAACATTGAAGTGACTAGCGAGGATATTCGAGACATACATCTTCAGGTAGATCAAGGCGGTTCCGTGAGGGGCCGGCTCCGAGTGGAAACCGGTGAACATTTCGACTGGACCCAATTGACAGTCATGCTCACCAGTAGCGATGAGAATTCCGGTCCATTACTGCCGAGCAATGGTTCCGAGCCCCCCACATTCTCCACTGTCGCAAAAGATGGAACTTTCGAAATGAAGGCCGTGCCCAGCGGCCGGTATCACTTGCTGGTCGGCGCCCGCGGATCGTCTGACAAGCTCCGCGATTACTTCACGAAGTCGGTGATGCTGAATGCACAAGAGGTGGGCGATTCGGGGTTTCGAGTGAATTCGGCAACTGACTTAGAAGTCGTGATCAGTGCAAAGGGCGCGACCGTCGAAGGAACCGTGGTAGACGACAAAGGAAACCCCGTGCCCTCGGCGACAGTGGTCGACGTTCCCGATTCCGACCACACATTAAGACGCGATCTCTATCAGCAGGACACAACCGATGATCTCGGGCACTTCAGCTTGCGCGGATTGAATCCGGGTTCCTACACCATGTTCGCATTCGAAGATCTGGAGGATAGCCCCGAGGATCCCGGGTTCCTCGCCACCTTCGGCAGTAAGGGAGTAAGAGTCGCAGCGGACGAGGGTACCGACAACCGAATCGTGGTGAAACTCATTCCTGCCAGTTCAGACTAAACACTTTCGAACACTGCTTTCAGACGGAGTTGTGGTGAAATCGTTTCAAGTTCATGTCACGGAGGAAGTACTCGGAGATCTGCGGGCGCGGCTGCGCCATACGAGATGGCCTGACCAGCTCCCCGACATAGGTTGGAAACAGGGCACCGAACTGGAGTGGTTGCAGCGCCTCGTTGCTTATTGGGCCCATGAGTTTGACTGGCGCGCGTGGGAGCGGAGACTTAACACGTTCGACCATTTCACCTGGGAGGGCATCCACTTCTTATACAAGCGGGCGACCCATGGCCGGGGAGTGCCGCTGATCCTTACGCACGGCTGGCCCGGCAGTTTTCTCGACTATCTCGACATGCTGCCGATGCTTGAAGATTTCGACGTGATCGTACCCTCTCTGCCCGGATACGGATTCTCGCAGCGGCCGGCGCAAGTCGGTATCAACTACCGATATGTTGCGCAGCGCTGGCACCAGCTGATGTCCCGGCTTGGCTATTCCCGCTATGCGGCTGGGGGCTATGACTTTGGAGCTGGAGTAACGACGCTGCTTGCTCTGGGGGGGCCCGAGTCAGTGATTGGGATTTATCTCACCACGCTCGAGTCCGACCTGACACCCGCTACGGATGACTCAGAGCTTTCGGGTGCCGAGCGTTCATACCTTGCGGTGAACCGAGACTGGGACAGAACGGAGCGAGGTTACAGTGCGATCCAGTCCACGAAACCCCAGACCATCGGCTATGGACTGAATGACTCTCCTGCGGGACTCGCCGCATATTTGGGCGAGAAGTGGTACTCGTGGAGCGATGTCACCCCGCCCCATGACTTCCTATGTGCCACACTCACCCTTTACTGGGTTACCCAGACCATCACTTCCTCGATGCGGGACTATTGGGACAATCGCTGGTACCCGGTAGACCGAGCCTATGTCGAAACGCCCACGGGATTTGGTGTCTTTGCACACCAAACCGTTCCCGAGGGTGAGCCGCCGCGCTCGTATCTAGAGCGGGTCTTCAACATCCGGCGCTGGACAGTTTTTCCTCGGGGTGGCCACTTCGCACCGGTTGAGGAGCCGGCTGCGGTAGCGGGAGACTTGACCGCGTTCTTCCGTGACCTAAGCTGACGCTGGCGATGTGTGCAATAAGCTGTTCACATCCTTATCTCACAAACGTGCAGCTCTCATTCGCTTCTGATCCGTTGCCCCACAACGAATCGAAATGTTGGGTGTATTTTCGGATGCCTTCGCCTGAGGCAGTCTGGGGGCAATTCCTTCGGCACTCCAGCGGTGCTCCGACAGAACTACAATGACTTATGTCGAAGGATACAAGCGCATGCCGCTCCAAAACATGGGCAGGAAGAACCTTGCGATTCTAGGAATACTTCTGGGGCTCGCTGTCATTGAACTCTATCTGGGAAGTTGCAGCAATAGCAAGAACACCTCGGGGACAGGTAGCGGCACTCCGGTCCCGCCGCCCTCAACCACGAGCACCGTGACCACCTATCACAACGATAATGCCCGGACTGGGCAGAACCTTAACGAGACGACCCTTACGCCTAGCAATGTGAACCCGTCAAATTTTGGCCTGTTGTTCGTCATCGCTGTGGATGGCAAAGTCGACACCCAACCGCTTTACTTGCCCAATCTGACCATTGCCGGGACGTCCCACAACGTGATTTTCATTGCCACTGAACATGGAAGCATTTATGGCTTCGACGCCGATACGGGAGCTCAACTTTGGCAAGTTTCCACCTTGGCTCCAGGCGAAACGCCAAGCGACAATCATGGTTGTGCCCAAATCGTTCCGGAGATCGGAGTCACCGCTACTCCGGTCATTGATCCCAGCCAGGGTCCACACGGAACCATCTACATCGTAGGCATGTCGAAGGATGCCGCGGGCAACTACCATCAGCGGATGCACGCGCTCGATGTAACAACCGGTGCCGAAGAATTCGGCGGCCCCACAGAGATCCAGGCGTCCTATCCAGGAACGGGGGACAATAGCTCCGGAGGGAACGTAATTTTCGATCCGGGGCAGCAAGTGGATCGTCCAGGTCTTCTCTTGACGAACGGCGTGATCTACACGAGTTGGGGCTCGCATTGTGATTTCCGACCATACACCGGCTGGATGATTGGTTACGACGAACACACGCTTTCGCAGGTCACGGTGCTGAATGTCACCCCCAACGGCAACGAGGGTTCGTTCTGGATGAGCGGTGCGGGTCCGGCGGCCGATTCGAATGGAAACATTTTTGCGCTGGATGCGAACGGCACCTTCGACGCTACCCTGAACGCTCAGGCATTTCCGTCGCAGGGCGACTTCGGGAATGCGTTTCTGAAGATCGCGACAGCTAACCGACAGCTCAGGGTCGTTGACTATTTTGAGACTTCAAACCAAGCTGCAGAAAATTCTTCTGACGAAGACCTTGGCTCGGGCGGAGCCTTGGTTCTGCCAGACCTTACCGACAGTTCGGGCCAGACTCGCCATCTGGCGGCTGGCGCGGGCAAAGATGCCAATATTTACGTGGTTGATCGCGATTCGATGGGGAAATTTAATCCGAACTCGAACAACATCTATCAAGAAGTTCAAGGTGCTTTGGCGGGCAGTGTATTTTCGATGCCTGCATTCTTTAACAACACGATCTACTACGGAGCGGTTGGAGACAGCATCAAGGCTTTCCCAATCAACAATGCGAAACTCGCGAGCTTTGCTTCATCCCAGACCGCGAAGGTTTTTCCGTACCCGGGAGCCACGCCCAGTATTTCTGCCAATGGCAGCAACAATGCGATTCTTTGGGCTGCGGAGAATACAAATCCTGCGGTTCTGCATGCTTTCGACGCGGGAAATCTGGCGAGCGAACTTTACAACAGCAATCAGGCGCCCGGAAGCCGTGACCACTTTGGAGCCGGCAATAAATTCATCACCCCAACGATCATTAACGGAAAAGTCTACGTAGGCACCACGAACGGGGTGGGAGTGTTTGGTCTGACACACTAGCCGTAGTCACTCTGGAGTTCGATCTTCCATGGATGCTATTCCGCCAGGAACACGCAGTGTACCCTTAGCCGATGGTGAGATCCCGAGGTCTCGTTTCTTGATACCGTCGAAAAATCGCAAGCTCTTCCAGGTGTCCATCGCAGTCCTGATCGTTTACTCCCTGTTTTGTACGCTTACTGGTATTCGGGTTGCGGAAGCTGTTCTTCACCCTAGCCGCCCCCGTCTGACATCAGAGGCCAAGGCGAATGCATTGCCTTGGGCAGAGGATGATGATGCGACCCTGTCGGAGGTTAGCATTGCGGCCGAAGACGGCGTGTCGCTTAAGGCTTGGGAGCTACAGCCAGAGGACGGAAATGGAAATACGGTAGTTCTCCTGCACGGACTCAGGGGGAACCGCCTGGAAATGGTGAACTATGCCGACATATTTCTGAGCCACGGATATGGCGTCTTGATGCCCGATGCACGTGCTCACGGAGAGAGCGGTGGCAATCTAGCCACCTATGGCTTGCTCGAGCGGAATGATGTCAGCCGATGGGTTGATTGGTTAACCATCAATCGACATCCGCACTGCATTTATGGCTTCGGCGAATCCATGGGTGCGGCCGAGTTGTTACAAACAGTAGGTACAGAAATGCGTTTTTGTGCGGTCGCTGCAGAGGCCCCCTTCTCCACTCTCCGAGAGACTGCCTATGATCGAATGGGTCAATACTTTCATGCAGGTCCCTGGGTTGGTCGCATCATTCTTCGCCCGATTGTCGATGTCGCGTTCGCATACACGCGGCTTAGATACGGGTTGAATATGGAGCGGGTATCGCCAGAAGAGGCGGTGGCAGCGACTCAGGTCCCCGTCTTGCTCATCCATGGGCAGAGTGACGCGAATATTCCAATTCGACATTCTCTTCGCATCACTGCTAGGAATCGTCGCGTTGTTTTGTGGCAACTTCCCCACACCGGTCATTCCAACGCGATTGATACCTCGCCGCAAGAACTGGAAACCAGACTGGTGCAGTGGTTTGGTACCCACCTATAGCGCAATATCGAGCTTATAGGGTCTCGCTGATGATTTTTTGTATGCGGCAGGGATATTTATCCCCGCGGGTTCGATCCCGACGGAACGAAGGGTTGTCTGGATCTGGACCTTTGCCGGAACTCTGGGATTATCGTCAACAACAATGACGATGAGGCAACAAATCCTATTTGCTGTCTTCCCAAATCTTTACCAAACCAACGCCAGACTTTTGGCCAACCTTCATTTGGGTGGACGTCGCCCGATCTGGTCGGACGACTCGGGCTTTTGTAGTGTTTTTTTACTAGTGAATGTTTCAGGCCACTCCTATATTCTCGCAACTCTCCTGACCGTGCTGGGTGGCCCGGTGATCTTGACTACTGACACAGGCGAATGTTCAGGACGAAAAAACAATCCATGAAGCTGGGCATTCACTACCATATTTGCTGGTTGTCCGACTCGTCTCTCGATTGGAAGCCCTTTCGGGCGAAACAGGAAGCCACGAAAGTGGCCGAAAGAATCAAAAAACCGCAGGAGAGCTACACGATCGTAAAACGGGATGACGATTGCGAACGGTGCAGAGAATTCAAGTTGAAGGCCTTTTTCGCCGTCAATGGCTGATATCGCGAGGTAACCATCAAACCAGTGCTGACCCTCATTTCTTGAGCTTGAATTCACCGCAGGGACACGCATCTACGAACTCAAATGACACTTGCGATTTGTCACCAATGTGCCGGTAAGACCAAGTTTGTGATGGGCCACTGGCCTCGACACCACCACGGGTTGTAATTACATCGGGCGGCCCATAGACGATGTAGATGTGTCCACGATCCGTTTTCCAGCCCGGGGTGCGTCCGGCAAAGTGCTCGTTGGCAAAAACAAGGCGGCGGTAGTGCTCCTCCTTGAAGGCATTGTGCTGATTGCCTGGCGTGGAACTACGGCGCTCCCAAAATTCCTTTATGAACTCGTCTCGGGCCTTGGCACTGTCAAGTGTCAGAAAGTCGTTGCGCTCCTGGTCGGTCACGATCCACCGCACATCCTCATTCAAGCACCTCGAGTACTAAGCGCCGAGCTGTGATTCGTTTGCTTCGCACTGAACCAGCGCAGGCAAGCCGAGCATGGCAAATACCAACAAAGTCCCAAGGCGGACTGCCATTCTCGCCATAAACGACTCCTTAAAGGAATTTCATCAATCGTAAATAGTTGGGATGCAGTCTCGCAATCTGCTCGACTGAGTCACACCCGATGATAGCAGTGCTAAGGGGCAGCGAAAGCGTGTAGAAGAAGGTTTCCCGCCCACCTCATCGATTCTTTGAATTGGGTTGTGGCCGATTTTCTGTACTAATGGACCAACAACCGGACGAACTGGAGAAGCCACTTTGAGCAGTGTGCGGTCCCGTATTTTGGCAGAAAAAAAGAACTCTTCCCGGTTTTTCTGAAGCTCACAAGCCAACGGTGCCTTATCATCGGAGCGGGCAAGACAATTGAAGAAAAAATTCCAACTCTGCTTGCCTGCGGAGCACGAATCACAGTGGTGGCGCCGAACGCGACCCCGAAGATCCAGCGGTGGGCAGAGGCGGATACTTTAACCTGGATCAAGCGCCGTTTCGATTCTCACGACCTCGATGACGTATTTCTCTGCGTGGTCTCGACCTCATCCAAGGCAAC
>Ga0068863_100003911_pt1 | contig 14712 bp, 12 predicted proteins | sample KBSSwiS62_FD_66596 | JGI IMG/M metagenome (GOLD analysis project Ga0068863, IMG submission 66596) | Switchgrass rhizosphere microbial communities from Kellogg Biological Station, Michigan, USA - KBS Switchgrass S6-2 | ecosystem: Host-associated > Plants > Roots > Rhizosphere > Soil ...
CTGGACGATCGCCTTCGTCTCGGCGGCGTAGATGGCGATCTCGTTCGGGTTCAACGGCGGTCTCTGGCTTTCTTGTTCGTTGCCGATGTGCTCGCGAATGCCGGCGCGGGCCTCGGGGCGGCCGCAGACCGCGATGCTAGTCGAGCGCGCCGGTGGCGGCGAACTCGCGGCCGCTAGGCGGCGCGCGGCGACGCCAGCGCCGCGTCGATCCGCGCGGCGACGGCGACCGCCTGGTGGGCGATCGTGCGCAGCAGGCCGCCCGGCTGGCGCGTGTCGAAGCCGACGAAATAGACGCCATCGAGATCGCCCGTGCCCGCGAGCACGGTCGGCAGGCCGCTCGCGTCGAGCGGAACGGCGATACCCGGGAAGAGCGTGTCGATCGCGGCGCGATAGCCGGTCGCGAGGACGACGCGATCGGCGTTCCAGCTGCGGCCGTCGACGAACTCCGCGCCATCGCGCACGAGGCGCCTGAGCGCCGGATAGACGCCGATCTCGCCCGACCTGATCCGCGCCAGCGTGCCGACGTCGATCACCGGCGTCTTGCCGTGCTCGCGCAGCTGGCGCAGCGGCGAGAGCGGCGAGCGCTCGAGGCCGTGGCGGGCGATGTCGCCGACGCTGAGGTCGCGGAACAGCCGCGCGAGCGCGTCGCCGAGCGCGTTCGGCAGTCGCCCGAGCAGGATCGACGTCTTCTGCGTCGGCCGGCCGAGGACGTCGCGCAGGACGATGTTGACGGGCGACCGCACCGAGAGCGCCACGGCGACGCCGTGCTCGGCGAGATCGAGCGCGATCTCGGCGCCGGTGTTGCCGAAGCCGACGACGAGGACGCGGTGGCCGGCGAAAGGCGCGGCGTTGCGGTAGTCGCGGCTGTGCGCAATGGTGCCGGCGAACGCCTCCTCGCCGTCGATCCTCGCCGCCACGGGGACGTTGTTGGCGCCAGTCGTGACGACGACGGTGCGTGAGCGGACGACACGACCCGAACGCGTCGTCGTTCGCCACGCGCCGTCGTCGGCGCGAACGATCGCCGTCGCTTGCTCGCCGAAGCAGGGCTCGATGCCGGCGTGCGCCGCATAGGCGACGAGGTAGTCGACGACGCCCTGGCGCGGCACGTAGCGAGGCGCCGCGGCCGGAAAGGGAAGGCCGGGCAGCGCCGACAGCGACTTGACGGTGTGAAGGTGGAGGCGCTCGTAGTGGTCGCGCCAGGAAGCGCCGACCTGGCTCGCCTTGTCGATCACGAGCGGCCGGTGCCCCTTCGCCTGCAGCGTCGCCGCGACGGCGAGGCCGGCGGGCCCGGCGCCGACGACCAGGATATCGGTGTCCATGCGCGTCCTTTCGCGCCCAAGGATAGTCGCCGGAAATCGCCGCCGGGTCGGCGGCGATGGCCGCGCCGGGCGCACGCGTCCCTCGCGGCGAGGGTTCATTTCTATAATCTGCCGGCGTCGCGGTCCGCTCCGGACCCGAGCCGGACGTCGGAGTTCCCATGACACTGTCACGCGCGGCCGCGATCGGCCCTCGCATCGCGGCCATCGCGCTGATCGCGCTCACGGCGTGCGCCGCTCACGCCGAAGGGCGCTTCGCCATCTCCGCCGACGGCCATGAGGTGACCGATTCGGTTAGCCACCTCGTCTGGCACCGCTGCGTCGAGGGAATGTTCTGGGACGGCAAGGCGTGCACCGGCAAGGCGGCGACGTTCAGCTACGCGGGCGCCAAGAAGGCGGCCGCGGCCATGGCCCAGCGCGAAGCCAAGCCATGGCGCATCCCCGCGCGGGAAGAGCTTGTCGCCCTGGTCGACATGGCGAGGAAGAAGCCGCGCATCGACCCGCAGGCGTTCCCGCAGACGCCTGCCAAGCTGTTCTGGGCGACGCGGGCCGGCAGCGACGACGACCTCAACGCCTGGCTGGTGAGCTTTGCCAACGGCAAGGTGCGCGCCAACAACGGCCAGTCCAAGTTCCCGCTGCGGCTGGTTCGCGCCGGCGCCTGACCGTCGCTCGACGATTGTATCGATCTGCACTGCGTGCGGCCGTGCACGGCTTCACGCACGGCGCGCGACGCGATGCGCACGCGCGGCCGCCGCTTCCTACCATGGTGTCTCCTCTCGATTGGAGACACGCCATGCCCTGGCGCCAGGACCCGCCCGCGCGCGCAACCGGCTTCGACGCCGAACGAGAACGCCTGCCGCGGGCGATCGCCGCCCGGCTGGTCCGCGCCGGCCGCATCGCCGAGCTGCCCGCGGGCCTGCCGGCGCGCGACGCGGCGAATTCGCCTCGGATCGCGGCCGCGCCCGCCGCGCTCGACCGCTGGTCGCGCGAGGTCTTCGAGCTGATCGAGTGGCGCCGCTTCGAGGCGGTCGTCGAGTCGCTGTTCGCGCAGGCCGGCTTCGAGACGAGGTCGCAGGCGCACGGCGCCGACGGCGGCGTCGACATCTGGCTCTATTCGGCGCATCACGCGAGCGGTGACGCGCCGGTCAGCATCGTCCAGTGCAAGCAGTGGATGCGGCAGAAGGTCGGCGTTCGCGAAGTCCGCGAGCTGCGCGGCGTGATGGCGCAGCACGGCATCGCGCGCGGCCAGTTCGTGACGACCTCCGACTTCAGCGCCGACGCGCGCGAGTTCGCCGACGCCAACGGCATCGGCCTGCACGACGTCGATGGCCTGCTTCGCCTGATCGCCAGCCGCGATCCCGGGCAGCAGGACGCGCTGCTGCGCGTCGCGTTCGACGGCGACTGGTGGCGGCCGACCTGCGCGAGCTGCGGCATCAAGCTCGTCGAGCGGACGGCGCGCGAGGGCGGCCGCGAGTTCTGGGGCTGCGAGAACTATCCCCGCGGCTGCCGGACGAAGATGCCGATGCGCCTCGAGCATCGCGCCGAGGGCGCGAAGGCGCCGCGTCGATGAAGGCAGCGGGCGACCCCACCGTCGCGTACACGCCGGCGTACACGCTCGAGCCGCTGAAGAAGGAGCGCGCGCCGGACCCGGCCGACGGCGCCGTGCGCCGGCCCAACTTCATCAACGACATCGCCGCCGGCAAGGTCGAGCTGCCGACGATTCCGCGCGTCGTCCAGCGCCTGATCGCCGCCCTGCGCGACCCCGATGTCGACTCGCGCAGGATCGGCGAGGCGCTCGCGCAGGACCCGGTGCTGAGCGCCAAGGTGCTGCGCCTGGCGAACTCGTCGTTCTTCGGCGGCCAGCGCTCGATGGCGTCGATCGACGCCGCCGTCGCGATGATCGGCATGCAGGCGCTCAACAAGCTGATCGTCGCCTGCGGCGTCTCGTCGGCGTTCAAGGACATCCCCGGCATCGACCTGCCCACCTTCTGGCGCGATGCGCTCGTCGCCGCGACCGCCGCGGCCAAGCTCGCGCCGCGCCTGGCGGCGGACGCGGAAGAGGCCTACGTCTGCGGTCTGCTCCACGCGACCGGCCACCTGATCCTGTGCCAGACGTATCCCGAGATCGCCGACGTCATGTTCACGGGCTTCGCCGTCGTTCGCGGCGCCGAGCTCGCCGCCGTCGAGGCCGAGGCGTTCGGCATCGACCACGCCGCGGTCGGCGCGCTCTGGGTCGAGACGATCGGCTTTCCGCAGCCGGTCGCCGACACGATCCGCAAGGCGACGCAGCCTTCGTCCGAAGGCGACGGGCCGCTCGACGTGACCTTGCGCAGCGCCTGCGCGCTCGCCGCAGCGGTCGCGCAGAAGAGCAGCGCCGAAGCCGCGCTCGCGTCGTTGCCGGCGAAGATGCGCGCGCTCTGCAGCGGCGCCGACGCCGCCCCTGACGCGGCCTTCGCCAAGCTCTACGAGGCGCTGCAGAAGACCGAGCCGAAGTTCTGATCCCGCCGGGTCGGGCTCGCGGGGCTTCATCGATCTCGATGAGACGCCCGCGCCGGCTCGACCATCGACGCGCCGATCTGCGGACAAAATGGCGCCATGCAGCCACAGGCCGCCACCTCCGGGAGCGTCGCCGCGCCGGACGCGAGAGGGCGCAATCTCGTCGTCTGCTGCGACGGCACCAACAACACCCTGACCGGCGGCGTCCAGGACACCAACGTCCTGCTGCTGCACGGCTACCTGCGCAAGCACGCCGACCCGGTCGCGACCCTGCTCTACTACGACCCGGGAGTCGGCACGCCCGATGCGGCGCCGCCGACCGGGCTGGTCGACCTGCTCAAGCGCCGCGCCGACCGCATCGCCGGGCTCGCCTCGGGCCGCGGCGTCTACGAGAACATCGGCGAGGCGTACCGCTTCCTGATGCAGCAATGGCAGCCGGGCGATCGCATCTTCTGCTTCGGCTTCTCGCGCGGCGCGTTCACCGCGCGCGCGGTGGTCGGCATGGTCAACCTGTTCGGCGTGCTGGAGCGCGAGCACGAGCCCCTGATCCCGACCCTCGTCAGGATCTATTTTTCGCAGCCTCCCGAGGCCGAGCAGGTGCATGGCCGCAAGAACTGGCGCCGCGCGCTCGGCCGCATGCTGCACGTCGGCATGGCGCGGCCCGGCAAGCCCGCGTCCGAGGCGACGCAGCCGGCCGAGGAGTCGACCCACGTCACCCGCAACGAGCTCGCCGAAGAAGTGCGACGCAACTTCTCGCGCCCGGCGGCGATCCACTGGGTCGGCGTCTGGGACACCGTCGAATCGGTCGGCCTGCCGCTGCTCGGCTCGCGCGACAACCCGTCGACGGCGACCTTCCACAACAAGCCGAACATCCATCACGTGCGCCACGCGCTCGCGCTCGACGAGCATCGCTGGCCGTTCGTGCCGCGCCTCTACGACGCGCCGAGCGACTTCGATCGCGAAGGCCGCACCCTGAAGCAGCTCTGGTTTCCCGGCGTCCACTGCGACGTCGGCGGCAGCTACGCGGCAAGCCAGCCGGGAAGCATCTATCCCGATCAGCGCACCGGCCTCAGCGACCGCTCGCTGCAATGGATGATCAACGAGGTCGCGGCCGAGCTCGACGTGCCGCCGCTGCGGTCGCTGCCCCGCGACGACGTCCTTCCCTACGACGATCTCGGCATGCCGCGACAGCGTCGCTTCCCGGCGACGCGGCCGTTGCGTCACGACGCGCTGCACGACACGCCGTACTGGGCGCTCGCCGGAATGACGCTGCGCGAGATGCGAACGCAGCTCGTCCTCACCAACGCCGAGGCCGCGCAGGCCGAGGCCGACCGCAAACGCGGCGTCGCGCCGCCGGCACTCGGCGTCGCGGTCGACGTCAGGGCGCACGACGACGGCGTTCCGCAAGGGCCGAGCGTCTGGGACGAACGGCGCAAGCTCTGGCCCGCGCTCCTCGCCGCCGTCGTGGCCGCGCTGGCGATGATCGTGTCGGGCTGGAACCTGCTCGCGCCGGCCGACGTCGACGCCGGCAGGGCGGGCTGGCGCGAGGGACCGGGGGCGGCGTGCAGCTTCGCGATGCAGCAGCTGGCGACGATCTCGCCCTGGCCGGTCGACATCCGCCGCCTGCGCCCCGATTGCGAGGCGGCGCCCCCCGGCGGCCTTCGCAACGCCGCCGTTGCGGATCGCTATCGGTCGGCGTCGCCGGCGTGGGCGATGGCGTGGGACTTCGTCTTCATCGCCGCCTTCGGCTACCTGATCGCTCGCCTCGCGTCGCGCGTCTTCACCTGGCTCGCCGGCTGGCGTCGGCCCGGGCAGCCGCGGTCGCGCTGGCTGCTCGCGCTCGGCTGGCTGCCGGCGCTGGCCGTCGGCGCCGACGCGCTCGAGAACACCGCGACGCTCGCCGCGCTGGCGCTGCCGTTCCTAGGCATGCCGAGCGTCGGCACGCTCGCGCTGTTCGTGGTCGGCGCGTTCTCGCTGATCAAGCTCGCCGGCTACGCGCTCTGCCTCGTCGTCTTCGGTGTCGGCCGGCTCGTGCTCGCCGTGCTTCCCGGCTCGCAGGTCGGCAAGGTGGGCCGCCAGGCGAGCCTTACGCCGCCAGCGAGATAGTCAAACAGCGATCGGCATCGCCTTGTTCAGGCCGGCGAGGTCGCGGCAGAAGAATTCGTCGCGCAGGTACTTCGGCTCGTATTCGCGGACGTCGTAGTGGACCCAGGTCGGCGCGATGTCGGAGGGCTCGAGCGACTTGCGGTTCTTCGCGCCGCAGCCGATCTGCGCGTCGGACAGCTCGACGAGCTTGCCGCGGACCGCATCGCACTTGTCGCGATCGTCGCGCTTCGACTCGTTCGGCGCGAGGGCGATGTCGAGGTCGACGGCCTTGCCGTGATGGTTCGTCGTATTGCGCTTGTGCTGCTGGTTGTCGACGCTGCAAATCGATACGCCGAACTGAACGGGAACTTGTGCTCGGGCATGTAGAAGAACGCGGCGCGGACAGCTCAGAGCAGCATGCGGTGGACGCCGGAATACTCGTACAGGTTGGCGATCTCGCGGCCCTCGCCGCCGGGCTGGAAGCGGCCGCGGAACTTGCCGCTGCCGAACCCGCCGCAGGTGCCGCAGCGGCACTTGAGCTGCTCGAAATCGATCGGATGGCGGGCCGCGAACGCGTCGATGGCGCGGTAGGTCGCGGCGTCGACGACGCGGGTCGGCCGGGCCATCGCCATGAAGTCCTGCTGGAACTTCTGGACCTGCAGCTCGGTGCCGGCGCCGAACTGTCCGTCGGGCACCGTGCCGCGGAATCCGGCGAGGCGGATCTGCAGCTCGGTGACGTCGTCGCCTTCCATGTCCTTCGACAGGAGGCGTTGTCCGTAGGCAGCAGTCATGCAGTTCCTTTTCGGTGCCGTGGCGAAGGCGGCGGCGACGGCTACCATTCTCGCAATCGCATCGGCGTTGTCCACTTGCCGCTTCCTCAACTCGCATGACACTCGCCGCATCGATGATCTCCGCGCGCATCCTCGCTTTCGCCCTCGTCGTGTGCGCCGTCGCGCCTTCGGCCGCGGCCGACGACGCGACGCTGGAACGCGGCCGCTACCTCGTGACGACGATCATGGCGTGCGGCAACTGCCACACGCCGAAGGACGCGCAGGGGCGTGCCATCGCGGGCCGGGAGCTCGCCGGCGGCGGCATCGGCTTCGACATCCCGCCCTTCGCCGGCGTCGCCGCGAACATCACGCCCGACCGCGAGACCGGCATCGGCGCCTGGAGCGACGACGAGATCAAGCGCGCCATCACGCACGGCGAGCGGCCCGCGCGCGGCGCGCTTGCGGGCCAGCCGCTCGCGCAGCCGATGGCCGCCAACTTCTTCAAGGCAATCCTTCCCGGCGACCTCGACGCCATCGTCGCGTACCTGCGCTCGGTGCCGGCGGTGCGCCAGGCGCTGCCGGCGCCGGTCTATCGCGGTCCGGTCCGGCGCGAGGCGTTCGCGACCGCCGACCGCGGCTTCAGCCCGCACGACCTCGCCGACCCGGCGCGGCGCGGTGCCTATCTCGCGACGATCGGGCACTGCCTCGAATGCCACACGCCGCAGGAAGGCGGTGTGCTCCAGCTCGACGCTGCGCTCGGCGCCGGCGGCCGGCCGTTCCTGCCCTCGTTCGTCAAGGGCCTGCCGGAGAGCTGGCAGGGCGCCGTGTCGCGCAATCTCACGTCGCATCCAGTGCTCGGCCTCGGCGCCTGGAGCGACGCCGAGATCAGGCGTGCCATCACCGAGGGCGTCGGGCACGACGGCCGCAAGCTGCAGGAGCCGATGCCGTTCGCGTGGTACGCCGGAATCCGCGCCGACGACCTCGACGCCCTCGTCGCCTACCTGCGCACGCTTCCGCCGCTGCCGCGCTGAATCTGCGGCGCGCGTCGCCGAGCGAATCAGGCGCGCTCGGCCTCGCGCTCCATCTCCTTCAGCATCCGGTCGAGCCGGTCCTTGAGCTTTTCGGTCGTCAGCTTCTCGCGGAAGCGCTCGACCATCAGCGGCAGCGCGAACGGGCTCGGCACCGCCAGGTCGACGTAGACGACGCGCTGCTCGCGCATCCGCTTGAGCACCTCGCGCAGCCGCTTGATGTCGAGCTCCTGGCTCAGCACTTCGCTCTCGGCCTGGCCGAGCAGCATGTTGGCGCCGTCGTACTTGCGGAACACCTCGTAGAAGAGCGAGCTCGACGCCTGCAGCTGGCGCGCCGACTTCGGCTGGCCCGGAAATCCCTGGCTGATGAGCCCCGAGACGCGCGCGATCTCGCGAAAGCGCCGGCGCGCGAGCTCGCTCGAGTTGAGGCTGGCGAGGACGTCGTGGAGCAGGTCGCCTTCCTCGAACAGGCTCTGGTCGAAGAGCGGCGTCGGGTCGATCGGCTTGGCCGACAGCAGCTCGAGTCCGTAGTCGTTGATGACGATCGAGAACGTGTTCGGATTGTTCTTCGCGAGCCGCCAGGCGAGCAGGCTGCCGAGGCCGATGTGGGCATTGCGGCCGGCGAACGGATAGAGAAACAGGTGCCGGCCCTCGCGCGAATCGAGCTTCTCGATCAGCAGCGTCCTCGGCGTCGGGATCCGAGACAGCGCCATCTGGGTCTCGAGCATCGGCCGGGCCGCTTCCATCTCGGGGTCGAAGAAGTCGCCCTGCGCGGCGTCGGCGAGCACTTCCATCACCGCGTCGGCGAGCTCGCTCGAGAGCGGCATCTTGGCGCCCGCCCAGGCGATCATGAACGCCTTCTTGCCGTCGGCGCGCCTGACGTAGGCGGTCATCTCCTCGGCGCGGACGAACTCGAGCGTTCGCCCCGCGAAGACGAAGCAGTCGCCCTTCTTCAGGCGCGCGACGAAGCCTTCCTCGACGACGCCGATCCGCCCGCCCGACAGGTACTTCACCCGCATCGACGAGTCGCTGACGATCGTTCCGACGTTGAGCTTGTGGCGGCGCGCGATCGCCCGGTTCGGCACGCGGTAGACGCCGTCGGCGTCGGCGACGACGCGGTGGTACTCGGGGTAGGCGGCGAGGCTCGCGCCGCCCTGGACGACGAAGTCGAGCGCCCACTGGAACTCAGGCGCCGTGAGCTTGCGATACGCCCAGGCGCCCTTCACTTCGGCGTAGAGATCGTCGGCACGAAAGCCACCTCCGAGGGCGATCGTGACGAGATGCTGGACGAGCACGTCGAACGGCTTGTCGTGGGTCGCGCGCTTCTCGATCCGGCCGGCCAGCGCCGCGCGCCGCGCCGCCACCGCCTCGACGAGCTCGAGCGTGTTGGTCGGCACGAGCGTGATGCGGCTGGCACGCCCCGGCGCGTGGCCGCTCCGGCCGGCGCGCTGGAGCAGCCGCGCGACGCCCTTGGCCGAGCCGATCTGCAGGACGCGCTCGACCGGCAGGAAGTCGACGCCGAGGTCGAGCGACGAGGTCGCGACGACCGCCTTCAGCCGCCCTTCCTTCAAGCCGAGCTCGACCCAGTCGCGCACGTCCTTGTCGAGCGAGCCGTGGTGCAGCGCGACCAGTCCCGCCCAGTCGGGCCTCGCGTCGAGGATGAACTGGTACCAGGCCTCGGCCTGCGAGCGCATGTTGACGAAGACGAGCGTCGTCGCCGAGCGCTCGATCTCATCGACCACGGGCATCTGCATCTGCTTGCCGAGGTGGCCGCCCCACGAGAAGCGGCCCGGGTTGGCCGGGAGCAGCGTGTCGATGACGAGGCTCTTGTCGACGCGGCCGCGAACCGAGCGGCCGCGCTCGTGGCCGAGCAGCACGCGCATCGCCTCGTCGAGGTTGCCGAGCGTCGCCGAAAGTCCCCACACGGCGAGGCCCGGGTTCCAGCGCTTGAGCCGGGCCAGGCCGAGCTCGACCTGGACGCCGCGCTTCGTTCCCATCAGCTCGTGCCACTCGTCGACGATGACGGTGTGCACGGCGGCGAGCTCGTCGCGGGCGCTCTCGCGAGTCAGCATCAGGCTGAGCGATTCCGGCGTCGTCACGAGCGCGGTCGGGAAGCGCCGGTCTTGGCGGGCGCGATCGGCCGGTGCCGTGTCGCCGGTGCGGATGCCGATCGACCAGGCGATGCCGAGGTCGTCGAGCGGCGCCTTGATCGCGCGCGCCGAATCGGCGGCGAGCGCGCGCATCGGCGTCAGCCAGAGGACGCCGAGCGGCGGCGCGCCGGAGCCCTCGATCGTCACGCCGAGCGCGGCGGCGCGGGCGATCGCGCCGAACCAGACCGCATAGGTCTTGCCCGAGCCGGTGGTCGCGTGCAGCAGCCCGCTCTCGCCCACGGCCATCGCGGCCCAGACCTCGCGCTGGAAGGCGAACGGTTGCCAGCCGCGCGACGAGAACCAGGCCTCGGCGAGCGCGACGCCCGCGGCCGGGATCACGGCCGCCATCAGGCCGCCTTCTTCCTGCCGGCTGCGGGCTTCTTCCGCTCGTAGAAGGTCATCAGCGGCGTCACCGAGATACCGTGGACGACGATCGAGACGACGACCACGGAAAGCACCAGCGCGACCATCGTCGCCGCGTCGGCCGGCGCGAGGCCGTGATTGATCGCGTAGGCGAGGTAATACAGCGAACCGATGCCGCGGATGCCGAACCAGCCGATCAGGGCGCGCTGCGATGGCGAGGTCTTCGAGCGCGCCAGCCCGACCAGCACCGACACCGGCCGGATGACGAGCAGCAGCACGGCGACGAACGCCCACGACGCGAGCCGCCACTCGACCGCCCAGAGCAGCGTGCCGACCGCGATCACGGCGACGACCTCGGCGATTCGCTCGATCTGGTCGTTGAAGCTCAGCATCGCGTGCGCCATGTACGCCGGCGCGTGCTTCGGGTCGGTCGCGGCCTGCTCGGCATGCGAGAGGTCGGGGTCCGCATGGGCCGCGGCGGCGATCTCGGCCGAGCGCTGGCGCCGTGCCGCCGCCTTGCCGGGCTCGAACGGCGCTGCGTCGCTCGCCCTCGCCCCGGCGCTGGCGCGCTGCTCGATTCGCCGCAGCGCGACGCCGGCGGCGAAGACGGCGAGAAAGCCGTAGCCGTGGGCGAGGCTCGCGAATCCGTACGACAGCCCGATCAAGCCGAGGGCGAGGAAGTTGTCGAGCCCGACCGCTTCCTTGTGCGTGCGGCGCAGGTAGAGGACGAAGCGGCCGACCAGCGTCCCGAGAAGCGCGCCGATGCCGATTCCCGCGCCGACGGCCCAGACGACGTCGATCGCGATCCAGCGCCAGAGCGAATCGCCGAGGTCGCGCAGGCCGAGCAGGCCGAGGCCGAGCAGCACGAAGGGAAACGCGGTGCCGTCGTTGAGGCCGGCCTCGCCGGTGAGCGAGAAGCGCAGGCGATCGCGATCGCCGGGCTCGGCGACCTGGACGTCCGACGCGAGCACCGGGTCGGTCGGAGCGAGGATGCCGCCGAGCAGGATCGCCGCGCCGATCGGCAGGCCGAGCCAGGCGACACCGGCGCCGGCGATGAGCGCGACGGTGACGAGCATCGACACGAGCGCAAGGCGCAGCGGCAGCAGCCAGCGGCCGTCGCTCAGGCCGAGGCTCATCTTCAGCCCCGAGCCGAACAGCGACAGCAGCAGCACCACCTCGGCGATTCGCTCGAGCGCGTGCGCGTGCGTCGCCGGCGCGACGTGGACCCAGTCGAGCCAGAGCGGGCTCGCCGCCACGCCGACGGCGAGATAGAGCATCGACGTGCTCAGCGGCAGGCGCGACAGCAGCGAATCGCCGAGCGCCATGACGAGAAGAAGGAGGCCGGCGATGGCCGACCACGAAGCGATGTCCATGCGATTTGCGCGATCCGGCGAAGGGCAGCGAAACACCTTAGCAGACGCGCCAGCGCCGCCCGTACAGTGCGGCCTTCACTCCTTGAAGGAACCGCCATGCGAGTCTTGCGAACGCTTGCCCTGGCCTGCTCGGCCGGGATCGCTGCGACCGCCGCTCTGCCGGCGCTCGCGCAGGTCGACAAGCCCGTGCGCCTCCTGGTCGGCTTCGCCCCCGGCGGCTCGGCCGACATCGCCGCGCGCCTCGTCGCCGACCGCATGAAAGACGAGCTCAGGCAGCCGGTCGTGGTCGAGAACCGGCCCGGTGCCGGCGGCCGCCTCGTCGCCGAGGCGGTGAAGAACGCTCCCGCCGACGGCAGTGTGCTGATGCTGACGCCGATCGTCGTCACCGTGCTCGCGCCGATGGTGTTCGCGAAGCTTCCCTACGACCCGCTCGCCGACTTCGCGCCGGTCGCGCAGGTCGCCAACTTCCAGTTCGCGCTCTCGGTCAACTCAGGCCATCCGGCCAGGACGATGAAGGAGCTGGTCACCTGGTACAAGGCCAACCCGACGAAGGCGAACTACGGCAGCCCGGCGCCGGGCAGCCTGCCGCATTTCTTCGGCGTCATGATCGCCAAGGGCGCCGACGTCGAGCTCGTGCACATCCCCTACAACGGCGGCGCGCCGATGATGAACGCGCTGATGGGCGACCAGCTCAGCGCCGCGATCGACACCACCGTCGAGCAGGTCGAGCTGCATCGCACCGGCCGGGTCCGCATCCTCGCCACCTCGGGGGCGACGCGCAGCGCGCTCCTGCCCGAGGTGCCGACCTTCGTCGAGTCGGGCCTGGCCGGCGTCGAGGGGACGGCGTGGTTCGCGGTCTACGCGCCGGCGAAGACGCCGGAGGCAACGATTCGCCAGCTCAATGCCGCGGTCAACAAGGCGCTGGCGGCCCCGGAGCTGCGCGAGCGCTTCACCAAGCTCGGCCTCGAGCCGAGCGGCGGCACCGCCGCCGAGCTCGGCGCGCGGATGGCGCAGGACACGACGCGCTGGGCGCCGATCGTCAAGGCGTCGGGATTTCGCGCCGACTGAATCGCGCCGGCCGCCGCATCAATCGGCGGCGATCCAGCCTTCGACCGGATCGACGTCGATCGGCATCCCGTAGCGATCGCGCCGCGATGCGATCGCCGCCTGGACGAGGCAGAGCATCGCGTCGAGGCGATCGCCGCTGGCGTCGCCGACGAGCGAGGCGCGCAGTGCCGGCGCGCAGACGACGGCGAAGCCGAAGCGGTCGGCGCCCGATTCGAGGCCGGCGACGATCGCCTCGCGCGCCGCGCGGCGATCGTCGGCGGCGCTGTTCTTGTACGAGCGGCGGGCGACGATCGCGTGCGCGAGCCGGCGCGGATACGCCTCGAGCGCGATGCGCTGCGGATCGCCGGCGGGGTGGAGACCGGGCAAGGTCACGCCGGATTCGATCAGCCGGCCGACGCCTTCGTAGTACATCAGGCCGACGGGAACGTAGCGCGTCTGCATCGGGCTCGTCGACGTCACCGCCGACGCGGCGTCGGTGCGCCGGTGCAGCAGGCGCGCTCCCGCCGGTTGCGAGTGGCCCCACGAATCGATGAAGGCACGCCACGCCATCCGCGTCGGGCAGCGATCGCGGACGCTCGCGATGACGTCGGCGGCGCTCGCGCCGAAGGCGTGCGCGTCGACGAAGCGGCGCGGCAACCCGAACGGAAAGTCGAAGCCACCGAGCCACGGGCCCGGCGTCCGCAGCCACGACTCGAACGCAGCGAGTGTCGCCAGCTCGGCAACGTCGGCGAGGACGAGCCGCGCCGCGTCGAGCCGCCCGCTCGCGACCGTGATCGGCTTGCGGCGCGACGGATTGCAGCTGAAATCGACGCCGGCGAGCAGCATGGCGCTTATGGTCGCACCGATTTCCGCGAGGCCGGCTACATTGGCGCCATGGCTTCCGATCGCACGGTCAATCCGGTCCTCGTCGAGGCGACGCGCGGCGACACGCGCGAATCGGCGCATCGAGGCGCGCTTGCCGTCGTCGCCGCCGACGGCAAGCGCATCGTCGCGCTCGGCGATGTCGAGCGGCCGGTCTTCCCGCGCTCCGCGGTGAAGCTCTTGCAGGCGATCCCGCTCGTCGAGGGCGGCGCCGCCGACCGGCTCGAGCTCGACGACGAGGAGCTCGCCATCGCCTGCGCCTCGCACAACGGCGAGCCGGCGCACGTCGCGGTCGTCGAGCGGATGCTCGCCAAGGCGGGGCTCGACGTCAGCGCGCTCGAATGCGGCACTCACTGGCCGCGCCTCGCGCCGGTCGCGTACGCGCTCGCCGCCTCGGGGCGCGAGCCCGACGCGCTCAACAACAACTGCTCGGGCAAGCACGCCGGCTTCCTCTGCGTCGCCTGCATCCTCTGCGACCGCGTCAACCTGCGCCAGTACGCGAGGAACTACGTCGCGCCGCGCCATCCGGTGATGCGCGCCGTCACCGAAGCGCTCGAGGCCGCGACCGGAGTCGACCTCGCGCATGCGCCGCGCGGCATCGACGGCTGCTCGATCCCGACCTTCGCGATCCCGCTCGACCGCCTCGCCCTCGCCTTCGCCCACGTCGGCGCCGGCAGCGGCCTGCGCCCCGGCCACGCGCGCGCCGCGACGCGGCTTCGCAAGGCGGTCGCGCGCCATCCGTTCATGGCCGCCGGCAGCGATCGCTTCGACACCCGGGTGATGACCGCGCTCGGCGAGCGCGTCTATTGCAAGGTCGGCGCCGAAGGCGTGTTCTGCGCGGCGTTTCCCGAGCGCGGCATCGGCGTCGCGATCAAGATCGACGATGGCAACACCGCGCGCGCCGCCGAGGTCGCGATGGCGGCGACGATCGAGGCGTTCGTCGACCTCGACGACGAGCAAGCCAGCCTGCTGCGCGGCCTGAGCGAGCTGACGCTGCGCAACTGGAAGGGCATCGAGGTCGGCGCTCTGCGCGCCACCGGCGAGCTGCGCGACGCGTTGAGCCACGCCGGCTGAAGCGAGCAAGCGAGCGCAGGCGACGTCCGGCGCCTGGCGACGCGCCGACGTCTCTGTCTCTATTCGTCCCCGGCGCCGTGCTGCAGCGCGAGCAGCGACTCGAGCTCGGCGAGGGTGTCGGCGTCGTG
>Ga0068863_100003913_pt1 | contig 14711 bp, 10 predicted proteins | sample KBSSwiS62_FD_66596 | JGI IMG/M metagenome (GOLD analysis project Ga0068863, IMG submission 66596) | Switchgrass rhizosphere microbial communities from Kellogg Biological Station, Michigan, USA - KBS Switchgrass S6-2 | ecosystem: Host-associated > Plants > Roots > Rhizosphere > Soil ...
CGAGTGGACGATTTGTGAGTACAGATCGGTAGCCATGGGGACGAACTTACTCCAGAGTAAGAAGGGTGCGTAATATGGGGTTCATGGCTAGTGATACCCACCGACGCGTCGCCGTACTTGGCGGCAACAGGATCCCGTTCGCACGATCGGACGGCGCGTACGCCAACGCCTCCAACCAGGACATGTTCACCGCGGCACTGGGCGGGCTCATCGACCGCTTCAACCTCGAAGGCGAAAAGCTGGGCGCGGTGATCGGCGGCGCGGTGCTCAAACACAGCCGCGACTTCAACCTGATGCGTGAGTGCGTCCTCGGCAGCTCGCTGTCCTCCTACACGCCCGCGTTCGATATCCAGCAGGCGTGCGGCACGGGCCTGCAGGCGACCATCGCGGCCGCCGACGGCATCGCGGCCGGCCGCTACGACGTGGCCGGTGCGGGCGGTGTGGACACCGCCTCGGACGCCCCGATCGCGTTCGGCGACGACCTGCGTCGGGTGCTGCTCGGGCTGCGCCGGTCGAAGTCCAACGTCGACCGGCTCAAGCTCGTCGGCAAGCTGCCCGCGGCGCTCGGCGTCGAAATCCCCGTCAACAGCGAGCCGCGCACCGGCCTGTCCATGGGGGAGCACCAGGCGATCACCGCCAAGGCGATGGGCATCAAGCGCGTCGACCAGGATGAGCTGGCCGCCGCCAGCCACCGCAACATGGCCGCCGCTTATGACCGCGGCTTCTTCGACGACCTCGTCACCCCGTTCCTCGGGCTGTACCGCGACAACAACCTGCGCGCCGACTCGTCGCCGGAAAAGCTCGCCAAGCTCAAGCCGGTGTTCGGTGTGAAGGCCGGTGACGCCACCATGACCGCGGGCAACTCGACTCCGCTGACCGACGGCGCATCGGTCAGCCTGCTGGCCACCGACGAGTGGGCCGCCCAGCACGGCATCGAGCCGCTGGCCTACTACGTCGACGCCGAGACCGCTGCGGTCGACTACGTCAACGGCAAGGACGGCCTGCTGATGGCGCCGACATACGCGGTGCCGCGGCTGCTGGCCCGAAACGGCCTCAGCCTTACCGACTTCGACTTCTACGAAATCCACGAGGCGTTCGCGTCGGTAGTGCTCGCGCACCTGCAGGCCTGGGAGTCCGAGGAGTACTGCAAGGAGCGGCTCGGCCTGGATTCCGCTCTCGGCTCGATCGACCGGTCGAAGCTCAACGTCAACGGCTCGTCGCTGGCAGCCGGTCACCCCTTCGCAGCCACCGGGGGACGGATCGTGGCCCAGCTGGCCAAGCAGCTGGCGGAGAAGAAGAAAGAGACCGGTCAGCCCGTCCGCGGCCTGATTTCGATCTGCGCAGCGGGTGGTCAGGGCGTCGCGGCAATTCTCGAAGCTTGATCGAAGAAACTTCTCGCGAGGTTGTAACGGGCTCGCGGGGGTAGTCGATAGTCCTGATAGCTCCGTATTGCCGTCTGACCCCCCGACCCGACGGTAATACGGGGCTCTTAATTTTCGGCGCCGAGTGCTTCGATGGGGACATGCAGATCAGCCTCAGCCTCGTCGGATTACTCAGCGATACCGGCGGCTCGCCCGTCGACGCGACCATCAAGAGCCTCGCCCAGCTGCGCGACGAAGGTTTCCGCAGAGTCTGGATGGCCCAGCTGCCTTATGACCCTGATCTGCTGACCATCCTGGCGGTCGCCCTGCACGAGGTCGACACCATCGAGGTGGGCTCCGGCGTGGTGCCGATTCAGGTCCAGCATCCGACGTCCTTGGCGCAGCGGGCGCTGACACTCAACGCGATCGCGGGCGGCCGGTTCAGCCTCGGCGTCGGCATGAGCCACAAGATGGTCACCGAGCAGATGTGGGGCATCTCGTATGAGAAGCCGCTGCGGCGGATGCGGGAATACCTCGACGGCCTGCTGCCGCTGCTGGCCGGACAGCCCGCCGATGCCGAAGGCGAGACGGTGACCACGCGCGGGTCGCTGCAGATTCCCGGTGCCCCGGCGCCCGACGTCTACATCGCCGCGCTCGGCCCGCAGATGTTGCGGCTCGCGGGCAGGCGCACAGCCGGCACGCTGACGTGGATGACGGGCCCCAAGACGCTGGCCGAACATGTCAGCCCGACGCTGCGCGAGGCCGCCGCCGAAGCAGGCCGTTCGGAGACGTCGGTGCGCGTCGCTGCGTCGCTGCCGGTGGCCGTGACCGACGACGTCGACGCGGCGCGGGCCAGAGCCGCGCAAGAGTTCGCGATCTACGGCCAGCTGCCGTCGTACCGGGCGATGCTCGACCGCGAGGGGTACGCGGGGCCCGAGGACGCCGCGATCATCGGCGACGAGAAGACGGTGTCCGACCGTCTCGACGAGGTCGCCGCATCGGGCGTCGACGAGTTCGCGGCGGTCACTTTCGATCCGTCCCCGGAGGGGCGGGAACGCACTCGCGCGCTGCTGCGAGCCAGGGACGAATAGCGGCCGAATTTCCTCTGGTGTGACCGCAATCACAAGCGTACGATCGAGCGCACGACGGGTTCGGGAGTGACCAATCCAAAGTGCCGGCAAGAGGTGAAAGCCGGACGCGCGAGACTAATGAGACGCCCTCAAGTGTCCTCCCGAACCCGCCCTTTTTGTCTGTAGCACGGTGTGGCTAGCCCCACCGAACATCTGCCAGACACCACCATGGAACGCTTGACCGGTGCAGGCCACGATGATGACGTGACGATGACTGCTGTTGCGACCCAACCGGATTGGACCCGAACACTGCTGACGCCGCTGCGCGCCCCGGCCTGGCGGGCCTACCTCTACTTCGTTCTGGTCAGCGTGCTCGCCATCGCGGGCGTCGTGTTCATCTTCTTCGCAGGCCTCGGATCCGGGCTGCTGTTGGTCACGCTCGTCGGCATCCCATTGCTGGCCGGCGTCGTGCTGACTGGGCGGCTGTGGAACCGGCTGTACCGGTCGCTGGCCCGGCTTCTCGATGTGCAGATCGATGCCCCGCCCGCGTTCAGCCGCCCTGCCGGTCGACTGCAGACGATCCCGGCCGCGCTCACCGACGCCGTCGGGTGGCGCAGCCTCGGATTCCTGGCACTGCAGGCGGTGCTGATGACCCCGGTCGGTTATCTGGTGATCGTCGGCATCGCGATGTCGCTGGCGTTGATGATCTCGCCGATCGCGTGGGCGGTGATGGGCGAACCGTTCGTCTCGCTGGGTGAGCCCGTGGATTCGCTGCCTGCGTACCTTCTGTTGTCGGCGGGCGGCCTGATCACGCTGTACCTGCTGGGCTGGCTGATGCTGGGCCTCGGCCGCGCCCACGTGTGGCTGGCCCGCGCGCTGCTTGCGCCGACCGAGCGGGAGCGACGGGTCGGTCAGCTGGAGCGGGCCCGCGCGGATGTGGTCGACGACTCGGCCGCCACCCTGCGCCGCGTCGAGCGGGATCTGCACGACGGCACCCAGGCTCGGCTGATCACTGTCGCGATGGCGTTGGCGCGCGCCGAAGAGCACTTTGCATCGTCGGATGTGACGCGCGGCCGCGAACTGGTGTCGGACGCGTTGGAGAACACCAAGGACACGTTGACGGAGTTGCGTGATCTGGTGCGCGGGATCCGCCCGCCGGCACTGGATCTCGGTCTTGGTGAGGCGGTCCAGACGCTGGCGGCGCGCAACCCCATCCCGGTCGACGTGGCGGTGTACCTCGCGGCGCGGCCGTCGATCGGCGTCGAAACCATGGCGTACTTCTGTGTTGCCGAACTGCTGGCCAACGCGTCCCGCCATTCGGGTGCCAGCCACGCCTCGGTGCGGATCAACGGCGACGCCGCGGAATTGCGAATCACTGTGGAGGACAACGGTTCCGGTGGCGCAGCGGTCGGGAACGGCACCGGGTTGACGGGCCTACGGGACCGGCTGGCGATGTTGGACGGACGGTTGGAGATCGACAGCCCGGCGGGCGGCCCCACGGTGGTGACGGTCGTCGTTCCGCCGGGAGCCGAACAGTGACCCGCCTGGTCATTGCCGAGGACAGCGCGATTCTGCGCGACGGGCTGGTGCAACTGCTCGTCGAGCGCGGTCACGAGGTGGTGGCCAAGGCGGGCACCGCAGACGAATTGCTCGAAGCCGTCGATGCGTTCAGGCCCGATGTCGCGGTCGTCGACATCCGGATGCCGCCGACGTTCACCGACGAGGGCTTGGTCGCTGCGGTGGCCCTGCGGCGCTCGCATCCCGACGTCGGCGTGCTGGTCTTCTCGCAGTGGGTCGAAACGCGTTATGCCACCGAGCTATTGGCGGGCAATCCCGAAGGTGTCGGTTATCTGCTGAAGGACAGGGTCAGCGACATCGCGGAGTTCGACGACGCGGTGCGCCGCGTCGCGTCGGGCGGCACCGCGCTCGATCCTGAGGTGGTGCGCCAGCTGATCGGCAGCCGCAAGCAGGCCACCGTCCTGGACAGGCTGACGCCACGCGAACGCGAAGTCCTGGAGCTGATGGCCGAAGGGCATTCCAACAGCGCTCTGGCGCAGCACCTTTCGATCACAGAGCGCGCCGTCGAAAAGCACGTGTCGGCGATCTTCACCAAGCTGGACCTGCCGCCGTCGCAGGCGCACCACCGTCGGGTGCTCGCGGTGGTGACCTATCTCAACTCCTGACTCAGCAGCGGCGCGAGTTCGCTGCGAGGCACAGAGACCCGATGCGGCCCGCTGTTGTCCACCACCACCTGATCTTCTCCGAAGAAGAAGATCACGGCGTCGTCGGTGATGGCGAAGTTCCGATACGCGGTTTCGTCGAGGTCTTGTACGGGCGTGCTCGAGTGCTTCCCCAACTCACGCTGCACGATCGAGTTCAACACGTCCAACGGTTTGGTGCCCGGCTTGAACAGCGTGTCGAAGGTGATCGGCGCGTGCTTGCCGAGGTTGTAGTTGAAGGCCTGATACGACGTACCCGGATGGTCCTCATGGCTGAAGCCGGTGTCGTCGTTGATCGTCAGCACCAGGCTCTGGGTGCCGAAGTCCGGGGTTCCCGACCGGTACACCTTCGCGGTGACGTCGTGCATGAACGGCTGGCTGCGGCCGTCGGGCGCGAACTTCGCGAGCCAGTCGAGGAAGTCGGCACGGTCCTGTGCCAGGTAATCGAACACCGCCTGCTGATCGGGATAGTCGACTGGAATGCTCATGTCCATCGTGTAGGTCGCAGAGGTGCTGTGCGCCTGGCAGACCTGGTTGGCGTCGACCGTACCGCCGAGGCTGTCGCAGGTTGATTGCGCCGCAGCAGTACCCGGCAATGCCACTGCGATGACGGCGGCGCCGGCGAGTGCGGCAATGAGGTTGCGGTGACGCAACTTTGATGTCATGTCGGTTTCCTTCGAGCCGGGGGTGGTTTACGACTTCTGGTCGGGATAGAGTCGCGCCTCGGTGACACCGCCACCGTTGATCGGCGGCCCGAACAGCACGGTGGAGGTATTGGCCGCAGGGTCGTAGGTCAGCAGCGAGGTGGTACCACTGCAACCCACCTTGGCGAGAAGTACCAACTTGTCACCGGTCGCACCGACGAGTTCGATGCTGTCGGAAACCCCAGGCACGTGGACGTTTGTGGTGTGCATGTCGGGAGTCAAGCGGGACAAATGCAGTGTGCCGCAAGCGCCGGCGGATTGCAGAAACGTTCCGCTGGGCAGTTCGTACGCCACGCCGTCGCCGTAGTCCCCGCTGAAGCCGGGGTCGTCGCCCTGGCCCGAGTTGACGGCGGTCAGCGCGGTCGGGGTGCCACCGTCGACCGGCATCTTCCATAGCTGACTGCCCCGGGCGCTGTCGCAGTTGGCGAGGATCACGGTTGGGGTCCACCACCGTACGGGGTCGCATTCGGCCTTCGCCAGTGGAGACGGCAGAGTTCGAATGATTTTCCCGTCGTTGCCCATCACGACAAGGCTGTTGTCGGATTTGGTATATCCGTCCGCTTCGACGTTCGCGGTGCCAAGCACGAGTTGTGTGCTGTCGTGCGACTGGAGGTAGCCGCCGCTGAAGTGACCTGCGCCGCCCAGTTGATCTGTCGGATACGACTGTTGTTCATTGCCGGCAAGGTCGACGCGTTTCAGGGTTCCCGGCTTGTCACGGTCGTTATCGGTCGCGATCAGCAAGGCATCGCCGTCGGGGCGGGTGTACTGTGCGTAACCCGTGATGGGAAGGGTTGTCTGCGCGCCCGTATGCAGATCGATCGAGACGAGCGGCGAGGACGAAGCGCCCGGCTCGTACTTCTCCGTCTTGATCAGGGCGTGACCGCCATCGCCGGACCAATCGACCACCCGCGGGTCCGTCTCCGGGGCGAACGTGGTGATCGGGTAACGGTTGCCTTGCGGGTCAACGAGATACAGCGTCGTGGTGGCCACCTCGCGTGCCGGCTCGTTCGGCGCAGGCGGGGCGCCGGGCATGGTCGGAGTGATCGGGTTCCACAGCGCGAGCATCCAGCCCTGGCCGACCTTCGCCCACGGCACGCTACCGATGGCGGCCTCGACGCCGTGTGCGACGGCAGGCGCGGCAGGCGCAGTCGTCGGCGTCGGCGTTACGGGACTGCCTTCCGGGCTCTGCGCCGTCGCACCGTTCGACGACGAGCATCCGGCGAGCATCACTGCAGCGGCGGCGACGAGGCCGACGGTCATCCGGGATCGCAACATGTCAGTTCCTTTGTGGAGAATGTGGTTGAAGTTCAAGGCGTTTCGACGCATCACTGCACCGGGAGTTTCACGATGCGACCGTTGCCGTTGTCCGTGACGTACACGCTGCCCTCGGCGTCGACGGCCACACCTTGCGGGAGGTTGAGGTCGGTGAACGGCAGCACGGTTGCCGTGGTCGACCCTGCGCCGAGCTTCAACACGCGGTTGTGGCCGCGGTCGGTGACGTAGACGTCGCCTGCGGTGCCGACGGTCACCCCGGCGGGGTTGTTCAGGTCGGGCAAGGGAACCACGGTGGCTGCTGTTGATCCCGCCGCGAGCTTCATCACGCGGTTGTTGCCGTTGTCGACGACGTAGACGTCGCCTGCCGAGTCGACTGCGATGCCCTGCGGATCGCGCAAACCATTGAACGGCAGCGCAATCGGGCCACTGGATCCGGCAGCCAGCTTCCACACGCGGTTGCTGCCCCAGTCGGTGACGTAGAGATTGCCTGTGCTGTCGGCGGCGACACCGGCCGGATACTGGACGCCCGCCAGCGGTAGTGGCGTTGGGGTGTCTGTCCCAGCAGCCAATTTCAGGACCTGATGGTGGTTGAAGTCGGTGACGTAGAGATTGCCTGCCTGGTCCACCGCGACACTGCCCGGATCGGTCTTGTCCGAGAACGGCAGCAGCGCAGGCGTATCCGCACCCGCCGCCAGTTTCCACACCCGGTTGCCGCCTTCGCCGGTGACGAACACGTCGCCAGCGGAATCAACCGCGACACCGTTGGCGTAGCGCAGGACGGTGAACGGAAGGTCGTCGGAGCTACGCGCCCCGGCCGCGAGCTCCATCACTTTGTGCTCACCGAGGTCCGTCACGAAAACCGTGCCGCGATGGTCGACGGCCAACCCGGCCCCCTCGTTGATCAGGCTGAACGACACCGGAGTCGGGGCAGTTGCGCCTGGTGCCAGCTTCAGCACCGGGTCGGGGTTGTGCTGCAGCACATAGACGTTGTTCTCGCTGTCCACCGCGACTGCGGTCGCATAGTGCAGGGAGCCGAACGGCAGCACAGTCGAACGGCTCTCACCCGCCGCCAGTTTCAGCACCCGACCACTTTTGTTGTCGACGGTGTAAACGTTGTTCGCAGCGTCAACGGCTACCGCGACGGGACCGTGCAAGGTGCCGAACGGCAGCACAGCTGCGGTGCTCTGTCCTGGGGCGACCTTCAGCACCCGGTTGGCGCTGTAGTCGGCGATGTAGACGTTGCCCCCGGCGTCGACGGCCACGCCGTCGGGATCCTTGAGGCCAGTGACCGGCAGTGCAATGAGCTTGTCTGCGTCCTTCTCCAGCTTCCAGACTTTATCGTTGCCGTTGTCAGTGACGTAGACGCTCCCAGCGCTGTCGACCGCGACACCCGTCGGATCCGAAAGCCCCTCTGACGGAAGGGGAGTCGGCGCACTGGCTCCCGCCGCAAGCTTCAAGAGTTGGCGAGTGGCATGGTCGGCGATGTAGAGGTTGCCCGCCGCGTCGACCGCAGCGCCGTACGGCTTCTCAACATGTGCGAACGGCAGCGTGACCTGAGATGAGTACGCCACGGTGTGCTCTTGGGATGCGCGAGCCGAAACCATCGCCCTGATGCTCACGGCCGCGGCGATCGCCACGATGACGAGCAGGCCGACGACGAGTGCGACCTTCACGCCACGGCTCGCACGCCGGACAGGCGGCGAAACTGCGGTCATTGCGGTGTCCTTCCAACGGAGACGTCTGTGTTGTGCGCAAGCGTGCCGAGGCGGCCTTGGCAGTTTCTTGGTGATCTGTCGCTTTGAAGTGTGCGTGCACGTCAGGCCGAGATGAATAGGGAGATCTCCCCATGTTCGCGTTGGCTGCTCGCCAAGAATCCGTCAAGCGCCGCCGGGAATGGTGTTTGCAACGCAAACACCAACCGGTAAGGGAACCAACACATGTTCAGCTCACGAATCACCAAACCAGCGATTGCGGCAGGGATGATCGGCATCGCCCTGCTTGCCGCCGGCACCGCCAACGCGCAAACTGCCGACGATCAGTTCTTCGGTGCGCTGCAGCAGCAAGGCATCGGCTTCGGCAGCCCGGACTCGGCCATGAAAGTCGCCCACCACGCGTGTGACGCGCTCGGCGCCGGCATGGAACCCAGCGACATCAGCGCCAACATCGCGGCCGCGAACGGTGGCATCGATCGACAGACCGCATTGATCATCGTTGTCGACGCTGCGATGGCGTACTGCCCGCAGTTCGTCCATCAGATGGCAAACGGCGCTACCGTCGTCGGCCCAAACCACTGACGCACCAACGCAAAAGGCCCCGGGAAGAGTCCGGGGCCTGTCGCGTACGAAACGGGTTTAGAAAGCCGCCTCGTCCAGTTCCATGATTTCGTTGTCGAGCGTGTCGATCACGGCACGGGTGCTGGTGAGCACCGGCAGCATGTTCTTCGCGAAGAACGACGCCACCGCGATCTTGCCCTCGTAGAAGGCGCGATCGTCACCGCTGGCCCCGGCATCGAGCGCCTCGATGGCGACGGCGGCCTGCTGCAGCAGCAGCCAGCCGATCACCAGGTCGCCGACACTCATCAGGAAGCGCACCGAAGCCAGGCCGACCTTGTACAGCTCGGCCGAGTTCTCCTGCGCCGCCATCAGGTAGCCGGTCATGGTCGCGGCCATGCCCTGCACGTCCTCCAGAGCGGTGGCCAGCAGCGCACGCTCGGCCTTGAGCCGGCCGTTGCCCGCCTCGTTCTTGACGAACTGCTCGACCTGGCCGGCCACGTAGGCCAGCGCCTGCCCCTTGTCGCGGACGATCTTGCGGAAGAAGAAGTCCTGCGCCTGGATGGCCGTGGTGCCCTCATACAGCGAGTCGATCTTGGCGTCACGGATGTACTGCTCGATCGGGTAGTCCTGCAGGAAGCCGGAGCCACCGAAGGTCTGCAGGCTCTCGGTGAGCTTGGCGTACGCCTGCTCGGAGCCAACACCCTTGACGAGCGGGAGCATCAGGTCGTTGACCCGCACGGCCAGTTCTGCGTCCACATCGTGCAGCGCCTTGGCGACCGCGGAGTCCTGGAACGTCGCGGTGTAGAGGTACAGCGCACGCAGACCCTCGGCGTACGCCTTCTGCGTCATCAGGCTGCGGCGCACGTCCGGGTGATGCGTGATGGTCACGCGCGGCGCGGTTTTGTCCGTCATCTGGGTCAAATCGGCGCCCTGCACGCGCTCCTTTGCGTACTCGAGCGCGTTCAGGTAACCGGTGGACAAAGTCGCAATGGCCTTGGTGCCCACCATCATTCGAGCCTGCTCGATGACGTCGAACATCTGGGCGATGCCGTCGTGCACCTCGCCGACCAACCAGCCGACGGCGGGAACGCCGTGCTGGCCGAGCGACAGCTCACAGGTGGCCGAGACCTTCAGGCCCATCTTGTGCTCGACGTTGGTGACGAAGACACCGTTGCGCTCGCCGGGCTCGCCGGTTTCGGGGTCGAAGTGGAACTTCGGCACGAAGAACAGCGACAGACCCTTGGTGCCAGGACCGGCGCCCTCGGGGCGGGCCAGCACCAGGTGCATGATGTTCTCGCCGATGTCATCGGCGTCGCCGGAGGTGATGAAGCGCTTCACGCCGTCGATGTGCCAGGTGCCGTCGGGCTGCTGGGTGGCCTTGGTCCGGCCGGCGCCGACGTCGGAGCCCGCGTCGGGCTCGGTCAGCACCATGGTTGCGGTCCAGCCACGCTCGGCGGCCAGCACGGCCCACTTCTTCTGCTCGTCGGTGCCGAGGTTCCACAGGATCTGGGCCATGCCCGCACCCATCGCGTACATGTACGCGGCCGGGTTGGCGCCGAGCACGTGCTCGATCAGGGCCCACTGCAGCGCGCGGGGCATCGGCATGCCGCCGAGTTCCTCGACGAGGCCGATCTTGTCCCAGCCGCCGTCGAGCAGTGCGCGCATCGACTTCTTGAAGGGCTCGGGAAGCTTCACCTCGTGGGTCTTGGGGTCGAACACCGGGGGGTTGCGGTCGGAGTCGACGAACGATTCTGCGATCGGACCCTCGGCCAGCCGGGCCATCTCGCCCAGCATCTCCGTGGCAGTGTCGGTGTCCAGGTCGGTGTACGCGCCCTCACCGAGCGCCTTGTCCACACCGAAGACCTCGAACAGGTTGAATACCTGGTCACGGACGTTGCTCTTATAGTGGCTCACATTTCCTCCTCGTCGAGTAGCCACTTGTGGTTGGGTACTTTTTTCTAAGTTACCCACCAGTAACTGGCCCGAACTATACCCATCAGTAACTACAACTCAAACCCTCCCGGAGCAATTTCCGATGGCTAAGTAACCCAGTGGTTGGCCGGGATCCCAAAACCGCAGTTGACAGGTGTCTGAACAGGTTGTTCGCCCTGGTGTGAGCTTCATCACGGCCTCTGGATAGGCTGTCCGGATGCTTCGAGTCGCGGTGTGGGGAACAGGGAATATGGGGGCTACAGCAATCAGGTCCGCGATGGCGTTTCCGGGCCTGGAACTGTCGGGCGTGATCACGTCGTCGCCGGACAAGGATGGAAAAGACGCCGCGACCTTCGCGCGGCTCGACGCCGAGACGGGTGTCTCCGCAACCACCGACGTCGACGCCGCCCTGGCCGCATGCGACGCGGCGGCCTACATGGCGTCGGGCGACATCCGGCCCGATGACGCGGTCAACGACATCGCCCGCTGCCTGCGGGCGGGCAAGCACGTCGTCACGCCGTCCCTGTACTCCCTCTATGACCCGCGGTCCGCGCCGACGGAATGGGTGGAGCGCCTGACCGCGGCCGCCGAAGAAGGCGGAGCCTCGCTGCTTGTCAGCGGCGTCGACCCGGGTTGGGGCAATGACGCGCTGGCGATCATCGCTGCCGGGTTGTGCACCCGGATCAAGGCCGTCAACTGCCAGGAGATCTTCGACTACTCGACCTACAACCAGCCGTACGCGGTCAAGGTGTCGTGCGGATTCGGCGGGTCCATGGACGAGGTGCCGATGATGCTGCTGCCGTCGATACCGACCATGGTGTGGGGCGGCAATATCCGACTCATCGCCCGCGGCCTGGGCATGGAGATCGACGAGATCACCGAGGAAGTCGAGCGGTTGCCGCTCGAAGAGTCCGTCGACACCGTGATGGGCCGGTTCGAGAAGGGCACGCAGGGCGCGTTCTGGCTCAAGGTGATCGGCAAGTCGAAGGGGCGCGAGCGCGTCATCATCGACCACATCACCCGCATCCACCCGTCGTGCGCACCGCACTGGCCGCAGCCCGACGAAGGCGTCGGCGATCACCGGGTGATCATCGACGGCGACCCGCAGCTCACCATCACCAGCCGCGCCGACGTCCCCGGCGGCACCCGCGCCGACGGCGGCAACACGACGGCGGCCAATCGCCTGCTCGGAGCGCTGAACTGGCTGGCCCACCAGAAGCCCGCGATCTACGACGGCCTCGATGTGCCGATGCAGTCAGCACTGCCGCCGGAGGTCGAGGCGACGCGCTGGGCCGACTAGCTCTCCGTTTCGTCGGGCGCTGATTCCGCGTCGGGTAGCTGGCCCACGAGATACTCGGCCAGCCCACCGATGGTCGGGTAGTCGAACACCGCAGTCGCATTGATCGTGAACGCACCGCCGAACTGGCTGTGCAGCCGGTTGCGTAGTTCGATCGCCATCAGTGAGTCCGTACCCAGGTCCAGGAAGCGGCTCGTCGCGGCGGGCGGTTGCGCGAGTCGCAGGAAGTTCTGCACCTCGCGCTGAAGGAATTCGGTCACGAAGCCGGCGCGCTGCGGCAGCGGTATCTCCTGTAGTTGGCGAAGCAACTCGCTGTCACCGGTCACCTCTCCCACGGCACTCGGCAACACGAGGTCGAGGATCGGCGGCCGCGAGCTGCCAAGCACCTTCGCGGCACGCTGCCAGTTGGCCTTGATGACGGTCGCCTGGCCGGTTCCATTGGCGACGACCTCTGCAAGGGCGCTGAGCGCCGCCGAGGGCTCCAACGGAATGAGGCCCTGCGCACCGATATTGGCGCGCGCAGCTTCCGACGAGGCCATGCCGCCCTGCGCCCAGGGACCGAAGTTGACGCCCGTGGCCGGGAGGCCCTGAGCCCTTCGCTGCGCGATGAGACCGTCGAGCAGTGCGTTGGCGGTCGCGTAGTTGGCCTGCCCCGGTGAACCTAACAGGCTCGACACCGAGGACGACACAATGAAGAAGTCCAGCGCGTCATCCATCGTCAGACGATCCAGGTAAATGGCGCCGAACGCCTTGGGCGCCAACACCGTTCGGAATCGCTCCAGGCTCTGCTGGGACAGCAGCGCATCGTCGAGTACACCGGCAAGATGGACCACGCCGGCGAGCGGCGGCAACTCCGCGCGAATCCGCGCCAGCAGTTTCACCACCTCTGACTCGTCGCCGACATCCGCCGACAAGACGTGGACGCGGCACTTGTAGCGCTCGGTGATCTGCTCGATCGCCCCTTGGGCCTCCGCATCGGGTGCACGCCTGCTGGTCAACACGATGTCACCGGCGCCGAGCTGGGCCAGGTACGAGGCCGTGTGCAGACCGATCGCACCGAGGCCGCCGGTGATCAGGTAGCTCCGATCCGCCCGCGGCTGCAGCGGATTCGGGATCTGCACCACGATCTTGCCGATGTGCCGAGCCTGCTGCATGCGACGGAACGCGGTCCTCGCCTCCGTCAGCGGGTAGATCTCGGCGGGCAGCGGCGTCCACACGCCTTCCGCCAGCCCCTGCGATACCTCGGTCAACAGGCTGCGAATGCGTTCGGGCTCCTGGATTGTCACCGTATCCAGCGCCACGATCTCGTAGGCGATATCGGGTCGGACCGCAGCCATCTGCTCAGGCGTCCAAATGTCGCGCTTGGCGATCTCGGCGAAGCGGCCGTTCTGGGCGGTGGCCCGTACGGTCGCCTCGAGGAAACCCTCGTTGGTCAGGCTGTTGAGCACGACGTCAACACCCGCGCCGCCGGTATCCGCCAAGATCTGGTCGGCGAAATCGGTTGTGCGCGAATCATAGACGTACTGCACACCCATCTTGCGCAGCGTCGCGCGCTTGAAGGTGCTTGCCGTCGCGAAGACGGTGGCACCGCACTGCTGTGCCATCTGAATCGCCGCCAGCCCGACACCGCCACTGGCGGCGTGGACGAGCACCCGATCGCCGGGCTTGAGCTGCGCCCAGTCGAACGCGAGCCGGACTGTCAGTGCCGCGGCGGGGATCGTAGCCGCCTCGACCGCACTCACCCCGTCGGGAATCGGCGCCAGCAGCTGGGCCGGCACGTTGAACCGGCTGGCGAACGCGCCCTGCATGAAGCCGTAGACGCGCTGGCCCTCCTCGAGTCCCGTGACGCCATCGCCCAATTGCGTGACGACACCGGCGAAGTCGCCGCCGATCGGTCCGGGGTCACCCGGGTACAGCCCGAGGACGTTGAGCACATCGCGGAAGTTGAGGCCCGCGGCCTCGACCCGGACCTGCACGTAGCCCTCGTTCGGCGGCGCGACATCCCTTTCGGTCAGCCGCAGGTTGTCGATCGCACCGCGTTCGGTGGGCGCGAGGGCGTAGTCGCCGCCGCGCGGCACGGTGAGGTTGCCGCTGCGCGCCCACGGCAATAGTCGGGAGGCCAACAACTTCCCTTGGCGCAGAGCCAATTCGGGTTCGTCGACCGGGTGGCCCAGCAGAGTGGACAGCAGCGCAACGGCCTCGGGTGAGCCGTCGCAGTCGACGAGTTTGGCGCGCAGCGCCGGCTCCTCGTTGATCGTGGTGCGCCCGAATCCCCAGAGCGCCGCCTGCACCGGGTCGACCGGCTCGCCGGACTCGGTGGCCACGGCACGCTCTGTGACGATCCACAGCCCGCCGGGCAGTCTCAGGCCACCCTGCACGGTGTGCACGGCGCTCAGCAGATTGGCGACCTCCGCCTCGAGCCGCGCGGCAGCCTCGGCGGTCGCCTCGTCTGGGTGCCCCGCACTGCTGCGCCAGACGACCCCGGAGAACCCGAGACCGCACTCGTGCGCCTGCGCCAGTACCTGTCCCAACAGTTCCTGGTCGGTGTTCCGATCGAATGGAATGCAGCCAGGAACCCTG
>Ga0068863_100003920_pt1 | contig 14702 bp, 15 predicted proteins | sample KBSSwiS62_FD_66596 | JGI IMG/M metagenome (GOLD analysis project Ga0068863, IMG submission 66596) | Switchgrass rhizosphere microbial communities from Kellogg Biological Station, Michigan, USA - KBS Switchgrass S6-2 | ecosystem: Host-associated > Plants > Roots > Rhizosphere > Soil ...
GGTGCTGGTCGAGAGCGGTGAGTTCTTTCCCGGTCTGGAACGACTCCTCGACGGTCCAGCGCCGCCCGGCGACGTGGACGAGCTCGGTCAGTGGGACGGGCTCGGACGCGTGTGCGCGGTATCACGTCCGGTTCGGGCTGGAGGTCGTGGGAAAAGGACCCGCGCAGCGGGCACCTCGCCCACGGCCTACCAGTACCGGCAGCGACCCAGCTTGCGGGGACACCGGCGTCGAGTGCCCGGGTGAGCAGGGCGCGGGCCAAGGTGGGTTTCGTCGCGAACCGGACCGGGTCGGGGACGCCTGCCGCCGCGCACCTGTCGGGGTTGGTGGTCCAGGATTTCGGGCCACGTCCGGCGGCGTGGTGTACGGAGGGTAACGTCGCGTGATCCTGATTGTAGCTTAGGCGACGAGGGCGTCGGTGGTCACGCTGATCTCGGGTGTGTCGGCCGGGTTTTCTGCGGGGTCGGTTTTGGCGAGGATTTCCAGGCCGAAGTAGCGGTGTGTTTCGATCCATTCGTCGTGCTGTTCGGCGAGGACGGCGCCGACAAGGCGGATGATGGCGTCGCGGTTCGGGAAGATGCCGACGACGTCGGTGCGCCGGCGGATCTCCTTGTTCAGCCTTTCCTGGGGGTTCGACGACCAGATCTGTCGCCAGATCTCCCGGGGGTAAGCGGTGAACGCGAGCAGGTCGGCTTTCGCTTCCTCGAGGTAGGTCGCGGCGCGCGGTAGTTTTTCGGAGAGGCCGTCGACGACGCGGTCGAACTGGGCGTTGACCTCGGTCGCGTCGGCCTGGTCGAATACTGTTCGCACCAGGGTGGCGACCCAGGGCTGTGAGCTTTTCGGCGTGAACGTCAAGAGGTCCCGCAGATAGTGGATCTGTGTAGGAACAACCTGGTGGTTCGGCAGGTCTGGTTCGATGACGTGCTATGGCGATCACGGGGGATGTCCTGGACCAGCTGTCTCGTCGGTTCGCGGTGCTGCTGCGGCACCTGGACGAACGGCAGCGGCGGTTGGTGCTGGCGACGGAGGCCCGGCTGCTGGGACATGGCGGCGTCCGCGCGGTGGCCCGGGTCGCCGGGGTCAGCGAGACCACGGTCCGCGCCGGGGTGTTCGAGCTGGAAGCGGGCGGGGAACTGCTGTCCGGTCGGCGTGTCCGTCGACCGGGCGGGGGCCGCAAACGCGTCGAGGACACGGACCCGGCCGTGGTGGAGGCGTTACTCGCGCTCGTCGAGCCGGACGAGCGCGGTGATCCAGTGTCGCCGCTGCGGTGGACGACCAAGTCGCTGCGGCACCTCGCTGAGGAACTCACCCGCCAAGGGCATCCGGTATCGCCGTCCACGGTCCGCCGGCTGTTGCGGGTGGCCGGCTTCAGCTTGCAGGCGAACTCCAAGACCCTGGAAGGAAAGCAGCACCCTGACCGGGACGCCCAGTTCCGCTACCTCCACGGCCAGGTCATCGAGCACCAGAAGGCCGGCCAGCCGGTCATCAGCGTGGATGCGAAGAAGAAGGAGATGCTCGGTCAGCTCCCGAACCCCGGCCGTGAATGGCGGCCGAAAGGCGACCCTGTCCAGGTGGAGGATCACAGTTTCTTCACCGGCCCGCAGGGCGAGACCGCGATTCCCTACGGCGTCTACGACCTGACCACTGATACCGGCTGGGTCAATGTCGGGGTCGACCATGACACCTCGGCGTTCGCGGTGGCCTCGATCCGCCGCTGGTGGCAGGCCCGTGGCCAGGCCGACTACCCGCAAGCTTCTCGGCTGCTGGTCACCGCGGACGCCGGCGGGTCCAACAGCTACCGCTACCGGGCTTGGAAAGCCGAACTCGCCGCGCTCGCCGCCGACACTGGCCTGTCCATCACGGTTTGCCACTTCCCGCCCGGCACCTCAAAGTGGAATAAGATCGAACATCGGCTGTTCTCCCAGATCACCATGAACTGGCGTGGCAGGCCGCTGACCAGCCACGAAGTAGTCGTGAACACGATCGCGGCGACACGAACCCGCAGCGGCCTGCGCGTCGAAGCACACCTGGACACCCAGGACTATCCAGTCGGCGTCGCGGTGAGCAAGGCCCGCATCGACGCGTTACCGATTGAACCTCACCCAGTGCACGGAACGTGGAATTACACCGTCCATCCCGCGCACCCCGACGGCGCCGCGGCCCCATCCCTCCCCAATCCCGCGGTCGCGTCGGACCGGGCCGCGACCCTGGCGTTACTGGCCGACCCGCGGCTGACCGGCATGAGCACAGCCGAGCTGGACATGCTCGCGGCACGGCTCGCCCCTGCCCCGGACGCCCGCTGGGAGCAGCGCCGCTACCAGGAACGAGGCGGCCGGCGGCGCAACGCCCCCGGCGCTCACGGCAGACCCGTGCTGTCTCCCCGAGAGCACGTCCTGCTCACCATCGTCTACCTGCGTCAGGTCTGCTCCCAACGCGTTCTGGCGGACATGCTGGAACTCAACCCCCGGACCGTCGGCGAGGCGGTCACCGAAACCCGGCGACTGCTCGAGGAACACAAGGCCAGCATCGAGCCCACCACGCTGCTGTTCACCCGGTCCGAACAGGTGGTGGCCTTCGTCCGCACCGGCCGATACGACGACGGCCGGCCTTCGCTGCCATGGGCGCTATCCGACCCAGCGCTGACCGGCATGAGCCGCGCCGACCTCGACGCGCTCGTCGAACGGGTATCGCTCCGGCAGGCTGCTGCCGTCGAACGGCGACGTCACCAGCAGCGAGGCCACCAGCGCCTCCCCGGAACCCGCGGCGGAGTATTCCGACAGAAGATCACCAGCAGTGAGCGTGTCCTCGCTGCGATCCTCCACCACCGCAAAGTCGCCACCGGCCAGGTACTCGCCGACCTGTTCGGCGTCAGCCACCGCACGATCGGCACAGCCTTCCTCGAAGTCCGCCCGATCCTCGAGGAAGACGGGCTCCAGCTGCCACCGGCGCCAGTGAAGTTCCGCACCGCCGAACAGCTCCTCGGCTCCGTCACACCAGCAGATGAGACCGCCACGCCGACGTGTTAATTCCACACAGATCCGGTGCGTGCGACACCGCTGCCAGGACGCGCCGGGCAGCGTCGCGCCGATCGCGGCGACGAGGCCGGCGTGCGCGTCCGACGTGACGAGGCGGACGCCGGTCAGGCCGCGGCCGACCAGGCCCCGGAAGAACGCCAGCCAGCCGGCGCCGTCCTCGCTGGACACGACGTCGAGACCGAGGATCTCCCGGTGTCCGTCCGACGATTGACCCGTTCGGGAGAAACCTCCCCATATTCCGCGTTACAGATCTCGTCGACCTCGGCGTTCATCAACGCCTCCGCGAACGCCTTCACCATCGAGCCCAACAGATCAGGACTCGCCGCCAACAGCTCCTTGCCGAACCCCTCCGAGTCGGTCACAGTCGGACGCACGGCCATCGCGTACCTCTCATCCTGAGCGTCGACGGTCGTCCCTATGTACTGTGCGGCGTCGGGGCTCTCCAGCAGCGAGACCGCGTTGTCGCGTGCCTCACCGGGTTTGACCGTGCGCGCCGAGATCGTGAGATCGAAGCCCGCCTCAGTGAGCGCCGACGCGATGGCTTTGCCCACGCCCCGGCTCGCGCCGGTGACGAATGCGGCCGGCATTACGCTCCAATCGGTCGGTGATGGGTGTGCGCGGAGCCAGGGGGCTGGTCAGAGGACGGCGGTAGCACGAGTCTGTGATGCCTCGGGCCACGGCCGATCTCGATGGAAGGACGGTATGGGCAGATCGGCGCGGGCGCGGGCGCGGCAGCAGCGCACGCTTCGCCGCACACACCGGATGCCGTCGTGGCCCCGCGGTCCACAAGAACTCGTTCTCTGGTGTCAGCGCCGGCGCCGGCAGGGAGACGGCGTCGGACACCGGGCCAGGGTTCACGAGAGTTGGCAATTGGGTCAACTTCTTGCCTAGCTCGCCAGCCCAAGAGCAAAGATCACGGTTCTCGTGCGGCCGGTGACCGGCGTTGCGTGGACTCGGGGCAGTCCTCGGGCCGAGTGCCGGTTGCCATGGACGGTCGGCTCTTGTCGCGGGAAGCGCGGTTGACGGCGCCAGGCGCACGCCGCTCGGCCAACCGATCCGTCGCCCTCGTTGGCTTGCGGTGCCGCCTTGCCAAGGCGGCCGTCAGTGAAGGGAACCCGGCTGGTAGCTGAAACCCCGGACGTCGGCCGTGTGGGGCTGCGCGGCGCGTTGGCTGCGATGCGCGCGGCGGGTGCGCTCCGCCTCGACGAGACTCCGTCGCGGAGCATGTTGACGATTTCGTCATTTTGAGGGATCCTGCCGTGCGCAGTACCTCCAGGGGCAGTACCTCCAGGGGTTTTGCGGGTAGCGCGAGAGTTGAACAACACGTCGTCCTGCGCGGCCGGGCAGGTTCCGCTGTCGTGGCAGGTCGCCGCGGGCCCGCCGTGGGCTGGGGACGGCTGGAGTGGTCGCCCTGCCGGTCTCGGCACCGGTACCGCGAACACCGGCCGTGCATGAGGTGGGACGGCCGTAGTGGCGAAGGAGCCTTCATGTCAGTGGACGTCGAGCGGCGGGGCGCCGTGACTGTCGTCACCATCAACCGCCCCAAGGCCGCCAACTCTCTCGACGGCGCGACCATGTCGGCGATCGGCTACGCATTTGCCGAGGCTGAGAAGGACGATGAGGTGCGAGTCGTCGTCCTGACCGCGGCGGGCGAGCGGATTTTCTGCGCGGGCATGGACCTGAAGGCGTTCCTTGCCGAGGGCGGCCTGGACGTACCTGGCCCCCGGCCTGGATATCTTCACCCGCCGGATCTACCCGAAGCCGATCATCGCCGCGATCAACGGCACGGCCGTCGGCGGCGGATTCGAGCTGGCGCTTGGATGCGATCTGCTGATCGCGGCCGACACCGCCAAGTTCGGCCTGCCCGAGGTCACCCGAGGGCTGGTCGCCGCGGGTGGTGGCACCCGGCTGCCCACCCGCATACCGCTCGCGCTCGCCCTTGAGCTCGGGCTTACCGGCGTTCTCGTCAGCGCGGAACGGGTGCGTGAGATGGGCCTGGTCAACCGGGTGGTGCCGGCCGCCCAGGTGCTGCCCACCGCGCTTGAGCTGGCGGGCCGGATCGCCGCGAACGGCCCACTCGCGGTACAGATGACCAAGCGCCTGATGGTCGGCGAGATTCCGGCCCCGGACTGGGATGCGCTTACTGAGGCGGTGGCACCGGTGTTCGCCAGCTCAGACGCCCGTGAGGGCGCCCAGGCATTCACCGAGCGGCGGACGCCGGTGTGGACCGGCAGCTGACCGTAAACACCGGCTCTAGTACTCGGTGACGCACCGGGGAACGATGTGGATCGGTGGTACTGCGGCACGACGCGCCGGCTCACCGAACATTTCGCTGGCTCGTCACGCGTTCGCTGATCGCCTGCGGGCGCCGACTTGGTCGATCATTGGAATCAGTTGTTGGGAGCCGAGGATGCGGGTCGTGCGGTGCGAGGTCTACGGGCAGCCATCGGAGTTGGTGGTGCGGGATGTGCCGGACCCGACGGCGGGTCCCGGGGAGGTTGTCGTGCGGATCGAGGCGGCGGCGGTGAACTTCCCGGATACCTTGTTTATCCAGAACAGGTATCAGGTGTCGTTGCCGGTGCCGTTCACCCCGGGGAGCGAGTTCGCGGGGACGGTCCTATCGGTCGCGTCGGGTGTGACGAGCGTGCGGCCGGGGGACCGGGTGATGGGCACGGCCATGACCGGTGCCTACGCGGAACAGATCGCGGTGCCGGCTTCGGCGGTCCTGCCGATTCCTGACGGACTCACGGAGCGGGAGGCGGCGGCTTTCCAGGTGACGTTCCGGACGGCCTACCACGCGCTGCGGACCATCGGCGAGTTGCGGCCGGGGAGGTGGGTCGTGGTGCTCGGCGCTGCCGGCGGGGTTGGCACGGCGGCGGTGGATGTCGCGGTACGGCTGGGGGCGCGGGTGATCGCTGCTGATCGCGGCTCGGCTCGCCTGGCTGGCTGTCTGAAACTGGGTGCGGAGGCGGCGATCGACTGCGATGTGGAGGACCTGAAGGTTCGGATCAAGGAGATTACCGGGGGCGGCGCCGATCTGGTGATCGATCCGGTTGGCGGCGCGGTGTCCGAGCAGGCGCTGCGGTCGACGGCGTGGGGAGGCCGGTTCGTGGTGGTGGGGTTTGCGGCGGGCGAAATCCCGAGGATCCCCCTCAACCTGGTGCTTCTCAAGGGTGTGATCATCCGAGGCTTCGAGATACGAACCTTGCCGGATTTTCTCCCGGAGGCCTACGCGGCCGGGGAACGGGAGCTGCAGCGGCTGGTGTCGGCGGGGCTTCGGCCGCTGGTCGCGGAGGCATTCCCGTTGGACAGGGTCGCTGATGCCATGAACGCCGTTCTCCAGCGCAAGATCACTGGCAAGGTCGTCCTCGACACCACCCGCTGACCCGCGCTGCATCCACCCGACGAACGTCAACACGCACCTGCTGCACAACGCTATCCTCGGTGCGCTGGGATGCCGGGAATTCCGCAGGAAGCCCAGCGGTACCTGGTGCGGCCGGGCGCAGGCGTGGCCCCTTGCGTGGGGCGACGTGCTGTTGACGCTGTGGATGCCGAAAATGTCATCCGCCCTGCTCAGCGCGGTCGCAGCCGTGGCTGCCGGTCGTGGCCTCCCGGCGCCCAGCCCTCGCCTGTGGTCACCAGTGAGCAAGGATGGCGGTTCGTGCCGCTTCGGCTGACCTACCTCGGTGTCACGAACGCGGTCGCGCTGCTGCGCACCGACGCAGACCGACTCAGCCGCCTCGACATCCGCCGGCGCGACCGACTCGGCGGCATCCTGCACGAGTACGAACATGCCGCGTGACCTGCCCGGACGTACATTTCGGCAGGCACAGCGTCGAGTGACCGGGCTGCCACAGGCACAGGTCGAGCACCCGCAACCCGTCGAGGAGGTTCGTCATCGGCTACATCCCGGCCTGTGCGGCCAGGCGCTCGCGGTGCTGGCGCACGCCGCCGAACAGCATCGCGTTCTGGGTGACCCGCCGCAGGTACAGGTGCAGATCGTGCTCCCAGGTGACGCCAATGCCGCCGTGGATCTGCACGCAGTCCTGCACCATCGCCGGCGCCTGGTCGGCGATGAACGACTTGGCCACGGCCACCAGCTCGGCCGCGTTCGGCAGGTCCTCGGCGACCGCCCGCGCGCTGGCCCCGGCCGTCGCCTGACATGCCTCCAGCGCCATCTTCAGGCTGGCAAAGCGGTGCTTGATGGCCTGGTAGGAGCCGATGGGCCGGCCGAAGGCCACCCGGTCACGCGAGTAGGCGAGCGTCATGGCGAACACCCGCTCCAGGGCGCCGGCCGTCTCGGCGTTCTGCAACACGATGGCCGTCCGCAGCTGGCGTTCCACCTCGTCGGCGGCCTGATCGACCGCACCGACCACCGCGCTCGCGGTCGCGCCGGTGAAAGTGACGTCACCGATCTGTCGCACCAGGTCGAGCGACGTCCGCGGGGACACCGTCACGCCTGCGGCTGTGGCGGGGACGAGGAACTGGGTGAGCCCACCGGCAGTACGGGCGCTCACCAGGAACACGTCGGCTGAGGGCGCGTCAAGGACGAAGGCGGCGGTACCGTCGAGCAGCCAGCCTTCGCCCTCCGACCGGGCCGTCAGCCGGACACCGGCGGCGTCCCAGCGGTCGCCGCCCTCGTCGAAGGCCCAGGTCGCGGTCGCCTCGCCGGAGAGCAGCCGGCCGATCAGCTTCTCGTGCTCGCCGGCGCCGCCGCAGCTCAGCGCCTCGATGACCACGTTGGTGGCCAGCAGGGGACCCGGGGCGATCAGCCGCCCCATCTCCTCGGCCACCAGCGTCAGGTCGAGCACGCCGTGGCCGCTGATGCTGCCACCGCCCAGCGCCTCCGGGACGAGCATGGCCGTCCAGCCCAGCTCGGCACCCCGGCGCCAATAGTCATGATCGAAGCCACCGCCCTGCTCGTGCAGCCGGCGGGCATCCGCCGGCAGATCCTGGCTTTCCAGGAAGCGGCGGGTGGTCTTCGCGAAGAGCTCCTGGTCCGGGCTCAGCTCCATCTCCATGGCTGGCGAATCCCCTGTCACGCGTCGTTGCTGTTGGTACGAACCTTGCTGAACGGCACGCCCTTGTCCGGCGCGTCCTCGCGCGGCAGGCCCAGCACCCGTTCGCTGATGATGTTGCGCTGGATCTCGTTGGTGCCGCCCATGATCGACGTGCCCTGACGGGTCAGCCAGGTCATCGCCAGTGCGGCGGTGTCGTCGCCGTCGCCCCAGGCGACGGCGGCGGGCCCGGCGAGCTCCATCCGGACCGCGGTGCGCCGCAGGTGCAGCTCCGCGCTGTAAAGCTTGAGCATCGACCCGGCGGCGCCGGTGAGGGCACCCGTGCGGATGCCGGTCGCCACGCGGGCCGCGAGCTGCTCGCCGACGATGGTGGCGGCGTTGACCTCGGCGACGAGCTGGCGGGCCAGCGGGTCCGCCGTGCGCCCGGTGTGGGCGGCCAGCGCGACCAGTTCGTTGTCGCTGGGTCCCTCGTCGCCGCTGTGGCTGCCGGCGGCGAAGTAGGGCGAGCCGCCGCCGAGTGCGTTGCGCTCGTGCATGAGCAGGGCCGAGGCCAGCGCCCATCCGTCGCCTCCGGAGCCCAGCAGGTGATCGCCGGGGAGGCGGACGTCTTCGAGGTATTCCTGGCAGAACTCGCTCGATCCGGAGGACTGCGGCAGCGGAACGACCGTCACGCCCGGCGCGTCGACCGGCAGGATGAACACCGACAGGCCGGCGTGCTTGGGCACGTCCCAGTCGGTGCGGGCGAGGCAGAGCGCGTGGGTGGCGTGGTCACCGAAGGTGGTCCAGACCTTTGAGCCGTTGACGATCCAGTCGTCGCCGTCGCGCGCGGCGCGGGTCAGCACCCCGGCCATGTCCGAGCCACCGCTTGGCTCCGACAGGTACTGCACCCACAGCGTGTCGCCCCGCAGCAGGGGCGGCAGGTGCTTGGCCTTCTGCTCCGGCGTGCCGTGCTCCAGCAGCGTCGGGCCGATGACGCCGAGGCTGACGCTCAGCGTCATGTACGGGTTCTCGTGGCCGGACAGCTCGTCGATGAAGGCGTGCATGTGGGCCGGGGTGAGCTCCTGGCCGCCGTACTCCGTCGGCCAGGTGATGGCGGCGAACGCGGCGTCGTAGATGCGGCGCTGCAGGTCCCGGGCGCTCGCGATCCGCTCCGCGGTGCTCCGGTGCGACGGCAACTCGTCCAGCCGTGCCACGTTGGCCGATATCCAGGCCCTCGCCCGCTTCCGGAAGGACTCGACATCCTCCACGGCGTGTTCGGTCACGTACCCCTCCACCCGGTCACGAAAAACGAAAAGCTGGCAATCAAGTGCCATAAGTGTAGAATATCGCCGCGTCCTTCCACCAGACCATTCCGCCGGTATGCCAGGACCCAAGGATGTGGCAGGAGAGTGCCAGATGAGTGACAGAGGAATCATGTGAGCGCAACCCTGACCCACCAGCTGGCCGAGTTCAACCACCGGAGCACATTCGCAGGCCTGGACGAGCAGGCGGTTCACGACACCAAACGCCTGATCGCTGACACGGTCGCGATCAGGATCGTGAGCTGGGCGTGGGCGAGTTAGTTGACGGCGAAGGTCAGTTCGTAGCCATCGGCCGACGCCTGCCGGGTGTCGGCCGGCACGATGCCGGCGTTGGCGACCAGCGCGCGCAGCGGCCGGACAACGCCGGTCGCCAGCAGGTCGCGCACGGTCGCCGCGGCGGCACGGACATCGGCCAGGTCCGCAAGGTCGCAGCCGATCTCGTGGACGCGGGCACCGCGGGCGCGGCCTCGTCGGCGACGGCGGTCAGGTCGCGGCCGGCGCGGCCGACCAGCAGCAGGTCGGGCCGCAGCCCGTGGTCGGCCATGATGGGGAGGTTGGTCGGTGGCCGAGACCCGCTTCGGAAGTTCTGCGACAGGGTTCAGCGCCGATTCGAGGCGACAGACACTGAAGAGTGCCCGCGACACCGGGAAGCGTACGGGCGTCAGGCGCGGTCGGAGAGGGATGCCTCTCGCGCGGCGACCGTCCGGAGCAGCGCGAAGCTCTCCGTGATCAGCTCGGCGAAGTCGCGTTTGGAGTGGAGCCAGCTTCGGAACGCCCGGCGCATGGCCACCGCTGAGAGATCTGCGGCGATGTGGCAGCGCTCGTCCGGCTCGGCCAGCGCCCGGCGGGTGGCGAGTGCCTGCGCGATGGCGGCGTCGTGCTGCTCGGTCGCGCGCGCGTGCCGGCCCCTCAACGCGTTCGAGCCTTCCAAGGCTCGGAAGTACTGTCGGATCCGGGGCTTGAGGGGCTCCACGGTCGCGGCGAACGAACGGTGGGTCGCGGCCAGCGCAGCGAGATCGTCCAGGTCGGCCGGCTGTTGCGCCAGGTGACGGACGACGGCCTTGTTGAAGGCGTCGCCACCGAAGAACAGGACCTGTTCCTTGGACTCGAAATACCGGTAGAACGTCCGCGGGGAGACGCCGGCCCACTCGGCAATCTCGTCCGTGGTGACGGCGTCGTACCCCTTCGCGGCGAACAGGGACAGCGAGGCGTCGATCAGTGCCTGCCTCGTGCGGGGCTTGTGATCGCTGCGCCCGTCCGGGCGGCGGCTATCGTGGTCAGCGGTCACCGTGGACCGCCCCGGCTCTGTCCGTATGATCGTCGTGCACATGCTGCCTGTCGGTCAGGATGCCGGCCGGAAGACGGGCACCGTGAAGTTTCCCCCGGGCAGCGGAACCAGTTCGGCCCGGACCGCCATCCCGCACTTGACCTCGCTCGGCTCGATGCCGATGATGCGCGCCGGCAGACGCAGGCCGCGCTGCTCGTCCAGTTCGACCAGCCCCACAGTGTAGGGCGTGTTCTCCATGTAGCCCGGCACGGTGGGCCGGTGCTGAATGATGAACGTGTACAGCGTCCCCGTACCAGCCACGTCCTCGAACGCAGTCGGGCCACCGCACTTGCGGCACACCTCCAGCGGCGGCTGCAGCCACAGCCCGCAGGACTGGCAGCGGCACATGGCCAGCCGGCCCTCAGAGGTCGCCTGCCAGAAGCCCTCCGTGTCGGGGTCGGGAACCGGCTGCGGCGGCAGCGAGAGGATGTCGGTCACGCCTTCGGTCACAGCATTTCCGTTCCGTAGACGAGAGCGCCGCCATAGGGGCAGCCACCGGAGGTGACCAGCGCGGTCTCCGCGCCGGCGACCTGCCGGTCACCGGCCTCGTTCCGCAGTTGGAGCACGGCTTCGTAGTGGTGGTTCAGACCATGGATGTAGCCTTCGGACAACAGGCCACCGTGCGGGTTGACCACCACGTCGCCGCCGTAGGTGGCGCGGCCCTCCCGGAAGAAATCGCCTACTTCGCCCTTCTTGCAGAAGCCGAAGTCCTCGAAGGTGGCCATCACGGTGAAGGTGAAGCAGTCGTACATGAGCGCGACGTCAATGTCCTTCGCGCTCAGCCCGGTGCGCGACCACAGCTTCGGCGCGGTGTCCCGGGAGTACATGCAGGTCATGTCGTCCCACTGGTCGATTGAGCCGCCGAAGCGGTTGGCGTCAGCCGCGCCGAGCAGGTGCACCGGCTTGTGCGGCAGGTCCTTGGCCCGCTCCGCCGACGTCACGACGATCGCCACCGCACCGTCGATTTCGTAGGTGCAGTCGTAGAGCCGGAATGGATCGCTGATCCACCGGCTGGCCATGTAGTCGTCGATCGTGATCGGCGTCCTGCCCACCGCGTGCGGGTTGTGGCTGGCGTGCTCGCGCTGCTGCACGGCGATCGCGCCGAGGTCCTCGGACGTGGAACCGTACTCGTACTGGTGCCGGCGGCAGAACATCGCAAACCACTGCGGCGGCACCAGGTAGCCCTGGGGACCGGCGAACTGGCCCTCACCGTCGACCTGGAGCGCGTCAAGCGCCTGGCCGTAGCGGGTGTCCGAACCGAGCACGCGGTACACCACGACGACATCGGCCTGGCCGGACAGCACCGCCGTGGCCGCGCTAGTCACGGTGCTGGTGACGATGTTGCCACCACCCGAGATGTGCAGCGCCCAGCCGAGGTCCTCCACCCCGATGGCGTGCGCGACCTGGGACGGGCGGGGCGTTCCGGCGGAGCCGAAGCAGGTCATCCCGTCGACGTCGGCGGGGGTCAGCCCACAGTCGGCCAGCGCGTCACGCGCCGCCTCCGCCGCCATCGCGAGCGTCGTCCGCCCCGACTTCCGCACATACGGCGTCCGCCCGATTCCTACTACGGCGGCGCCCTTCAGCGAACGACTCACTGCGCCCTCCCATCGGAACTTCTGGCATCCGACTGCCACAAGTCTAGGTCATCATTACCGGCTCGCGCTAGATGTCGCAGTATTAGCGCTTACGCAAACCACCCGACTGCGGAGGACCCCGCATGGCCGCACATCCGTGACACCTGAGTGTCAGGACCCACACGACAGACCGCACGGCCGCCGAAGCCACTGCGGAAAGGAAGCCGACGAACCCTTCTGCCCTGCACGGCGCGCCCGCGACCGGCAGCGCAGGGCTGGGCGACTCTGCACGGCGGACTGCCACGGTCAACCTGCGGCGAGACCACTCGTGCGGCCGCAGCACGGAGTCGGGGTCGCACGAGTGGTCCAGCGCCACGGGGCGATGGACACGCCCTCCTGCTCATGGCGGTCAGCCCGGCTCGCATGCCGCCCCACGCACCCGGTCAGCAACGCGAGCCCGTCCGCCGAGCAGGGTTCCACCTCGGCCTCCGTGGAGAGTGACGCGAACCATCACTACATCAGTGGGCTCGAATCCTGGACCCGAGGATTAAAAGTCCGTTTGTTTGAATTCCAACGAGTGTCATCGACTTATATGCATGTCATTGACGCACGTCATCGAGTTGTCGAGCATCACCGCAACGGGCTGGCCTGCGCGCAGGCCGAGCGCGGCGAGGCCGTGGGCGTAGCGATTCGACAACAGGTCGAATGCCCTGTAGGTGAGCGTCTCACCCTCGAAATCCAGGGAAACCTTGTCCGGGACGGTCACGACGGCGCGCGCGACGACGCCGGGGATGGTGTCCAGTGGCGGCTTCACGCTCCGGAAATCCCGCCGTTGATGCTCACCATCTGGCCCGTGATGTGCGCCGCGAGCGTTCCGGAGAGGAACGTGATGAGATTGGCAAGGTCGCCGGGCCCCGGTAGCCCCAGCGTCGCGCGCTTTTCGATCTTCTCGAACAGCTTGCGGGAGAACCCGTCGGCCATCACCAACTCGTAGTTTCGCGTGTCGCGGATCAGCGACGGGCAGACGGCGTTGACACGAATGCCGTAGCGCCCCACCTCGCGCGCCAGACCCCGCATGAACATGCCGGAACCGCCGAGCGCGCCGCCGTGCACGCTTTCGCCCGGGGTCGGCACTTTCGCCGCATCCGAGATGACCCCGACGATCGAGCCACCGCCGCGCGCTTTGAGCAGCGGCACCGCGTGGTAGCAGCAGCGGACCAGGCTGGTGAAAACCGACGTGATGACGCCTTCCAGCTCGTCGAGGTCCAGGTTCTCGAACAGGTCGGGCTTGCCCTTACTCTTACCGGAAGCGCCGTACCCGCTGTGCACGAAGACGTCGAGCCCGCCACCGATCTCGACCGTGCGGGCGAACAGGGCCGCGATGTCGTCGCGGCTGTTCATGTCGGCACGAACGAAGTGTATCTCGGCGCCGGGGGCTTGCGCGGCGAGGTCCTTGCGCACTGCTTCGCCCGAGGTCTCGTCCCGCCCGTTGATCACCACAACGCGTGCGCCGGCCTGAGCGAAGCTGAGCGCGGTCGCCCGGCCCACGCCCGAGGTCGAACCAGTCACCAGGGCGACTTTCCCGTCCATTGCCCGGTCCAGCATGAAAGCTCCTGCCCTTCGTTGGGACGTTTCACGGCTGCGCAAATCTTCGGACTATAAGTGATACTGGACTGCGTTTCTAGGCGGATATCGCCGAAGTGAGCCAGATAACACGGCCAGTCGACCGGCAGGAGGACCTGCAGCTCGAGCGACCGACGCCGCAACGGAGCAGCAGCGACGCCTACTCAACCAGGCGATCTTCCAGGGTCTCTACATCGAAGACGACCAGGTTAGTGATCACGATCTGCATGAGCCCTTTGGCGAGCTCCACGCCCTTCGACGTGAACACGTCCCTGAGCCCGGAAGCGCTCCGGTCGCCCAGTCGCGGCGGGCGGACAGCTAAAGGGCCACCCGCCCAGCAGGTGGCCCTTCAACTTCCGGTGTCGCCCTTCTCCTGAAGGGCGTTCACACGGGCAAGGGTTCTAATAACCTAACAACAACCAAAGGTGGCCCAGAGGGGACACAAGTTGAACCCTTTGGCAATGCGGTTCATCGATTCGTAAACGGACGCGCATTTTGGGTGATTGGTCCTCACCGCGTCGCATGCCCGCCGCACCCCAACGGCCCATCGCGACCGACCGGCCAGCAGTGGACCCGCCCCACGCTGCTGGCCCGCCCCCGCTCCCCCACGGCCACCGAGCCCACCTGACAACTCCATAAGCAAGGAACAACCCCATGACCCGAATCGCCGATCTCCCAAGAAAGGATCTTCAGAACCAACCCGAGCCGTAACTGGTCCGCTCCTGACCGGAAATCCCAACGTGACGTGCGCAGGCTGGCGCCCAACCAAGGCCCTTGGCTGCTGGTGCGGGTGATGCGGTCGGGGTGGCAGGGGCTGTCAGCCGGC
>Ga0068863_100003928_pt1 | contig 14685 bp, 12 predicted proteins | sample KBSSwiS62_FD_66596 | JGI IMG/M metagenome (GOLD analysis project Ga0068863, IMG submission 66596) | Switchgrass rhizosphere microbial communities from Kellogg Biological Station, Michigan, USA - KBS Switchgrass S6-2 | ecosystem: Host-associated > Plants > Roots > Rhizosphere > Soil ...
CTGCCCGAATACATGGTCCCGTCGTTCTTCCACTGGCAAGAGAGCCTGCCGTTGACCGCCAACGGCAAGATCGATCGAAAGACGTTGCGAGCGCTCGCGGCGGATCTTGACATCACCGAGGACGACTACCAGGCGCCGAGGACCTCCACCGAGCGCCGGCTCGCGGCCGTGTGGTCTGAGGTCCTCGGCATTCCGGAGCAGCAGATCGGCCGGCGCGACAACTTCTTCGAGCGGGGCGGCACGTCGCTGTCCGCGATGAAGCTTGCGGTCAGCCTGAAACGTCAGGTGTCGTTCAAGGACCTCACCCAACACCCGATCCTCGCCGACCTGGCCGGCGTCGTCGATGGCCGGATCGACCATCGCACCGGACTTCTGCAATGCCTGTCCGAGCAGGTCGGCTCGTCGGTGGGAGCGCTGGTGTGCTTCCCCTACGCCGGCGGCAACGCGGTGAACTTTCAGCCGATGGCCAAGGCATTGGCAAGCAGCGGACTCGCGGTCTACGCCGTTGAACTTCCCGGACACGATGTAGGCCTGGACGGCGAGCCGTTCGAACCGCTGGAACAGGTGGTCGAGCAGGTGGTCACGGAGATCGCTCAGCGCGCTCTCGGCCCGGTACTGCTCTGGGGGCACTCGTCGGGCGCCGCGTTCGCGGTCGAGACGGCGCGGCGGCTTCAGGAGAATGGAGTCGAGGTTCGCCGGGTATTCGTGGCCGCGCATCTGCTCGGCGATGCCGCCGATCGGCGCGCCGACATCGTCGAGCTGGAGTCCTACGGCAACCCGGAGATCGCCACCGCCCTGATCGCCGGCGGCGGGTACACCGAGATCCCCGATCTGGACGAGGTGCACGCCGAACACATCGGTGCGGCCTACCGGCATGACTGCGTGTCGGCCCACCGCTACTTCCTGGACGTACTCGACGCCCCGCCGAAGCTGACAGCGCCGGTCACCGTCGTCCTCGCTACCGACGATCCCTACACCGCAAAGTTCGCGCACCGGCATCGCGACTGGCAACTGCTGGCGCCGCAGGTGGACGCGTACGAAGTCCCGGACGGCGGTCACTACTTCGTGCGTACCCGCCCGACCGAAGCGGCATGGGCGGTCCTGAGCAGCGAGCAACTGTCCGGCGCGCCGCAATGAGAACCGAATAGGAGACCAGGATGTCGTCCTCTCCCACCACGCCGCTCCTTGAGGTGGACCTGCGGCCCGGGAAGCCGCCGATCGTCGAAGCCGGGGTGACCAGCGACGCGCCGACGTGGGCCGCCGATCACCGGGATGGCCTCCGCGACGTTGTCGCGGAGCACGGATCAGTCGTGGTACGCGGCCTCGGGCTCGACAACGCGGCGACGGTAGCGGCGGTATTCAGGCGCCTGTCCACCGAGCTCATGACCGAGAGAGAGGCCTTCGCACCCCGACAGGTCTACTCCGACGGCGTCTACTCGTCCGCGACCTGGCCGGCAAATCAGCCGATGTGCATGCACCACGAGCTGAGCTACACGCTGGACGTCCCGAGCATGATGCTGTTCGCATGCCTCACCCCACCGACCGCCGGCGGCGCGACTGCCGTAGCTGACTCGCAGAGCGTGCTCGACGCGCTTCCGTCCGAGCTCATCGAGCAGTTCCTGCGCCACGGTTGGATGCTGACCCGGAGCTTCAACAACGAGATCGGCGCATCGGTCGCTGAGGCTTTCGGCACCGACGTCCCGGACGCGGTCGCCGGATACTGCCAGGCGAACGCGATCGACTTCGAGTGGCAGCCAGATGGCGATCTGCGAACCCAGCAGCGCCGTAGCGCAGTCGTCCGGCACCCGGACACCGGAGCCCGCTGCTGGTTCAACCAGGTCGCGTTCCTGAACAAGTGGACGATCGATCCCGAGGTGCGCGAATACATGATCGACATGTATGGGCACGAAGGTCTGCCGTTCGACACGCGGTTCGGCAATGGCGATCCGATCTCCGAGGACGTCGTTGCGCTTCTCAACCAGGTCTACGAGCAGCACACGGTTCGGGAGCCGTGGCAGGCGGGTGACCTGATGTTGGTCGACAACATCCGCACCGCGCACAGCCGGGAGGCATTCGAAGGCCCGCGTGAGGTGCTGGTCGGAATGGCCGATCCGGTGCGGATCTCCGAGGTGGAGGTGACGTTCTGATGACTGCGGTCAAGCCCGCCACCGAGCAGGCTGGCACCGGCATGGTCAACGTGCCGCCGTTCGCGGTCATCTCTGGCGGACAGGTGCAGCAAGTGCTGCACGGGCGCGAGAAGGAGATCGTAGCGCTGGTCGAGGCCACCTACCGTCTGCACGGCGCCGGTCAGTCGGTGAACCCGCCGTCCTACTTCCTGCGGTTCCCGGACCGTCCATCCGACCGGATCATCGCGTTGCCGGCATCGATCGGCGGGCAAGTGCACGTAGATGGAATTAAGTGGGTCTCCAGCTTTCCGGAGAACGTCGCGGCGGGCGTGCCGCGGGCCTCGGCCGTACTGATTCTCAATGATCCTCAGACCGGCTATCCATTCGCCTGCCTTGAGGGCTCGATTATCAGCGCGACCAGGACCGCCGCTTCGGCAACACTCGCGGCCGACTGGCTCAGCCGCGAGCGCCCGCGCCCGAAGCGGGTCGGATTCTTCGGGGTGGGTCTGATCGCTCGCTACATTCACACGTTCCTGAACGGCACTGGCTGGACGTTCGACGAGATCGGTGTGCACGACATGTCCGCCGACAGCGCATCCGGCTTCCGTGACTACCTGGAGCGGTCGAGCGTCGCCGCGCGGATCACCGTCTACGACCGTCCCGAAAACCTGATTCGCTCTAGCGACCTGGTCGTCTTCGCCACCGTCGCGGGCGAGCCGCACGTCACCGATGCCTCATGGTTTACGCACAATCCCGTGGTCCTGCACGTGTCGCTGCGGGACCTCGCACCGGAGATCTTGCTCGGTTCGACCAACGTCCTCGACGACATCGACCACTGTATGAAGGCCGACACTTCACCGCACCTGGCCGAGCAGCTCACCGGCGATCGCGACTTCTTGGCCGGCACGCTGGACGACGTGATGTCAGGGCGAGTCGTGCTGCCGCCGGATCGTCCCATCGTGTTCTCGCCGTTCGGGTTGGGGGTCCTCGACCTAGCCGTTGGCAAGTACGTCTATGACGAGGTGGCTCGCTCAGGTGAGCTGCACATTGTCGAAGATTTCTTCCACGAACTACGTCGATACGGATGAATGGCGAGCGCGCTGCAACAGATTGGGGGAAGCCACCATGCCAGTCATATCCGTTCCACAGGTGTTCAACGAAGAGGAGCTCTATGTCGACCTGCGGTCGATCTTCGGGCACTCGCTATATCTCAAATGTGAAGGCTTCAACTTCGCCGGCTCGATCAAACTCAAGGCGGCGGCGGAAATGGTCGAGTCCGCCGAGATCGACGGTCTCCTGACGCCGAATTCGATCCTGGTCGAGTCGTCGTCGGGAAACCTTGGCGTCGCATTGAGCATGATCGCCGCAAGCAAGGGCTATCGGTTCTTGTGCGTCACCGACCCACGCTGCAACCTCGCGACCCGGCGGGTGATGGAGGCGTTGGGCAGTCAGGTGCATACCGTCACCGAACCGGATCCCATCGATGGCCTGCTCGGCGCGCGGATCGCGTATGTCCGCGGACTCTGCGCCTCGGATCATCGGTACGTGAACCTTGATCAATACAACAATCCGGGCAACTGGAAGGCGCACTTTCGCACCACGGCGCCCGCCATTGCGCGCCAGTTCCCGCGACTCGACGTGCTGTTCGTCGGCGCCGGCACCACCGGGACTCTGATGGGTTGTGCGCGCTACTTCCGGGGCTGGGACTCGGAGGTGCGAGTGGTAGCCGTCGACAGCGTCGGCTCGGTGACGTTCGGCGGGGAGCCCGGCCGCCGAATGATCCCCGGGCTCGGCACGAGCGTCCGGCCGCCGCTGCTGGACGAGTCTTTCGTGGATGACGTCGTCCGCGTCGAAGAGCCGGACGCGATCCGCGCCTGCCATCGCCTGGCCCGACGGGGATTCCTCTTCGGTGGCTCGACCGGCACCATCGTGAGCGGAGCGATCGAATGGTTGTCCGGGCATGACTCGGACGGGCTGACCGCGGTAGCGATCGCTCCGGACCTGGGAGAGCGATACCTGGACACGGTTTACCACACGAATTGGCTTCAGGGCATTTACGGCGATGACGTGCTCAGCACGGTCGAGCTGTCCAGCGCGCTGGATGCGGTCGGGCCGGCGTAAGCGACGGCCGGGTCCGGGCGCGGTTACTGGCGCGGCGCTATTACCGAGACGTTGGTGGGCCGCCCGACCATCGGCAAGATCTCGAAGAGCCGCTGCCCGGGACCGTCAGCGAAGTGGCCTCTGCGGCGGAGTTCGACCCACACGGTCGGGTGTGTGGCGAACCAGCGGACCAGGAAGCCGGCGCCGCAGCTGTGCCCGACGGCGACCGTGCCAGCGGTGATCGGCCGTTCTTCGAAGACTCGGCTCCACGCCTCATACGACGGTGCGTACGGCACCGGCATCGCGGGGCGTCAGGCTGGGATGCCGCATGCCTCGGAGCAACCGGCGAGCCACGGCAGCCCGTGGTGATCTTGTGGAGCCGGTGCGCGTGGGTCGTCGTATTCGGCGCGAGGTGGCATGCCGTGCACGATCACGGCCTGGTCCCTGAGTGTCGGACACGGCGTCAGTCTAGGTCGCTGACCCAGGCATTCTTGACGGTTCGACGGTTCGACGGTTCGACGGTTCGACGGTTCGACGGGTGGGCGCGAGTTCGCGGTCTCGTGCGGGCGATCGCCGTAATGATCTTGGCATGTCGGTAAGCGTTCTGGCGATCTTGTGACCGTATTGTCGTCTCTGAGTGGTTCGTGGCCGGTCACGGATCCGCGCGTGAATCGGGTCGGTCAAACCCGGTATCCTTGCGGGGCCCGCCCTCGTAGCTCAGGGGATAGAGCGACGGTTTCCTAAACCGCAGGTCGGAGGTTCGAATCCTCTCGGGGGCACCCAAGTAGGCGGTCTAGTCGCCAGCGTTTAGGCCGCATTTGACACGTGCGCGGGGCCATTCGAGGGGCAATTCATGGAGCCAACCGCCGTTGTCGTGTCTCCATGGCGGGCGTATCGACAGCCCGCCGGCGTAACCGCGGAGAGGTCGAGACCCTACCGAGTGCCTCGCTGCGCGTGCGGGTCTACGCCTGCATTGACCCAGTCTCGAAGAAGTAGCGTTACCTCACGGAAACGGTGCCAGCGGGACCCAACTCTGGCAAGGACGCGGAGCGGGTACGTACACGGTTCCTGAGCCAGGTCGACGGACGGCGGAACCCGCGGACCAAAGCGACGGCCGGCGACCGAAACGGCCGCCGGCCGGAGTCCAATCACGGCGCCGTAGTCACCGGCACCGCAGTGGATACCAGGCTCAGCGCAGGCGCGCCGTATACCGCCCCGTACACCGACACGTTTCCGGCGCCGTCGGTCAACTTGAGGCCCGTTACCTCACAGGACGGGTCGGACTGGCGCAAGTACAGCCCGATCGAGATCTCTCCCCCGCCGAGGTCGGTCGGTACGGTCGAGGGCTGCGCGCAGGTGCCAATCACGAGCGCCGACGTGATGCCACCAGTGGCTCCAGTGATGTCCATGGTCAGGGCCAGGGGCGCCGGACCAGTCGAGTTGTCGGCGATCGAAGGGGTGAGTGCGAAGTTCGACGCCTGCACGACCGTGTCCGCGGTAACCAGCACGGTGTTCGAGGACGGGTCGGTGGTGTACTGGCCGGTGTTGCCCGCATGGTCGGTCAGGTCAAGCTCGGAAAGCGTCCACGTGCCGGGCGTCGCCGTCGCCGGGAAGATTGCATTCACATCGCACAGAGTGGTGTGGATATCGCCGTTGTAATCCGCGCCGCACGTTGTGACCCCGTTCTGAACGCTGACCGAGAACGGCGTTGTGATCCTCGTGCCGTCCGGTCCGGTGAATACCGTCGCACCGCTGGCGAGGCCGGACTCGTCGTCGGTGGCGAAGAACTGCACGTCTTCCGGCGTCGCTCCGCCGCCGACGTAAAGCACGTCCGGCTGAAAGCTGCTCAGCCGGACGAACAGGTACGCCGGTGCGGTGCTGTCGACGAGGTCGGTGGCGATGAATGAGCCGTGGGCCGGAGTCCCCGTGGTGCTCGTGCTGCCCTTGTCGTCCTTGAGAGTCACTTCCGTGACAACCCACGTCGCCGAGGCGGTGTTGGTGTACTGCGGTACGGGCCAGTGATACGTGTAGCTGGACGATGCTGCCGTGCTGCCGGGGTTGGCGATCACGTCGGCGATTCCGTCCGAGCTAGAGCTGAACGTGACGTTGTATGACGATCCGACGTAGGTGCCCTTTCTCGGGCCCTGCTGGCGGATCATGATGGCACCCGAGATCGTGCCGACGCCACGGTTCTTGTCGGTCACCGACCAGGTCATCGATTCGACTGCCGCACCGGTAGTGGCATCGATCCTGGCTGGCGTGAACGCGAACGAGCTAAGCGTTGGCTCGTTTCCCGTGCCCGCCGCGGCCGGACTAGCGGTGGCAAATGCCGCCACGGCACTGACCGCCGCGGCGACTCCGATCATGCGTGCTGTCTTGCTCAAGAGATCCTCCCGTGATCCGGAACCCGGACTCCAATCCGGAGCCAGTAGATACACACCGGACCCCGACCAAGGTTGCAGCGCGCTACCGACTTTCTGATGCGATCCCTACCGCTGCGCGGATTGGGGTAAGTGATCACCCCAATTGCTGGACACTCCGAGCCCTGACCGCTGGATGAGGACCTGCATCCCGCCGTACCCTGCTGTGGTGCTACGGGGGATTTGGGTACGACGGATCGGTGCAGCGGTAATCGTCGCGGCCGCCGCGCTGCTGTTCCACGCGACCGGGCCTGCGTCGGCCGACGCCCCGAAGCCCCAGGAGTCCGGACCCGTATCGACGGCTGACCCGACGCCGGAACCGACCGATCCGCCGACGCCCGCGTGTCGCCAGCTCACTTACGCCGACGCCAACGACGGGGACCAGGCGGTCGTTCCGGGGCAGAGCATGCAGATCAGCACCGTTGTTCGGAATACGAAGAACACACCGGAAGACGGTTTCTACATGGAGATCGGCGTCAGCGTCTACTACGCGAAGGCGCCCTTCAATTCAGCTCCATTCGTTCTGCAGTGGAGCCGTAACAACGGGTCGTGGCATTCGGCGCGCTTCAGTTACCACAGCGGCGGCGATCCGACGTGGTCTACCACGAAGATCCCGGCCGACCCGATCCCGAACGGCAAGTCGTCCACGTTCCGGCTCAAGATGTCCTTCAAGTCGAACAGTCCGCGCGGCTGGTACTGGTCGTATATCGCCTTCGGAACCGACACCTGCGATGCTGGTGTGACTCAGAGCATGACATTCATTTACAACCCGGAACGAATCGTCGCTCACTCGCCGCGGCCTACAGCCCGCCCGTCCGTTGGCAAGTCGGCGGATCCGTCGCCTAGTCCTGCGCCGACGCCAAGCACCTCACCACTACCGCCAAAGGTCTCGGCCCCGCACAGCGACCGACTCGGAGATTTCAGCCGGACGGCCGGAACTGGCCTGAGCAGCCTTCTGCTCCTGGCGGCGTTTGTTCAGGGTATGCGGTGGTGGCGCCGCCGCAGGTTCGCCGGGGACGACCAGACCTAGCAGTTCACTTTGCCGCCGTACGCGTCCGCGATCAGATCTAGACCGCTTGCGGCGAACGTGGCCCTGGCTTGATTGTCTCGGCCGGTCGATTCGATCTGCGCCACGGTGTTCGGGATCGAAGCCGGAATGCCACCCGACCCGGCGACGATCACGATCAGATATGTGGTGCACCCGTCGGAAGGTATGCCGGGTGCGCCGAAGTCGCCGGTTCGCTTGCCCGCCGACAACGTCATCGCGGATGACGCGTACTTCGTCAGCGACTTGCCGGTATAGGACGTTGACGTATATGTGACCCGGGTGACCTTGATCTGAGCATTCGGACAGATGTCGAGGAGCGAACCCGCGATCGTGACCGTGTCGACATCGTCACCTGCGATCACGGTCGGCTGCGAAAGCGGATCGATCGCGTCGCACCCAGCACCTGCCGGGGTGGCGGCCGACGGTTTCGGGCTCAGCGAGCTCGGTGACGGCACCGCGCTGCTTGTCGGCGGCGTGGCGGGGCCAGTTCCGGAGCTCCTGATGAACGTGGGCAGCCAGACGCCGGCGATCACGGCGAGCGCACACGCGACCAGCGCGAATGCTCGGGTCGCGTGGCGCCGGGCCAGCCGGCGCTCGATGGCCCGGACGCCCGGTGGCTGGCTTCGAGCGGTCGAGTCCTGCCGGAACTCCTCGAACCGGCTCTTCAGCGGATCAGTGGCCATCGGACACCTCCGCTCCGTCTCCGAGCTGGACGCTGAGCGCCGTGCGGCCACGATGCAGCCACGCCTTGACAGTGCCTTCTGCTGCCTCCATGAACGCCGCGATCTCCGCGACCGGCATGTCCGCGAGGTAGTGCAGCACGACAGCCTGGCGCTGGTTGGCCGGCAGTTGAGCGAGCGCCCGAACGAGATCCACGTGTAGGTGCGACGGCGCGCTCGCCGATTCCTGTAACAGTTCCCGATGCCACAGCCGCAGGATCCGGCCGCGACGCCAGCGGCTGACCGCCATATTCCAGGCGACCCGGCGGACCCAACTCAATGGGTCGTCGTAGCCGCCGATCCTCGACCAGCGCGAGTAAGCCCGGGTGTACGCCTCCTGCACCAGGTCTTGCGCTTCGGCATGGTCACCGACGAACGCGTGCATTTGCGCGGTGAGCAGGCCAAACGTCGCGGTGTAGAAGTCCGCGAAGTCGGAGTCCGTCACCCGCGATCCATTCCGTCGGATTGGGACGGCGTGGTCGGCCGCCGATTCCTCCGACCACTGCCCGCTACTTTGCGTTGCCGGGCCGGCCGGAGGTCGAGCCCATGCCGATGACGCGCGGACCGGCGGAGACAACATACGCGTTTACGTCTCCGTCCGTGGTCCGGGTCAAGGGATAGTGCCGACCGCCCCCGTGACGGCGGCATCCATATCACGTCGGCGCGGACTTAAGGTTGCAGGTGCCCAGAGATAATTTGGGGTCCGCATGATTCTGAGTGCGTGGACCATGGAGCCGTTCGTGGAACCAACTGCGGCCATCCAGCGACTCTCAGGACCATGGAGCCATCCAAACTGAGACGGCAGACGCACGTAGAGCCCTAGGGCCACTGGCTCCTGGCACTTCCTAAACTGCAGGTCGGAGGTTCGAATCCTCCCGGGGGCACCAGCTCACAGCCTTGATCGACAACTTGGGCATGTTCCCAAGGCGCCCGAGCCACCAGCGCCGGTGCCGAACCAGAGCGAACGTCGCGCCGTGTCGTGCCACATGGATAGCCTTCCGCGGAGGCATGACCAGGCATGATCGGCACGTGCCGGTTGATGACTGTGGGCCAGTTGTGACGACTCCGGACATCGTCGGCGCGGCGCGTGCGGCAGCGGAGTCGCTGCTCCGCGAGTGCCTTCCTCGTCGCTGGTCGCACGTTCAGGCGACAGCGGCCACGGCCGAGATGCTAGCCCGGGTCACCGCACTCGGTCCGGACGATCGGGAGATCCTCGTCGCGGCCGCGTGGCTGCACGACATCGGGTACGCGCCCGACCTGGCCGGGACCGGGTTCCATCCTCTCGACGGTGCCCGCTGGCTGCGTACCACTGGATTTGGCGATCGGCTCGCGGGCCTGGTCGCGTACCACTCCTGCGCCGTTTTCGAGGCCGAGGAGCGCGGCCTGGTAGCGGTCCTGCGCAGTGAGTTCCGTGACGAGGAGGGCGACCTGCGCGATGCGTTGTGGTACGCGGACCTGACCACCGGTCCGGACGGGCAACCGATGACGGTGTGCGAACGTCTTGCCGAGATCCGCGACCGCTACGGCCCGGACAGTGTCGTCACCCGCACCTGGGATCGCGCCGAGCCGCATGTCCTTGCGATGGCCACCAGCGTAGAGGCCGCGATGGCAACGAGCCCGACCTCTGCGAAGAGGTCGGGCTCGTCATCCGCACGCCCCGATGAGGGCTATGCGACCACCACTAGCAAGTGCCGTTGCAGGCCAGGACCTTCAGCCGGTCCAGAGCGCCGTTCCACTGGTCCGAGTCACCGGCGAACGGGCCGGTGCTGCTGTATTGCCAGAAGGACCAGGTCGGAGCGCCGGCGGGCAGAGTGCCCGGGCTGCTCGAGTAGCGAGCGATCCACAGCGGATCGTTCGCCCAGAATCCCGAGTAGTTGCCGGTGCAGGTGGTCCACCAGTCGGTGGTCGTGTAGATGGTTGCCCACCGCGTGGTCTTGGCGTGGTACTCGTTCAGGAACGACGAGATCCAGCTGCGCATCGAGGCCTGCGAGAGGCCGTAGCACGTGGCGCCGTAAGGGTTGTACTCGATGTCGAGCGCACCCGGCAGGGTCTTGCCGTCCTTGGACCAGCCGCCACCGTGGGCGACGAAGTAGTCGGCCTGAGCCGCACCGCTGGTCGTGTTGGGCGTGGCGAAGTGGTACGAGCCACGGATCATGCCCTGGTTGTACGAGCCGTTGTACTGCTGAGCGAAGTACGAGTTCGTGTAATACGTGCCCTCGGTGGCCTTGATGTAGGCGAACCGAGCGCCCGCATTCCACTGTGCGGCCCAGTTGACGTTTCCTTGGTAGCTGGAGACGTCCAAGCCATAGGTGACGGTGGCAGCCTGGGCGGGGGTCGCCGAGGTGAGTGCCAGGATGAATGCCGCGGCGGCGCCGGCCAATCCAGCGATGACGCGACGAGAACGTGATGTCATGATGCCTCCCCAGGATCAACATTCACGTACATGGATGAGTACCACTTGCCGAGGGTGTTGGCAAGTGCCACTTTGAAGCGAAAATCTGAAAGAAAGTTTCGGTCGAGGGACAAAACTGTCCATCAGATTTCGCCTCAAACCCTTACGTCAGACCCGGAAAGCTTCCTTGACCGAGCCGCCGACGACGGCGCACCACGTGCTCAAATCCACCTTGCCGTTAGGCGTCAGACCGTGCAGGCGCTGCATGTCCTGGACGGCCTTCATGGTGCTGTAGTCATACGAGCCGGTCGCCGAAACATCGGCATAACCCTTGCGCCCGAGCATGAACTGCAGCGCCGTCACCGGCAGGCCGGTGGCGTCCTTCTCCAGCGCCGGGGCGAGCGCCTCCCAGGTGGCCCGGTCAAACGTCGCGTCGGGATCCACCGGAATGCCGTTCTTCGCCTGGAAGTCGGCGACGATCGGGTTCATGTCGAAGCCGAAGTTGCCGTCCGGCACCAGGTCGTAGCCGAGATTCTTGAGCAGGTACTGCGCCACCTCGACCACCGGTCCGTCGACGAACCGCCAGATGTCCGGCCACCGTCGCGCCGGAATGGCGTCCCGCGAGACGCCCATCGCGGTGAGCACGCGGGAACGCACCATCGGGAACTGGGCGTAGAACGAGATGCCGGGACAGTCGGTGGTGTAGAAGTCCCAGTGCCCGAAGATGTCCCAGGCGTTCAGCCGGAACTTCTGGCACACCGCGACACACAGTTGCACCAGCGAGTCGAGAAGCGCGTCGGGCGGCGTCTCGGTGATGTAGGTGCCTTCGTTCTCGATGCCGATGGCGTTGCCGTTCTCGCCCGGGCAGTGCGCGGAGATGACCTGGTGCTGGCCGGCGTCCAGCGTTTCCAGGCTGCGGTGCCGACCTTCCAGAACATAGCCACCACGACTCACCGTGAAGTGCTGGCCGGTGTCGGCCCAGCCATTGATGTCCATGTGCAGGTTCTGGCAGTCCTTGGCGAGCTGGATGGCGTGCTCGCGGGAGTAGTCGGTGACGTTCGGGAACGCCATGTGATGCAGGATGATCTTGTTGGTGGTGTTGCCGGTGATCTGAATCTTGCTGGACGGCGGCCGGGCACCCCAGCTGTCGCAGTCGATGATCCACGGGAACTCCGCGGATGGCACCGCGTCGGCGGCGCCTTCGAATGCCAGCTGAGTGCCGACCACCGCCGCGACGGTCGCGCCCAAACCGGCTTTGAACAGGGTACGGCGGTCTACCTCGTGCTGTTGGAAGGCCATGACACCTCTCCGAGGGGACATCGTGGCAGTTTTCTTCTTACGGCCACGGTTGTTCGGAGAATATTTCCGGCATCGGCGCAGGGCAATACCTGCCAACCGCGAAGGTCGATGGGAACTAGGCGTACGAGAACGTGTCGAACTTGATGCGAGTGCTCGGGACCTGCAGTTTCTGTAGCGCTCGCAGGGTCGAGGCGACCATCGCCGGCGACCCGGATACATAGAAATCGTGGTTCGGCCAGGGGCCGTGCTTGGCGACGATGTCGGCCACGTTGCCATGCTCGGCATCCGGGAACTCATCGTCCTCGCTGAGCGCGCGAACCACGTTCAGCCACGGCAGCTTCTTGGTGAGCGAATCCAGGTGGTCCCGGTCGTAAAGGTCGTCCCGGGTGCGTACGCCCCGGAACAGGTGCACGAACCGGGTTCGGTTGTAGCGGCTCAGCTCGTCGAGGATGGCCTTGACCGGAGCCAGGCCGGTGCCGCCGGCGACGCAGACGATGTCCCGTCGCGAGTCCGGATCGAGCGTCATCGAGCCCATCGGGGCCGCGAGCTTGAGCAGGTCACCCGGTTGCAGGCGGCGGACCAGAGCGCTGGACACCCATCCGGCGCCGACCGCGCGGACATGGAATTCGATGGTGCCGTCGTCGCGTGGCGCGTTCGCCATCGAGTAGGTCCGCCAGAGTCGCGGCTGGTAGCGACATTCGACACTGACGTATTGACCGGCCCGGAACGGCATCGGCGATAACGGGCGACAGGTGAACACCGCGATGTCAGTGCCGCGGCGCTCGTGCCTCAGGACCTCGGCATGCCAGTAGGGCGGGGTGTCGTCGTCATCGCGCGCGCCGGCGATCATCTTCGCCGCGATCATGTCGTAGACATCGCTCCAGGCCTGCTCGAATTGGAGATTCCAGTCGTCGCCGGCGTGCACTCGCAGCGACTCCAGAAGAGCGAACTTGACCTGGTCGAAATGCGCCGGCTCGACGTAGAACTTGCGATGGTCGCGGCCGAGCTGGCGCAGGTATTCGTCGACTCGCTCCGGATCGTCGAAATTCTGGATCGCGGTCACGATCGCACCCAGGAGCCGCGCGCGCTGCAGATCCATCTGCACTGGAAACATCTCCCGCAGCTCCGGGTATTTCAGAAACATCAGGGCGTAGAAATACGCGCCCAGGCGGTCCTGGCGGTCCTCGACCAGAGACCAGCTCTCCTTCAGTAGATGTGAGATGTTGCCGCTGGCCATCTCCACTCCCCAAGCCGGCCCGTGCACCACCGACACCGACGCGAACCGCCCGCCAACGACGCCTCGGTGATCTGGTTGGTGAATTGTGTTCCGCCCTTACGGTGACTCGGCGTAGCCAAACGACGTCGCACTGCTAGTGCGGCGGCGCTGAGAACGCCCGGCGTGCTCTCGGTCCGTGGATCTTGCGACGTTGGCGTGGTTATAGGCCGCCCAACATCGCAAGATCCACGGAAGCCGAGCGCCGCAATTCCGCGATCCGACCAGTCCGGCCGAGCCCCGGCGACGAATTCCAAGCACGACTGGCGAACGGGGCACCTCAACCGGAAGGCAGACCGACGTGAGAGTGAGCGGCAGCCGCAGGCGAATAGCGGTCATCGGAGCGGGCGTGTCCGGTCTGACCGCTGCCTACCTGCTCCATTGGGACCACGACGTGACCCTGTTCGAGGCCGAGGACCGGCTCGGTGGGCACGCGCACACGCACGATGTCGCGGCCGGCGACCGCGCCTTCGCGGTCGACTCCGGATTCATCGTGCACAACGAGCGGACCTATCCCTACCTGTTGCGGCTCTTCCGGGAGCTGGGCGTGGCCACGCAGCCGACCGAGATGAGCATGTCAGTGACTTGCGGGCAGTGCGGGCTGGAATACGCCGGATCGCGCGGTCTTAACGGGCTGTTCGCGCGCGGTGCGAACGCCGCCAATCCGCGCTACCTGAACCTGTTGCGCCAGGTGCCGGCGTTCTACCGCCGGGCCCGAGCGTTGCTCGATCATCCGGAGCCCGACGGTGGGGAGATCACCCTCGGCGACTTCCTCGCCGCGGGTCGCTACAGCCCTTATTTCGTACGCCATTTCGTGGTGCCCTTGGTCTCTGCAGTTTGGTCCTGCGGCCCGCACCTGGTGCCCGCCTACCCAGCCCGATATCTGTTCACCTTCCTCGCCAACCACGGCGCGCTGTCGATCAAGGGCGCGTCGTCCTGGCGTACCGTCGTTGGCGGGTCCCGGAGCTATGTGGACCTGGTCGCCAAGCGGCTGCAGACGGTCCGCGCGATGGCACCGGTGCGGTCGGTGCACCGGCACGCCGGACGCGTCGACGTACGCGACGACGCGGACACCGTGGACAGCTTCGATTCTGTGGTCGTGGCCACGCACGCCGACCAGGCGCTCCGGCTGCTGGCCGACCCGACCCGGGATGAACGCGCGGTGCTCGGTGCCTTCGAATACTCGGAGAACGACACCGTCCTGCATACCGACCCGGCCGTGCTTCCCCGGCACCGAGCGGCGGTGTCCAGCTGGAACTACCAGCTGCCCGGCTGCGCGCCGAGCACCGGGCCGGTACGCGTCAGCTA
>Ga0068863_100003935_pt1 | contig 14674 bp, 16 predicted proteins | sample KBSSwiS62_FD_66596 | JGI IMG/M metagenome (GOLD analysis project Ga0068863, IMG submission 66596) | Switchgrass rhizosphere microbial communities from Kellogg Biological Station, Michigan, USA - KBS Switchgrass S6-2 | ecosystem: Host-associated > Plants > Roots > Rhizosphere > Soil ...
CATCGGCCCTCTCCGCGACGTCGACAGCCGTTCCGTGGAAGCAAGACGTTCGAGTCGACGAAAATATTCCCGGAATCACGTGTAGTGCGGCTTTTGCGTGTTGTGCGCACTCGCGGCATCCATAAACGAAACCGGTTGGGGCCGTCTATTTGTAGTAAGCGTGCCGCCGCACGAAGGCGACATTCCGATTGACGTTGCCATAGTTACCGATTGCCTTACGGATAGTGACCGGGTCATCTATAGAAGACCGTCGCAGCTGCTTTCGGGCTGGGAATACTGAAGTCGACCGACAAGGCAACGAGGTAAGGCCTACCGTTGCCGTCGTCAAGGTCTCGCCGTGGTTTGTCAGCAACGTCGAGTTCGACCACCGGCAGCGTGGGTTTCGTTGCGATATTTGACAGCCATACCTGTCCGCTATCCGGACGGCCGCCCCGGGGAATCTTTCGGCCCGCGCGCTTGCGCCAGCAAACGTGGGAGGCAAGGATGTTGAGCGCGGGGATTCAATCTCACTGGCAGCCGGCGCGCCGACACAATCCCGAATTGATTGGTGTCGTATTAGGTGCGCTTGACAGCTCTACGCTCCCGAATCCGCTACGATCCGCCGGGGAGATCGACGCATTCCTGGGCACACAGCTGTGATATGGAGCAGCTCTTCTCCAAAGGCCGGGACTTCCGGGTTATGGCGCGATCCCCTGACTTGGCAGTTTCCACATAACAATTGGCGTCGATGAAGCGCATAACCTACATTGTTGCGCACTTTCGTAGCCAGCGCGACGCAGCGATCGGCGCTTAGTGGCTTGATGATATCCCTGGCCGACCCCCCCACAAATGAGCCCGGTCACGTGCATCCACGACCCTCCACGCTACGTACAGGGAATAAACAATCGACGAATGGAGTTCCGCTTAATAACGCGAGAATGCCTTACATTCCGAGCCTCAGTCCATAGCACTAGAGGCGAGGATATTGCCATGACAATCGAGTCCGTATTTGAGGTTGCGGTGAAAGTGCGGCACTTGTCCGTCTCTTCCATGTTTTACAAAGCGGTTCTTGGCTTTTCGGAAGGTCTGCTCGATGAGAAACGTCGCTGGCACTTTCTTTGGGTGGGACGCCACCAAGGCATGATTGTATTGCAGGAAGATCGGGGGCACTGGTTGCCTCAGCATTTCGCCTTCCGGGTGCGTGAATCTGACTTACCCGGACTGAAAACTCAATTGGAAAACCACTACGTCGTGGTAGAGGGTCCGGTCTCGTTGGATTGGATGAATGCGATTTCACTCTATTTTTCCGATCCTGACGGTCATCAACTTGAATTGTGTGCGCTGAGGAGCGCGGAACCACGTGGCGCTTAAGCGCTGCTCCCGACTCATCAGGTCGGTCTCTCAATGCGGCCGATGCGGTCTGTGTTGCCGCGGTATCGCACGCCTACCTGGTGAATCTGACTCACGCGCTGAGGGCCGCCTGCTGATCTCTGTCGGTACTTACCGAATGTATACGGCGTCAATGACGACAACCTGATCAGGTTATGGCTGCGCATCTTTAGCATTGGCCGGAACGCACATGATTTCGAAGGAGTTCGCCACAAAGTTTGCGCAGGAGTGGATCGAGGCCTGGAACTCCCACGATCTGGCGCATGTGCTTTCACATTTCAGTGACGATTTTGAATTGGCGACCCCATTCATCGCCCGGCTGATGGGGGAGGACCGCCAGCCCCTGTTCGGGAAGGATTCAATTGCATCCTATTGGTCTCAGGCGCTTGCGAAGATGCCGGACCTCTATTTCGTGCTCATCGAAGTTCTGTTTAGTGGGACTTCGATTTGCATCTACTACAGGTCCGTGCTGGGGCTACGCGCCATCGAGTGGTTACACTTCGATAGTGCCGGATTGGTCTGCAAGGCATGCGCGCACTACAACGACTCGCTGAGCTGACTCATGCACCCGACCGACTCGGTAACCGGCGCGGTCAAGCGGGCGATGCGGCGAACGTCGGCGCTGCCGAGTCATTAAGGGTCCGACGACGACGCGGGGAGTCGCGGTTATGGTTTTGAACGCAATTCCAGGAGCAATCGATGGCCAAGTCAACTACTCAGGAAGAACTTGCGGTGCTCGCGAGCGAGGTTGCTGCGCCCGCGCATCGCACAAACTACCCGGAGCCTTTCGCATCGCGGATGTCAGGCCGGGTGAAGCGCCGTCTCGGCGAGGTCTTTGGCCTGCGGAACTTCGGCGTCAACCTGACGCGCCTAGCGCCCGGCGGGATCTCGGCGCTGCGGCATTCGCACTCGAAGCAGGACGAGTTCATCTACGTGCTCGCGGGCACGCCGACGCTCGTGACGGACCACGGCGAGGCGCAGCTCGGACCGGGATGGTGCGCGGGGTTCCGCGCAGGAGGTGCGGCGCATCAGCTCGTCAACCGCACGACCGGTGAGGTCGAGTTCCTCGAGATCGGAGACCGGACCGCCGACGACCAAGGAACGTATCCGGTCGACGATCTGAAAGCGATGCTCGGCGCCGACGGGCGATGGGCGTTCACGCACAAGGACGGCAGACCATACTAATGTCGCAGGGCCACCGGCTCGGGCGCGGCGCCCGAATTTGGCGGCCGACGGTAAATTGAGCAAGTGTTGATTCCGTCCCCTAACTGACTACCGGCATACGGATATGGGGAAACCCGACAGACTCGACCGTTCGCTCAATATTTGATATTGATTCCGGCGATGTCCGCGTTCGCCAACGGTGGTCTCATGGCTCGGACCGCTCTGCATCCGTTCCACCACAAAACTGAGTGTTTGTGGGATTTCGACATCCAGCGATCAGGAGGAGACGATGGCGCTCGAACTTCGGCCTAACTGCGAATATTGTGACCAGGATCTGCCGGCATCTTCGACCGCAGCTCGTATCTGCAGCTACGAGTGCACGTTCTGCGTGGACTGTGTCGACGGCGTTCTTCGCAACGTGTGCCCCAATTGCGGTGGAGGCTTCACTGCGCGTCCGGTTCGTCCAGCGAGCGAGTGGAGGCCCGGATTGTCGCTCGCGAAACGGCCGCCGTCCACTCGACGCGTTCATTGCTCTTACTCGCTGGATGACATTACCGCCATCGCCGACCGCGTGCGCCACATCGCTCCAGAGTCGCGATGAGCCGAGCCGGGCGTCTTCCGACATCGACGGAGCCGCAATTCGCGCCCCGCGCCAGGGAAGAAATTGCCCAGTTCTTTAGTCTTACTGCGTGTCGCGGGCCGGAGGCCTCGATCCATTTTCCTACATGTGTCCAAAGCGTGGCACGTCCGCGCTGTGGTTCAGTGAGTTCGATATCAGCGGTGCCATTAACCGATTGACTGCGTTTTTTATCACCGCCACATTTTGAACTCGGACGGATGCGCTGGTCGGCGGCATCTGGATAACAAGTGCACCGTCGGATGGCCGCTTCTGATCCGCGGTCACCTCCCTTGGTTATGACGGTGGTGGCACGACCGAACTCTTTATTACAGGGGTTAGTGTTGCTCAATGTTGAGCGCAGAAGGTATTCACAGAATATTTGAAAGCGTCGCGGGAATAATGGCAAGCCTCTCGTGGTCTAGTTTTGGGAACCACCACTGATGGGTACCATTATGCCGGAAGACAAATCACTCCATTTACGGCGCAGTGCGCTCAAATGCATGGCGTACAGCGGGGCTGGATGCCACATCGCCTACTCCATTCATCCGCGCATGGTTGCAACTATCGTGGTCGAGTAACGATCATGCGGGTCGCAACCTCTATGGGCCTGGGGATCGTGTTGACAGTGGCGGCATCCATCCTCGGTGTCGCCGTCTTCGTCGGCTCCGGCTTGTACAATATCGGCGCCGATGATCATCATTCGAAGCCCGTATTAGCAATCATCGAAACGCTGCGCGAGCGTTCAATTGGCGCTCGCGCCGCTGCGATCGCAGTGCCGCGCCTTGAGGACCCGGCGAGTATCGCGACGGGTGCTGCACGCTATTCTGCGCTTTGCGCCGGTTGCCATCTCGCCCCAGGGGTTACCAAGTCAGATCTTCGAGCTGGGCTCTACCCGCATCCACCTAACTTGGCGCAGGAGGATGTACGAGATCCACGCCGGGCCTTCTGGACGATCAAGCACGGTATCAAAATGAGTGCAATGCCCGCCTGGGGCAAGTCCCTGGACGATGCCACAATCTGGGACATCGTGGCATTTCTGCGCCAAATGCCCACCGTGTCGTCTGAGACGTACCAGCAGCTCTCTCATGGATCCGCGCGGACTTTGACGGCGCAATGACACCTAGTCCAGTTTTTGCGAAGCGCGTCTTCTTCTGGGCTGGAGTCTACGGCTTGATCGTCCTCGTACCGTTGTACTTCCTCGAGGATGGACTCGGCCGAATCTTTCCCCCGCCCCTAACTCACCTCAAAAACTTCAATTATTCATTCCTTTGAGGAAAGGCCGACTCGGCGCCGAAGCTCCTGGAATCTCGGATCGGAGCGAAGTCGATCAAAGGCCGGGCGCAGCAAAATCGATGGATTGAAACGTTCTTCGAAGGCTTTGTTCAGCCAGTTCATCGCCTCGTCATAATTGCCAAGGCCTACGTAGACCAGAGCAATGTTGGCCGCCGAGGCGGGATTCTGATCCTGCCGCCCCTGCAAGTCTCTCACTAAGTCTAGGGCCGTCTGCCTGCGGCCGGAAACCGCATACACGTAGGCGAGATTCGCATCGAAGACCGTACGGTGACCGGAGAGCTCTATCGCTTTTTGGAGCGCCGCAATGGCGGCATCGTACCTTTGCTTCTGTGCAAAGGCCTGGCCTAGTTCGAAATGGGCAAGTGAAAAAGTCGGATCCATCTCCAGCGTCTTATTGCTCTGCCGAATGGATTCGTCAAAGAGATGCGCAATGCATAAGGCGTCCGCGATATCGGCGCTGATGATCAGTGACAGCGGATCGAGCTTCTCGGCCCGCCGGAGCTCGAAGATGCCCTCATCATTGTGACCGCGCACTAGCAAATGCCATGCGTACCAATGGTGCGCGGTGGCGTAGTTGGGATTTAACTCAATCGCCCGCTTGTATTCCACTTCGGCGGCGTTCCAGTCCCAACCATAAAGATCCATGGCAAAGGCGAGCGACGTGTGCGCCTCGCTGAGATTTTCATCCAGCGCCAGAGCCTTCGCTGCCGCCCCTTTCGCTTGCGAGTACGCCTGTTGGGGCGGCAGCAGCCCGTATTCCCAGTCACCCGACAACGCATAGGAATCCGCGAGGCCCGAATAGGCTTTGGCATCGGATGGATCGGCCTCGATTGCCTGGCGGAAATACGCGATCGCCTTCCTTAGTCCCTCCGAAGTTCGCTTGTTCCAATAGTAGCGACCCTTAAGATAGGCCTCATAGGCTTGTGGATTTACCACTTTTGACTTTCCAAGGACAGACCGTTCTTTCAAACTCAAGGTGGCTTCGACCTGCCCTGCGACAGCCTGAGCCACTTTACTTTGCAGCTCCAGCGAGTCGCGGATGTCGCCCTCATAGCTTTGCGCCCACAGATTCTCATCAGTGGGCACCCGGATCAGCTGAGCGGAAAGACGGACGCGATCGCCGGAACGAAACACGGTCCCTTCTACGACTGCCTGAACATCCAGTTCGCGGCCGATCTCGACCAGAGGTTTGTGCACGTGCTTATAAGCCATCACCGAGGAGCGGGCGATGACTCGCAGCGCGCCAATGTGGGCGAGCTGGGTTATCAATTCGTCGGTCATGCCATCTGCGAAATAGTCTTGCGCAGCATCTCCGGATAGGTTTTCCAGAGGCAGGACCGCCAGGGAGCGAATCGGCGGAAGCGCGGATCTCGATATTGAAGCGTAGCGGTACCAGGATACCGCCACGAGCAGCGCCACCGTGAGCGCCGCCATCGTCCATGCGGCGGGCCTCAACGACCGTATTTTCATGGAGGCGGGACCGCTATCCAATTGGGGGGCCGCGACGGTAGTAGTTGATGTCGCGGTCTCGACGGGGCCACCGTTTACCACCGTCACATCCGCCAAAAATCGGTACCCGCGTCGGGCCACTGTCTGGATGAAGCGCGGATTCTCGGCCGAATCTCCGAGTGCGTCGCGGATCTTGCTGACCGCCTTATTCAGCCCGTGATCGAAATCCACGACGGCCTGTGGCCAGAGGCTTGCCTGCAGCTGTTCGCGAGTCACCAGTGCTCCGGGTTTCTCCAGCAGCATGGCAAGCAGCTGAAACGGCTGCTCTTGCATCGGCAATAACTTGCCGAGTTTCGTCAACTCCCGCGCATCCAAATCGGCTTCGAAAACACCGAACCTCAAACGGGTGCCTGAATTCACGGCTTGCTGCATGGCGACGAAATCAGAATGGCGGGAATACGGGGTGGTCGCTCCTCTTCCGTGTCGAGTCACCGCGCAACTCTCGGCCCAACACGGGGAGCCCTTTTTTTGCATTGTGGCACACCGCTCGCCACCCGACTGGCAAATACAGTGCCTTCGCCAGGTGAATGTCACGGCGTTTCTGGCGGGGGACAGTCGGTGCCAAGTGATTGAATGCACTGATCTAATGCGGGGATTCAGCCTCCACGCAGAGAAGATCGGCCATCCATTGAGTCCCGGGGCGGACCGGTTCAAACACACAGCCTATGCAAACCGATACCCCTTCCCCTGGAGGCTCGAAATGAATTCCCCAGCTTGTCTCTCCGCTGAGACCTATGCAATGCCTACCGCTGCGCCGCGCACCCTGTCGTCCCCGAGGATCGGAGGCGAGGAAAACGATGCACTGTTTAATCGCGTCGTCCTACCCCATCTCGCCGATGCCCATGCGCTGGCTCGATGGATTACCGGCAACGACAGTGACGCCCACGACGTCGTCCAGGAAGCCAGCATCCGAGCTCTACGCGGCATAGGAACCTACGCCAATGGCAATCCGCGAGCCTGGGTACTCACCATCGTCCGATACACCGCCTACGACTGGCTCCACCAGAATCGCTCACCTGCCGTGATCTACGTAGACCATCTGGAAGGCGTCGAGGGCGTACAACCTATCGACCCGGAGGTCAGCACGCCCGAGACGGTGTTAATCAGGCATCAGGACGAAAGACAGCTGGCAGCCGCAATCTCCGCATTGCCGGCGCAGTTCCGCGAAACCCTGTTGCTGCGGAACGTGCAGGGCCTCAACTACCGCGACATTGCCGAGTGCACCGGCGTGTCCATTGGCACTGTGATGTCACGACTATTTCGAGCACGCCGCCAACTCATCAGTCTGCTGAACCCGAATGGTAAACAGCGCACACAAGGCGCGGGACTCGCACCGACACCAGGGATTAGTGCGCGGCGCCGGCAGTCTGCACCTGTGTCCGCTTGCAATGGAGATGAAGATGCGGATTCGTCAGAGACGCCGCGGCTCACCGGGCGATCGGGAAACCAAATTGGCCCACGCGCCCACCATTGAACTCGCCGGGACAGCCTAGGGGAATGTCCAAATACGATGCCGGTTGCTTTGCTACCGAACCGCCCCAAGAAAAACCCCGGCGCGGGGCCGGGGCTTCTGGCAAGGATGCGCAGCGTAAAAGGCCTCAATCTGTGGCTCGCGCCTCGCGCCTCGCGAACGCGCGGCTACTTCGTCGGTTCTCCCATCTTCATATCGGCTGCCATTAGCAGCGGGGCGCCCGTTTTGAGTACCAACGAACCGAGGACCACGGCCTCAGTAGCGCCAGCGCCCCTTGCAGTGTGCACCACATCGGTCTCGTAGAAAATGGCGTCACCTGCTTTTAAGATTACATCCGTGCCGGGCTCGATCAAATCCTCGACTGGGCCAGTAGCGCCCGCTCCCGCGCCGCGAATGACGTGGGCTTTGCCTGCTTTGAGCGTCCATCCGAAGGACCCGGAAACAACGCCCAACACAGTGGTCCCTGGGTGGTTATGGGGAAATATGCTGGCGCCCGGTTGGAACACGAAGCGGGCGACGTAGACGGTTTGACCGGGCGCGAGGGCAGATGGCGCTGCACCAAGGACCTCGGCGGTTACGCCGGGGGCAAGCACGGTGAGCGCGATCGGCGGCGCGGCAGGAGCGGGCTCCTTGCTGCAGGCTATTGGGCTCACCCAACTCATCGCGAGCCCCGCAATGAGCGGCGAGATGCCGGATGCAAGCCTTAGGGAATATCGCGTCATGATTAGTCTTCCTTGTTGTTGTAAGTGAAACTGGACACGCTGCAAGATGGTGTCGTAGCGGCGTATATTTTACAAGACGTTATATACGCGAGCTCAACGCCTTGCGCGACAGCTTCCGGGCATCGAATTCGACTCATCGAGCGCCCGCTTCGGGCTCATCCAACCACTCCATTTCCGGAGGTATGCGCGTTATCCACCCGTGAGTCGCTGCACTTGCCGCAGTGCGGCTATTAGGGAGCATCACCCCCATTCACGCGGTAGCCACAGCGACACTGGCCTGGCGGGCGACGGGTCACTCTTCCGTCGCAGGATTCAGCAACCCTACCGGCGCCTCCCCTCCTTGACGCAAACCCTGAAAGGCACCACAGGGCCAGCACAAATCGCTTCACCCCGACCAGATGTTCCTGTGCCCTCGGCCAGGGACGCAGGACTCAGTTTACAGCTGGCCCACAGCAGTCCTTTTTCAGGCCCTGGGGCAGGGTTACGGACCCATTAAGTCCCGTAGGATCAAGCGAGCAAACACTCGACAGTGAAGAGGTACGTGTTCAGTGGGGTGATCGCACCAAGGCGTTAGAAAGGCTCGAAAGAGCAATGCACCTGCTCGACCCGGGGCCTGGTCTATCTGAATACCGACGCCCTCTTCGATCCTCTATGCCAGGAGCCCCGCTATCAGTCGGCACTGCGAGAGTTGCAATTTCCGGACTGATCGGCAGCGCTCACCTGGCTGGCCAACGCCAGTCGCGAATTTCCGGAAGATCCCGGCCGTGCTCGCGGATGTACTGCTTGTGTTCACTGAGCTTGTCCGCGAGCCTGCGTTTCAACGCGGCACCCGGCGCGCCGGTCTGCGGCAGTCGATCGATCGCGTCCATCACCAAATGGAAGCGGTCCAGGTCATTGAGAACCGTCATGTCGAAGGGCGTGGTGATGGTGCCCTCTTCCTTGTAGCCCCGGACATGGATGTTGTCGTGGTTCGTGCGCCGATAGGTCAGCCGATGGATCAGCCACGGGTAGCCGTGGAACGCGAAGATCACCGGCTTGTCGCGCGTGAACAGCGCGTCGAAAGCCTCGTCGCTGAGGCCATGGGGATGCTCTGAGCGCGGTTGGAGCTTCATCAGCTCGACGACGTTGACGACTCGAATCAACAGCCCGGGCATTGTTTCGTGCAGGATCGCGACGGCGGCCAGTGTCTCGAGCGTTGGCACGTCGCCGCAACAGGCCATGACCACGTCCGGCGCCGCACCCGGCGCACCACCAGCGCGCTCGGTCCCGGCCCAGTCCCAGATGCCTATGCCTTCCCCACAATGCCGAACGGCCGCAGCCATCGGCAGCCATTGCGGAGCCGGGTGCTTGCCGGCGACCACAACGTTGACGCAATGCCGGCTGCGCAGGCAGTGATCCGTCACGGAGAGCAGGCAGTTGGCATCGGGCGGCAAGTAGACGCGCACGAACTCAGCCTTCTTGTTCACTACGTGATCAATGAATCCCGGATCCTGGTGCGTGAAGCCGTTATGATCCTGGCGCCAGACATGCGAGGCCAGAAGATAATTCAGAGAGGCGATCTTGCGCCTCCAGGGCAATTGCGCACTAACCTTCAGCCACTTGGCGTGCTGGTTGAACATCGAGTCGACGATGTGGATGAATGCCTCGTAGCAGTTGAACAGGCCGTGACGGCCGGTGAGCAGGTAGCCCTCGAGCCATCCCTCGCACTGGTGTTCGCTGAGCATCTCCATCACCCGGCCCGCTGGCGCGAGCCACTGGTCGCCCGGCGCAGTGGCCGCCTCCCATTGACGGTTAGTAGCTTCAAATACTGCCGCCAGGCCGTTGGACACAGTTTCGTCCGGGCCGAACACACGGAAGTTGCGTTGCTCATTGTTTAACACGGCCACGTCGCGCAGAAACGGCCCGAGCACGTGCGTGTCGCCGATGCCCTGCGCACCTGGTGCGCGCACATCCACCGCATAGTTGCGATAGTCGGGCAGGAGGAGATCGCGCAGCAGCAGGCCGCCGTTGGCGTGGGGATTGGCGCCCATCCGCCTGCGGCCGCTTGGCGCCAATGCGGCGATCTCGGGTGCAAGGCAACCTCGTTCGTCAAAAAGTTCCCCTGGGCGATAACTCAGCATCCAGTCTTCCAGCAGCTTCAGGTGCCCGGGATGGTCGGCCGGATGTAGCGGAACCTGATGCGAGCGAAAGTTGCCTTCCACGGGTTCACCGTCCACCCACGCGGGTCCGGTCCAACCCTTGGGCGAATCCAACACAATCATCGGCCAGCGCGGACGCTCGGCGCTGCCGTGCAGGCGCGCGTCCTGTTGAATAAACCTGATCTGCTGGATGACCTGATCGAGGGTCGCGGCCATCAACTCATGCATCACTCCAGGTTCATGCCCCTCGACAAAACACGGCGTCCAGCCGCAGCCCCGCAGGAACTGCTCCAGTTCAGCACGCGTTACGCGCGCCAGCACCGCCGGATTGGAAATCTTGTAACCGTTGAGGTGCAAGATTGGCAGCACCGCGCCGTCGGTTACCGGGTCGAGGAACTTGTTCGAATGCCAAGCCGTGGCCAGCGGTCCGGTTTCAGCCTCGCCGTCGCCGATCACGCAGGCGACGATCAGCTCCGGGTTATCGAAGGCGGCACCGAACGAATGGCTCAGCGAGTAGCCCAGTTCACCGCCTTCGTGGATCGACCCCGGACATTCCGGCGAGGCATGGCTCGGAATACCGCCGGGAAACGAGAACTGCCTGAACAATTTCTTGAGCCCCGCTTCGTCGCGGCTGATGTCGGGATAGACCTCGCTATAGGTGCCCTCGAGGTAAGTGTTGCTGACCACCGCGGGACCACCGTGGCCCGGCCCCGAGACGTAGATCATGTCCAGATCGTTGGCCCTGATCACACGGTTCAGGTGCGCATAGATGAAGTTTTGACCAGGAGTTGTGCCCCAGTGCCCGAGTAGCATGGGCTTCACGTCGGCCAAGCTCAGCGGGCGCTTCAGCAGCGGGTTGTCCCACAGGTAGATCTGACCAACTGACAGGTAGTTCGCGGCGCGCCAATAGGCATCCAGCTCCCTCGAGACACCTTGCACGGGCGCGTTCTTCATGAATACACGGTAGGCCGAGTAGGCAGCGGCATCAGTTCGGTTTCGAACATTACGGGGCCTTAGGTCACGTCGCTAGCTGTCAATTGCACCTTCCAGATTTGGATTAGCGGGCCACTCACTCACGGCACGAGCAATATAGGCCCACGGCATGGAAGAGCGCAGCCGCCATTGTACGGTGGCAGACACAGGCCGGGGCTTCAGCGTACAGTGGCTGCATGGGTACCACCCGCACTCGCACCGCATTAGCCAGAAGTACGGCGCCCCGAGAGCGAGCGGAGCCTCACCAGAACCACCTGCTCAATGCGCTCCCGGCCGCTGATTATGCGCGCCTCAAGCCCCATTTCGAACATGTAGCCCTGAATCTGGGCGACGTGCTCTATGAGCCCGGCGGCCGGATGCGCTACGTCTACTTCCCGACCACGGCGATCGTGTCACTGCTGTACGTGATGGAAGATGGCGCTTCGGCTGAAATCGCCATTGTCGGCAACGAAGGCATCCTCGGCATCGCACTGTTCATGGGCGGCGAGAGCACCCCGAGCCGCGCCGTCGTACAGAGCGCCGGCTTCGGCTATCGGATGAAGGCCGCGCTGCTCAAGGAAGAATTCGGCCGCTTCGGCGTGCTGATGCACCTGCTGCTGCGGTACACGCAGTCGCTGATCACGCAGATGGCGCAGACCGCGGTCTGCAACCGACACCACAGCGTAGACCAGCAGCTCTGTCGCTGGCTGCTGCTGAGCCTGGATCGCCTGGCCTCGAACGAGCTGACTATGACCCAAGAGCTGATTGCCAACATGCTGGGCGTGCGCCGCGAGGGCGTCACCGAAGCTGCCGGCAAACTGCAGTCTGCCGGCCTGATCAGCTACCGCCGCGGCAAGATCACGGTGCTCGATCGCCTGGGCGTGGAAACACGGTCATGCGAATGCTATCAGGTGGTCAAGAAGGAATTCGACCGCCTGTTGCCCTACAAGCTGCAGTAACGACCGGCGCGACCATATCCACCTTGAGTGGGATGGCGCACATACAGCGCCGCAGCAGACTCGCACTATCGGAGCCGGCGAATAGATCGACGCTCCTCGCCATTCCAGAGCGCGTGCACCGCGCAAGGCTCCAGCGATGCCGCACCGTTCGGCTCTTTCCAACAAGATATTGTCCAGCATTCCGGACGGTGATCGCCAGCGCCTGAGCCGGCGGCTCGAGCTGGTATCGCTCAGGTTCGGACAAGTGTTGTACGAGCCGGGCAGAGCCATTCGCTACGTCTATTTTCCAGTCAATTGCCTGGTTTCACTGCTGACATCGGTCGACCGACACCGCACCCTCGAGGTCGGCATGGTCGGCAACGAAGGCATGGCCGGCATGCCATTCATCCTCGGAGTCGGCATCTCCGGCGTGCGCGCGCTGGTGCAGGGCGCGGGCCAGGCGCTGCGCATGGCCTCGACGCCGTTCCGCGCGGAATTCGAGCGGACCGCGGCCCTGCAGCAGGCACTGTACCGTTATGCCTATGCGCTTATGGCGCAGATATCACAGACCGCGGCATGCAATCGTTTTCATGATGCCGGCGAACGACTCGCGCGCTGGCTGTTGATGACGCGCGATCGCGTCGGCGCCGACGACTTTGCGCTGACGCAGGCATTCCTGGCGCACATGCTCGGGCTGCGGCGCGTCGGCGTTACCGAGGCGGCCAGCGAGCTCAAGCGACGCAACCTGATTGCCTACACGCGCGGGCAATTAAGCATCTTGGACGTGCCGGGGCTCAAGCGCGCGTCCTGTTCCTGCTACCCGGCTGTGAATGCCGTGTTCGCGCGCGCAGCACCTGTAAAGTAATTGCCGATCGCACTAGATGCGTCGCCGAGATACATGAAAGCCTCTCGGAGGCTTCGTTACTCAGCCATCAGGTTACGAGCGCGCCCCATTCGTCTTCGTCCCGGCGACCCTACGGCGTGATTCGCGTGGGGGATGGTGCCGTCCTGTCAGGCTGCGCGCGGCTCCGAGATCGGCGGCAGCGCCGGCCACCCGATAAGGCCACGCTACCGCGCTCAAGCCCAGATTGTGCGCCAAGCCCGCGATGAGCTGATCCACCGGGTCCGCAGTATCGGCAATGTGCTGTTGCAGCGCCGTCAGGCACTGGAAGCGGCCAGATGGCGATGCCGTGCTGTCAATCTCGCCGATTCCCGCGAACAGCACTCGCGCGACGTGGTGGGCACCCATCGCCGAATAAACGATGCTCAGATTGCGCAGAGCGTCAGCGGCGTGCGCACCCAGATGCGTCGCCAGCGTACGGGTCTTGACTGCAACCCAGAATTCACACGCCGTGAACAAGCTGCGCTCCGCGGCCGTGAACTGTAGGCCGCCGCGGCCGGCCCGCTTCAGCAAAGCCGAAAGCGCCAGGCTGGCGCCCGGGAGATGGCCCTGCCAGCGATTTACTCTTAAGGGCACCACGAGGCACGGGTAGGGGTTTGCATATGCCGTACAGCGTAGGGAGCAGGCGTTGACGCGGTCGGTTCGCTAGCGAACACAGGATCGGAAGACGAACTTCGGTACGTTCGCCAGCGCACCGACGCCCTGAAGGCATCAATACACACTGTGCCCATAGTTGAGCGGCCGCGCAAATTCAGGCGGCTTCGATCGGCATTTTTCAGGAGACTCCCATGATTCGATCTTCGCCGTGCGGCATACGCCTGCACCGCCCGAACGCCCGCCTGGTTAGCCTGGGAGGCGCGCTGCTGCTCGCCGCCTGCGCCTCCACGCCGCCCCCTGTGGTTGCCCTGAGCGAGGCCAAACAGGCCATCGCCGCAGCGGATCAGGCCCACATCGCCGATGCTTCATCGCCGGAGCTCGCCGAGGCCCGCACCAAGCTGGCCGCCGCGAACGCCGCAGTGCAGGCCAAGAACATGGCTCAAGGCGAGCGTCTCGCCCAGGAGTCACGTGTCGATGCCGAACTCGCATTTGCTCTATCCGGCGCCCAGAAGAACCAGGCCGTCAACGACGAGATGCTGCACAGCACCCAGACCCTTTCCGATGAAATGCAGCGCAATACAGGTACCAAGCCATGAACGCCACTTCAAAACCTTCGCATACACTCATCGCAGCGGCCATCGCAGCGGCCTTGCTGGCCGCCTGCGCTTCCGTCCCGAGCCAACCGGCTGGATCAGCCGCGCTGCGTGCCCGGCTGACCGCGTTGCAGGCAGATCCACAACTCGCGGGCCGGGCCCCGCTGGCCATCGAACAGGCCAATACAGCCGTGACGGCCGCGGAGCAGCCGCAAGCCGACCCGGTAATCAACGCACACCTGCAATACATGGCTGACCGCAAGATCTCCATCGCGACGGCGGACGCACGCAATCAATTGGCCGTGGACCAGCGCAAGGGAATCACCGAGCAGCGCGCGGCCATGCAGCTGAAGGAACGCACCCAGGAAGCCGACGTGGCGAACCAGAAG
>Ga0068863_100003936_pt1 | contig 14673 bp, 11 predicted proteins | sample KBSSwiS62_FD_66596 | JGI IMG/M metagenome (GOLD analysis project Ga0068863, IMG submission 66596) | Switchgrass rhizosphere microbial communities from Kellogg Biological Station, Michigan, USA - KBS Switchgrass S6-2 | ecosystem: Host-associated > Plants > Roots > Rhizosphere > Soil ...
GAAGTCATCGCAATCTACCCGATTACGCCTGCTTCTCCCATGGGGGAATGGTCGGATCAATGGCAAGGCGAATCCCGCAAAAATATTTGGGGCGCGGTTCCCAAGGTCATCGAGATGCAATCCGAGGGCGGGGCAGCCGGCGTGCTCCACGGGGCGCTGCAGGCCGGCGCTCTCGGTACTACCTTCACCGCATCGCAAGGCCTGCTTCTAATGATTCCCAACATGTACAAGATCGCCGGCGAACTAACCCCTACGGTGATTCACGTCGCGGCGCGAACTGTAGCGTCCCACGCGTTGTCCATTTTCGGCGATCACAGTGACGTCATGGCGGCCCGAGCCACAGGCTTTGCCATGCTCTGCTCGAACTCGGTTCAGCAAACGGCTGATTTCGCGCTTATTGCACAAGCCGCGGCGCTGGAGTCGCGGATCCCATTCCTGCATTTCTTTGACGGCTTCCGCACTTCCCACGAACTCAACCAAATCATCCCGTTGAGCGACGATGATCTCCGCGCGCTGATCGACGAGACTCTGGTCCGGAAACACCGTGAACGGGGGCTTTCCCCCGACCAGCCTATTCTTCGCGGAACTGCGCAGAATCCGGATGTATTCTTTCAGTCTCGCGAAGCCATTAATCCTTTTTATCGAGCATGCCCGACGATCGTGCAGGATGTCATGGACCGCTTTGCTGCTCGCACCGGCCGGGCTTACAAGCCAGTCGATTACGTGGGCGCACCGGATGCCGATCGCATCATTGTCATGATGGGTTCAGGCACCGCGACCAGTTTCGGGATCTCTTCCCTGCTCAGTTTGCCTTCGGAACCGGGCATCTTGTTCTTGCCCTTGGAAATGACCTGCGTAAGTTCTGCATCCGTCTTGCCTCGACAAGCACCTGAAGACTGCTAAAAGCGATACTCGAGCGTCGCTATTATTGTGTGAGCGTGGTATGAAGGCTGATCCGCCCCGAGAAACAAGTAGCGGGCTGCCGACGGATCACCCACTATAAAGCCGGGATAAAACGGGCCGGGCACTGGTTCGGGGTTAGGCGTGTTCGTGGTCAGGATGGGTGTAGTACATCCTGGCACGGCATTGGTGACCGGCGGGCCGTTTGGAATAGGACTTACGCATCCCATGTACGGCGTCATGACCGTAGTTTGATAGTCCCGGTTGTCCCACTGCTGATAACGGTACTCGAGCCGTGGCGTAAAGTTGTTCGTCAGCTTGTATTTCAACACCACGGCGAATTCGTGCGTGCGGTTGACGGTTTCAGGATACGGCGTCGCAGCGTTCGTTCCCTTCAAGGCGAACTGATCCGGGCCCGGGTCGGTAATCGTTGGATCACCAAGCGGCCGGGAGTCAACGTTGGCCCTTCCTGCCGAGAGCGAGTAGTAGGTCGAAACCGTTATTTTCTTCCCCGGCGTCCAGTCTGCACCAATTGAATAAATGTCTACCGGCTCGTGCGCCGTGCTCTCCCAGTCGTTGTTCGCCGTGTCGCATCCGTTAGTGCATGTCAGAATCGTAGTTGGTGGATTGACGGGCTGCCGATATCGCGTAATCATTCGCTTGTGATATCTCTCGTGTGAGTATTCCGCGAAAAGAGTCACCTCTTGCGAAACCGCATAATCTGCATCAAAGCCCCAGTTGTAAGAGATGTCCTTTAGCAATCCATATGAGTAATAAGGGTTTGTGGTCCCCGAGATAAAATTCAGCGGCACGGGGCTGTTCGTGCTTCCTCGCCGGTTGTAATTGTCTTGTACAGTGCCAAAGAAACCCGACACCGTCATTTTGTCCGTGGGACTATATTGCACCAAAGTATCCCCGCGATTGCGGAGGCGAGCCGCCTCGTCGAATCGGCGATGACATCTCTGGTCTGCCGTGAAAAAGGCGGTCGTGGTATCTGTGCAGGTAACGGCGTTGCCCGCCTCATCGACGACCACGTCGTTCTGATAAACATCCGGATTGCGGTCGGAATGCCGGTACGATACTCGGAACAATAAGTCGCGGGTTGGCACCCAATCTAACGCTGTAAAGAACGAATTCTCCAGCGAATGCGCTGCATCACGATGTTGGCGGTCCATCCATTCCGCTTCGTACCCGGCCTTGACTGAGCTCTTCTTTGCGAAATACCAGACGCCCGTTAGCTCCAGATTCTTCCGGTTGAACCCGAACGGCGTATTCTCGTCTTCTGAAGGAGAATTAATATCCCCTTGCACCGGAGTGAATGTAAACACCGCCGTGTTATTGTTGTAATCGTAGTGTCGGTAGTTGGCTTTCAGTTCCAAGTTCTTCCAAATCTGGCTCACCACGGTGTAGTTCATCGCCAAGGTCTGCACTTCACCGTGTAAGCTGGATTCCGGTAACGCTGCTAAGGACGTGCAGGCCTGAGTTCCGTCGCCGCAGGTATTGATGGCTGTATTAGTCGAGTATGGTAAGAATGCAGAGTCCTGCCGCAGCCAACCGGGACTAATACTCGCCGTAATCCGCAGGTACTTCGTCAAATCGGTAGCACCTGCGAAACTTAGGTAGTTGGCTTGGTTGTCCGGATATAGCGCCATACGTCCCGTTAACGGAGTGGACGCTGTTTCTCCCGTCAATAGAAACGCATTATCCCAGGTCATCTGATGGAAGTCGTTCTGGAAGAATGATCCGATATATGCCGCATCGAGCACCCAGCTGTTCCTTCCATAATCGAAACCAATGCGAACCAAATTGTTGTAGTACCTGATTGGCTCCGGCAGCTCCTCTCCGAAGCCTGACGTGGCGCTCGCGCTCGGGCTCGAGTTCATGATCGTTCCAATCGGACGGTTTCCCCGTTGGCTCTCCCGAAAGTACATCGCATTTAGATTCCAATGCGGAGTCAGGTTGTAGTCGAAAGCCGCCCGGCCGCCCCGCCGGATGATGGCCGGCGTTATGAAATCTAGCTGCGGTACGACTTGTGTGTTGATGATGTTCGCGAGACTGTTGCCTGGTGGCACCGCAGCCTGCAGGGCCTGCCGGATTAGCGCAGGAAATTCGAATACGCCTGGCGACGTCTGCGTATATAAGGTGCGCGTCGTGTTGCTGTAGGTGTGCGGGATTTCGTCGTAGCGAAATTGGATCTTGAACTTGCCGTATTTTCCGAACGAAGCCAAGTAGCTCTGATCGCGGTATACCGTGTTCAGTGATTGGAACGATACGTAGTTCTTGGTGCCGAGCACGTCGTCGAACCTGACGTCCGCGCGCCGTAGGTAAAAGCCATCTCGCACGTCGCGGTATTCATTGAACTTCGAATTCTTGATCGCAGGATCGAACGGCAAGTCCGGCCGGCCATAGACATCGCCCGTGGCGAACCGCACGCCGAAATCCACGTATCCGTGAGTCGCTTCGCTGCTTTGTGCCTGGGTCTGTGCCTGGGTCTGCGCCTGCTTCTCGGTCTTGTCGTTTTCAGGCGATTGCCTCTTATCGGTGTTTTGCTGCTGACATCGCGCCGTCGAAGAAACGGTCAGTAGAAATATTGCTGCGAGAGCTGATATTTTGCTCAATCGATTCATTTCGCCCTCCACTCCTATCTCAAGAACGCTGAACCTGACGGGTGGTTCGAACCGTGTATCGCGGAATGGCAGTTCGTGCAGCCTCGATTGAAGTTTTTGATTGAACTAAGCGGTTGTGGCTGCGTCGGGTGCCGACTGGCGTCATGGCAAGAATCGCACACGCGAGGCATACGTACCTTCAGCAATTGGGGATTATTCGATCCGTGCGGTTCGTGGCAGTTTGCGCAGTTCTCCAGTACCGGAGGATGCGGCCAGAGGAAAGGCCCACGGCGTTCGGTGTGGCAACTCAGACAATTTTCATTCGTCGTTGCCTGGATGAGCTGCTTCGGATTTGGCGTGCCATGCGGGTTATGGCAGCTCGTGCAGGTGACCTTGCCTTCGCGATACGGCATGTGAGAAGAGCGCTGTAGTTGTGCCCGCCGCATCTGGTGGCACTTAAGGCACAATTCCGGCTGTATTCTCTGCAACCCTTTGTTCTCAGTGAGCGGCGAGTTGTAGCGGGCTTCTGAGGTTCCGCTGAGGCGTATTCCTTGCTTTACCTGGTGGCAGTCCACGCACGCAAGTCCGCGGGATTCGTGCGGGCTCCCCTTCCAGAACATATGCGTGCCCCTCGCATGGCACGCTTCGCAAGTGGCATTTTGTTCGGCCACTGAATTGGGGGAATCCTTGCCAAAGCGAATGGGGATGGTGTCTTTGCCGCCGCCGGCTTCGACGTGGATCTGGCCGGGCCCGTGGCAACTTTCGCAGCCGCGCGCCTCTTCCGGAGTGTGCGGGTTCGCCATAGCCTTACCCATAACAGTGCTCTTGAAGCGCCGATTCTGGTCTTCATGACAACTGATGCAGACGTCGCTCCCGACATAGCCACCGCTCGCGCCGGACGGTCCTGCGGGCTTGGCCCTTTGTTGTGTGGCGTCGGTTCTCGTGCTTTCCTGCGTGGATTGGCCATCCGCAAAACGAACAGCAATAGCCATCGGTAGCAACAACGCAATCAGCTTGATACGGCCGGCATTGGACATTCCCGTCAACGGCATAGTTATGCGCCCTCCTAGGGCGGAGCACGCGATGCACCAAAATCTATTGGTCTAAATGCGCATCCTCTCACCCCGAATAATTACAGGCCCTCACGCAGTTAATGCACTTGTCATACTTACTGGCGCAAGATCTTTTGAAACGTCGGGCTTTACCACTAGATTCACCGTCTTGTTGATCGTGCTGGCCTTCCCAGAAAATCTACGGACTTAGCCCACCTGCTGCGCCCTCAACTGTTGCTTCCTACTTTCTAGGAAGGAAGCGGAAGTGTACGGACGCGGCAGTATCCGCTTTCCGATTCAAGGAACGCTGTGACGCTATTTCAGACGAAACCTGCGGGTCCACAGTATCTACTTGAAACCCGCTGGGATCATCCGAGACAACCAACTTCCGGAGTTTCTTACACCAACCGCCACCTCTTTGACTGTGACCAGGGTCACAGTTTCAAACAATTCTTACGAATGACCTTCTCCGATCGCCAGATCGCTATCCGGCCATCTCAACGACATCTCCATCCGTTCTTCCGGATTCGACTAGCTTTTCGAGAGCGCCCCTGTCTCGAATGGTGATCTTTGAGCGCCCCCAGTCCAATATGCCTCTCTTCTTGAGACGGGCTAGCAGTCTTGCCACGGTTTCGCGAGAAGTTCCGATCATTTGACCGATGGCTTCCTGGGTTAGGTTCAACTTCCCACCTGTTTCTCCATCGGCGCCTGGACGTCCGGGGTGGACGTCCAGAAGAAACCGGACAAGCCTCTCTTGCGCGGATTCTGATAATTCGTTGGCTTTGATTCTTCTTAAGAGAAAGTAACAAGTTTCACTGACTAGTTCGGCGGCCTCCAATGCAGCCTCCTCGCTCCGGCCCAAGTGCCTTAGGAGGTCACGACAGGTCATACATGCGACTTTCGCTGGCTCTACAATTTCTGCCGTTGCCATATAGGGCCAGCCCAAAATCGCGCCTTCGAGTCCGAGCACAGTTCCCGGACCACAGAAACCAAGGACCAGAGATTTTCCGTTGCGGGAAGACACTGAGAGCTTGGCGTGCCCCTCCAAGATGACGTACACGCCGTCAGGTCTGTGTTCCTCGGCAAATAGAACCGTTCCACTCCCGTAGCAGGCGCCAAGGGTAGTCGCTTTAACTCTAGCCAGGCACCGCCCGTCAAGGCGCGCGAGGAAAGGAATTCTCCCGCTGACGCGTTCCTCGCGGGTCCTTGCAGGCTTCGCTAACAGGGAAGCAACTTCCCTTTCGTGAATTCGCCGCGTGATGGGTTGTCCTCCCATAAAGCCCTCCGCCGCCGACACACACAAATTTCCACGACCCAGGCCGCCGCGACGGTAACTTCGCGCACTGGGGACTGTGACCTTGGTCACAGAACTTCAAAGAGCCTTACCAGTCGGACATCTGTCACAAGGCGACGCAGGACCTAAGGGTCATCGAGTCACAGACAGGGTGCGGTTTCGCTTTCTCAGCTTTCTCGATCTACGTTTCGGCGTGCTAATGCAACGAGGAACTGGCCCAGCCCGGATTTGGCACGTCGTTATCGACACGCGTCTATTTCCTTACTCTTGATTGTTTCTTGCGCGATGAGTTTCTGGACACGCTTGGTTACGCGGCCGCCGCTCGCGCTTCTTGTCGTGGCTTGCCTTGTGCTTTCCGCGCGAGAATTTCGAGAGAAGGCCCGCTGAACTTCACTGTTAATTGGGAAGGATCGACGTCGACAGAGAGATCGAGGACACGGAAAATCATCTCTGGACGGGAACACGATCTCGTTAGCTTTCGATTAGTACCGGCCTGGTCGGCCCGCGGCTTCCCACAAATTGTGATCCCCGGACGGTCCGAGCGGCGTGCGCGTGCTGGCTGATTTCCAGAGATGGGTTCGCAGCCACGGGAGGACACTCAAGCAGAAGGTTGAGCGTGCCTGCTAGTAACAGCGCGCAGCAGGGATACCGGTCCAGCCGCAACATCGACGTGAGGGGCCGTTTGAAACGAAGCAGAACTGGCCAGCGAGAGGTCATCTTGCACTTTCACAGCCGAAACAGCGTCAGAAACTGCGGTCCCGAATCGGATTATTCCGATGCCAGTGTACGCCCGTTGGAAGGTTTTGACAGTTGACCGATGGAGTCGCCGCTCAGGAAACGTGTCCATCTCCTTTCAAGACTGTTTGATTGCCTCCTCCCCGTCCGACGCCTCCGCTATCCATTGCGCGAGAATATCCGGTACGGCGCCGTTGTCGTTCGAATCGTGCAATGACTGGAAAGCGTCGAAGTAACCTACACTAATGCAGGTTCACGCCTCTTAAATCCTTTCTCCTTGCCGAGTCCCTCTGTAACCCTGTATGTTACTAACCTGATAGCCGATCTAGTCGCTCGGCCGACGTCGGCTGAGGTTTGGACCTGTCCCATGGGATGGCACTCGTCGCCGTTGGCGTTCTTTGGATCTGAGAATCCCCAGAAACTCGCCCGCGCGGTCCCCGACACCTCCTGGCTACTAAACGCAACGCTTAGCCTGCTGGCAGCCGCATGCGGCTGTGGGGACTCGGTCTCTAATCCTCCGCCTCAGCCTTCCGCCAAAGAAGCTCTCTACCTCAGCACCGGCCTGTCTTCCGGCCCGATTCTCACTTACATTTTCGATACCGGCACCGGAACTGTGGGCATACCAACTCCCATTGCGGGACCTACTGCTGGAATTGACATGAAGGTTTATCCCGGCGGCAACTTTCTCTACGTTTCGGACTTCGATTCCGGCTCCGTCTTCGCGTACTCCATAGATCGCTCGACCGGTCGCCTCACCACCCTGGCCGGCTCGCCCTTCGTTTTCCAGGGCCACACGGGTAACGGCGGTCCTATCGCCATCGACCCCGCCGGCAAATTTCTCTTCTCCTCAAACGCAGTTGGCGCCATCGTTTCTTTCAACATCAATTCCCAAACCGGCGTTCTTACACCTACAACCGCGTCCGCCATCAACGACAACAACCAACCGGTTTACCTTCTTGTCGACCCAACTGGAAAATTCCTGATCGCCTCAAACCAAGCCGATTCTTCCGGCAGAAACTATTCCGTTTTTTCAATCAACTCCACGAGTGCCGTTCTTTTCGAAGTTCAGGGTTCGCCGTTCACCTTCGGACAAGACACGAAGCCTCAGCAAATTGCCTTGAATTCCAGCGGTTCCGTTCTATACGCCGCCCTTTCCAACTCTCAGCAGGTCAACGCTCTCAATTTCGATTCCACAAGCGGCACGATCACTGCCATCCAGGGAGCTCCCTATCCCGCTCAAAGCTTGCCTTCCAGCATCGTTCTCCTGCCCAACGGACAGTTTCTTTATGCCGGCAATGGCGGCGCTGGCTCCATTTCGCAATACAGTGTCAATACTTCCACAGGCGCTCTCACCACCAGCAACGTGATTCAGGCGAACAATCCAGTGTTTCTTGATGTCGATTCCTCTGGCCAATTTCTTCTGGACATCAGCGAAAGCTCAAACATGCTTTCAGTTTACAAAATAGATTCAGCGACCGGCGTACCCACTTTGCTCAACAACACCAATTTTCCATCGGGAGCAGGTGTTCGCTCCGCCTCCTTCCTGGTCCCGTTGCAGTAATTTCTTTTCCTGGAATTTGCAGCGACTCTCGATGTTCTGCACAGTAGGCCTACCTGCAACCAAGTTCAAGCAACTTCTACTGTTCGGACCTCCTTCTGCGGAATACGCGACGGATTCAGGCGTTCCTTCAGCAACAAGATTTCTTGATAGCCTTTGATGCGTCGGAACTTTTTCTCTGCTTCCAAGAGTCCGGTGGCGGTCCAGCGCAGACCGCCAACCGAAGGTGCAGGCGTTCTTCTTCGACGCTGACACCGCGGCGCGCGTCATAAATGCCGCAGACCCGCCGTTCAAGCTCATGTGCCTGATCGCCGCAGTTTGCGGATTGCGTATCGGCGAAGTCACGGCACTGAAAGTCACGAGCCTGGACTTCAAACGCAAGCTGCTTTCCGTCACAGCCTCTCTTGACTATGCCACTCGCAGGGAAACGACTCCCAAGAGCGACAACAGTGCGGCGCCGCTCCACATGCCGGAACTGCTGGCACGTCACTTGCGCGATTGGCTCGACAAGCACGCCAAATCCAATTCGGGCGGCTATCTCTTCGTCAATTCGAAGGGAAAGCCGTTTCTCTCAGACAACGTCGTGAAGTACGGCATTCACCGGGCTATGAAAAAGCTTGGTCTGGAACTTCCAGGAGCAGGAACCCATGTCGGGATTCACTGCTTTCGGCACGGCGTGACCAGCGAATTGCTTGAAGCCGGGACTCCAATTCACATCGTGAGCCGGCTAATGCGCCACAGCGATTCGAAGGTCACTTTGGACCATTACGCCCACGTGATCGGCGATGCCGAGCGTGTCGCTTCCGAGAAATTCTCCCAGAAGATCGGGCACAACCTGGCTCAATTGGAGTCAGAGCCTCAATTGGAGTCAGTTAAAACCAAATCTGCTTGAAAACAAGGAGCTTGGCGGAAGCGTGTGAGAGTCGAACTCTCCACTTAAATTCCCAAGCCTCGGAAAGTGATGACGTTGCCCGCTTCCGCTCAGCAGCCAAGGTGCCGGTAATCCTGCTTCACTCAGGGCTGCTGGAATCGGAGGAACGGGATCGCTGCCAACCGTTGGGCGTGACCCGGATGATGTGCCTCAAGCCCACGAGGAAAGGACGACATGCAGTTGGGGAAATTCCGCGCTACTGCACCGTGACATTTACAGTTGTCGAATGAGAGATAGCACCGGATTGGGCGGTCACCACGATCGAAGCCACACGGTGGTTTGCTGGGCTGTCGGCGGCTCCGCCGCAGCCAACCGCCAGGAACGAAAACACGGCTAGAGCGACGGCAGCCGCGGCGCCGAGTAGCTGAACGCGAAGGTTTCTGACCTGCGCGCGCCGCGAATTCGCAAAGCCGATCCCGGCTACCGCCAGAAGAAAAGCCCAGAAGTGAATCAAAGACGGAGAGGCAACTCCGTGTGCGGCGAACAAGCTGGAGGTAGTGACCGTCAGGTTCGTGTTGGCGGCTCCATGAGCGATAGCGACGGTCGCTGGGCTAAACGCACAAGTAATCCCGGTATCGGGCGAGCAAGATAACGTGACGTCGTTCGCGAAGCCTCCCACCGGCGAGACGGTGACAAGGAATTGAGTCGATTGGCCAGCGATGACCGATGCCGTGCTTGGAGACGCGGCCAGGGAAAAATCAGGATTGGCGATGTCGATACTCACTGCTGCAGATGTACTGGCTGAGAATTTGTCGTCACCGGCGTAAGAAGCGGTCAGCGAATGAACTCCGGAGGCGAGGGTGTCGTTCCTCAGAACGGCAACGCCAACTGCATTCAGTGAGGAGCTTCCCAAGTCCGTGTTGCCGTCGTGAAAAACAATTTGTCCCGTGGGAATTCCGCCCGACGAAGTAACCGAGGCGGTCAACGTTATTGCGGCACCTGGGCTAGCATTCGCTGGCGCCGTGAGCGTCAAGGTCGTGGCCAGGCCGGTGACTTGCGCATCCGTCTCTGCACTGCTCGGCAAAAATGTCGCGTCTCCGCGGTATCTGGCGGTAATTAGGTGCGCTCCCACACCGGTCAGTGTAGTTGTGAACGTCGCAACTCCCTCGTTTAGCGGCGGGGTTGCCAAGACCACATTGCCGTCACGAATCTCCACGGAACCACTGGGTGTACCGGGGTTGCCTGCCCCTGCGGAGACGTCGACAGTGATTGTGACGGGCGCTTCGGTTGGCGTGGTAGGAACGGACACGCTGGTCGTGCTCACCAGGCCGGTAGCGATTGCGCCAAACAGACCATCACGCCTGCTACTGACCTGCGATGTGAAGTAGAGTGTGTTCGCGTCTGCAAACCCGTCCGCTCGAAAAACCAACCCGTGCAGACCTATCTCGGTTAGTTCTTTGCCGTCGCCGTCGCTGAGCTTCCCGATGAAATGTCCGGTCGTGGGATCAAAGGCGCTGATGGTCCCGTCACCAGCGTTGCCGATGAGGATGTCATTGCTGAAAGGGCCAAAGCTCGCGCTGGCTTGCGCGACTGCCCACGGCGCGTTCAGGCTTCCGCCGGTGGCGAATCGGCGCACGAAATTGCCGTCCATATCGAAGATATCGACGATGCCGTTTCCCGTTGCGAAAACCGGATCGCGCTTGGCGGTGTCCTGCACGGCGTAAGTCACAAAAACCTGCCGTCCGATCACTTGAATTCCGAAGGGAGCGTATCCCAATGGCAAATTAGGATCCGTAAACGAACCGGAAAGGGCCACCGGTGAGAACCCTGGAAGAAAAGTGTCGATGAATCCCCCGTGGAAATCGGTGACAGCCAGCGCAGGCGCTGTAAGCGAGGAACTCAGGATGGCCACGCCTTTGTATACCGATCCGGTCGAAGCGCTATTGATGACCAGTGTCCCCGCCGCTGGAAGATCGCCGCGAGCATCCGGGCCCCAGGTAAAGACCGTTCCCTGGTCTGTGACCAAAATAAACGGTTTGATCGGGCCGGAGTTGCCAAAAGAGGAATTCTGGTCCGCAACAATTCCTGTCGGAGTGTCGAATCCCGTCTGATCGGCATTCGGCAGGGTAAAACCTCCGGGCACCACGCCAATGCCCGTTGCGTCATGCGACGATGCATGCCCAACCGCATTATCGGCGATAAGAAACGGTTGGCCAGGCAGGAAAGCTATTCCCCAAGGATTGACTAGTTGGAGAGAAATATTGTTGGCGACATTCGGAAGGTTCGACGTGAGGTTGGTCTGCCGGTAGGCCACCGTCTGTGCACTAAGATTAGCGCCCGCTAACAGAAATCCGAATAGAAAGATTGTTGCCGAATGACTGGCGATTCTTGGTTTCACAGGCAGCAAGCTCCTCCTAGAGCGGCAAAAATCGTCAAGCTCGATCCTCGCTTCGTAACCCCTTTAGCTCGACAACTCGAGGGATTGTCGGACTGAAGAACCGGGGCGTACTGCACGGTCGGTGTTTTAATATTGTTTTGGCGCCAGTGTTTTCCTGCACCTAAGCAGTGGCGGCGCTGGCCTCCGCTCTGCCAGGTTCTCCCTGCAACAGTCGCCGCAAGCGCTTGCGAGCTTTGTGAAGCTGCGATTTGGAGCTGCCAACCGAGCATCCCAAGCGTTCTGCGATCTCACTGTGTCTGTATCCAAGGACGTCATGCAGTAAGAAATGCTTTTTGCAGCCAGGCGACAATTTGGAGATCGCGCGTTTCAGGTTTAGCCGGGCAACAAGACTCGACAGCGAGGCTCCGCCAGAACCGTGCTGGCATTTCCCTTCTTCGTTCGCGGTGTACTGCTCTAAGTCTTCGACCACGGCGGCGGCCGGTTTTCTGTGGCGCATGTGAAGCAACACGACGTTAACCGTTACTCGATACAGCCAAGTTGAAAAGTTTGATTCGCCGCGGAACGTCCCGATCTTGCGAAAGAGCTGGAGGAACGTTTGCTGGGTCAAATCTTCGGCTTCAACCGGATTTCGGATCATGCGCAAACACACGCTGTAGACGCGCTTGCAATAGGCCTTGTAGATGTATTCAAAGGCGGCGTGATCCCCACGCCGGGCAAGCGCTATCGCCTGCCCGTCACTTGTCACCTGATCTGTTGGCGCATCCTTCATTTCAATTCACCTCTTGGGTAAAGCCAAGTCAAATACGGAATCCCGGCCGGTGGCAGGAGACTCAAGCAGAAACTTGTAGCCAGCCCTGTGCACGGTTCGAAAATGAATCGGCCGAGACGGATCTCGTTCCAACTTCCGGCGCAGTCGCAAGATGTGATTGTCGACGGTGCGAGTGGAGGGGTAATTTTTGTAACCCCAAACTTCATTCAGAAGTTCGTCGCGCGAAATGACGCGTCGCGCATTTTGAGCCATGTACTTCAAAGTCTTGAACTCCATGGTGGTAAGCATCACTGCCTGACCTTTACGCGTCGCCTCCATCGATGAAAAGTTCACTTTCACGTCACCGAATACCAGGTCGCTTTCGAGGTTCTTGGACCTGGGTAACTTGTCGACTTTTCCGAATAACTCGAAGATCGCGGACGCCGTTGAGATCCCGGTGACGGAATTGTTTCCTTTCTGCCGTAACGAATCAGCTTGGCCACTCGTGGACGCCGGGAGTAAGACGATGACCGGCACGAACTGCGCTATAGATCGAGCCTCTTCGAGGCCGACAATTCTTATCGGCGTAACCGAATCATTGACATGCTGCGCCGTATTGGGGAGCAATTCTGGAATCGGATTCTTTGCGACCGCGCCCATGGGATCTGCCTCCTCTATTTCTTTCGAACCCAACTACCTACGTTCCTTCAAATAAGCTTCCCAGCAGTCGCGGCCTTGTAGCCTGCAGTGGAAGAAGTAGTAGCCTTCCTTGCCGGGAATCTTGAAGTACACGAAACCGAGCCCTTCTCCCGGGAAGATAGGTTGCTGACATTTGCTGCACACGACCGCTGTCCTGAATTCCACGGATTTACCTCCTGGCCCTTGCGCTCTCCAGCTGCTTGCAAGTCCGCTTCGCGGCATTGCCTCGTTCGCGATCGGATTCCGCCATCCACCGCTAGGCTCGACGATCGAAAATCGTGGCTCCGGCGAAGATTGCAGTTATTGGTTCCTACTTGAGATATCGGAAACGAAAGGGAAAAGACGACAGCGGCTGCGAAGGCCACGTGGAAGTTGAAGGACTATTGCCTGGGATTCCTGGTTCAGCCAATTGGCGGGCAGCCTCAGGTGTAGGGATTGGCAGTGGGCTAGGCCTCTGCCAGCTCAAAAGTTACCGATCATCCACACATTCGACTCTGAACTCGTACCGGTAAGCGCAAGATGCCGGCCGTCGGGCGACGGAATACCCCATGCGTAGGGCGACCGAAGCTTCTGCCAGATAGGCCGGGCATCGCCGTTGAGGCTAATATGCAACAACGTAGCGCCTCCTGGTTGCAGAGTTGATACAAACATACTTTGGGAATCATTTGCCCAGTTCAGATCCAGGAGGTCGGAATAACCCTTCATGGTGATCGTTTGACCTCCCGCTAGTGGCACTAGCCGAATTTGATTCCCATACCTTTTCACGATGCCGATCCATGATCCATTGGGAGAAAGTTGCCACGTATAGTCGAATCCGATATCGGCACTACTGCCCGGCTCAAGCGGAATGCGTACCAGTTCTTTGCCCGGACCGCCGAGTGGGTCAAAGGCAGCAACCACCAGCTCGTCCTTATCCTCCGACGGTCGCCCAAATACACACAAGTTGGCGGCTTTATTTGTGCACCAAAACTGTACGAATCCATGGGTGTCAAATAAATGTTGAGGAACGCCGCCTTTCAGATCTACCCGATAAATGGCCATTTTGTGCGAGCCACTGGGCTGGCCTTCCAGAAGGATCGAGGCTCCATCCGGACTCAACCGAGCCACGTAGAAATTCGTGTCACCGGCGGTTGTAATGGATTGAGCGGTACTGCCCTGATCCAGGGCCTGCCGATACATTAGCCGGATTCCCGCCCGCTGCGACGAGAAGATGACTTCGCGAGAGTCTGGCGTCCATGCCAGAGGGATGTTGTAGTTATCATCGAGCGTCAGCCGACGGGATTTCATGAGACGGCTTTCATCGTTGGTCAGGTCTCCAACAAAAACGGAAGCGTGATCGGTGCCCCTGACAAAAGCTACCTGCTTTCTATCCTGCGTGGCGCTGAAGCTGTAGACAGAAAATCCCGACCAATCTGTAAGTTGCCGGGCTTTGCCCTGCGGAGTCCCCTTCTTTCCGTCAACTCGCAGTTCCCATAAATTGTCGGACTCAGCCGAGCCGACCTCCGTGTTTCGCGAATAAATGAAACGTCCTGAGGAGAACCAGGTGAATGCCTTCAAACGGTTATCTTGGAGGATCGCCGTTTTGTTGGCGCCAGCAAGGTCACAACTCTGTACCCTCATATCTAGTTGATCGCCTTGCCATCGCGCATGACTGTACGCAATCCGCTCTCCCGCTGGCGACCAAGCTACTCCCATGATCGTCGCCCCATTTTCGGCTGTCAGTATCTTGTGCGGAGACTCTCCGTGCGAACCCATCAACCAAAGCTCGTGGGCTCCGATGGCACTCCGCAGCCTTTGATAAGCAATTTGTGA
>Ga0068863_100003938_pt1 | contig 14671 bp, 10 predicted proteins | sample KBSSwiS62_FD_66596 | JGI IMG/M metagenome (GOLD analysis project Ga0068863, IMG submission 66596) | Switchgrass rhizosphere microbial communities from Kellogg Biological Station, Michigan, USA - KBS Switchgrass S6-2 | ecosystem: Host-associated > Plants > Roots > Rhizosphere > Soil ...
CAGAGTGGGGTCAGGCACGTGTCTGACACCGGGGTGCCACGCCATGGTCAACATTGCCGCAGCAGTTTCCGTCTAAGGTGGCAATATGCGCGATCTGCGATATGCCGTCCGCGTCCTTCTCAAGGCACCAGCGTTCACGATCACCGCAACACTGACGCTGGCGCTGTGCATCGGGGCAAATACTGCGATCTACACGATCGTGGATCGTGTGCTGCTGCGCCCGCTCCCGTACCCGCAACCGGAGCGGCTGGCCGAAGTCGTGACACGTTTCTCGCGCGGGGACATCGGGTACGGCCAGACTGGCGGAACCTGGGAAGCGCTGCAGCGCGGCGTCACCTCAGTCGAGCTGGCGACGACTGCCGGCGGTTTTGGAACGACTGGCGTCAACATGGTCGTCGGCACGCATGCGGAGTACGTGAAGCAGCAGCGCGTGTCGGCGGCATTCTTCCGCGTGCTCGGCGTGCTGCCGGCTATCGGCCGCGAGTTCACCGCCGACGAGGATCGGGTCAACGGCCCCACCGCCGCGATCCTCAGCCATCATTTGTGGACGCGTCTGTTCAACGGCGATCCGGGCGCACTCGGCCGGTCGATCACGCTGCGCGGCGAGCCGTACACGATCGTTGGCGTGATGCCCGACGGCTTCACGACCGGCGGACCGATGGATCTGTGGACCCCGGTGCGGCCGTGCCGGACGTGCGAGGGCGGCGGGCAGAATTACGAGATCATCGCCCGGCTGAAGCCGGGCGTGACATGGAGCCAGGCCGACGCGGAGATCGGCGGCGTCGCGCAAGCGGCGATCGACGATCTCTATCGCAATGCCACCAGCAAGGCGCGCGAACAACTGATTCCGCTGCAGCGCGGCCAGACCGATCAGGTCCGCCAGCCGATTCTGATTCTGTGGGGCGCGGTCGCCGTCGTGCTCCTGATCGGATGCGTGAACATCGCCGGTCTGCTGATGGCGCGCGGCGTCGCGCGTGCCCCCGAGATGGCGACGAGGATCGCGCTCGGCGGCGGCCGTGTGGCAATCGTTCGCCAACTGCTGACCGAGAGCGTTGTGCTCGCCGCGCTCGGCGGCGCGGCGGGAGTGCTGCTCGGCTATGCCGGCTTGCGCGCGTTCGCGACGCTGCTGGAGGCCGCGTTCGGCGTCGCGCCGACCGGCATCGGCCTGGACGCGCGCGTGCTTGCGATCACGTCGCTGATCGCGCTCGGCACGAGCGTCGCATTCGGCTTCGTGCCGGCACTGCAGGCGAGTGGCGTCAATCTCCGCTCGGCGCTCGTGGAATCGGGCAGCGGCTCGATCGCCGGCGCGGCGCGCAGCTGGCCGCGCCGTGTCCTCGTCGTCGCCGAAGTGGCGCTCGGTGTCGTGCTGCTCGTCGGCGCCGGTCTCCTGATCCGTAGCTTCGAACGACTGGCGACGCTTCGCGCCGGCTTCGATCCGGCGCAGGTGATGACGGCGACGCTCTCGCTGCAGGACGCGCGCTATCAAACGCCGGAGAAGGTGAACCAGTTCTTCGACGCGTCGCTCTCGCGCATGCGGCAGATCCAGGGCGTCGAGAATGCGGCCGCCTCGCTGACGCTGCCGTACGAACGCGCACTCAACCTCGGCGCGCGCTGGGTTGGCGCGAAGCCCGGCGCCGAGGTGATCCCGATCATGAACCAGACCTACGTGACGCCTGGGTATTTCCAGACGCTGCGCATCCCGGTGATCCGCGGCCGCGCGTTCACCGACGCCGATACCGCGAGCGCCGCGCCTGTCATCGTCGTCAATCAAGCGTTCGTCGCGCGCTCGTCGCCGGATCAGGATCCGATTGGCCGTCAGATCGCCGGCGGCGGCGTCTCGCGCACGATCGTCGGCATCGTCGGCGACATTCAGCAGAAGGCCGGCTGGGGCAACTTCGGACCGGTCGCGCCGGTGCCGGCCAGCTATATTCCAGCGGCGCAGACCAACGCGGCGTACCTTCGGATGGTGCACACGTGGTTCTCTCCGAGCTGGTTCGTGCGCCTGCGCGCACCGCAGCCGGGAATCGCCGCCGAGATGCAGCGTGCGGTCGAGCCGGTCGATCCGCTGCTGCCGTTCGCGAAGTTCCGCACGCTCGACGACGTGCGATCGGAAGCGGTGGCGACGCAGCGGTCGCAAACCGTCCTGCTCGGCGCGCTCGCCGTTCTCGCGCTGATGCTCGCGGCGGTCGGCCTCTATGGCCTCGTCGCCAACACCGTTGCCGAACGTCGGCGCGAGCTCGGCATCAGGATCGCGCTCGGGGCATCATCGCGTCAGGCGATCGCGGTTGCCGCGACACCTGGTTTGATCCTCGCGGTCGTCGGCGTCGGCATCGGCGCGCTCGCCGCGCGCCTCGCGGCGACGACCTTGCGACACCTGGTGTGGGGGATTTCGGTCAACGACCCGTTGACTTTCGGGCTCGCGGCGGCCGTCGTGCTCGTCGTCACGGTCGTGGCGACGCTGATTCCGGCCGTGCGGATTGCGCGGCTCAATCCAATCAAAGCGCTGCGGCAGGGCTGACGAGCGCCAGTCAGGCGTGCCGTTTCGCGCGGAGTCCTCCGATCAGAAAATCGGCGAAGTGATCGGCGATCTCCTGAGAGCTCGCGGGGCCCTCCGGGTTGAACCACCGCGGGATCCAGTTGACGGCTCCGAAGAGCGCGAAGGCGCGCAGTTTGGCGTCGCCGGGTCCGAACGTCCCCGTGGCCATCCCTTCCTCGAGCACCCGCCGCACTCCGCGATCGAAGGTGTCGCGGCGGGCGATCACCGCCTTCAAGTGCACCGGCGACAAGGCCTCCAGATCCAGAAACAGCGCCGTGCCGTGCAACTCGTCGAGGATCGTGTGCACGAACGCCACGATCAGTCGTCGCAGTTTTTCGTCCGCACTCAGCCCGCTGCGTTCCACTTCCTCCAGCAGCCGAATCAGCTCGTCGAGCGAGTACTGGTGGCAGGCGAAGAGGATCGCCTCCTTGTTCTTGAAGTAGTAATAGAGATTGCCTTTCTTCATCTTGAGCGCCGCGGCGATCTGTTCGACGGTCGCGCCGTGATAGCCGAGGCGGCGGAACGCCTTCGCGGCGCTCTTCAGGATGTCGACCCGGGTGGAGGCGTTGGGATCCGCGTTGTGCGGCCGCCTCAGCCGCCGGCGCTTCGGCGACGCGGTTGACTCCACGGTTGGCATGGCTCTAAAGTAGTTTGAACGAATGTTCAATTTCAATGATTACGTTTGATACCCGCCCCGACCAATACAAGCACTGGCAGCTGACGTTCGATGGCCCCATCGCCACCCTGTCCATGGACGTGCGCGAGGACGCCGGCCTCTCTCCTGACTATAAGCTGAAGCTCAATTCGTACGATCTCGGCGTCGACATCGAACTCGCCGACGCCATCCAGCGGATCCGGTTCGAGCATCCGGAGGTCCGGACCGTGATCGTCACGTCGCTCAAGGAGCGGATCTTCTGCGCGGGTGCGAACATCATGATGCTCCGCGGCTCGTCGCACGGAGCGAAGGTCAACTTCTGCAAATTCACCAACGAGACCCGGCTAGCTATCGAGGACGCGAGCGCCAACTCGGGATTGAAGTTCCTGGCCGCGCTCAACGGCATCTGCGCCGGCGGCGGCTACGAGCTGGCGTTGGCCTGTGACGAGATCGTCCTCGTCGACGATGGCAATTCCGCGGTCAGCCTTCCCGAAGCGCCGCTGCTAGGGGTTCTGCCTGGCACCGGCGGTCTGACCCGCGTCGTCGACAAGCGCCGGGTGCGACGCGACCTGGCGGATTTCTTCAGCACGCTCGTCGAAGGCGTCAAGGGCAAGCGCGCCGTCGAATGGAAGCTTGTTGACGCTGTCTATCCGACCAGTCAGTTCAAGGAGGCGGTGCGGAAGCGCGCGGACGCGCTGACGGCGGCGTCCGATCGTCAGGCTGCCGGCCCCGGTATCACGCTGAACCCCTTGAGCCCGACGGTCGCCGACGGCGGCTACACGTACTCCGCCGTGACGATGACCTTCAACCGCGGTAAGCGCACCGCGGAGTTGACCGTGCACGCGCCCACCGGTCCACAGCCGTCGACGCCTCAGGAGATCTCGAGCGCCGGCGATCAATTCTGGCCGCTGCGCGCGTTTCGTGAGCTGGACGATGCGCTGCTGCGGTTGCGCGTCAACGAGCCGGAGATCGGCACCGTGTTGATCCGGACGGAAGGCGATCGCGATGCCGTGCTTGCCATCGATCGGACGCTGGTCGAACACCAGTCACACTGGCTGGTACGGGAGATCGTCCTCTTCATGAAGCGCACGCTCAAGCGCATGGATCTGACGGCGCGGACGTTTTTCGCGGTGATCGAGCCCGGCTCCGCGTTCGCCGGGTCGCTGTTCGAGCTGGCGCTGGCTGCCGATCGCTCCTACATGCTCCACGACGACAAGGAAGAGAACGTGATCGCGTTGTCGCCCATGAACGGCGGGCCATTGACGATGAGCAACGGGCTGACGCGCCTGCAGACGCGCTTCCTGCGCGACGCGGCGAAGGTCGGCGACATCCTCGCGCACCAGGGGCCGTTCAACGCCGCGGAGGCGGAGGAGGCCGGGCTCGTCACCTTCGCACCGGACGAGATCGACTGGGACGATGAGATCCGCGTCGCCGTCGAAGCGCGTGCCGCGTTCTCGCCGGACGCGATGACCGGCCTCGAAGCGAACCTGCGTTTCGCCGGTCCGGAAACGCTGGAAACAAAAATCTTCGGCCGTCTGACGGCGTGGCAGAACTGGATCTTTCAGCGGCCGAATGCCGTCGGCGAGAAGGGCGCTCTGAAGGCATACGGCGAGCAGGGAAGACCGGAGTTCGACTGGAGGCGCACCTGACTAAAGACTCACGTGCGCCCACAAATGACACAAAGGTGACCAAGGACACAAAGGTCCGTCAGCTATGCTGCCTTGGTGGCCTCTGTTCTCCTCTGTGTCCCTGACTGCGAGGCGTCATGATTTCCGCCGAGAAGATCCCGAACAACGTCAACCTCTCGAGCAACAAGCGCCTGCAGCGCGCGCTCGAGCACTGGCAGCCGAAATACATCCAGTGGTGGCGCGACATGGGGCCGCAGGGGTTCCAGGACTACCACCAGGTGTACGTCCGGACCGCGATCAGCGTCGACCCAGAGGGATGGGCGCATTTCGAGTACGTGAAGCTTCCCGAGTATCGGTGGGGCATCTTCCTCGCCGATCCGGTCCACGATCGCCGCATCGGCTTCGGCGATTTTCTCGGTCAGCCGGTCTGGCAGGAAGTACCGGGCGAGTTTCGCAACCAGCTCCGGCGGCTTATCGTCACCCAGGGCGACACCGAGCCGGCAAGCGTCGAGCAGCAGCGGCTGCTCGGGCAGCGCTGTCCGAGCCTGTACGACCTGCGGAATCTGTTTCAGGTGAACGTAGAGGAAGGGCGGCACCTGTGGGCGATGGTCTACCTGCTGCACTCCTATTTCGGGCGTGATGGCCGCGACGAGGCGGAGGAGCTCCTGGAACGCCAGAGCGGCAACCGCGACAAGCCACGGATTCTCGAAGCCTTCAACGAGCCGATCGACAACTGGCTCGACTTCTTCATGTTCACGATGTTCACCGACCGCGACGGCAAGTCGCAATTGATGTCGCTGTCGGAGAGCTCGCTCGATCCGCTGTCGCGCACCACGCGCTTCATGCTGACCGAAGAGGCGCACCACATGTTCGTCGGCGAAACCGGCATCGCGCGCATTCTCGAGCGCACGTGTCAGCTGATGAAGCAGGCAGGCTTCTCGGGGGACGTCCGTAAGCTGGGCGGCATCGATATGCCGACGATTCAGAAGCATCTGAACCTGTGGTTCAGTCTCAGCCTCGATCTGCACGGCAGCGAAGTGTCGAGCAACGCCGCCACCTACTTCGCCAACGGGCTCAAGGGTCGCGCGAAAGAGGACACGTTCGACGAGCACGTCGTCAAGGACTCGTACTACCGCATGGAGTTCTTCGAGGACGGAAAGCCGGTGACGAAGGAGATCCTGATGCGCAATGCCATGAACGAGGTGCTGCGCGATTGGTACGTGGGTGACTGCGCCGCCGGCGTCGTCCGCTGGAACCGCATCCTCGAACAGCACGGACTGTCGGAACGGCTGCGGTTGCCCGACCGGAAGTTCCACCGCGGCATCGGCATGTATTCGGGCTTTCATTTCGATCCGAACGGCGTGCCGCTGACCAGCGAGCAGTGGGAACAGCGGAAACACGAGTGGTTGCCGTCAACTGCGGACGCCGAGTACCTCCTCAGCATCATGGCCGAGCCGATCTACGAGCCCGGCAAGTTCGCGAATTACATCGCGCCGCCGCGGCGGGGCATCAATCAACTGCCGATTGATTTTCAGTACATCCGCACCGAACAATAGTGGGCCGTGTCGTCGAGGTTATCGTTCACGTGGCTGGGGCATTCGACGTTTCTGCTGCGGTCCCCGGGCGGAAAGCGCATTCTGGTTGACCCGTTCGTCAATGCGAACCCGTCCTGCCCCGAGTCGGCCAAGAAGATCGACGCGCTCGATCTGATCCTGATCACCCACGGGCATAGCGATCACACCGCCGACGCGGTGTCGTTCGCTCGAGCCACGGGCGCGCACGTGATCGCGAACTACGAAATCTGCCTGTGGCTCGAGAGCAAGGGGATCCAGAACACGGCGCCGATGGGACAGGGTGGAACGCTGACGATCGGCGGCCTGGCGATCACGATGGTCAACGCCGTGCACGGCAGCTCGGTGGTCGAGGATGGCGCCGTGGTGTATCTCGGTCAGGCCGGTGGGTATGTGATTCGGTTCGAGGACGGGCTGACGATCTACTTCGCGGGCGACACCGATCTCTTCGGCGACATGCGCCTGATTGGCGAAATCCATCGGCCGTCGATCGGGTTTCTGCCGATTGGCGATCGGTTCACGATGGGGCCTGCGGGCGCCGCGCGCGCTGTCGAGTTCCTCGGCGTCCGACAGGTCGTGCCGATGCACTACGGCACGTTTCCGTTTCTCACCGGCACCGTCGCGGAACTCCGTGCGCTGGTCGGGCCGAAAGGGGTCGAGGTGCTGGAATTAAAGCCGGGTGAGACCGCCAGCTGAAACTGACGACACGGCTTATCACGAAGGCACGAAGGACACGACGATCACGAAGTAAACTAGATCTTCTTTTTCGTGTTCTTCGTCCTCTTCGTCCTTTCGTGATGATTCGTCGGTGAGCATCCATGACAACAACAGCGACCATGCGGAAACAGCTCTTCATCAACGGCGAGTGGCGCGATGCGGCCGGGCGGAAGACGATCGAGGTCGTCAATCCGGCGACCGAGGAAGCGATCGCTGAAGTCGCCTCGGCCGAGCAGGCGGACGTCGACGCGGCGGTCGCGGCGGCGCGCGCCGCATTCGACGGACCTTGGAGCAAGCTGTCGGCTCGCGAGCGCGGTCGGATCGTCTGGAAGATCGGCGAGAAGCTGATGGAGAAGGCCGACGAGATTGCCCGGCTCGAGACGCTGCACAACGGCAAGCCAATCTTCGAGTCGCGGCAGATCGAGGTGCCGGCGGCCGCCGAATGCTTCCAGTACTTCGCCGGCTGGGCCGACAAGATCCACGGCGAGACGATCCCGGTCAAAGGCAGCTTCCTCACCTATACGCTGCGCGAGCCGGTCGGCGTCGTCGCGGCGATCGTGCCCTGGAATTTTCCGCTGCTGCTGACCGCGTGGAAAGTCGCGCCGGCGCTGGCGTGCGGCAACACGGTCATCATCAAGCCGGCGAGTCAGACGCCGCTGACGGCGCTGGCGCTCGCGGAGGTCGCACAGGAAGCCGGCCTGCCGCCAGGCGTGCTCAACGTGATCACGGGTCCGGGATCGACAGTGGGGCAGATGATCGTCGAGCATCCCGGCATCGACAAGATCGCGTTCACCGGCGACACGTCGACCGGCAAGGGGATCATGAGGGGATCCGCCGACACGCTGAAGCGCATCACGCTGGAGCTGGGCGGCAAGTCTCCGAACATCGTGTTTGCTGACGCGGATCTCGATGCCGCGCTCCGCGGCGCGACGACCGGCATCTTCTACGGCAAGGGAGAAGTGTGCGCGGCCGGATCGCGGCTGCTGGTCGACAAGTCGATCAAGAGCGAGTTCATCGACAAGGTGGCGGCGCGAGCGAAGAAGATGACACCCGGCGATCCGATGGATCCGAAGACGCGTCTCGGCGCCATCTCCTCGAAGAAGCAGCTCGACAACGACCTGCGATACATCGAAACCGCAAAGCGAGAAGGCGCGACGCTCGTCGCCGGCGGCGGCCGTGCCGACATCGGGACCGGCAAGGGCTATTTCCTGCAGCCGACGGTCTTCGATGGCGTGACGCCCGAGATGACCATCGCGCGCGAAGAGATCTTCGGCCCGGTGCTCGCGACCATCGAGTTTGGCGATGTCGACGAGGCGATCGCCCGCGCCAACGACTCGACATACGGACTCGCTGCCGCCGTCTGGACCAGGGACATCAAGAAGGCGCACTACGTCGCGCGCAAGCTGCAGGCGGGCACGGTCTGGATCAATACCTACAACGTCTACGACACCGCCGCGCCGTTTGGCGGCTATAAACAGAGCGGCTTCGGCCGCGAGATGAGCATGCACGCGCTGGAGCATTACACGCAGGTGAAGAGTGTCTGGGTGGATCTGAACCAGTAGGGGCTGGCGGCTAGCGGCTAGGGGCTAGTTGTCGACCGGAGTTGGGGCTGGGGGCTCGCTGTATGGATAGACTGTCACGGCGGTCGTTGCTCAAGCTGCCATTGGTCCTGATGATGCCGCAGACGAACCTGAATCAGCTGCCGGCGAACCTGCCGCGACCGAAAGACGACGGCGGGGCGCGTCATCTGAAGGGGATGGCGCTTCCCGATCTCGAGCTGCCGTCGACGGGGAACCGTCGTGTGAACCTGTCGACCGTCTCTGCGCCGCGCATCGTTATCTATGCCTATCCGATGACCGGGCGGCCCGATCGTCAGCTGCCGCAGGGGTGGGACGACATTCCCGGTGCGCGAGGCTGTACCCCCGAGACGTGTGGATTCCGCGATCACCACAAGGATCTCGCGAAGCTCCATGCCGAGGTGTTCGGCGTCAGCACGCAGGACACCGCCTACCAGCAGGAAATGGTCAAGCGTCTCGAAGTGCCGTTCGAAGTGCTGAGCGACGAACACCTGCAACTCACACGCGCGCTCAAGCTGCCGACCTTCACGGTCGACGGCATGACGCTGCTCAAGCGGCTGACCATGGTCGCGCGGGGCGGCCGCATCGAGCACGTGTTCTATCCGGTGTTCCCGCCGGACAAACATGCCGACGAAGTGATCGCCTGGCTGAAACAGCACCCGGCCTGATCACTGGGCCTGCGGGGTTCGCAGAACGGTCGGCGAATAGGCGTTCGCCACCACGAGGGTCGGCGCCGTTTTGCCGTCAATCGATGCGCTCCAGATATCGGCGGCCGTCGCCTTGCCCGTCAAGTGATACATGACGTGCGTGTCGTCGAGCCATTCGACCTGATCGTCCACGCTCCGCGATTCGTTCCACAGCGGCTGTTCCTTCAACGTCTGCAGATCGAGCACCGTCAGCTGCCACCAGCCGCTGGCGCCGCCGATCCGTTTCTTGAACGCGATGCGTGAGCTGTCCGGCGACAGCGACGGGCACTCCACCCCCTCGTGGACCACCGTCGCGGTTTTCGCGTCGACGCTGCCCCGCACCAGATAGTTCCTCCCGCTGCTCGACAGCGTGGCGTAGAACGTGTCGCCATCGGGCATGAACGTGACGCCCCAGAAATTGAAGTCCTCCCGTTTGAACACCGCTCCGCCGCGCGACACGGTCAACTGTTCCAGATTGGGTAGTGCGATCGTCCCCGACTCGAGATCGAAGATCGTCGTGATCGTCGCGAAGCCGCGCTCGTTGTAGGAGTGTCCGCTCGAGAAGACCGTGGCTGCGGCGCGTCGGCCATCCGGCGACAGACGAAGCCGGCTGGGCAGGCCGGTGAGCGGGAAGCGTTGGCGCCGCTCGAACCGCTCGTCGAACACCTGGGCCCAGATCCCGACCGGCGAGTCGGCGGCCGGCGCTTCGACGAGGCAGAGGCCGCGCGATCGCGCGAAGTACACGCGCTCGCAGACCAGCGGCGTGACGAACGCGCTGGTGCTGGGCGCTGGCAGCGGGCCGAGCAGTACGTGTTTGAACGTGTCGTCGCTGGCCACGCTGACGAACATCAGCGACGGGCGGTCGGGAGGCGCCGCGAGCCGGGTCGGTGCCGCTGGGCGATCAGCAGACTGCGCGCGGCAACCGACCGCCAGCGTGCTGACGAGGACAAGCGCAATCGCGCGGCGGCCCATGCTCACCGGATCTTAGTGCCGGCGCTCTCGCTACAAGATTTCACAGTTGACCGACCTAATTGGTCGGAGATAAGCTTTGAGCTGAAACTGAGACTCAATCTCAGTTTGAAGCGCCCGCCGGTGGGTGAACACCGGCGGGCGATATCGAACGCTGGTCCGGACAGACCTGTCAATCGCTCACGCGCCTGACGCATTCGACGCCCCATTCTAGGGAGCGACGTGCGTCGACGCAACCCGTTAGGAGTGCGCCGATGCGTCGCGTCTCAGGCTTCGTCTCCCTCGCCGCCTGGTTGGCCGCGGTCAACCACGCGCCGGCCTTCGCCCAAACCGCCGCCCAGGAATTCACGCTCCAAGGGCATATCCTCGACACCCTGCGCGCGCCGATTGCCGGCGCCCACCTGACGGCGGTGCCTGATGGACAGACGTCTGCCACTTCGACGACAACCGATCACACCGGCAGCTTCATGCTGAAGCTGCCGCGCGGCGGCTACACCGTCAACGCGGTCGCGGACGGATTTGTCGAGCAGTCCTTTCGCGTCGATGCGCGGCCGGACGGCAGCGTGTCGCGGGAGCTCGTGCTTGCAGTCGCCGGCGTCCGCGAAGCGATCACGGTCAGCGCGCCGGTCACCGGCTATCGGGCGCCGGTCATCAGCAGCGCCACCAGGACTCCCACGCTGCTGCGCGACGTGCCGCAGTCGGTCACCGTCGTGACGAAGGAATTGATCAGGGATCAGCTGATGATGAGCATCGGCGACGTCGTCCGCTACGTGCCAGGCCTCACGTCTCACCAGGGGGAGAACAACCGCGATCAGATCATCGTGCGCGGCAACAGTTCTTCCGCTGACTTCTTCGTCAACGGAGTGCGTGACGACGTGCAGTACTACCGCGACATCTACAACGTCGATCGCGTCGAGGCGCTCAAGGGCCCCAACGCGATGATCTTCGGCCGCGGCGGGGCGGGTGGCGTCGTCAATCGCGTGATGAAGCAGGCGGAATTCCAGCCGGTCCGCGAGCTGTTCCTGCAGGGCGGGATGTTCGGCAACCGTCGGTTCAGCGCGGACCTCGATCAGCCGCTCGGCGGCAAGGTGGCGTTCCGCCTGAACGGCATGTTCGAAGACTCCGACAGCTTCCGCGATGACGTGGGCCTGACGCGGTATGGCGTCACGCCGGCGGCGACAATTGCACCCAGCGCCAGCACGACGATCGCGCTGCGCTACGAACACCTTCACGACACGCGCGTGGCGGATCGCGGGATTTCGTCGTTGCACGGGCTCCCGGTCGACGTCGATAGCGGCCTGTTCTACGGCAATCCGGACGCGAGCCGCGTGCGAGCTGGCGTGGATCTCGGATCGGCGATCGTCGAGCACCGCGCCGGCCGCCTCACGATTCGCAACCAGACGCTGTACGGCGACTACGATCGCTTCTACCAGAACTTCGTGCCTGGGCCGGTGACCTCGGATGCGCGGCAGGTCTCGCTGTCGGCCTATAACAACCAGACGACTCGGCGGAACCTTTTCAACCAGACGGACGCGACGTACGTGACGGCGGCTGGATCGGTCCGTCACACGCTGCTGGCCGGCGCCGAGGTCGGCCGTCAGCTGACCGACAACTTTCGCAATACCGGCTTCTTCAACAACACCGCTACGGCGCTGCTGGTGCCGTTCGCGGCGCCGACCATCGTCACGCCGGTGACGTTCCGCCAGAACGCTACTGACGCCGACAACCATCTGCGGACGGTCGTCGCGGCCGGCTACGTCCAGGATCAGATCGAGTTGTCCTCGCATGTCCAGGTGGTCGCGGGACTGCGCTTCGACCACTTCGACCTGCGGTATCACAACAATCGCAACGGCGACACGCTGACGCGTCCCGACAATCTCGTCTCGCCGCGGGCGGGTGTCGTCGTGAAGCCGATGCCGGCACTCTCGCTTTACAGCAGCTACAGCGTTTCGTACTTGCCGAGCTCTGGCGATCAGTTCTCCTCCCTGACAATGATCACGCAGCAGGTCGAGCCCGAGAAGTTTCAGAACTACGAGGTCGGGGCGAAGTGGGACGTCGTGCCTGCGGTGTCGCTCACGACCGCGGTCTACCGGTTGAACCGTACCAACACGCGTTCAACCGATCCCAACGATCCGACCCGCATCGTCCAGACCGGCAGCCAGCGGACGAACGGCTACGAGCTTGGTCTCAACGGGCGTCTCACGTCCGAGTGGAATATCGCCGGCGGCTACGCGTATCAGGATGCATTCGTGACGCGGGCGACGACCGCGGCGCAGCCCGGCGCTCAGGTGGGCCAGGTGCCGCACCATACGCTCTCGCTCTGGAATCACTATCGATTCCATCCGCGGGTCGGGGCCGGCCTCGGCGTGCTCTATCGGTCCGACATGTTCGCGGCGATCGACAACACCGTGACGCTGCCCGGCTATGTGCGCGCGGACGCGGCGGCGTTTTTCACGCTCACGAAACAAGTCCGCCTTCAGGCGAACGTGGAAAACGTCTCCGACAAACGGTATTACGTCAATGCCGACAGCAACACGAACATCTCACCGGGATTCCCGCGGACCATCCGCGCGGGACTGACCGTGGCCTTCTGATCGTCAGAACAATCGGAACATGATCCCGACTCGTGCCGCATAGCCGGTACGCTTGGCGGTCGGTGGCAGATCGCGGAGCGCGCTGCTCGCGCGACCGGTGTCGGAGGGATGGAAGGCTGGTCCGCCGGTTGCGTTGAACTGCCACGACCGGCCGGCTGGCGCGATGTGCAGGGACGGTCCGACGAGCAGGCGGGCGCCGCCTTCCGCTTCGTTGGGATCCCAGAAGCCCTCGACGTCTTCAGCCACGCCTTCGACGCCGACCGCGACGGCGGACGTCAGCTTGCGCGCCCAGCCAAAGGTCGTGATGAGATCGACGGCGTCGCGATCGGACGCGAGCGGCCTTTGAAACAGCAGGTTGCCGTGCAGTCGCCAGGCGTCCGATTCACGGCCCGCCACGACATGCCCCAGCAGCACGTCGACGCCGCCCGCTTCATGCAGGACGCCTCCGCCAGCTGCGACGTTGAAGGACGCGGCGCCTGGTTCGAACACGGACACGAGCACCTCGCCCGCCTGCGAGCTCTGATACGAGCTCCCCCCCGCGACCAGCCCGACGCGTCCGAGCAGCGTGAACCGGCCGCGCGTGGCTTGAATACCCATGCGCTGTTCCGGCTGGTTTCCGGAGTCGCTTTGAAACACGCGCTCGCCGGCGCCGACGTCGTAGTCGATGCGCACAGACCCCTTGGACGGGTCCGCGGTCGTCGTGGTGACCGAAAACAAAAAGGGTCGATCCTGGGCCACCACGATCGTGGCAGAGATGAGCACGAAGCAGCCTGCACCCAGCAGTCTGCACCCTGCACCCAGCACTCGCACCCAGCACCCAGCACTCAGCACTCAGCACCTGTTCTTAACCGCGCATCTGCGCGATCATCATGGCAATCGTCAGCCCGATCATGACGACCACCGTAAACCACGACGCGATGTTATACCCGCGCGAATTCGTGTACCCGCCCATCAGTTCCTTGTCGTTCACGAGCAGCAGCACGAAGATCAGCACGAACGGCAGAAGTACGCCGTTGGCGACCTGCGACAGCACCATCACCCTGAACAGGGGAAACCGCGGAATCAGGATGACGCCGGCGCCGAAGACGATCAGGGCCGTATACAACCAGTAGAACGCCGGCGCTTCCTCGAACCGCTTGTCGAGTCCCGACTCGAGCCCCAGTCCCTCGCACACGGCATACGCCGTCGAGATGGGCAGGATGCACGCCGCAAACAGCGAGGCATTGAAGAGCCCCGCGGCAAACAGCAGGTAGGCGTACTCGCCCGCCAGCGGCCGCAACGCCTCCGCGGCCTGGGAACCGGTCTCGATGTTGAACTTGCCGACCGAGTGCAGTGTTGCCGCACAGGCGACAACGATGAACCAGGCGACGACGGCGGCAAACAGGCAACCGATGATGACGTCGAGCCGCGACGCTTTGTACTGCCGTGCAGTGACGCCCTTCTCGACGATCGACGCCTGCAGATAGAACTGCATCCACGGCGCGATGGTCGTCCCGGCCAGTCCGACGATCAGCGACAGGTAGCCGTAGTTGCGGAAGCCGATGCTCTCGGGCCGCGTGACCGTCGACAGCGCCGCCGCTTTCCAGTCGGGATGCGCGAGGACGCCCGAGGCGATGTAGCAGACATAAAACGCCGACGCCGAGAGAAAGATCTTCTCAACGCTGCTGTAGGTGCCGTGCACGACGAGCGCCCACACCGCGAACGCCGCCACCGGGACCACGATGTATTTCGAGATGCC
>Ga0068863_100003941_pt1 | contig 14665 bp, 8 predicted proteins | sample KBSSwiS62_FD_66596 | JGI IMG/M metagenome (GOLD analysis project Ga0068863, IMG submission 66596) | Switchgrass rhizosphere microbial communities from Kellogg Biological Station, Michigan, USA - KBS Switchgrass S6-2 | ecosystem: Host-associated > Plants > Roots > Rhizosphere > Soil ...
CGATCCACCATCCATAGCAAGCGTCCATCAGGCTTCACCAATTGTGCGGGGTAGGGCGGATCCTGATGATGCTCGAGGACGTCTTTCAGCATCGTCGCCTTATCGGCGCCGCTGGTTATAAACAGATCGCAGGCGGCGTTGTTCAGCACAGGGAATGTAAAGGTGATGCGCTCGGTTTTAAATTTTTCCACCCAGTTTGCAATGACGAGTCGCTTGCGTTCGGTTAGCCCCGCGCTTCCGGGAAATAGGGAAGCGGTGTGGCCGTCGGGGCCCATGCCAAGCATGATGAGATCGAAGCGTGGAACTTGGCCCGGCGCGAGCGCGAAGACGTCGATCAGAGTGCGTTCGTAGTCCGATGCGGCAGCGGCGGCATCGGGCATCTCCGCCATGATGCGATGAATGTTCTCAGCAGGCACCGGCACTTTGGAGATCATCGCCTCATACGCCATCCGGTAATTGCTCTCCGGATTGTCGGGGGGAACGTGTCGCTCGTCGCTCCAAAAGAGTTGAGTTTTGGCCCAGGGAACAGCACTTCGGAATTCAGTGGCGAGCAAAGAAAAGAGATTCCGCGGCGTGGAACCGCCGGAGAGAGCTACAGTGAAACGTCCGGTGCGGCCTACAGCGTCCGCGGCAATTTTGGCGAACATCGCTGCTGTGTCGCGAAAAAGATGCGGAGCGTCTTCTGAAATTCTGATTTCTCGCGTAGTCATGATCGTGCAGCGGTCATCTGACCTGATCGCATGGCTGCATAGCGTCCCGCACCGAGAAGAGCAGTCTTGTCATTGGTGATGACCCGAACCGGAATCGTTTCCATCAAAGGCTGCATGCGTCCTTTGGCGAGGAAGGCTTGCATGAAGAGCGGTCCAGCCAGTTTCTGGAGAATTTTCGGAGCAATGCCTCCTCCCAGGTAAACGCCGCCCATGGCCATGATTTTCAGGGCAAGGTTGCCGGCTTCCGCGCCGTAGATTGAAACCCAAATGTCGAGGGCCTGTTCGGCCATCGGAACGCGACCGCTCATGGCCGCTGCAGAAATGGCCGCCGCCGGCACGCCGTGCGCAATTTCGTCGCGCAGCCAGGATGGCTCGTCACCCCGACCGGTGTCTTTGAGGAACTGGTACACGTTTACCAGGCCGGGTCCCGACACGATACGTTCGTAGCTGACGTGACCGCCGAAGTGAGTGTGGAGGTAGCGCAGTAAATCGATCTCGAGTTCGTCGCGCGGGGCGAAATCTGTATGTCCGCCTTCAGTGGCGAAAATTCTGTACTTATCTCCGTCCCAGAACATCCCGGCCTCGCCCAACCCGGTGCCTGCCGCGATCACCGCCTGATTTCCCACCGGAGTGCCCTTGACGCGGTTCAACGTAACGACATCTTTTTCCCCGAGCAGGGGAATTCCCCAGGCGTTTGCTTCGAGGTCGTTGATGAGCCACACATCTTCGGTGCCCAGTTCCTTTGACAGTCGTTTCGACTCGACGACCCATGGCAGGTTGGAAGTCTCGACGCGTCCTCCGCGAACCGGGCCGGCGATGCCGAAGGTCGCGATGTCGGCTTTGTAACTGGAGGCCTTCAGAAACTTCATCACGATCTCGTCCAGCCCGCGCGCTTCTTTGCTGGGATAGATCGACTCGGTCACGAGTTTCAGTTGCCCATCTGCGACTTCAAAGAAGGCGAGACGGCTGTTGGTGCCGCCTATGTCTCCGGCGAGAATCATTTCTCGAAATTCCTCCAGCGGCGTCCATCTTTCTCGATCAATTCGTCCGCATCTTTCGGGCCCCAAGATCCGGCAGCGTAGTTGGGAAAATTACGCGGCGGCAGCGCTTTCCAGACATCCAGTAGCGGGCTGACAACGGACCAGCCAGCTTCGACCATGTCAGCGCGCTGGAACAGGGTCGCGTCGCCAATCATGCAGTCGTGCAACAGCCGTTCGTATCCGGTGGACGGCTGCTCGCCAAAGTAATCAGCATACTCGAAGTCCATGTCGACGATGCCCAATCGCATGACCGGCCCCGGGGTCTTCGCCGCAAACCGCAGCGATATGCCCTCTTCTGGCTGAATATGGAGCACCAACTGGTTCGGCGTGAGCTTATCGACTTCGGTGTCGCGGAAGAGCACAAACGGGGCGCGCCGAAATTGAATGACGATGTGGGTGTTCCTTGAGGGAAGATGCTTCCCGGTGCGCACGTAAAAGGGAACGCCAGCCCATCGCCAGTTGTCGATGTTGATTTTCATCGCGACGAAGGTCTCGGTGCGCGAGTCGGTCGCCACGTTTGGTTCCTCGCGGTAGCCGGCGGCGCGCTGCCCGTTGACTTCTCCCTCGCCATACTGTCCGCGGACCGTCTTGCTGAGTACTTCTTCAGATGAGAATGGCTGGATCGCGTGTAGAACCTTGGCTTGTTCGTCGCGTACCGCGTCCGCCTGGAACGAAATTGGAGGCTCCATAGCCGTCAGGCTAATGAGTTGCATGATGTGGTTGGGCACCATATCGCGCAAAGCACCAGACTGGTCGTAATAACCGCCGCGCTTTTCTACGCCCACCGTTTCGGCGACCGAGATCTGCACATGATCGATGTAGCGCCGGTTCCAGATGGGCTCAAAGATTCCGTTGGCGAAACGCAGCGCCATGATGTTCTGGACAGTTTCCTTGCCAAGATAGTGATCGATTCGGTAAATCTGCTTTTCACTGACGACCTTCAGCAGTTGCTGGTTAAGTGAGCGGGCGGAGTCGATGTCGCGACCAAACGGCTTTTCTATAATCACGCGCCGCCACTGATGGTTTTCTTCAGTCATCAGTCCGGTGGAAGATAGTTTCTCAACGATTGGACCGAAGAAATCGGGCGCCGTGGCGAGGTAGTAGAAATAGTTTCCGTGTGTGCCGTGGTCTTCGTCGGCTTTTTTCAGCGTTGCCTTCAATTCATCGAAGGTGCTCTGGTCGCTGAATTCACCGGTGATGTAGTACATGCGGCGCAGAAACCACTCGGTCAAATCGGGCTCAAGCTGGCTGGTGGCAAACTTTTGAAGGTCTTCACCGATCTTCTTCCGGAATTCTTCGGTAGTCATTGGGTTGCGCGCCACGCCGATGACTGCGAACTCGCGGGATAGCAACTGGTATTTTGCAAGGTTGTAGAGAGCAGGAATCAGCTTCCGTTGCGTGAGGTCTCCGGCAGCGCCAAAAATCACCATGACGCAGGGATCCGCGGGTTTACCAATTCGCGGGGTAGCACCTGCTCCTGCGGTCTCTTGTTGAGCCATAGATCTCCCTATTGCGTCAATGCGGGTCAGGCCTCTTGAAAGGAGGCCACGTGCTATTTGGCCTTGAGTTCGACATGTCCGCCGAATTTCTGCCGCATGGCAGACAACATTTTTTCGGCGAACGTGTGTTCCTGGCGGGAACGAAAACGCGTGTAGAGCGCGGCCGTGAGAACTTCGGCCGGGACCGCCTCATCAATCGCTGCGTTAATGGTCCATCGCCCCTCGCCCGAGTCTTGCACAAAGCCCGTGTACTCCGAAAGGGTGGGATTTTCGGTGAGGGCCATCGCGGTCAGGTCGAGCAGCCATGAACTGATAACACTGCCGCGGCGCCAGACTTCCGCGATGTCGGGAAGGTTGAGGTCATAACGGATGTCGGCAGGTAGGGCATCAAGGTTCGCGTTGCGGAAAATATCGAACCCTTCCGCATACGCCTGCATGATTCCGTATTCGATACCGTTGTGCACCATCTTCACGAAGTGACCGGAACCGGAAGGGCCGCAATGCAGGTATCCAAGCTCTGCGGTGCTCTTGCGCTTGTCGAAGCCGGGCGTGCGAGGGATGTCGCCGATCCCGGGAGCAAGCGTCTTGAAAATCGGATCGAGTCTTTGCACCGCCTCGTCAGGACCGCCGATCATCATGCAGTAGCCGCGATCGATGCCCCAGACGCCGCCGCTGGTGCCGACATCGACGTAGTGAATTCCTTTATCTTTCAGCATGGCGGCGCGGCGCACGTCGTCTTTGAACATCGAGTTGCCGCCGTCGATGATGGTGTCGCCAGCCTGCATCAGTTTGGCTAATGCCTGGACGGTCTTTTCAGTGGGATCTCCGGCAGGGACCATAATCCAGGCGGCGCGCGGCGCTTTCAGTTTGCCGACCAGGTCCTCGAGTGAAGTTGAGCCAGTGGCGCCTTCGCCCACGAGTTGCTTTACGGCATCGGCGCTTAAATCCGAAACGACAAGCTGGTGACCTCCGCGGACAAGGCGGCGCGTCATGTTTGCGCCCATTTTGCCGAGACCCACCATTCCAAGCTGCATGTGTGCTCCTTTTACGAACCGACACGACAAGTGGAAGAGTTTACGACAAAGCCTTGCGGATCGCCGCCTCCAGAGTCGACAAACCGGTGTTCAAGTCGGCACCTAGGTGGACGCGCAACGCCCGCCGCTTCCGTTCCGCCAACACCTGGAAATCGCCCCGGGCCTGCGCCGCTTTCACAATGCCAAACGTGTATTTCTGATCAGGAACGGGAAGGTCGTTTGCATCGTCGCAGGTAATTTGCAGAAATACGCCTGAGTTCGGGCCGCCTTTGTAAGCCTGACCCGTGGAGTGAAGGAAGCGGGGACCAAAGCCGAGGCAAGTGGCGACCTTCTTCTTGTCACGAACGGCGTGACGTATTTTTTGCAGACGAGATTCGTGGTCCTCGTTCATGTCGATGTAGCCGAGGACGGCAAAGTAATCTCCGCTAGAAATTCGATTGAGATGGGCTCGAAGGTATCCCGCAAGCGTCTTGTCGTTGCCGGTGCCCTTCGCCAAGTCTGCGGCGTTTATGTTGTCGGTGAAGAGCTTGATGCCCTGATCTTCGAGGATTGGTTTTTCGGACGGCAGCGAGCCTGTTTGCTCGTATGCAGTAGTAAGGTCACGGGTGACAATTTTGCTGGCTTCTACATCGGGCTGATTGAAGGCGTTAATGCCGATAATCGAACCGGCGACGGCCGTGGCGATTTCCCAGCGAAAGAATTCCTGCCCGAGGTCGTACTTGTCCGCAACCTTGATGCGAATGACAGGCTGACCGGACTTTTCGATAGCATCAACTTTCGCGTCCTGATCCGCATCTGGCGCCGTTTCCAGCCGAAGGTAGGCGAATATGCGGTCGTTCCCGTAAACATCAGGAGATCCGAGCGCCTCACGGTCGACAGGGATAATGCCTTTGCCTTGCTTCCCGGTAGACTCCGCGATCAACTGTTCAAGCCACGCGCCGAGGTTGCGGATTCCAGGCGAGGCGATAAGGGTAATCTTGTCTCGACCAGCGCGGGCAGAAGTTCCGAGGATAACACCCAGAACCACTCCTGGATTTTCTTCGACCGGCGCGATCGGCTGACTCGCATCTACCATCTGATGTGTCTTGGCAAGGAACTTGACGGTGTCCAGGCCCATCGCGGCGCCCGGTACCATGCCGAAGTTGGAGAGAGCTGAGTAGCGGCCGCCTATGCTCGGGACCCCGGCAAAAATGTTACGGAAATGATCGCCTTCCGCAACCCTCTGCATTTTGGATCCCGGGTCCGTGATGGCGATGAAACGCGTTCCTGCCTTATCGGCACCGACTGCCTTCTTCGCGACCTCAAAGAAGTACTGCTTGAAGATGTTGGGTTCAAGGGTAGTGCCGGACTTGCTCGAAACAATAAAAAGCGTTTTTGCCGGGTTAATCTTGTTCTCGATTGTTTTGATCTGCGCGGGGTCGGTCGAGTCGAGTACGTGCAGCTGCGGGAAGCCGGGAATCTTGCCATAGGTCAGAGCAAAGACGTCTGGACACAGACTCGATCCGCCCATGCCAAGCAGCAGGATGTCGGTAAACTCGCCGTTCTTGGCATCGTCGGCTACGGTTTTCAGGTGTGCGCTGTTCGCGATCTGTTCGTCGGTGATGCCGAGCCATCCGAGCCAGTTTGCCTCGTCGGTCCCGGTCCAGAGCGTGGCGTCGTGTTCCCACAGGCGTCGAACTTTTCCATTGGCACGCCAGTCATCGAGGTTTTTTTTTACGGAGGCGGCGAGGTCGGTGGGCAGAGTGTAGCTCTGCGAGCTGACCGCTGGCGGCGTGCGTTTGGTGTTTTTCTCGACTGCGCCCAGCAGTTTGTCAAAGGCGTCAGCGAAGAGTTTTACACCCTCATCCGTCAGTTGATCGGTAACCTTCTTCATCGAGATTCCCGATTTTGCCAGGTCCGCCATGGTTTTCTTTGCTGCATCGAGATCATCGGTAAGACTTTTCCGCAGCTTGCCGTGATCGCGAAACGCGTCGAGAGTGGCGGGAGGAATCGTGTTGACGGTGTCTGGACCGATGAGCTCCTCGACGTACATGACGTCTCTATATTTGGGATTTTTGGTGCTGGTGCTGGCCCAGAGTACACGTTGCGTCTGCGCGCCCTTGGAAGCTAACGCCTGCCAGCGAGGGCCGCTGAAGATGCGTTCGTAGGCCTGATAAGTGAGCTTGCCATTGGCGATGGCGACTTTCCCCATCACGCTCTCGATCAATTTCTGCTGCGCGGGATCGCTGGTTTTTTTCAAGAGTTCGGCTGCCGTCGAATCAACCAGCGAGTCGATGCGACTGATGAAGAAACTGGCGACGCTTGCGATGTGGCTGATGTCGCCACCCGCGGCCACGCGCTTCTCCAGACCCTTGATGTAGGCTTCGGCAACGCGCTCGTACACTTCCTGTGCGAATAATAGTGTGACATTGATGTTCAGCCCGTCGCTAATCAACTGCTCAATTGCGGGAATGCCTTCCGCAGTGCCGGGCACCTTGATCATGACGTTCTCGCGGCCGACCGCCTTCCAGAGACGCCGCGCCTCTGCGATGGTCCCATTCGTGTCGCGCGCCAGATAAGGAGAAACCTCCAGGCTGACATACCCGTCGCGCCGCTTGGTGGACTGATAGACCGGCTTCAAAATGTCGGCTGCGTCTTGAATGTCTCGAATCGCCAGCTGTTCGTAGCGTCCCTTTGCGTCGAGGTCGGTCTTCGAATTGAGCGATGCCAGGAAGTCGTCATAGTCCTTACCGGCGGAGATCGCCTTTTCAAAAATGGCTGGATTCGAGGTCATCCCCATGAGTCCGTCGTTGTCGATCAACTTCTTCAGATCGCCACCAGTCAGCAGGTCGCGCCGGATGTAGTCGAGCCACACGGACTGGCCGTATTGGCGAAGATCTTTTAATGGATTGGTGCTCTTGGCAGTTTCAACAGTATCGACGGGGTTCATAAAGCATCTCCCTACGCATAATTAGGATTTCGTGGCCTGGGCCCCTGTTTTGTAGATGCGACGAAGCGACCGATGGACGCCATCAATGGTGCGCCAGAACGTCGCGCGCCGCGGCGACGATCGCATCTGCCGTGAAGCCGAATTTTTTCTGCAAATCCTTGGCTGGCGCTGATGCGCCAAATGTCCGCATTCCGATGATACGTCCCTTGGATCCGACGTAGCGTTCCCAGCCGAACACTGACGACTCTTCTACGGAAACGCGCGCCGTGATCGAGGAAGGTAGAACCGACTCTCGGTACGCTGCATCCTGACGCTCGAAAAGGTCCCACGAAGGCATGCTGACAACGCGAGCCTGAATGCCCTCCGCTTTCAACTTTTCGTACGCTTCCATACAGAGCATTACTTCACTACCGGTTCCGATCAGGATAACCTGCGGCTGTTTGTTCGGGGCATCGGCAAGCACATAGGCGCCTTTCGCCACGCCGGCGGCTGAGCCGAACTTGGAGCGGTCGATGGTTGGCAAGGCCTGGCGGCACAATATCAACGCGGCGGGCTCGTGGCGAAGCTGCATGATGACTTTCCATGCTTCCACAACTTCGTTCGCGTCCGCGGGCCGGAGCAAGACAAGACCGGGCATCGCGCGAAGCTGTGCCAACTGCTCGATGGGCTGATGCGTGGGGCCGTCCTCACCTAGACTGATCGAATCATGCGTGTAAATGTGGATGACCGGTATTTCCATGATGGCCGACAGTCGCACGGCCGGCTTCATGTAATCGTTGAAGTTAAAAAACGTCGCCGTGTAAGCGCGCAACTTCGATAGCGCCATTCCATTTGCAATGGCACCCATCGCGTGCTCACGAATCCCGAAATGGAAGTTTCTTCCGCCATAGTTGTCCGCCTCAAACTGTCCGGCGCCGTCAAATGTGAGCAAGGTCTTGGTTGACGGGTACAGGTCAGCGGATCCACCCACGAGCCACGGCGTGTTTTTTGCGAGTTGGTTCAGGACCTTTCCGCCCGATTCCCGTGTCGCTATGCCTTTCGGATCGGCAGGGAAGTTGGGCAGATCTTTGTCCCATCCCTCTGGAAGGTGCCGGTGTTCCATTTGATCCAGCGCCTTGGCGAGATCGGGATATTTCTTCGTGTATTCGGCGAACAACGAAGTCCATTGATTTCGCAGAGCGCCGCTCCGTTTGCCCATTCCATCGCGGAAATGCTCTCGAACACCATCCGGAACGAGAAATTTGGCATCTTCGGGCCATCCGTAAAATTTCTTGGTGAGCTGGACTTCTTCCTCGCCAAGCGCTTCGCCGTGGGCTTCTTTTGTGTCCTGGCGGTGCGGAGCGCCATATCCGATATGGCTGTCAACAATGATCATCGTGGGACGATCTTTAGTGGCTTGAAAGAAGCGGACAGCTTTCGCGAAGGCGTCGCGGTCATTGGCATCCGTCACGTGAGTCACAGCCCAGCCGTAGGCTTCAAAGCGGGCCTTGACGTCGTCGCTGTAAGCAAGACTGGTCTTGCCTTCAATGGTGATGTGGTTGTTGTCGTAAATCCAGCAAAGGTTTGAGAGCTTGAGATGCCCTGCGATGGACGCTGCTTCACCCGAAATGCCTTCCATCAGGCAGCCGTCGCCGCAAATCGAATAAACGTTGTAGTTGAAGAGCTCGAATCCAGGCCGATTAAAATAAGAGGCGATCCAACGCTCCGCAATCGCCATTCCCACACTGTTGGCCACGCCCTGACCTAGCGGCCCCGTCGTGGTTTCAACGCCTGCGGTAATTCGATATTCCGGATGGCCAGGACATTTGCTGTCCAGCTGGCGGAAGTGCTGGATGTCGTCGAGACTGACCGCAACTTCTCCGCGGTTCTCGTACTCGCCGTTTTCGCCGCGAATACCGGCGAGGTGGATCAGCGCATACAGCAACATCGAAGCGTGGCCGTTCGAGAGAACAAAGCGATCACGGTTTGGCCAAGTTGGATCCTCTGGGTCATAGCGCAGGAACTCTTGCCACAGTGTGTAGGCAATGGGCGCAAGAGCCATCGGCGTTCCGGGATGGCCTGAGTTTGCCTTTTGCACTGCGTCCATGGCGAGTGTGCGGATCGTATCGACGCACAAATCATCGATCTGCTTGGCCGCCACCAGGGTTTGTTCACTGACTGCCATCGTGCCTCCTTGCGCTAAGGACCGCGGGGTATTCAGAGTTCGTCCGGTGGACACACTCGGTGAAAGAGATTATCAGGAAATTCTTAACTTGCGGCCCACGCCCAAAGTGTACAACCTTGGCGGGGGGCGTGTCTGTTGGGTGGACGGACTTTCAGAAATTCTAGGCTGAAAAATGAATGAAGTGTGAACGGAACTGCAGTTAGCGCTTTAGCTGGGCCAAGTAGCCGTGCTCGGATTTGTATCCGCGGGTTGTGCTCTCCACGAATTTCAGGAACTGGCGCAAACTTTCACGTTCGTTCGAATCGAGGTCCGAGAACTTGATACGCACTCCAAAGCACGGATTGCTTCTAGTAACGATGCCGTTGAGGATGATTCCTTTGACCCAGAGCTTACCGCTTGCGACCCAAAGTCCGATCTCGGCCGCCATGCCGTTCGCGACCGGTGTGACAGTTTCCACAAAACAGCCGCCCATGCTTGTATTAGCCAGGTTGCCCCAAATTGGAGTGTTTGAACCTTCCACTCGAATTTCAACCGCCACGAAGCACTTGATGCGCGGGTAACGTCGACGGTCCTGTCCCCAGGACGGCGTGAAGATGTCAGGCTCAAAGGGAGGCGTGTCGGCGACTTGGATTGGGACGGGAGCCGAAACAGTTGGGCTCGGAATGGGGCTGGTCCCGGCCGTAGCCGCGGCCGCTTTTGCAGTCGGAGTCTGGCTCTTGATTTCGCGCATGGCAGCAACCAGGGCTTCGTCTCGCTTGTCGGCTGGCGCTTCTCTGTAGGTCTGCAACAGTTTTCCGAGATGGCTTACCAGCTCTGGATCGCTGAGAAGCTTGGTCCAGTCCGTGCCCGGATTGCCCGTTGTCTTGATATCGCTCATGCGCTTGAATCCTGGAAACCACACATAAACCAGCCGCGTGACCCAATGGTCAGGGTGACGTAGAACCCGTGATTTCACAAGATGACCGAAGTGACGGATGTAAGTAACCGCTCACGGGTTACCGGGAGCGCGAAAATTGCTCCGAAGATGATTCTGCAACCCTAACGCTCAGAAACGAATCAACATAAAACCGCTGGCGAGGCTAGCCGGCATTTTTTGGCAAACCGCGGGTTTGGAACAGAGCCGACCGAAGCAAATAGATGAAACATTTTTTATCGCGTCGATTTGGAGTACAGAAATATTTCTTTCGACGGCTGCTCTGGGGAATTGCAGCCGCCAGCCTGACTTCCGGCGTCCATGCCCAATCGTATTCCCCTCCCAGCCAAGCCACCAGTGTGGGCGTTGCGCTCTCGTCGCAAAGTCCCTACACCGGGAGTGTTCCAGAAGAGCGGCCGACTCCCGGCGTCCTGCAGCTTTCCTTTGAAGAGGCAATCTCGCGTGGCCTGAAGCAAAACCTCGGCTTGCTGATCTCGGCCGACAATCAGATTGCTGCGCGCGGACAGCGTTGGAAAGACCTGAGCGAGCTCCTGCCCCACGTCGTGACCCGTACAACCGAGAGCGTTCAGAAGGACAATCTCGCTGCGCGGGGGCTCAATTTTCCGGGAGTGCCGACCGTCGTGGGGCCGTATGCGTATTTCGATGCGCGCGTTTCGCTTCAGCAGTCACTCTTGAACTGGAAACAGATTCAGCAATCGCGATCAGCCGCAGAAGGTGAGCGTGCCGCTCGATTCAACTATCGGGATGCACGCGAGCTCGTCGTCCTTGCTGTGGGCAATGCATACCTGCAAGCCTTGGCAGGCGCGGCCCGCGTTGAAACTGCAGAAGCTCAGCAGACGACTGCGAAAGCCCTATTCGATAAGGCAGTCGATCAGCAAAATGCAGGGGTGACAGCGGCCATCGATACGCTGAGGGCGCAAGTGGAATGGCAAACCCGGCAACAGCAGCTCATCCAGGCCCAGAACGATTATGCGAAGCAGAAGTTGTCGCTTGCACGGGTCATCGGCCTTGCGCCTGGGCAAGAGTTCGCCTTGTCGGAAAAGGCGCCTGCCGACGCGCTCCCCATCCCCAAGCTTGAAGATGCATTGCAGAAGGCATACTCGCTTAGAGCCGACTATCAGGCTTTGCTGGCCCGCGCACGGTCGGCTGAGCTCGCTTACAGCGCAGCCACCGCCGGGTATTATCCTTCGATTGATCTGGATGCGAACTATGGCCAGTTAGGCGTAAGGCCGTCGAATGTCGTGCCGACGTTCCAGGTTGCGGGTACGCTGACGATCCCGATCTTTCAAGGGAATCGCGTGCACGCGGACCGGTTGCAGGCCGAGGCGACGCTGCGGCAGATACGCTCCGAAGCAGCTGACATGCGCGGACGCATCGATAGTGACGTTCGCAATGCACTCCTCGACCTCACTTCCTCGGCTGACCTCGCTGCAGTCGCGCGCAGCCAGGTAGCTCTTGCTCAGACAACGCTTACGCAGGCACAGGATCGCTTTGCCGCGGGCGTCACCGATAATCTGGAAGTTGTTCAGGCTCAGGAATCTGTGGCCAGCGCTAATGAGAACTATATTTCCAGCCTCTACTCTCTAAATATTGCGAAGGTCAGCTATGCGCGAGCAATTGGAAATGCAGAGCAAGGCGTACTGCAGTATCTGAAAGGCAAGTGACGATGGAACCGATGCGCAAGACAGCGATTACAGATGATGCAAGCACGCAGCCTGCGCCCACACAATCTGCGGGCACCCAACCGCCCCGGCCAGTTGCTTTGGAGAGGGACTACCAGCGCAAGAAGCGACTCCTGGACAATCCTAAAATCCGCATCCCTTTGATCGTTGGTTTGCCGCTTCTTCTAATTGCTGGTGTCTTGTTGTGGCGCTATTTCGGGAGCTACGAGAGCACCGACGACGCGCAAGTGGATGGGCACGTAAATTCTGTGAGCGCACGAGTTTCGGGCCATGTGTTGAAGTTGAATGTGCAGGACAACCAGTTCGTCAAGGCTGGCGACGTGCTGGTTGAAATTGATCCGGCAGATTATGAGATCGCGGTCAACCGCGCGAAGGCGGACTATGAAGATGCTCTCGCTGCAGCGTCCGCTGCCGGCGTCAATGTTCCAATCACCTCGGTGAACACCGGTAGCCAGTTGAGCTCCGCGGAAGCGACTGTCGAAAATGCGCGCGCCGGAGTGTCCGCAGCGGAACAACAACTCCAAGCCGCCAAGGCGCAAACGGCCCAGGCGGAAGCTAACAACTCGAAGGCGCAGAGTGATCTTCTGCGTTACAAGCAACTCGTTGACAAGCAGGAAATTTCTCAACAGCAATACGATCAGGCGGTCGCAGCTGCCAGAGCGGGGGCAGCCTCGGTGGATGCGGCCCGTGCGGCGGCCGAAGCCGCGGGCCAAGGAGTTGTGCAGGCGCGTTCGAAACTCGCGCAGACAGGAGCTGATCTCCGGTCGGCACAAACGGCTCCTCAACAACTTGCCGTTACCCGCTCGAAAGCGCAATCGGCACGTGCTGCAGCGGAACGAAAGCGCGCCGATCTCGATCAGGCCCAACTCAACCTGACCTACACCCGAGTGGTGGCTCCGGTCAGCGGCATCGTCAGCAACCGCACGGTTGAAGTTGGACAGAATGTGCAACCTGGACAGGAGATGTTGAAACTGATCCCGCTGGATGACATCTGGGTCACCGCGAATTTCAAGGAGACGCAACTGCGGCAGATGCGCGCAGGCCAGCCCGTGGAGATCAAGTTCGATTCAAACGGGAAGAAGTACAAGGGACGCATCGACAGTATTGCCGGAGCGAGTGGTGCGCGCTTCAGTCTTCTGCCTCCGGAAAATGCGACCGGAAATTACGTGAAGGTCGTGCAGCGGATCCCCGTGAAAATCGTTTTCGAGCCGGGTGAGACGAAAGAGCATGTGCTTCGTCCGGGAATGTCGGTTGAGCCGAAGGTGTGGATTCGGCAATGAGCGCAACGGCCGTTCCAATGAACGCCGCGGATGAGTGGCGGCCGGCGGTCAACCCCTGGATCATCGCGCTTGCGGTTACGCTTGCAACTTTCATGGAGGTGCTCGACACGAGCATCGCCAACGTCGCGTTACCTCACATCGCCGGCAGTCTGTCGGCGGGTCAGGACGAGAGCACATGGGTGCTTACCTCGTATCTGGTTTCAAACGCGATCGTGCTTCCCCTTAGCGGCTGGCTCTCGTCTATCGTAGGGCGCAAGCGTTTCTACATGGGCTGCGTGACGCTTTTCACGATTAGTTCATTCTTATGTGGATTCGCGCCGAACCTTCCTTTACTGATTATCTTTCGCATCCTTCAAGGCGCCGGTGGAGGCGGCCTGCAGCCCAGCGAGCAGGCGATTCTTGCTGACACGTTTCCGCCAGCAAAGCGCGGTATGGCGTTTGCCGTTTATGGTGTTGCGGTCGTAATGGCTCCTGCGATCGGTCCGACGCTTGGCGGCTGGATCACCGACAATTACAGCTGGCGTTGGATTTTTTTCGTCAACATTCCGGTTGGCATTCTCTCTTTGCTGCTTACGTCGCGCCTGATTCAGGATCCGCCCTACCTGAAGCGTCGCAAATTAAGCGAGACTCGCATCGACTACGTTGGCCTGGGATTTGTCGCTCTTGGCCTTGGGGCGCTGCAGATCGTGCTGGACAAAGGACAGCGCGAAGACTGGTTCGAATCGAACCTGATTCAGGTACTGGCGCTGGTGGCGGCTGCCTCTCTGATCTTTGTAGTCATATGGGAGTGGCGGCAGAAAGATCCCATTATCGACCTGCACCTATTTAAGGAGAGAACATTTGCCGCAGCGAATTTCCTGATGTTCATGCTCGGCTTTGCGCTGCTCGGCAGCACGCTGCTTCTGCCGCTGTTCATGCAAACGCTTCTCGGATACACCGCCCAGCAATCAGGTATGGCGCTTTCCCCTGGCGGATTTGCCATTATGGTTCTTATGCCAGTCGTCGGTTTCCTGCTGTCGCGTTACGATGCACGTTGGCTTATGGTGGTCGGGCTCTCGGTCCTGTCGGCTTCGTTATTCCATATGACGACTTTCAACCTCCAAATTGATTTCAAGACCGCCGTCCTTGCGCGTGTCTTTCAGGCGGCAGGGCTGGCTTTCCTCTTCGTGCCAATCAATACGTCCGCCTACGCGTATCTGCCGCGTGACAAGAACAACGCTGCCTCCGGCCTAATGAATCTTGCCCGCAACATCGGAGGCAGCGTAGGCATTTCGTTTGTGACGACCATGCTCGATCGGCGTACGCAATTTCATCAGAACATGCTGTCTGAGCACTTGAATGCGGGCAGCCCAGCGTTCCAGGCCCTGTTGCATGGCTTGGCGCAAAAATTTCA
>Ga0068863_100003942_pt1 | contig 14665 bp, 12 predicted proteins | sample KBSSwiS62_FD_66596 | JGI IMG/M metagenome (GOLD analysis project Ga0068863, IMG submission 66596) | Switchgrass rhizosphere microbial communities from Kellogg Biological Station, Michigan, USA - KBS Switchgrass S6-2 | ecosystem: Host-associated > Plants > Roots > Rhizosphere > Soil ...
GGAGCGGGATTGCTGTTGCGCACGCTCAGCAAGCTGCGCAGTGTAGACGCGGGGTTCGATACGCGCAATGTTCTGATGGTATGGATCAATCCGACACTGACCGGCTATGACAAGACGCACGTGCAGGGTATCTACGACAATCTGCAACAACGGCTGTCATCGCTGCCGGGTGTGGCGTCGGTGAGCTATTCGTCTGGCGCTTTGCTTGATGGCGGCCTCTGGACGGAGGACGTAAAGGTCGAGGGACAGACCAACAAGAAGACTGTGGATTCGCAGATGATGCGGGTGGGCCCGCGCTACTTCGAGACGATGCGTCTGCCGCTACTGCGGGGGCGTTCTCTGGGCCCTGCGGATATACGGGGCGGGCCGCCTGCCGCGGTCGTCAATGAGGCGTTTGTGCGGAAGTTCCTGGAAGGGCGGGATCCGATTGGACTGCATTTTGGAGGCGATGACAAGGGCGCGCCGCAGTGGGCGATTGTGGGCGTAGCGAGAGATGCAAAATACGCTTCACTGGAGGATGAGAATGCACCCACCGCGTATGTTCCCCTCGACACAGGCGGTGCAACATTTGAGCTGCGGACGACTCTTGCGCCGTCGGGACTGATCGCAGCGGTGCGAAAGACAGTACAGGATGTCGATGAGAATGTTCCGGTGATGCAGGTGCGGACGCAATCCGAATCGATTGACCGGCTTCTTTTCAACCAGCGGCTGATGGCGCGGTTGCTGGGAGGATTCGCCGTGCTGGGTCTGGCACTGGCCTGCATTGGGCTGTATGGATTGCTGTCGTATGAGGTGGCGCGGCGGACGCGCGAAATCGGAGTACGCACGGCGCTGGGAGCGCAGCGCAGCGACGTGCTCGGGCTGTTCCTGCGTCGAGGATTGATTGTGGTGCTGCTTGGCTCGACTGCGGGTGTGGGCGCTGCGGCTGCAGTGACGCGACTGCTGGCGAACCTGCTCTACGGAGTGCAAGCAATGGATCCGTTGACGTTTCTGGGAGCCGCGGTCCTGTTTGCAGTCGTCGGATTGGTGGCGTGTTTTCTGCCCGCGTCGCGAGCGATGCAGGTGGATCCGGCGGTGGCGCTTCGGTGCGAGTAAAACAGAGTTGATTCCCTTTTTCGACCTCTCGTGAATGCGTGTCCAGCCACTCTTCCTACCCATCCCTCCCTGGGCTTTACATATATCCGTAATGGATATAGTATCGAAACATGGCAAAAAGAGAGACAGCGCAGGCTCCGTTGACACCCGCGGTGCTGCACATCCTGCTGGCGCTTTCGACGGGGGAGCGGCACGGTTACGGAATCATGAAGCAGGTGGATGCGGACTCGCAGGGCAAGGTGAAGATGGGCCCGGGGACGCTGTATGGCTCGATGAAACGAATGATGGACGCGGGGCTGATCAGGGAAAGCGATAAGCGAGTCGATCCGGAGATGGACGACGAGCGACGAATTTATTACGGCCTCACGGGCGCGGGCCGGGTAGCGCTGCAGGCGGAGCTGAAGCGGTATCGCGGAGTGGTGGCGGTGGCGGAAGGACGCCTGGCATATGGCCTCTGAAGATGCAGGCGGGCGCTACCGGAGGTGGTATGCGATGCTGCTGCGGCTGTATCCGCGGCCTTTCCGTGAGCAGTTCGGTGAAGGGATGGCACAGACATTTTGCGATCTGTGCCGGGCGCGCGCAGACGACAGGCGCGGACTGCTTGGGTTTGCGCTGCGGATTTTTTGCGAGACGCTGGTGGGAATCGCCAAGGAGAATGTCATGGGTATGAATCAACTTGGAAAGACGACGCTGCGTGTTGCACTGGTGGCGCTGGGCCTGTTGATGGTGCCGCTGGTGGCATCGCAATTCGTGAAGGACTGGAACTGGTCCGTGGGAGCTTTCGTGAGGGTGTATATCCTCTTCTTCGGGACGGGGATGTCGTTTGCGCTGGTCGCGAGGAGGATGGGCGCGTGGTCCTACAAGGCGGGCGTTGGTGTGGCGCTGGTGGCCGGGTTCGCCCTGGGATGGTCGAACATGGTCCAAGTCGCGGACTCTGGAAATCCGGCGAACTTGGTGTACTACAGCGTGCTCGGGGTGGGCGCTGTTGGGGCCTGCCTGGCGCGGCTGAAGGCTCGAGGGTTGGCTCTTACGTTGTTTGCGATGGCGGCGACGCTCGCGGTGATTGCCCTCATGCTGCCTTCGGGCGCACCGCCCTACCTCGCGCGGAATATGGCCATCGGGCATGGTGTCTACGCGGCGTTGTTCACTGCCTCAGGTCTGCTGTTCCGGCGTGCGAGTTTGAGCGTTTGAAGTAAGACCGAGGCCGACTTCACGGTTCGATGTCCTGCATTCATCCTCATGATTTTTATCTCGTTGTTGCCAGCCGAGCCGTTGATACTCGATGAATGGCTAGTTCCCTTTCCCAGGAGATCGACGCGGTTGGGTGAGAACTGAGACGAAGACGGAGGCGCAATGGCAGAGGAAACTGCAAAAGGTTCGCCACCGGTGAACAGCATTGTGGCGATGGTTCGCGTCGCGGATGTCATGAAGTCGGCGGCGTTTTATCGGCATCTTGGGTTTGAGATCGGGAATGCGGTTCCGCGAGAGCAGCCTCACCACTGGGCATGGCTATATCAACCGAAGGCGACGAACTGGAAGACGGGCGCCAACCTGATGCTTGTGTCCGGCGAGGTGCGAGGAACAACGGCGAGCAAGGACAGGACGGTTTTGTTTTATCTGTATGCGCGCGACCTGACGGGGCTGCGCGAGGAACTGCTGGCGAAGGGTTTTGCAGCGAGCGAAATTACGTTTCCGCCGTATTTGCCGGAAGGAGAGTTTCGGCTGGAAGATCCCGACGGGTACACGTTGATGATTGCGCAGTCGGGGCAGGAGACGCCGTAATGGAACGCAGCGTAGATGCGTTAGCGGATGATGCTTTCCGGGACGCGCTGCAGGGACTCAGGAAGGGCGACTTTTCCCGACTGAATCCGCTGTTCGAGAGCCGGAGTGAAGCACAGCCTCTCATTGTGCAATGGGAGCGGTCGGGACTCTTTCGCGGTCACGAGGTGGAGCTTGCCGAGGCCCTTACGTGCGCGTGTTTCAATGGACGAGTCGAAGTCGCGGAGCATCTGCTGAAGCTGGGAGTTCTACCATCGGGCGGGGCGGGAACGGGTTTGAACGCCATCCATTGGGCAGCCAATCGCGGGCAGCTTGAGGCAGTGCGGTTGTTAATCCGCCACAACGTTCCGATGGAGACGCGTTCGATGTACGACGGCACGGCCCTGGGGACTGCGGTATATGCGGCTATCCATGAGCCAAGGACTCCGCACCACCGAGCCGTTATCGAGGAGCTTCTCGCCGCAGGTGCGCGGATAGACGACGCGGGCTATCCAACTGGCGATGAAGCTATCGACACGCTCTTGCGGAGCCATGGTGCCCGAGCAGATCGCGACTGAACATCGCGGCAAAATGGGAAAGCGGGCGCCAATGGACGCCCGCTTTTGATTTTGTTCGAAGTGAGTCTAGTGTTCGTTGAGGTTGACGCCGGGAAGAGCACCTGTCCCTTCGAGACGCACTCCGTCAAGGTTCGACGGATCGAGACCGAGAGCTTTGAGGATTGTTGGGGCGACCTGCAGCGTGCCTACTTCGCTGAAGACGGTGTGGGGCCTGATGGCCGGGTTGGAGAGCAGCAGCATGACGTTGACGTCGTCGTGCGCGAAGCCGCCGTGCTCCATGACCTTCTTCGTGCTGCCGGTATAGATGGCTCCGACATTTGGGGTGAGGATGATGTCGGGGGTGCGAGGATCGCCGGTGGGCGGCAGGCCCGGCCAGTTGTAGTTGAGGGCGAGCGAGGAACCGTAGAAGAGCTGGCCACCGCCAATTTGAGCGCGATTTGCTTCAAGGAGAGCCACGGCCGCGTCAGTGAATGACGGGTTGGTCAGCCAGAGGAGCGAGACGTCGTCTTCTGTGGCGCCGATACCGCTGCCGTTGGGGTCTTCCGATGCGGGCATGGCGGCATGCAGCTGATTCGAGATCAGAGTCGCCGGCGAGAGGCCGTTGCTGGTCTTGTCGGGGATCCGGTCGAGAGCATTGGGATCGATCGGCGATTGTCCGTGCTTCGAGGTGATGATCACGAGTGTCGATTCGTAAAGGCCGCGATCCTTGAGTTTGATGACCATCTGGCCAACGGAGTCGTCGACATACTCGATTTCGCTGAGAAGGCCATCGGTTGGCGTGCCAGCCGCGTCGAGATAACCGCCCGTTGTGCCGTTCTCGACCAGCTTCTGCCCTACGCTGACGGCCTGGAAATTCATTCCGAAGATGGTTGGGGTTTTGGCGTGAGCGCCGCTGTGCGTCTTGCCGGCAATTTCGTTGAGGATGGCATTGACCTTTAGTGTGTCGTAGCACTGGATGTTTTTGAAGCTGGTGGTCCAGGCGGTAGGGTCTGCAGCACCATCTGGAACAGACGCGCAGGACATGCCGGCGGGTGTCATCACGCCGGGCAGGCCGATGACATTGGAATTGATTTCAGGCGAGTAATAGTCGTCGAGAACTCCGACACCATCGCGACCGGCGACCGACGCATAGGCCGGATGCTTGTCGGACCATGCGGTGTAACCGCCTGCATTGTGGATCACTCCGTAGATGGTGTTGACGCGAACGAACTGCCACGGGTAGACCGGTGCACATCCCCTGGCCGGATCGCGGTCCATCTTCGTCGCATCGAGCGACTTGATTCCGCCATCGGTGAGCGATGCGCCGGGTGCCCCGCCGTTTATTTTTGTCTGATCGATGTCGAGGCCTTCTTCGTACTCGGTGGTGAATCCGGTGGGTGGCGCTCCGGCGGTACAGCGACCGGGGCCGTTGCCGTTGCCGGTCTGAACCTGGGGGCCATTGAGAGAGCGATCGTAGGCGACATCGTAGTAGACGCCCATGGCGCGCGGGGTCGCTCCGGAGACGATGGTCATCAGCCCAGGGAATGAATCAGAGGGCTTGGAGGAGCTGGCTGCGGTGTAATTGACGCCGGTGGTTGCGAGGGCTGCGAGGTTCGGGCAATAGGGCTTACCGCCATTGGCTCCGGCGATGCCCTGCGCACAATTGCTGAAATCGGCGGCATGCATGCCATCGATGCTGATAAGCAGAACGTGCCGGATTCGGCTCTTCTCCCATTCATGATCATGATCCTGGGCGACGGCAATGATACAGAGCGACGCAGCGAGAGCGGCTGCGGCCGGAGCTAGTTTGCGCATTATTCCTCCTGAATTCTGTGTATGGGTCTGGGGTTGTGGGCAAGTGTGTCTGGGCGGGATAAAGGACCTTCATGCGCAGACTAGTGTCCGGAATCTTAAGCAAGGCTTAAGCGCGGATGCGATTCACCGGCATTTCATCGACTATTCATCGGGCATTCGCATTTGGGATTTTGAACGCGATGAATCGTCAGCGCAGGCGGGAATGCACCCGAATGATGCGAGCGCATCGAAGCTATCTTCGCGCGCTTATTCGAACTGATTCAGATCGGTGTCGGGGGCGGGGTGGCCCAGCTCGCGGCACATGGCCACGATCTGGCCTTTGTGATGGAAGGCGTGAGTGAAGACGTGATGCAGGATGAGGGCTGGAGTGCGGACGGCGCGGTCGCCATCGGGGAAGTGTAGTTCGGTGTTGGCGTTGAGTTGCTGATCGGTGACGGTGGAGAGGTATTGCCGAGTGCGCCGGCTTATTTCCTGCTGGAAGCGGATAGCGTCGGGGAGAGAGGGAAAGTCGGTGGGGTTGCGATCGACATAGTCGAGCCGCTGGAGGATACCGATCCAGAATCCTTCGCAGTTGAAGATGTGGATGACCTGTTTTTGTATTGTGTTGAAGCCGAAGCTGGGGAGTTCTTTAGCGTAAGCGTCGGGCGGCAGTGTGGAGAGGTGTTCAAGGAGGAGAGTGAGGCTGGCGTGAGTCCAATGGTGGAATTTGCGAATGCCGTCGACCGTGAACATGAATCTCCTCCTTCGAGCGATGACGTGCTCCGGGAACTGTACGGACAAGCCGAAAATGCGATGCGTTATTCGCGGGTGACCTTAAAGCCTTGCTTTTCGAGCATTGCGGGGACACCGTCTTTGCCGACGAGGTGGCCGGCGCCCACGGCTACGAAGGTGACGCTGTCGCCTTTGAGGAGATCTTGTATTTGCGTGACGAAGCTCTGGTTGCGCTTGACGACGAGGAGTTGGAAGAGGTCAGGGTACTTGTCGCGGAAGTCGGCGTTGTTGAGCGCGTCGAGCTTGGCGACATCGCCTGAATACCAGGCTGCGACGAGTTCCTTGAATTTGTCGACGGCGGAGTCGGCGTCGTCGAGTTCGGAGACGAGGAAGTCGAGCTGGGCTTTATCGCTCATGTCGGCGAAGTAGTGGATCTGCTGCTCCATGGTTTCGAAGCCTTTGACGGGCTTGTTGGCTTTGACGAATTCCGGTTTGAGCTCGAGTTCGACACCGGTGTTGGGGTCGTAGCCTGCCTGCATGACGGGAGCGAGGCTGAGCATCATTCCAGCGAGCCAGGGCTTCATCATTTCAAGCATGCCGGATCCACCGGGGAGTCCGGTTGCGGCTTTGTTGAGCTTGGTCATCTGCTCGGGAGTGAGCTTCGACGAAAGCGGATGGGCCATGTCGAGACCGAGCTGCATGATGAGGGGCTGCATGGAGGCAGCGTCGTCGACGTTGGGCACTTCAAGCCAGAGCGATTGGCTTTGCTGAATAGCAGCGCTGACTTTGGCGGAGTGCCAGGGGTGATTTTTGTCGAGCGCATGAATGGTGCCGAAGAGATAGACGGTGGCGTGCGGTCCTTTGACCACCCAGATGGCTGGCTCTGCGGAGGCATGGAGAGCGCCGACGGCGAGGGCGCAGAGGAGGATGAGGACGGGAGTAAGTCTTCGGAGGAGGTTCATCGCACGACCTTTCGGGATGAGAACAGGATTGCAGAAATGGTTGGAGGGGGCAATACGCCCCGGTACCGTAGGGCGTCTCTCCCACATCTCAGAAGCGAGATTTGGGGCACCCAACGCCAAGCTTGACAGCCGGATTTCATCGGAGGTACAGTCAGGGATCGATATATCGATGATCGACTATGCCAAAACGAAAATTTGATCCATTACCGACGGCGGCGTTTCAGATTCTGCTTTCTCTGGCGGACGAGGAGCTGCATGGGTACGCAATCATGCGGCAGGTGGAACAGCAGACGAATGGGCGCATGAGGCTGGGGCCGGGGACACTCTACAGCTCGATCCAGGGATTGCTGGAAGAGGGGCTGATCGAAGAAGTCGATCGCAAGGCCGAGCCGGAGACGGAACGCCGGCGGTATTACCGGCTGACTTCATCGGGACGGAAACTGGCGCGCACTGAAGCGGAGAGGTTAGCCGACCTGCTACGCGTGGCGCGGGCCAAGAATATTCTGAGGGGGGATTATGTCTGAGAGAGCATTCACCTGGCTCGTTCGACTGTACCCTGCTGCGTTCAGACGGAAGTACGAGCAGGACACGCTGCAACTCTATCGTGACCGGATGCGCGATGAACGAGGATTGGTGCGCAGGGTTCGGCTGTATCGAGACCTGATGGTGGATGCAGTGCTCGGCGCTCCGCAGGCCTGGCGCAATTCTTATGCTGAGGCGAGTGCAGACACGCTCGCGGGCGATGTGAGCGGACTTCCGGGTTTTCATCTTCTGGATCAGGAGCCGCTAAGGGCGGGAGCGGTTGCTATTGGTTTCGTCTTTTCGATCTCAGCCTTGGTGGGGTTCGGGCTGGTGATGCGGCTGCCTGCTCCGGTGTGCGCAGCGCGTGCGGGCGCAACGTTGTCGCCGATTGAAGCTGTGATGGATCGGCTGAATCGTGCAATTGCTGCGCCAAGAAACGATGCGGGTGAAAGGGCGGCAGTCGATGGCGGATCTGCGCAAGCGCAGCTGACGACAAATGATGCCGCTCGTGCGGATAAGAGTGCTGAGAGACCGTTGAGCGCGAGCGAAAAAGGCCAGGTGGTGCAGGGAGTCGCTGAGAATTTGACGGCGCACTACTTCGATCGACAGAAGGCGCTGGCGACGATGGAGAGGTTGCGTGAACTCGAGAAGCAGGGAGAGTATGCGGGAATTGTCGACGGACGGATGCTGGCGGAGCGGCTGACGGCGGATGTGCGGAATGCGACGGGAGATCCCCATGTGAGCGTTGCTTACAGCAGAAATGCAATTCCTAATGCCGGGCCGGCGAGGCCTACCGCGTCCGCTCTGATCCAGTATCGGACGGTGATGCTGAAGCAGAACTGTTCGCTGGAAAAGATGGAGATACTTCCGGGGAATGTTGGGTACCTGAAGTTCAATTCGTTTCCTGATATGGAAGTTTGCGGTGCGAGCTTTCATAAGGCACTGGCGCAGGTAGGCGGAGCCAATGCCGTGATTTTCGATTTACGGGATAACACGGGAGGGTTTCCTGAAACTGTGGCGGAGGTGGCCGCGCCGCTGTTTGATCGAACGGTTGCGTGGTACAACCCGAAGCAAACGCAGAGCGCAACTACACTGACGCCCGCGGCGGGAAGCAAGCTGGCGAACAAGCCTGTCTATATCCTTACTTCTTCACGAACGTTTTCAGGGGCGGAGCAGTTTACCTACAACCTGAAGATGCTGAAGCGGGCGACGGTGATTGGAGAAACGACCGGAGGCGGCGGCCACGTGGGAGTTTTTCATCGCGTCGACGAGCACTTTGGGATCGGAGTTCCGGAGACGAAGATCATCAACCCGTACGGCGGCCCAGATTGGGATGGAGTGGGGGTTGAGCCGGATGTGAAGGTGAAGGCGGTGGATGCGCTGAATGAGGCGGAGAAGAGGGTGGTGAAGCCGGTGGGGCGATGAGACGCAGGGTGGTATCTCTCCCACATCTTAAAGCGAGATCTGGGGCACCGCTCTTGGCCTCTTCCCACTCAAGCCGCAAAGCCGGCGCTTGGTGGGGCATCCTGCTGGTTGGGTCCTCGCGAAATGACGCTTCCTTAACAAGGCTTGAGCGTGTCATGATGCCTCAACCCAGTCTTCAGAGGCCAGGATGCGCCGACTGTTTTTTGTGCTCTTGCTTTTCACTTTCTTCCCACCGGCATGGGCACAGCACTTCGAATTTGACAGCGCACGGATGCCGCTTGCAGAGCTGAGCGGCGACGCCCGCTTCCACACGGGCGATGATCCTGGATGGGCCGCGCCTTCGTTTGACGATAGAGACTGGCCGCTGATCAAGTTGGACCGAAGATGGAGCGAGCAGGGGTACAAGAATTATGGCGGCACGGCCTGGTATCGCTTCAACGTGACATTTCTAGCCGGAAACCGGGAGATGGCCCTCCTTATTCCATATCTGAATGACAGCTATGCGGTCTTTGCGGATGGAAGGCTGCTGGGCCAGATCGGCGAGTTCCCTCCTCACGCAAAAGTTGTCTCCACATCGAATGAGATTTTCCGCATTCCGGGAGAGACGATCACGGGTGGTCGACCGGTCGCGATTGCGATACGCGTATGGCGCTGGCCGCTGGTGGCGAATTACGGGGGCGGCGGATTTGGCACGCCTCCTATCATCGGGGAGGCCCAGAGTGTTGCGCGTTACCGCGACCTGCAGATTCACGATTTGTTCTGGAGGACGGAAATTATCCACGTGATGATCGCGGCCAATCTGCTTTCCGCAATCGTGGGCTTGATCCTGTTTGCAGCCCGTCCGAAGGAACGCGAGTATATGTGGTTCGGGATGGCGCAGGTTGCCTGGAGCCTCTATTCAATCGTGGACCTGGCGTTTACGTTCTTAAGGCTGCCGACTGTCTCCAGCCTGGTGACGATTTCAATTACGAGCTGCGTTGCGTCTCTGCTGAACCTGGTCTTCTTTCATGCATTGCTGCACGAGCGGCGTAGAGCCCTCTTCCATATGGGCGCGTGGCCTCTACTGCTCTCAATTCCACTTAGCTTCGCTCCGTTCCTCGGCTGGATCACGTTCACGCAGTTTGACGCGATTCGAACCGGATTTCTCCTTCCATACACGCTTGCGGTTGCGGCACTGCTGGTGCGGGCGAGTTTGCGCGGGAGCGTGGAGGCGCGCCTGCTGGTGGGACCGTTCAGCCTTAGCTGTTCGATCTGGCTCTTCAACGCCGCGCTCGGCGTGCTTGACCTTTCCCACCACCCAATGATCTCTGCCATGCAGCGTTGGCTGCAACATGTGATCACGTGGCCGTTTCACGTCAACTACGGAAACCTTGTGGGACTGCTTTGTATCGGCTCAGTCTGCGGTGTTCTCATTTTGCGCTTCGCGCAGAGCCGGCGCGACGAGGAGCGACTGTCAGCCGAGTTGGAAGCTGCCCGCGTGGTGCAGGAAGTAATGATTCCGAACGAAGTGCCTTCGGTTCCGGGCTTCCGGATCGAGAGCGTTTACCGGCCCGCGGGGCAAGTGGGCGGCGACTTCTTTCAGATTGTTCCTCTGGCGGGAGGAGGCGCGCTGATCGCCATCGGCGATGTGAGCGGCAAGGGAATGCCGGCGGCGATGACGGTGTCGCTGCTTGTGGGCACGTTTCGCACGCTCGCTCACTTTACAGAGAGTCCATCGGCGATCCTGGCCGCGATGAATCAGCGCATGCTGGGCCGCAGCCAGGGAGGATTCACAACATGCCTGGCGATTCGACTGGCCGCTGACGGCATGATTACCCTTGCAAATGCCGGCCATATCTCCCCATATCTTGATGGACGCGAGGTGGGAACGGAGAACGGCCTGCCTCTGGGGATCAGTGCTGCAGCGGAATACGCTGAAACGACGCTGGAACTGGATGGAAGCAGCCGGCTGACCCTGGTGACAGACGGTGTGGTGGAGGCGCGGAACGCTGACGGCGAATTGATGGGATTCGATCGCACACGCGAGCTATCAAAACAAGCAGCGGATCAAATCGCCGACGCGGCACAGGCATTCGGACAAGAGGATGACATTACCGTTCTGACGCTGCATCCAGCGCCCAGCGCTGTTTTAGCTTGATTGCGCGAAATGTCAGGCGGTGATGAGGAAGCGGCCGTCTTGCATGATCTGTTCGGTGGCGGGATCGGACTCGTCGTCGTATTCGAGCCAGATGTTGAAGCCGAGGCCGACGACATCGATGTGAGTGCCGGAGCGCCAGGGTGCGCCAGTGTGTTCGCCATAGGGGTTGCCGAAGGCGATGTGGATGCCGGGAAATTTCTCGTCCTGAAGAATGTTGCCGATGACGCGGGAGACGCCGATGTTGGTGCCGATGGCGAACTCGCCAACGCGGTCGGAATTCTCGTCGGTGTGCGTGTAGGCCCAGAAGTCCTGTTCGAGTTGCTTGTTGGCGCTGGTGCAGGAGACGATGCGGTTCTGCGCGATGTGGATGGTGAGCGGAGTGGACTCGAGCAAGCCGTAGCGGGAGCAGAGCCAATCGCCAACGACTCCGTCGACGACAAAGGCGCCATTGACTTCGCCGGGCGAGGTGAAGCATTCGCCGCCGGGGAGATTGCCCCATTTTTCCGGCGAGATGATCCCCGAGGTCTTGAACCATTTATAGTCCGGATTCATGTTGGACACGATGCTGGTGCCGGCTGCGGTGGTGGCGCGGATGCGGACGGCGCGGCGGACGCGATCAAGGACCTTCTGCGAAAGCTGGTCGACGACATCGAAGTCGGCGCGCATGCCATCGCACATAATCTCGGGCGTGATGTTGACCATGTGCGCGTGGCGCATGCGGCGGCGGTTGACGACGTCGGTCATCTGCATGCGGGAACGCAATTCATTGGGCTGAACCTGGACGGCGAAGATGGAGACGGCGGAGGTTTCCATATCATCGAGGACCGCGGCGGGCATGTCGGCAAGAGGACGGGGCGAGAGGTCTTCGAGGATGAATGCGTTGAAGGGACAGCCGCGCTCGTTGAGCTGGGCAGCGATGGAGGCGGCGATGGGTTCGGTGACGCGGTCGGTGATGAGCGTGACCTTCTCGTCGGGCTGAATGCGCAGACAAGTGAAGACGGCGGAGCGGGCGCCGGGCGTGAATTCAGCCGGGTAGGGCTGCGCGAGCAGGTGGGACGCGGTTGCGGTAAGGCTTGCGATGATGATGCTCCGATAGGGGATTCGCGATTTCCCACCCAAAGCAGAGCCTGGATGGGGCACTCATATTCTATTTAGGGTAGCAAAAACCGGATAGCAGGCCGACTTCATTCGTACCCTACCCAGGTTGAATTAAGATAGCGGACACAGCATTCCTGACCGGAAAGTTATTCCCAGAAGAAAAGACAAACAACCGGGCAGGGGTTCGCGGGCGGTTGCGAGCTTTTTTGAGGAGGATGAAGATGGGTTGGATGGGGCACGTTGTGGGGGTGGCGGCTTTGCTGGTGGCGGGTGTTGCGATGGCACAGGGACCGTCGGAGCAGCCGGACAAGTACACATGGCTTGAGGACATTCACGGCGAGAAGCCGATGGCGTGGGTCAAAGCGGAGAACGCGCGCACGGCGGCGGTACTGGAGAAGCAGAAGCCCTTCGACGAGTTGCGTGAGGATTCGCTGAAGGTGCTGGATTCGCCGGAGAAACTTCCCTTCCCTCTGTTTCGCGACGGCATGGTTTACAACACGTGGCGCGACAAGGATCATGTGCGCGGAATCGTGAGGCGGACGACGCTGGAGAGCTACCTGGCGGCTGATCCGAAGTGGGAGACGGTGCTCGATTATGATGCGCTGGGTAAGCAGGACCAGAAGAGTTGGGTGGGCAAGGGCCTGACGTGCATCGAGCCAGAAGAAGAGCACTGCATGGTAGCGCTGTCAGTGGGCGGCGAGGACGCGATTACGCTGCGTGAATTCGATTTGAAGAGCGGCAAATTTGTAGATAGTGGGTTTGTGCTGCCTCGGGGGAAACAGCGCGTGGAGTGGCTGGACAGAGACACGCTGCTAATTGCGCGTGATTGGGGTGCGGGGACGATGAGCGAGGCCGGCTATCCGATCACGGTGCGGAAGTGGAAGCGTGGAACTCCGCTGGGAAGCTCGGTGGAGGTGTATCGCGGAAGCACCAAGGACAACGGGTACGGGGACGATCCCGATGTGCTGGTGGACGGGCAGGGTCATCGTGTGGCGATGGTCCACAGAAGTATCACCACTTTTGAGACGGAGCACTACCTGTTGCTGGCGAGCGGGGCGAAGAAGATGAGCCTGCCGCCGAAGTCCCGGATCGAAAAACTGCACGACAACCAGCTGATTGTGACTCTCGATGAGGACTGGAAGCCGGAAGGCGGCGCGCAGACGATTGCAGAGGGGGCGGTGGTGTCAGTGGATGTGAAGGCTGCGACTGCTGATCCGGTGCACTTGAAGCCGACGATTCTGTTTGCGCCGACAGCGAGGGAATTTGCGCAGGGTGTGGCGGCGACCAAAAATCATGTCCTGGTAACGACGCTGGAGAACGTGCAGGGACGGGCGTATGTCTACACGCATGGCAAAGACGGGAAGTGGTCGCGCGTGAAACTGACTGTGCCGGACAATTCGACGGTGGGGATTGCGACGACGAACCTGGTTGATGACAAGTTCTTTCTGGCGCAAACGGGATTCCTGACTCCGTCAAGCGTGCTGTTGGGGAATGCGGCAGATGGGTCGCTGAAGCCAGGCAAGACGCAGAAGGCTCTGTTCGATGCATCGCGAGACGTGGTGGAGCAAATGGAGGCGACATCGAAGGATGGGACGAAGGTTCCCTACTTCATCGTGCATCGGAAGGATATGCCGATGGATGGGAGCACTCCGACGGTGCTGACTGCGTATGGCGGTTTTCTGGTTTCGAATACTCCCTATTACAGCGCAGTAATGGGCAAGCTGTGGCTGGAGCGTGGATACAGTTTTGTGCTGGCGAATATTCGCGGCGGAGGCGAGTTTGGGCCGGCGTGGCACGAGGCTGGACTGAAGACGCACCGGCAGCGGATCTATGACGACTTCTATGCGGTGGGGCAGGACCTGGTGGCGCGGAAATTCACGTCGACGGAACATCTGGGTATCGAAGGCGGATCGAATGGCGGGCTGCTGATGGGCGTGGAGTTCGAGCAGCATCCGGAGATGTGGAAGGCGGTGGTGATCCAGGTGCCGCTGCTGGACATGCTGGGATATGAGCATATGTCGGCAGGAGCGTCGTGGGTGGGAGAGTACGGGTCAGTGAGCGTGCCGGAGGAGCGGGCGTTTCTGGCGTCGATTTCGCCGTACAACCAGTTGAAGGCAGATGTGAAATATCCGGAGCCATTGATTTTTACGACGACTGCGGATGACCGTGTGGGCCCGGTACATGCGCGGAAGTTTGCGGCGAAGATGCAGGAGTTTCAACTGCCCTTCTACTACGACGAGATCACGGAGGGTGGGCACGGAGCCGGGGCAGATAACCGGCAGGCGGCGCGGACAGAGGCTGAGGAGTTCACGTACCTGATGATGAAGCTGGTGGATGGGCAGTAGATGTTCGTCCGAGGATGGGAGCGGCTGAAGCGAAATGCTTCAGCCGTTTTTCTTTGCGGGCCAAACATAGGGAGCGGCTTTTTGGGTCCAGGGATTGGTTGCGTAGCTGCGACGCATGAGGGCGCCGACTTCCCGAGCGATGGAATCGACTTTGTTTTCGGCCTTGCTCGCGCCGTTGTCAGGGGAGGCGTGGTAACAGCCATAGCGAATCATACGGAGAGTGAGGTAGAGAGCTTCAGG
>Ga0068863_100003945_pt1 | contig 14662 bp, 11 predicted proteins | sample KBSSwiS62_FD_66596 | JGI IMG/M metagenome (GOLD analysis project Ga0068863, IMG submission 66596) | Switchgrass rhizosphere microbial communities from Kellogg Biological Station, Michigan, USA - KBS Switchgrass S6-2 | ecosystem: Host-associated > Plants > Roots > Rhizosphere > Soil ...
GTCGACACCGAGGACCGGAAGCTCGAGTGGGCCAAGGGCTTCGGCGCCACCCACGGCGTCAACGCCAAGAACGAGGACCCGGTGGAGCGCATCCGCGAGCTCACCGACGGCTTCGGCGCCGACGTCGTCATCGACGCGGTGGGCCGCCCGGAAACCTGGAAGCAGGCCTTCTACGCGCGCGACCTCGCAGGCACTGTCGTCCTCGTCGGCGTGCCCACGCCTGACATGAAGCTGGAGATGCCGCTGATCGATTTCTTCTCGCGGGGTGGGGCGTTGAAGTCGTCCTGGTACGGCGATTGCCTGCCCGAGCGTGACTTCCCGGCGCTCGTCGACCTGTACGAGCAGGGCAGGCTGCCGCTGGACAAGTTCGTCAGCGAGCGCATCAAGCTGGACCAGGTCGAGGAGGCGTTCGACACCATGCACCGCGGCGAGGTGCTGCGTTCGGTGGTCGTGCTGTGAGCCTGCGCATCGAACGCGTCGTCACCAATGGCACCTTCGCACTGGACGGCGGCACATGGGAAGTCGACAACAACATCTGGCTCGTCGGTGACGACAGCGACGTCGTGGTCATCGACGCCGCACACCAGGCACAGCCGATCGTCGACGCTGTCGCAGGCCGCAACGTGACCGCGGTCGTCTGCACTCATGGCCACAACGATCACGTGACCGTCGCCCCGGAACTCGGGCAGCGGCTGCACTGTCCGGTGCTGCTGCATCCCGGTGACGACGTGTTGTGGAAGATGACCCATCCCGAGGAGCCGTACTGGCGCCTCGACGACGGCCAGCGAATCGGCGTGGCCGGCACCGAGATCGAGGTGATCCGGACTCCGGGTCATTCACCCGGTTCGTGCTGCCTTTACGTGCCTGAGGCTCGGGTCCTGTTCTCCGGCGACACGTTGTTCAGCGGCGGGCCCGGCGCCACCGGACGGTCGTTCTCGGACTTCCCGACAATCGTGGACTCGATCCGGGACCGGCTGTTCACGTTGCCCGAAGAGACGCGGGTGCATACCGGGCACGGCGATGGCACCACGATCGGCACCGAGGCGCCCCATCTCGCCGAATGGATCGCCCGAGGGCACTGAGACTCAGGACCTGATCCGGGTCATGTCGGGGTCGACGAGTGGTTCGGCCGCGACGGTGGCGGCGATCCGGCGGTCGAAGTATTGAATCTCGATGCGGGTGCCTTCCTTCGCGCTCGCAGGCAGCCAGGCGTAGGCGACCGGCGCGCCGACGGTGTGACCGTATGCGGCGCTGGTGACGTAGCCGACCGGCTTGCCGTCGAGGAAGACGGGCTCCTGGCCCATCACGACGGACACCCCGTCATCGATCACCACAGTCATCAGGCGGCGCTGAATCGTCGCATCTGAAACACCCTGCAGCGCAGCGCGTCCGACGAAGTCGGTCTTCTTGGTGGACACCGCGAAGCCGAGGCCGGCCTCATACGGGTTGTGCTCGGTCGTCATGTCGGTACCCCACGACCGGTAACCCTTTTCGATACGCAGACTGTTGAACGCGGCGCGGCCTGCGGCGATCACTTCGTGCTTTTGGCCTTCGGCCCACAGCACATCCCAGAGGCGCAGCCCGTAGTCTGCGCTCGTGTACAGCTCCCAACCCAGCTCGCCGACGTAGGACAGCCGCATCGCGGTGACCGGAATGCCACCGATCCGAACAGGTTTCGTGCGGAAATACTTGAAGCTCTCGCCGGTGAAGTCGTCGCGGCTGAGGGCCTGAACCACGTCGCGGGCGCGCGGCCCCCATAGCCCGATGCAGCACGTCGCGCCGGTGATATCGCGGACCTGCACGCTGTCGTCCGTCGACGCCTGCCTGCGGAAGTAGTCGAGATCGATGTTGCCGTTGGCCCCGACCTGGAAATGGGTTTCGGCCAACCGGGCAACCGTGAGGTCGCTGCGGATGCCGCCGGCGTCGTCGAGCAGCAGCGTGTATGTCACCGAGCCGACGGACTTGTCCATCTTGCCGGTGGTCAACCGCTGCAGCAGCGGCAGTGCGCCGGCCCCGGCGATTTCGAGTCGTTTGAGCGGGGTCATGTCATACATCGCGACCGACGTCCTGGTGCGCCACGCCTCGGCCGCCGCGATCGGCGAGTGAAATTGCGCCGACCACGCGTCACGGTCGGGTGGCGTCCACTCGGGCGGAAGCTGTTGAAGCAGTGCGGAATTGGCCTCATACCAATGAGGGCGCTCCCAGCCGCCGCTCTCCAGAAACACCGCGCCGAGCTCCTTCTGGCGCGCGTGGAAGGGGCTGACCCGCAAGTCGCGTGGCGACAGCCGCGGCTGCAGAGGATGCAGAATGTCGTAGACCTCGATGAAGTTCTGTTGCGACGTCTCGTTGACGTAGTCCGGTGCGAGCTGAACTTCTTCGAACCTGTGCACGTCGCAGCTGTGCACGTCGGTCTCGCTGCGTCCGTCGACCAACAGTTGCGCGACGGCGCGCGCCACGCCGGCCGAGTGCGTCACCCAGACCGCCTCGGCGATCCAGAACCCGGCAACGTCGGAAGACTCGCCGATCAGAGGGCCACCGTCCGGGGTGAACGAGAAGATCCCGTTGAAGCCGCTGTCGACCTTGGCCCCCTCGAGACAGGGGAGTAGCAGCTTGCACTGTTCCCACGGAGCCGCGAAGTCGTCGGCGGTGAAGGGCAGCATCGACGGCATGCTGGACTCGGAAACGTCGTCGGAGCCGGCGAGCTCGCGGAGATCGACCGGCATCGGACGATGGGCGTAGGACCCGATACCCAGACGATCGACGAGTTCGCGAAAGTACAAGTCCTGGTCTTGGTGGCGCAGGATCGGCAGGCCGGCCTCGGCGGCTTCGGTGTTGCGGCCGACGAGTTGGGGAATCTGGTCGGTCTTGACGTACTGGTGCGCGAGCGGCAGCAGCGGGACGTCCATGCCGACCATGGCGCCGATCTCTGGACCCCAGAATCCAGCACACGACACGACAATCTCGGCGGGAATCGTCCCATCCGATGTCGTGACACCGGTGACGCGGCCGCCGCTGTGTTCGATCGCGGTCACCTTGGTGGAGTCGCGAAACACCGCGCCGCGCTCCTTGGCGCGCCGGGCCAGCGCAACGACCACACGCGCCGCCTTCGCGAGGCCGTCGGTCGGCACATACAGTCCGCCAAGGACTTTCGACTCGTCGAGCAGCGGATGAATCCGCACACACTCTTGTGGGCCGAGCACGGTGCCCTCGATGCCCCACGATGTCGCCCAGCCCTGGCGGCGATGCAACTCGGCGAGCCGTTCCGGCGTCGTCGCCACCTCCAGCCCGCCGACCTGGTTGAAGCACCACTGACCGTCGAGATCCAGGTCGAGGAACTTCTCGACCGTGTACCGCGCCATATCCGCCATCGCCTTCGACGGGTTGGTCTGGAAGACGAGGCCCGGCGCATGAGAAGAAGAGCCGCCGCTCAACAGCAACGGTCCCTGCTCGACGACGGTGACCCGATCCCAGCCCCGGGCGGTGAGTTCATCGGCCAGATTCGCGCCGACGATGCCGGCGCCGATGATCACGACACGCGGTGTGCTCATGAAATCAGCTGCGGCCGACGGGTTCTGAGCCGCTGGGCTGTTGCTTGGGCTGGTGCCGGTAGAACGGCACCGTCGCGGGCGCCAGCGGTGTGTTGCCGAGGATCAGGTCGGCCGCCTTTTCGGCGACCATCATCACCGGTGCATAGATGTTGCCGTTCGTCACGTACGGCATGACCGACGCGTCAACGACTTTCAGGCCTTCGACGCCGTGCACACCCATCGTCTCCGGATCGGTGACCGACATCGCGTCGGTGCCCATCTTGGCCGTGCACGACGGATGCAGAGCGGTCTCGGCGTCGCGGGCCACCCAGTCGAGGATCTGCTCGTCGGTCTCCACGCTCGGCCCTGGCGAAACCTCACCGCCGTTGAACGGGGCCATGGCCGGCTGGTTGAGGATGTGGCGGGCCACCCGAATGGATTCCACCCACTCCCGACGGTCCTGCTCGGTGGACAGGTAGTTGAACCGCAGCGCCGGGTGCACTTTCGGGTCACGGCTGACGATCTTGCACGTGCCGCGGGCGTCTGAGTACATCGGACCGACGTGCACCTGATAGCCCTCTCCGCCCTCCGGCTGGGAGCCGTCATAGCGCACGGCGATCGGAAGGAAGTGGAACATCAGGTTCGGGTATGCGACGTCGTCATTGCTGCGCACGAAGCCGCCGCCCTCGAAATGGTTTGTGGCGCCGGGTCCGCGGCGCAGGAACAACCAGTTGGCGCCAATCCACGGCCGGTAGCGCCACTTCATGTACTTCTGCATGGTCACCGGCTGCTTGCACGCGTACTGGATGTAGACCTCGAGGTGGTCCTGCAGGTTCTCGCCGACACCCGGGAGGTCGTGAACGACGTCGATGCCGAGCGCGCGCAGATCGGTGGCGTTGCCGACACCCGAGAGCTGCAGCAGCTGCGGGCTGTTGATGGCGCCGCCACACAGGATGACCTCGCCGGCGTTGACGCGCTTGGTTCCGCCGAGCCCGTGCCGATAGTCGACCCCGACCGCGCGCTTACCCTCGAACACCACTCGTTCGGCGAAGGCTCTGGTGAGCACGTCGAGGTTCGGCCGGTTCATCACCGGATGCAGATAGGCGCGGGCGGCCGACAGCCGCCGTCCATTGCGGATGTTGCGGTCGAATTTGGCGAAACCCTCTTGGCGGTAACCGTTTACATCATCGGTGCGCGGGTAGCCGGCCTGTTCGCCCGCGGTGAAGAACGCCTCGAACAACGGGTTCGTCGCCGGTCCTCGCTCGAGCGCGAGCGGGCCGTCATGGCCGCGGTACGGATCGTCGGGGGTCGCGGCGAGGCAGTTTTCCATCCTGTTGAAGTAGGGCAGGCAGTGTGCGAAGTCCCAGTTGCCCATGCCGGGGTCGGCGCCCCACCGCTCGTAGTCCAGCGGATTGCCGCGCTGAAAGATCATCCCGTTGATGCTGCTCGAGCCGCCGAGCACCTTGCCGCGGGCATGGTAGATCCGCCGGCCGTGCATATGCGGCTCGGGTTCGGACTCGTATTTCCAATCGTAGAAACGACTTCCGATCGGGAACGGAAGCGCCGCAGGCATGTGCACGAACACGTCCCACAACGAATCGTTGCGGCCCGCCTCCAGCACCAGGACTTTATTGGACGGGTCGGCGGAAAGGCGGTTGGCAAGGGCGCAGCCCGCCGAGCCGCCACCGACGATGACGAAGTCGTACCGCGCTGATGTCATTGCTGTCCTCCTGCGGTTGAAATAAGGCTATGGCCGTGGCGCGTGATACGCATCAAGTTTCGCTATATGCAACTAAGTCTCGTATAGTTGCGCCATGAGCAACGAACGCGCTGAGAGCACCGGAGGCGTCCAGTCTGTCGACCGCGCGATCAGTGTGCTGGAAATCCTGGCCCAACGTGGCGAGGCTGGCGTCAGCGAGGTCGCCGCCGACATCGGTGTGCACAAGTCGACGGCATTCCGATTGCTCGCGGCGCTCGAGGAACGCGAACTGGTCGAGCAGACCCAGGATCGCGGCAAATACCGGCTTGGCTTCGGCATCCTTCGGCTGGCCAGCGCGGTGCCCGGCCAACTGGACGTCACGCATCAAGCCCGCGCGCTCTGCGAGCAACTCGCCTCGCAGGTCGGCGAGACCGTCAACATCGCTGTCCGCCGCTCGCACTTCGTGGTCAACATCGACCAGGCCCGCGGTCCGAGTGCGGTCGCCACGCACAACTGGGTCGGTGAACTGACGCCGCTGCATGCCACCTCGAGCGGCAAGATTCTGCTCGCCTACATGGCACCCGAGGAACGCCGAAAGATGTTGGCCGCGGCGGGACTTGCTCGACTGACCCCGCACACGATCACGTCGCAGCGGGAGCTGGAGGCGCAGATCGAGGCCGCCGCCCGCGACGGTTACGCGTCCTCCGTCGAGGAATTGGAGGAGGGGCTGAACGCGGTCGCCGCACCGGTCCGCGACCACACCGGTGGTGTGATCGCCGCGCTGTCCGTGTCGGGTCCGGTCTACCGATTCACCGAAGACCGGATGCGCGAGGTGACCCCCGACGTGGTCGCCGCCGCAGCGGCGATCAGCCAACGGATGGGTCACCTCGACTGACGCCGTCATTTGGTCAGCTTCGCCTGCAGCCAGGTGTGGAACTCGCCGATGTGATGCTCGCTGGGCACCAGCACGCCGCCGTCGCGGTAGGTGCGTGAACTCATCGCCGGCTGGCAGCGCTCACATGCGGCGAAGTCTTGCTCGTTGACCCGGTGGAACAACTCGACAGAGCGGCTGACGTCCTTGCCGGATTCCACCACGTGCGGCAGGTACAGCCAGTCGCACTCGACGACGGTGCGGTCCGCCGCCATCGGGAACATCCGGTGCACGATGACGTGGTCGGGCACCAGGTTGACGAACACCTGCGGCTTGATCGTGATCGCGTAGTAGCGCCGGTCCTGCTCTGTGGTGACACCGGGGATCTGGTCGAATCCCTGCGACCCGTCGACGGTGAATCCCTGGACGTCGTCGGCGAATTCGGCGCCGTGGCCGACGTGGTACTGCACCGCCAACCCATCGGCGAACTCGGGCAGCACCTCGGTCAGCTCAGGGTGAATGGTCGCGCAGTGGTAGCACTCCATGAAGTTCTCGATGATGAGCTTCCAGTTCGCCTTCACGTCATAGCGGATCCGGCGACCAACGCTCAGATGTTCGGCGTCGTAGTGGTCGATCATGGTGACGTCACCGAGTCGATCGCCGACGTCCTTGCGCACTGTGTCGTCGAAGGAGGGCGGGTTGTCGGCGAGGCACACCCAGACGTATCCCAGCCACTCGTGTATAGCGATGCGACGCAACCCGTATTCGACTCGGTCGATATCGGGCATCTTGGTCAGGTTCGGCGCGGCGATCAGCTTGCCGTCCAGGTCGTAAGTCCAAGCGTGGTAAGGGCATTGGAAGGCGCGCTTGGTTTCGCCGCTTTCTTCGGTGCACAACTGCGCACCGCGATGCCTGCAGACGTTGAAGAATGCGCGCACCTCGCCGCTGCGCGAGCGGGTGATGAGCACGCTCTCGTTGCCGACCTGAACCGTCTTGAACGCACCGGGCTTGTCGAGATCGGCGGACCGCACCGCGCAGAACCACATCGACTCGAAGATCTCAGCCTGTTCCATCGCGAAGATCGTGGGGTCGGTGTAGTAGCTGCCGGGCAGCGTCGAGATCAAGCTCTGCGGCAGGCCGACGGTGGTCATCGAGATCTCCTCTGCGGAAATAGAAGTCATGCGGGGACGGGAACGACGGTCAGCTGGCGACGCCAGCGGGTGAACAGCTTCGGCTGGTCCAGACCCAGTACGGCGACGGGTTCGCCGCCACGCCGGTACACGGCGAGGAAGCTGGCATCGCGCACGCTGCCGACCTCGAAGGTGATCTCATCGCCGGTATGGGCGATGCCGGCGAACTGGATGCGTCGGCCGTACTGATCGGACCAGAAGTACGGCGGCTTGGCGGGACTGCCGTCGTGCCGTCCGCCCGCAAGCAGCGTGGCGACCGCAATACCCGGCCTCTCTAATGCGCCCGTCCAGTGCTCGACACGGTGCGGCCACCCGACGGCAGGCTCGTGCCACGCCGCACAGTCGCCCGCCGCGACGACATTCGGAATCGACGTCGCCCCACCGGCATCGCACACCACGCCGTTGGCGAGTTCAATGGGGCTGCCGCGCAACCACTCGACGTTGGGTACGGCGCCGATGCCGACAAGAACGACGTCGGCTGCGAGCCGGCGCCCGTCGGCCAACTCGATTCCGGTGACACGATCGTCGCCGAGCAGCCCCGCGACCGGAGCCCCGCAGAGCAGCCGCGTGCCGTGTTCGGTGTGCAGCCGTGCGACCGCCGCGCCGAGTTGAACACCGAGCGGGCCGGCCAGCGGTGCGAGCGCCGCCTCGACCACGGTCACGTCCAGGCCCAATTTGGCTGCGGTAGAAGCCACTTCGGCACCGATGAAGCCCGCGCCGATGACCACCAGTCGCGCTCCTGGCCGCAATTCGTCGCGCAGCGCCACGGCGTCATCGACGGTCCGCAACACATGCACTCCGGCGAGGCTGTCGGCACCGGGCCATGTCCGTGCCCGCGCTCCGGTCGCGATGACGATGCCGTCGGCCCGGATCGCGGTGCCATCGTCGAGTTGCACCGAGGCCGCGCCGGTGTCCAGGCGGGTGGCGTGCGCGCCGAGTAGCCATTCGGCGTCCAGGTCGTCGTCCTCGGCCTCAAGCGCCAACGCGTCCTCGCCGATGTCGCCTGCGAGAAACTCCTTCGACAGCGGGGGCCGGTCGTAGGGGCGCCGCTCTTCGCCGCCGACGATCGTCAGGTCGCCGTCGAAGCCTTGCGCACGCAAGGCCCTGGCCGCCGACAGCCCGGCCAGCGAGGCCCCAACGATGGCAACGCTTTTCACTGCGCCGCCTCGCCGCCCGCGCGCGTTGTCAGGCCGGGAGGAAGGTTTGGCGTGGCGTCGTTGAGGACAACGTTGATCACGCCGTCGACGATCGCCACCTCGTGGGTGCGCACCGGAAGCTTCGCGGGCGGTGCGTCGACCGCGCCCGTGCGCAGGTTGAAACGCGAGGCGTGCAGCGGGCATTCGATCTCGCAGCCCTCGAGCCATCCGTCGGCCAGCGACGCGTCCTGATGCGTGCAGGTGTCGTCGATTGCGAACACCTCACCGTCGTCGGTGTGGAACACCGCGATCGGTGGATCCGCTTCGACCCTGCGCGCCTCACCGCGAGGCAGGGCCGCCAGAGGACAGATTTCGAGCACGAGCGTGACCTCCCCGGTGTGACCTAGTTGTATCTGATTATGAAACGTGACTCGTATTACGCAACAGCTTGATGGAAATCGCCTGCCCTTGTCAAGTGCCGCGAAGCGCGAGTTTTGCCGCCGCTAGCTCGCGTTTTAGCCCGGGTTACGCCGCGTTTTGCGCCCCGGTCCCCGCCAGCCACTTGGCGACCAGCTGCGGGTGTGCATCGATGAACTTCTTGGCGGCCTCGTCGTCACTCATGCCGTCCATCGCGATCGAACGGGCGACGGAGTTCTGGTCTTCGCCCGTCCACTGAAAGTTCTTCACCAGCGTGTACGCCGGGCTGCCGGACTCGGCGAACTTGGTGGAAACGATCTTGTCCAGGTCGTAGTCCGGATAGTCACACGCGATCTTGGCCGGATCGGCGTCGCAGCCGTCGGTATACGGTGGCAGCTTGATCTTGACCATCGGCACCTCGCTCAACAACCACTGCGGCGAGTAGAAGTAGGCGAGTAGCGGCTTCCGCTCTTGCTGGGCCTGCCGGATGCTCGAGATCAGCGCGGTTTCGCTACCGCCCTGTACCACCTTGTAATTCAGGCCGAGGTTCGTCACCAGCGCGTCGTCGTTGGTCACGTATGCCGGGTCCCCGTCGAGAAGTTGCCCCTTGCCACCGGACTCCGAGGTCTTGAACAGGTCGGCGTACTTGTTCAGGTTGCGCCAGTCGGTGATGTCCGGATATTGCTCGACCATCCACGGCGGCACGTACCAGCCGATCTGACCCTTGACGCCGGTGGAGCCGGCGCTCTGTGCGACGCCCATGTTCTCGATGTACTGCTGTCGCAGATCGTCGTGACCCCAGTTCTCCAGGATCGCATCCACCTGTCCGGTCGACATGCCCTGCCAGGAGACCTGTTCGGCGATGTGTCGTTGTTTGACGAAGCAACCCAACACGTTCTCCGCGAGATACGTGATGACTGCCGCGTTGGCCTCGTATCCGACCCAGGAGTTGATGGCCAGATTGAAGGTGCCGCAGGGTTTGGCACCTGGCTTGAGCTCACCGCGGGCCTGAAGATCTGAGACCTTGGTGGCGTTGCAGCCCGAGATCAGCAGCGCGAGCGCCACCGCCGCGATCGCAATTCGTTTCATTCGCTCGCCCGTCCAATCCGTTTCGATGCTGCCGCGGTTGTGCGGTCGAGGATCGTGCCGAGCAGCACGATTGCCAGACCCGCGGCCAGGCCCTTGCCGAACAGGCTGGTTTGCGCGAATCCAGCCACCACCAGATATCCCAGTGCGCCGCCGCCGACCAGGCCTGCGACCACGACCATGGAGAGCACATATATAAGGCCCTGATTGGTGGCCAACGTCAGCGACCGCACAGCCATCGGCAGCTGCACCTTGCTGATCACCTGCCAGGTGTTCGACCCCACTGAGCGTGCCGCCTCGACGGTCTCCGGGGAGACGCCGCGGATGCCGTCGGCCATGATCTTGATCGACACGGGTGCGGCGTAGACGATCGCGGCCACGATGCCGGTGAACCTCGACGCCGAGAACAACGCCAGGAACGGCACCAGGTACACGAATGACGGCATCGTCTGCGCGGCGTCCAGGAACGGCCGCACGATCTTGTCTGTCGTAGTGCTTCGGCCCATCCAGATGCCGACAACGACCCCAAGGACGACCACGACCACCGTGGCCACCAGCACCGCGGCCAGGGTTTCCATGGTTGCCTGCCACAGCTGCAGCGGCCAGGCGATCAGACCCAGGCAGACGGCGGTGATCAGCGCGGACCAGCGGCCGCCGATGATCGCCGCGATAGCGGTGATGGCCGCGAAGGCGAGCCACCACGGTGAGCTGGCCAGCAGCGACTGCAGCGGATCGAGTGCCGCCGCCGTCACCACGTCCTTGATGCCGTTGGTAACCGGGGCGAAAACGTCTTGAACCCACTTGGTTACCGCATTCGCAGCGGAGATGATGGGACTGCCGACGTCGAGTCCGAGGTGAACCGAACCGATCTGCAACGATGACGGAAAGATCGCGACGAGCTGGTAGGTGTAGGACAGCCAGATCGCGAATGCTGTTACAACGGCGCCGATCACGATTCCTGGTCGCCGATACTTGCTGGGCCCAGCCGACTTTCGCTGTTGGGTCTCGACACGTTCGCTCGCGGCCGTGGTGGTCCGGTCCAGGATGATCGCCATGATCACGATCGCCAAGCCGGCGTTGAAGGCGGTGCCGACGTCCTGTGTCGACAACGCCTGGACAACCACTTGGCCGAGGCCGGGTGCGGCGATCAGCGCGGCGATCGTCACCATCGACAGCGCGGCCATGATGGTCTGGTTGATGCCGAGGACGATGGTGCGCTTGGCCATCGGCAGCAGCGCCCCGAACAACTCCTGTCGCCTCGTGGCACCCAGCGACTCGACGGCCTCACGCGACTCAGCCGGCACCGACCGAATGCCGTGCGCGGTAAGCCGAATCACCGGAGGAGCCGCGTAGATCACCGTCGCGATGATCGCTGCGGCAGGTCCGATCAGGAACGCCAGCGTCAGCGGCGCGAGGTAGACGAACGACGGCAGGATCTGCATGAAATCGAGCACGGGTGTGATCACGCGGTTGAACCCATCCGATATGCCCGCCCAGATGCCAAGCGGAATTCCGATCAGCAGTGATATCGCGACCGCGGCCATGGTCAGTGCCAGCGTCTCCATACTGTCCTGCCAGAGGCCCTGCAGCCCCATGAACAACAAGCCGCACAGGGTCAGCAGCCCGACCTTCCAGTTGCCCAGTACCCAGGCAACGAACGTCAACAGCACCACGACGCCAAGCCACCCGATGTAGGGCACCGGTCGCCCGTCAACGGGATGCGCGATCAGGTCGGCGATCGCAGTGCCGAACGCGTCGACCACCGAGCGGATCGGGTTGAAGAAATAGGTGAAGAGCGGGTTGGTGTTTCGGCCCTCACCGACGGTTGTCTGCAGATCGGAGAGCCACACATGCAGCGGTTTGGTGTCGGCAGGCGCGAGGGCGAGAGTGAAGCGGCCGTGTAGGACGCCGAACAGCGCGAGCCAGAGGGCGAGCACCCCGCCGATGGCCGCGATCATCTGCACAGGCCCGCGTTCGGCGAACCATGACGACACGCTCCGGTGTTCCTCCGGCGCCGCCGGCGCTGGGGGTGCTCCTAACGTGACGGTCGCCATCATGCGCCGCCCTCGTCAACCTGGCCGATCACGGCGAGGATCTCGCTGCGGCCGACCACGCCGAGCAACTTGCCGTCCTCGACCACCTTGATCGGCTTGTCGGCGGCCAGTACGGGGTCGACAGCGTCGCGGATCACGGTGGTGGGCGCCATTTCTGGGCCGTCGAGCGCGTCATCGGCGCGCTTCTCGCGCATGATCCACTTCAGGGTCAGCACCCGTGAACGCGGTACGTCGCTGACGAATTCGCGAACGTAGTCGTCTGCAGGCGCGCCGACGAGTTCGTCACCGGTGCCGATTTGAACCATCTCTCCGTCGCGCATGATCAGGATACGGTCGCCGAGCTTGAGCGCCTCGGACAGGTCATGGGTGATGAACACCATCGTCTTGCCCATCTCGTGGTGCAGCCGGATCACCTCGTTTTGCATGTCGCGTCGGATCAGCGGATCGAGCGCCGAGAACGGCTCGTCGAACAGCAGCATGTCCGGATCGCTGGCCAGTGCGCGGGCCAGTCCGACGCGCTGCTTCATGCCGCCAGACAGCTGATCCGGATAGGAGTATTCGTAGCCGGCGAGGCCGACGAGTTCGGTGACCTCGCCAGCGCGCTGTAGCCGTTCCTTCTTCGGGGTGCCCTTGACTTCGAGGCCGTACGCGACGTTGTCGAGCACCCGTCGGTGGGGGAGCAGTCCGAAGTGCTGGAAGACCATGGATACCTTGCGGCGGCGCAGATCTCGCAGCGCGTTCTCATCGGCGGACATGATGTCAGTGCCCTGGAATACCACTTGGCCCTTGGTCGGCTCGATGAGCCGCGTCAGACACCGCACGAGCGTGGACTTTCCGGAGCCGGACAGCCCCATTACGACGAACACTTCGCCGCAACCGACGTCGAAGCTGACATCGCGTACGGCCACCGCACACCCAGTCTTCTTCTTGATGTCCTGGACGCTGAGTCGCTCCATGCTGTCGTCGCATGCGACGTCGGAAGCTTTGGCGCCGAAGACCTTCCACAGTCCGTTGACACTGAGCTCCGCGTCGCTGCGGCGTGGGGTCGGCGGGGCGACCACCGCTGTGGGCGCGCTCTCTGTATGGATGGCCACCGAAATCTCCTAACTGATTGGGCTGTCGGTCATTTCGAGATGTTTGGGATTAGCCGCGGAACCATCGCTCGGGCCGCGGGTTGGTGTTCTGCCAGATGTGCTTGATCTCGCGGTACTCGTCGAGTCCGGTCCGGCCGAGTTCGCGGCCATTGCCGGAGCGCTTCATGCCGCCCCATTCGGCCTGCGGCACGTAGGGGTGGTAGTCGTTGATCCAGATCGTTCCGTGCCGCAACCGCTGCGCAACCCGCTGGGCCTTGCCGGCGTCCTGGGTCCAGACGGCGCCGGCGAGCCCGTACTCGGTGTCATTGGCGATTCGCACCGCGTCGTCTTCATCGGTGAACGTTTCGACCGTCAGCACCGGGCCGAACGACTCGTCCTTCGTCACCGTCATTCCGGTGTGGCAACGATCCAGAATCGTTGGGGGATAGAAGAAGCCGTCCTGCAGCCGTGGGTCATCGGGTCGGCGGCCACCGCAGCGCAGCACCGCGCCCTCGACGATTCCGGCAGCGACGTACGCCTCGACCTTGCCACGGTGGGCGGCCGAGATCAGGGGACCGGTCTCGGCGTCGGGATCGAATGGTCCGCCGAGGGTGATCCGCTCGGCGCGGCGGACCACCTCGTCGACGAACCGGTCGTGCAGCGACTCCTCGACGATGAGTCGGGCACCTGCCGAACACACCTGCCCCGAATGCAGGAAGACCGCGGTGAGCGCGAAGTCCACCGCGGTTTCGAAGTCGGCGTCGGCGAAGACGACGTTGGGGTTCTTCCCGCCGAGTTCCAATGCGACGCGTTTGACCGTCGCCGCTGCGGCGGCCATCACGCGGGTGCCCGAAGGGACACCGCCGGTGAACGAAACCATGTCCACGTCAGGATGTTCCGACAGCGGCGCACCCGCGGCGGGCCCGGCACCGAGGACGAGATTGGCGACGCCGGCGGGCAGGCCCGCTTCCTCCAATGCGCGCATCAGCAGGACGGAGGTTGACGGTGTCAGCTCACTCGGCTTCAGGACGAACGTGTTGCCCGCCAACAGGGCTGGCGCAACCTTCCAACTAGCTTGCAGCAGAGGGTAATTCCACGGGGTGATCAGTCCGCAGACGCCGACGGGCTCGTACACCAGGCGGCTGATCGCGTCGGCTTTACCGGTGTCCACGACATGGCCGGCGTCGGTGCCGCCGATGCCCGCGTAGTAGCGCAGGCACGCTGTGACGTCGTCCATGTCGTATTCGGCTTCGACGATCCGCTTACCGGTGTCGAGCGCTTCTGCGCGGACGAAGTCCTTGCGGTCGCGGTCGATCAGGTCGGCGGTGCGTCGCAACACGTCGGCGCGCTCGCGTTCCGGCATCAGTGGCCACGGGCCCGTGTCAAAGGCCTCGCGCGCGGCGGCGATCGCGGCGTAGGTGTCCTCGGCGGACGCCTCGGCGGCCTGTGCGACCAGCTGGCCGTCGGCCGGACATCGGATCTCGCGGCGGGCGCCATCGAGCGCGGGGCGCCACTCGCCCGCAATGAACATATTCAGGTGTTCCGCCACCTACTCGGCCTCTCGCCAGCTACCTAGATGTTGCGTATTGCGCAATAGAACCCTCTACAT
>Ga0068863_100003948_pt1 | contig 14659 bp, 10 predicted proteins | sample KBSSwiS62_FD_66596 | JGI IMG/M metagenome (GOLD analysis project Ga0068863, IMG submission 66596) | Switchgrass rhizosphere microbial communities from Kellogg Biological Station, Michigan, USA - KBS Switchgrass S6-2 | ecosystem: Host-associated > Plants > Roots > Rhizosphere > Soil ...
GGATCCGCCGGGACGTCTTTCTCGGGTGCAAGACCATCGAGCGCACGCGCGAGACGGCCACCGCCGAGCTCGGCCGGTCCCTGGAGCGGCTGGGCACGGATAGGCTCGATCTCTACCAGCTTCACTCCGTGGGCAAGCTCGCCGATCTCGACGCGTGCACGGCCAAGGGTGGGGCCCTCGAAGCGCTGGTGGCGGCCCGCGAGCAAGGGCTGACGCGGTGGCTCGGCATCACCGGGCACACCCACGACGCTCCGCGCACGCATCTCGAGGCGCTCCGGCGCTTCGACTTCGACACCGTGATGTTCCCCCTGAACTTCGTGCTGTGGGCCATCCCCGAATACCGGGAGAGCGCGGAGGCGCTGCTCCAGGAATGCGCCCGGCGCGATGTCGGCGTGCACATCATCAAGAGCGTGGCCAAGGATCCGTGGGGAGGGCGTCCCCGGACCCATACCACGTGGTACGAGCCGTTCACCGACGACGGCATCATCGAGAGGGCGGTGGCCTTCGTCCTCTCGAAGCCCGTGACCACCCTGTGCAGCGCGGGAGACGTGACCGTTCTGCCCAAGGTGCTGGCGGCGGCCGCGCGCTTCCGGCCGCTCGACGCGGCGGCGGAGCGAGAGCTGGCCGACACCGCCGCGCACTATCATTCGCCGTTCGTAGGCGAGTGGGCGTGAGCTGAGCCACACCCGCGCTCGCGCCGACGTGCTACGATCCCGACGAACTTCGAGAGGGAGCACATGAGCCACGATCTGGTGATCCGGGGTGGGATGATTGTCGACGGCACGGGGGGCCCCGCGCGCTCCGGCGACGTGGCCGTGCGGGACGGGCGGATCTCCGAAGTCGGGCGGGTGACGGGGCGCGGGGAGAAGGAGATCGACGCGGGCGGGCTCGTGGTCGCCCCCGGCTTCATCGATCCGCACACTCACTACGACGCCCAGCTCACCTGGGACCCGCTGGCCTCCTGCTCCTCCTGGCACGGCATCACCACCATCGTCACCGGCAATTGCGGCTTCACCCTCGCTCCCTGCCGCCCCGGCGACCGCGGCACTCTCATGCGCATGCTGGAGTACGTCGAGGGTATGTCCCTCGAGGCCATGGAGAAGGGGATTCGCTGGGAGTTCGAGAGCTTCGCCGAGTATCTCGACGCCCTCGATCGGGGCGGCCTCGCCGTCAACGTGGGAGCCATGGTAGGGCACTCCGCCGTGCGTCAGTTCGTGATGGGCGGCGCGGCGTGGGAGCGCACGGCCACCCCGGAGGAGATCGAGCGCATGGCCCACGAGGTACGGGTGGCCATGGCCGCGGGCGCGGTGGGCTTTTCCTCGACCACCAATCACAATCACGTGGGGGCGAAGGGCCGGCCCGTGCCGAGCCGTCTCGCCACCGACGAGGAGATGAACGAGCTCGCCGCGGCCATGGGCGACAGCGGTCAGGGCGTGATGGAGATCACCATCGGGGGCTCGCGCCCCGATCGGGTGGCCGAGGTGGACCGCTTCGTGGAGCTGGCCCGCGCCGCCCGCCGCCCCATCACCCCCGTGTCCCTGCGCCACAATCCCGAACGGGCGGGGGAGCATCGCGTGATCCTCGCTCGTCTGGAAGCGCTGAACCGCGAAGGCCTCCGCATCTACCCGCAGGTGACGTGCTCGCCCCTCACCTCCACCTTCGATCTTTACGGCGCCTTCGTCTTCTTCCGCTTCCCCGTGTGGAAGCAGGTGCTCGAGGCTTCGCCGTCTCAGTGGCAGAGCCTCTTCGAGGATCCCGCGTTCCGCGCCGAGTTCCGGGCCACCGCCGGCCGCTCCTCGCTCTTCGTCGGCGACACCTCTCCCCTCCGCGTGGAGAGCGCTCATCGCGCCGAGCATCAGGGCCTGGTCGGACGCACCGTCGGCGAAGTCGCGGCCGCCGTGGGCAAGGATCCCGTCGACGCCTTCTTCGATCTCGCCCTCGCCGACGATCTCAAAACGCGTTTCACGGTAGCCATCATGAACACCGACGCGGCGGCGGTGGCGGAGATCTTCACCCATCCCATCGCCCTCATCGGCCTCGCCGACGCGGGCGCCCATCTCACCCTGTTCTGCGAGGCGGGCCAGACCAGCCGGCTTCTCGGCCACTGGGTGCGCGAACGCAAGGCGCTGTCCCTCGAGGAGGCGGTGCGCCGCATTACGTCGATGCCCGCCGACGTGTTCGGCTTCGCGGACCGCGGACGCCTGCGCCCCGGGCTCGCCGCCGACCTCGTCGTGTTCGACGCGGAGACCATCGCCGCGGGCGAGCCCGAGCTGATCCATGACCTACCCGACGGCGGCCCGCGGCTCGTGCAGCGTGCCCGCGGCATCGCGTGGTCCTTCGTGAACGGAGGCGCCATCGTCCAGGATGGCCGGATGCCGGAGTCGCCCGAGCCCCGGGGGCGCGGTCGCGTGCTTCGTCCCGCCCAGGTCTGACCTCTCCCGGTGCCTGCGTGACCGATTGCCTGCACAGGTCCATCGAGGCCAACGGCATCCGCATGCACATCGCCGAGCAAGGGACGGGTCCGCTCGTCCTCCTGTGTCACGGTTTCCCCGAGTCCTGGTATTCGTGGCGCCATCAATTGCCGGCGCTCGCCACCGCGGGCTACCGTGCGGTGGCTCCCGACATGCGCGGCTACGGCCAGACCGACCGGCCGGAGGGCATCGAGCAGTACACGCTCCTGCACATGGCGGGCGACATGGTCGGCCTCCTCGACGAGCTCGGGGTCGAGCAGGCGGTGATCGTGGGGCACGACTGGGGCGCTCCCGTGGCTTGGACGTCCGCGCTGATGCGGCCGGACCGCTTCCGGGCGGTGGCGGCGCTGAGCGTGCCGTATATTCCTCGAGGGGTGATCCGACCGACCGACGGCCTCCGGTTCGTGGCCGGAGACAATTTCAACTACATGCTCTATTTCCAGACCCCCGGCATCGCCGAGGCCGAGCTCGAACAGGACGTCCGAGCGACCATCCGTCGCGTGCTCTACTGGGCCTCCGGCGAGGCGCCCGATCGTCCGCCCAAGCCGCGGCCGGCCAAGTTCCTCGACCTGATGAACGATCCAGATACCCTGCCGCCCTGGCTGAGCGAAGCCGACGTGGACTTCTATGTGAACGAGTTCAAGCGCACCGGATTCGCCGGGGGACTCAACTGGTACCGCACTCTCGATCGCACCTGGGAGCTCATGGCCGCATACAAGGACGCAAGGGTCATGCAGCCGGCGCTCTACATCGCCGGGGACCGAGACCTCGTCCTCGTCCGATGGAAGGCGGCGGTCGATCATCTGCTCCAGACGGTGCCGAATCTCAAGAAGGCGGTCATCCTTCCCGGTTGCGGTCACTGGACGCAGCAGGAGCGGCCCGAGGCGGTGAACGCGGAGCTGATCACGTTCCTGGACGGCCTGGAGGGGCGCTGACATGGAGAGCATCGCGCGCAGGGATTTTCTTGGTGGCGTCGTCGGCCTGATGGCGGCGGCGGTCGCGGGAGGGTGCACGACCATGGCCGGATCCACGATGAGCTCGCCCACCGCGTCGGTCCCGAAGCTCGCCTACGTCGGCTGCTACACGAGCAAGGAACGCAACGGCCACGGCGAGGGGATCAACGTCTACCAGATCGACGCGGCCACGGGCAACTGGACTCACGTGCAGCTCCTCAAGGGAGTGGTGAATCCCTCCTTCCTCACCTTTGACCGGCAGAAGCGCACGCTCTACGCGGCCCACGGGGATGGAGGGGAGGCGACCTCGTACCGCGTGGACGCCGCCACCGGCCAGATCGCGCCCCTGAACGCGCAGGCCACCAACGGCAAGAACGGGGTCAGCCTCGCCGTCGACGCCACCAATCGCTTTCTCGTCCTCGCCAACTACAGCTCGGGCACGGTGAGCGTGCTGCCCATCAATCCCGATGGCTCGCTCGCGCCCCTCACCGATGTGTACACGCTGCCGGGCAAGCCGGGGCCGCACCGGGCTGAGCAGGCGAGCTCGCATCCCCACGATGTCGTGTTCGATCCGCGCCTCCGCTTCATCGTGGTGCCCGACAAGGGCCTCGACGCGGACTTCGTGTTCAGGCTCGACACGGCTACGGGCAAGCTGGTGCCGGCCGCGGTGCCGTCGGTGGCGAGCCGGCCGGGGGCGGGGCCACGTCACGCCGCCTTCCATCCCACCGCGCCCTACGCCTATGTGATCAACGAGCTCGACTCCACCATCACCACGTTCCGCTACGATCCGGAGAGCGGCGGGCTCGCCGCCCTCCAGGTGATCACCACGCTGCCTCCCACCTTCACGGGCAACAGCACGACCTCGGAGATCGCGGTCAGCCCGTCCGGGCGCTTCGTCTATGGATCGAACCGCGGACACGACAGCCTCGCCATATTCTCGATCGACGGGGCCACCGGCGTGCTCTCCCCCGTGGGCTGGGAACCGACCCAGGGCAAGACGCCGCGCTTCTTCGCTCTCGATCCGTCCGGGACGTTTCTCTACGCGGCGAACCAGGACAGCGACACCATCGTGACCTTCCGCGTGGACCAGGTGACGGGCAAGCTCACGCCCACCGGCCAGGTGGTCAAGGCGGGAAGCCCCTCTGCCATCGTCTTCCGGTGAGCCCCATGTCTCTTCGCGCGCTCATGCGGGGACCGCTGCCCGTGACCGCTCCGCTTGTCTTGAAATCGCTGATGGCCAAGATGGTGGAGCACCGTACCATCGGCATGAGCGAGGCGGCCGGGTTCGAGGCCATCGAGATCGAGGACCAGCTCGTCCCCAAGCGGGCCATCGACCTGGAGAAGCTGCTCGCCGTCGAGCGCGCGACCGTCGAGAAGGGCCAGACATAACTCGCGGATCGTTTCCTCACCAGAATGTGACCGTCGACGCGACGGAGACGGTCACCCTGACCCCTCTCGACTCTTCTCCCAAGCACCGGCTGGGAGAATGGGGAGCGACGGCGATCTGTGGAAACGACATCACCTCCTCGTGTCTGTACGTGGCCGCCCTCGCCACCATCTACGGCGGTGCGTATGCGCCGCTCTGTCTGCTCCTCGTGGGCGGGGTGCTCTATCTCTATCGGTGGATCTATGCCGAGGTGGGCGACGCGCTGCCCCTGAACGGCGGCGCCTACAACTGCCTGCTCAACACCACGAGCAAGTTCCGCGCCTCCATGGCCGCCTGCATGACCATCCTGTCCTACATGGCCACCGGCGTGATCTCGGCCAGCGCGGCCATGCACTACGCGCAGAATCTCGTGCCCGGGCTCCCCGTGGACGGGGCGACGGTGGCCCTCCTCGGACTGTTCGCGGTCCTCTCCATCATCGGGATCACGGAGTCGTCCGCGGTGGCCGTGGGCATCTTCGCGCTCCACCTGCTCACCCTCGCCGCCTTCTGTCTGATCGGAGTCGTCCGCCTCGTCCGCGACCCCTCCATGCTCATCGCGAACTGGCACGCGCCCACCGAGGTGAGCCTGGGTACCGCCGTGTTCTTCGGCTTCGCGGCGGCTCTCCTCGGCATCAGCGGGTTCGAGAGCTCGTGCAACTTCATCGAGGAGCAGGAGGAGGGGGTGTTCCCCAAGACGCTGCGCAACATGTGGCTGGCCGTCGTCGTCTTCAATCCGCTCATCTGCCTGCTCGTGCTGGGGGTCATGCCGGTGGCCACCGTGCAGGCGCACAAGGAAGATCTTCTCGCCTTCACCGGCGTCCAGATGGCCGGGGGGTGGCTCCGGACCGTGATCGCCATCGACGCCACCCTCGTGCTGTCCGGGGCCGTGCTCACCGCCTATGTGGGCACGGTGGGCCTCGTCAGGCGCCTCACCCTCGATCGATGCCTGCCCCAGCCCCTGCTCAAGGAGAATCGGTGGCGCCGCACCAGCCATCGCATCATCCTCGCCTTCTTTCTCCTCTGCGTCTCGATCCTGTGGATCACCCGCGGGCAGCTCGAGACGCTGGCCGGCGTCTACACCATCTCCTTTCTCGGCGTCATGGGCTGGTTCGCCGTCGGCAACATCCTCCTCAAGGTCAAGCGGCGGCAGCTCCCGCGCCGCTACCGGGCGGGCTGGCCCACCGTGGTGACCGCGCTCGCCGCCATCGTGCTCGGTCTCATCGGCAACGTGATCTTGAACCCGGATTACGTCTGGGTGTTCCTGGGCTATTTCCTGCCCGCGGCCGGGCTGATCTCCGTCATGCTGTGGAGGACCAGCCTGCTCAAGGCCTGTCTCTTCGTCCTGCGGGCCGCCCTCAGCCGGGTGCCCGCGCTCAACCGGAAGCTGAGCCGGGTCATCATCCAGCGCATCAACACGATCAACGAGGTGCGCTTCGTGTTCTTCACGCGGGGCGACAGCCGCAAGTCGCTCAACGACGTCATGCTCTACGTGCGCGACAACGAGCAGACCAAGCGGCTGCGGGTCGCCTTCGTTTACGAGACGAAGATGGAGATTCCCCCAGATCTCGCGGAGGACCTCGCCTTCCTCGACGAGGTCTACCCGGAGATCAACGTCGATTTCGTGACGGTGCGCGGGGTGTTCGGGCCCGAGCTGATCGAGCGGCTCAGTCGGGAATGGCGCATTCCCAAGAACTACATGTTCATCGGGTCCCCCGCCGGTAACTTCCCCCACCGCGTCGCGGAGCTCGGCGGAGTGCGCCTCATCATCTGATGCCACGCTCGGAGCCGGGGAGCTGGCAGCGCAATGTGTGGGCGCTTTCCCTCATCGTCTTCACCGCGTTCGTGGGTTTCCAGTTCTTCTCTCCCTTCCTGCCCCTCTTCGTGAAGGAGCTGGGGGTGACCGATCCCGCCGAGATCGCGGTGTGGTCGGGGGTGCTCATGGCCGTCACCCCGGGCCTCGCCGGGCTGCTCGGCCCGCTGTGGGGGCGGCTCGCCGACCGCGTGGGCCGCAAGCTCATGATGGTGCGGTCGCTCGCCGGCTTCATCGTGACCATCGCGGCCATGGGACTGGTCACCTCCGTCACCCAGCTCTTCGTGGCGCGGCTCGTCCAGGGAATCTTCGCGGGCTTCTCGGTGATGGCCATGGCCCTGGCCAGCGTGTCGTGTCCCCGCGACAAGGTGCCGGTGGCCATCGGGAGGGTCCAGTCGGCGCAGCTCTTGAGCGCGGCCGTCGGCCCCGCCGCGGGCGGCTATATCGCCTCGCACTTCGGAATACGCTACGCTTTTTTCGTGACGGCGGGCCTCTGCGCGGTGTCGCTCATCGGGCTCATGGTGCTCTTCAGAGAGGAGCGGCCGCCGGAGGTGACCAGGCGCCCGGCGCCTTTGGCCTTCCGAGAGGTGTTTCGCCTGCCCCACTTCGCGGTGGTGCTCGGCCTGCTCCTCATCGCCCAGTTCATCGACCGCGGCCTCGCCCTCCTCATTCCCCTCAAGGTCGCCCATCTGCCCGGGGTGGAGCGCATCGCCGCGGTTTCCGGCATCATCATCTCGGTCTCCGCGGTGTGCGGGACGATCTCGGCGAGCGTGGCCGGGCGCCTCGCCCAGGACTGGCCGATCGGGCGGCTCCTCCTCATCGCCTGCCTCAGCGGCGCCATTCCCTGCGCGCTCATGGCCTGGACCAGCTCGTGGGTCTGGCTCCTCGTCCTGCGCTGTCTCGTAGGCTTCTCCCTGGGGGGAGCGCTGACTCTCGCGTATTCGCTCGGCGGCCACCTCGTTCCCAGCGACAATCGTGGCGCCGCTTTCGGCTGGCTCGCGCTCGGTGTCCAGTTCTCGTCGGCGTTGAGCCCGGTGGCCACCGGGGGCCTGGCCGCCCTCAGCCTCTCCGGGGCCTTCCTCTTCGACGGCGCCCTCGCGTGGGTCGCCGCCGCCCTCCTGCTCCTCGCCGCCCGCGACCTCGTCCACCGCCGTCTCTAGCATGCTCCGCCTGTTCGCCGTCCTCGCCGTCCTGATCTGCGTGGCCGCGCCGGATCCCGCGCGCGCGGAGCCGGCGGGAAAGGTCTATCGCATCGGCTACCTGACGCTCTGGTACAGCACCTCCGACCCGGCCCAGCGCCTCGCCCTTTCCGAGGGACTGCGCGCGCGCGGGTACCGGGAAGGGCAGGGGATCGTGTTCGAAAGCCGGTACGCGGAAGGCAAGATCGAGCGGCTCCCGGAGCTCGCGGGCGAATTGGTGCGGCGTCAGGTCGACGTCATCGTCGCCGTGTCCACCCCCGCGGGTCTGGCCGCCCGGCACGCCACCTCGACCATCCCCATCGTGGTGGCGGGGAGCGGGGACATGGTCGATTCCGGCCTCGTCGCGAACACGAACCGGCCGGGCGGCAATGTCACGGGCATCCAGTTTCTCCGGCGTGAGCTGGCGGTGAGGCAGCTGGAGATTCTCAAGCAGATCGTGCCCGAGGCGACGCGCTTCGCCTATCTCGGCAATCCCGACATCCCCTCCGACGTATCGTTCTTCCGTGCCCTCGAGGCCCAGGCCCGGAGCTCGGGCGCGAGCATGCGGTTCGTCCACGCCAAGATGGAGTACGACTACAAGCTGGCCTTCGCCGCCATGGCGGACGGCGGGGTGGACGCCCTCGTGGTGGGAGCGAGCGTGACCCAGTTCGACGCGTCCAAGAATGTGGTGCGGTTGGTGTCGCAGAATCGGCTGCCCGCCATCTATCCGGGGCGCCAGTTCGTGGAGGCGGGCGGCCTCGTCTCGTATTTCGCGAATCCGTCCGACCAGGGGCGCCACGTCGCCACCTACGTGGACAAGATCCTCAAGGGAGCGAAGCCCGGCGAGCTGCCTGTCGAGCAGTACAGGAGCTACGAGCTGGCCGTCAATCTTCGCGTGGCCAAGTCGCTCGTCCTCACCATTCCGTCGGCCCTCCTCAAGGAGGCGGCCGACGTGTTTCGGTAGATTGCACCCGCCTCCGCTGCTAAGCTAGCCTCGTCATGGAAGGCGAGCACGGGCCGACCGTCACCGAGGTCCCGTCGGGCACCGGGGGGCGCCTGATACATTTCCTCCGCTCCTATCTCACGCTGCCTCGCACCCACTCCATCATCGGCATTGTCGCCGGCTGCCTCTCCATCAGTCTCGGGCTCTACTCGTATCTCCACCTCGCCAAGCCCGCGGCGCCCGTGGTGGGCGACCTCGTGGCCGTGGTGCAGGATGCGCGAACGGGCAAGCCGGTAAACGACGCCACGGTGGAGATCCTGACCCTGAAGGACGCGGTGGTCACCACCCTCGCCCCGGGCACGGGCGGCCAGCTGCGGGGCAAGCTGAAGGAAGGAACCTATCGCCTGCGCGTCACCCATCCGCGATTCACCGCGGAGACGCGTCAGGTGCAGGTGATGGCGGGTCAGACCTCAGAGGTGCACCTGCGGCTCGTCCCGCCCCCGCCGCCCAAGGCGGCGGGTCCCGTCGACGAGGCGGTGGGAGCGGTCAAGAGGATCTTCAAGTAGCGAGGTCGAACGCCTCCGCGAAGCGCCGATAGGCCTCGAGCGGGTCGCCATACTTCCGATGGCCGGCGGTGTGCTTGGCCGAGGCGAGGAGTAGCCGGTCGCGGTCCTCCGCCGTGCTGTGCGCGTAGTCCTCGAGCAGACAGACCCCCAGCTCCTGATTGTGCGGGTCGTTCCCCATCTTGGCCGCGGCGGTCGCCAGCTCCTCCACGAGGGCCCCGCGATCGTGCCCGGCCTTCAGGTAGGCGGCGGTCCAGTTCACCGCCTCGCCCGCCCGCAGGGCGAGCAGCGCCTCGTCGAGCTGTCCGAGCATCTGCTCCTGCGACATGGTGTCGGCGCCCTTCAGTGGGGCGATCTTGTCGGCGCCGTTGTCCGGGGTATGCCGCTGGTGATGGGAGGCGCGCGTCACGAAGGCGGCGGCCACGAAGAGGAGCTTGAGCCGGTGGGGATGCTGGAAGGTATCGAAGAACCACCGGACGTTGTTGCAGTACTCGTAGCTGTGCTGGGCCATGGAGAAGTTGTTGGGCTCGCCCGTCTCGAGGATGACCTGGGCGGACGCGACCTGGATGGTGTCGATGATCTGGCGCAGTCCCTTGCCCGCTTTCACGAGGGCCACGATCAGATCGATGTAGGCCGGCTCCTCGCCGCTCAGGATGGCCTCGATGAGGGCGAGCGACTCCACGGAGGTGAGCGCGCCGTCATTGCCGAGGAAATCCTCGTCGCGCCCCCCGAGGAAATTCTGCACGACCAGGCAGCCCATCTCGTACGTCGAGTGCCACCGCGGACCCACCGCCATGTCGGGGACGCCCGCGTAGAGGATGCTCCGCGCGTTGGGCCAGCCCACGGCCTGGGCGAGCTGCACGGTGGCGCGGGCGCGGTAGGACTTGTGGCCGGTGGTGTAGGAGCGATTGTGGAGCATGCGGTCCTGCACGTCGATCAGTCCGGCGAAGACGAGATGAGCGAGGAGCTGGGTGCGCCGCGTGGGATCGGCGAGCGCTTCGTCCCACAGGCCGAGGAACACGCGATAGGCGTTCACCACCTCGCCGCGCTGGACGAGGGTGAGCCAAGCATTGAGCTTTTCCGGAAACGTTCCCGGGATGGCCAGAGGCTCCTGATCGGGCCAGTGCACTTCCGGGAGCGGCGGCTTGCCTTCGAACTTGATCTCGTAGAGCCGCACGTAGTGACCGGGCATCTTGCCGAGGAGCTGGTTCCAGGGATCGAGGCCGGTGGGGAGATACCAGATGGTCTGGGCGAGGGGCAGATAGGCGAGCTCGGGGCTGATCATCTTCATCAGGTCCATGCTCGCCCGGGAGCTGAGCAGGCAATGGTCGTTGTTCACGAAGCGGACGATGCCGTCGTCGAGGCGCTGATGGTACGGCACGTGGGTGTAGGGAGCGTGGATGCGGACGATCTCCCCAAGGAGTTCGGGGAGGGGCCGTCCCGCACGAACGAGATTGTAGAAGATCTGGCTGGACGCCCGCTGGTCGCGCTCCAGGACCTTTTCTTCGAGCCGCGCATAGGCGCCCGCGACCTCGGGCTGGACGGTGCTGTCGACGGAGATGGCCATCTAGGACCCCCTCTGTGGGGTGCGTCGGGTCTCTACACACTCCTCGGTGGCGAGACTGTGTCACGGCCCCCCCGCCCTGTCAAACGCGATGCGAGCGCTCAGCGATGATGATGGAACGGTCGCGTCCGCATCCTCGGGCTTTCGCGATCGATATCCGGATCGGCCCAGGAGATGACCGCCCGGTAGCTGGTGGGCTGATCACCCTGCTGTACCACGAGATACACGAAATCGGCGTCGAGCGCATTGCTGCTGAGCGCGACGACCGCGCCGATGCCCTGGCCGAGATCGAGCCCCTTGCCCACCCACTTGTCCCACACATTGCCCTTCGTCTCGGAGAACGCGATGAGCGGCTGTGGTATTTCCATGACGGCGAGGCGCCCGCTTCCGCCCGTAAAAACATAGGGCGGGTAGAGCCGGACGGGCCGGGCGCCGCTTTCGAGGGTGACTCGCTGCACCGACTGGGGGCGATTGTTGCCGGTGACCTTGATGAGCCAGATGCTCCGCTCGCCGGGCTTGCCTTCCCAGCGGACTTCGTCCCAGCGTCCCGCGTCGACTCCGCCACGCAGAATGTCGGCATGTACGCCCACGCCGGACCAGGCACGGGCGATGCTGTCCGGCACGCCGCTGAGGGGGCGCCCCGCGGGCATGTCGCCCCATTCGATGCCGCCCGTGCTGATCGCCGTCTCGAGCCGCTCGAGGCCGGGACCCGACGCGCCGTAGGTCAGCTCATTGGCGGCGACGAAGGAGGTGAGGGAGGTGTCGAAGACGCTGGCCACGAGGAGCCGGTACTCCACGGCATGGACCGGTTGACTGAGGAGCAGGAGGCCGATCAATCCCGTCCCGATCCATGCCAAACGATTTCCACGGCTCATGTCCGGCCTCCCGAATGGCGAAGGTGACCTCGGCCCGTATCGTACCGCCATCGGAGCGAAAGCGGTAGTCTTGACCCCTTGTGGACGGCCGACTAAGCTCACGGGGAGGAAAGAGGAGAGAGCATGAAGTGTTCGGCGTGTCAGCAGGACAATCCGCCCGGCGCGCGATTCTGCGGCGAATGCGCCACCCCGCTCGCCTCCGTGTGCGCGGAATGCGGAGCGGCCAATCCGGTCGGCAACAAGTTCTGCGGAGAGTGCGCCGCATCGCTCGGCGCCGCTCCGCCCCCCCGATTCTCCGCCCCCAGCACCTACACGCCCAAGCATCTGGCCGAGAAGATCCTGACCTCGCAGGGAGCCCTCCAGGGAGAGCGCAAGACGGTCACCGTTCTCTTCGCCGACCACAAGGGGTCGATGGAGCGCCTCCTCGACCGAGATCCAGAGGAGACGCGCGAGCTGCTCGACCCCGTGCTCGAGCTCATGATGGAGGCGGTGCACCGGTACGAGGGGACGGTCAACCAGGTGATGGGCGACGGGATCATGGCCCTCTTCGGCGCGCCCCTCGCTCACGAGGATCACGCGGTGCGGGCCTCCTACGCCGCTCTCCGCATGCACGAGACAGTGGGGCAATACGCGGAGGAGCTGCGGCGGATGCACGGGGCGGACGTGCAGATTCGCGTGGGCATGAACTCCGGGGAAGTGGTGGTACGGTCCATCGGACGAGATCTCAACATGGACTACTCCGCGGTGGGGCACACCACGCACCTCGCCGGCCGCATGCAGCAGCTCGCCCGTCCCGGGACGACCCTGGTGACCGAGGCGACCCTGATGAGCGCCGAAGGGTACATCGAGGTGAAAGCGCTCGGCCCCACGCCGATCAGAGGCCTCGCCGAGCCCATTCCCATCTTCGAGATGGTGGGCGTTCGCTCCGCCCGCACGAGGCTCCACGCCTCGATGGCGCGCGGCCTCACGCGCTTCGTGGGCCGCCACGCCGAGCTCGATGAGCTGCGGCGGGCGTGCGACCAGGCGGGAGCCGGCCGCGGCCAGCTCGTGGCGGTGGTGGGCGAGCCGGGCGTCGGGAAATCGCGGCTCTTCTACGAGTTCCTTCGCTCGTATCGCACGGCGGGCTGGCGCATCCTCGAGGCGACCTCTGTCTCCTACGGCAAGGCCTCGCCCTATCTTCCCCTGATCGATCTCCTCCGGAGCTACTTCAAGCTCTCCGATCGGGACGACACGCGCGACGTGCGCGCCAAGGTCACCGGCGTGGTCATCACCCTCGACGAGGGGCTCAAGCACGTCGTGCACCCGCTCTTGTGGCTCCTCGACGCGCTCCCCGGCGACCACGAATTCATCAAGCTCGATCTGGGACGGCGCCGCGCGCTGACGGCGGAGGCCGTTCGCCTCTTGCTCCTCCGCGAAAGCCGCGATCAGCCCTTGCTCCTCGTGTTCGAGGACCTGCACTGGATCGACGCGGAGACCCAGATCCTCCTCGACGCCCTCGTGGAGAGCCTGCCCACCGCCTCCGTCCTGCTCGCGGTGAACTATCGCCCCGAATACCAGCACAGCTGGGCGAGCAAGACGTTCTATCGGCAGCTTCGCATCGATGCCCTCCCCCGGGAATCCGCGGAGGCGCTCCTCGAGCCCTTGCTCGGCGATCACGAGGAGCTGCGGCCTCTCCAGCGTCTGCTCATCGAGCGAACGGAAGGCAACCCGCTCTTCCTCGAGGAGAGCGTGCGCTCGCTCGTGGAGACCGAGGTGCTGGTGGGCCAGCCCGGCGCGTATCGGCTCGGCAAGGATCCCATCGCCATCCAGGTGCCCGCCACCGTGCAGGCCATTCTCGCCGCGCGCATCGACCGCCTCCCGCCCGGGGACAAGGAGCTTCTCCAGACCGCCTCCGTCATCGGCAAGGACGTCCCCTGGGCCGTGCTTCTCGAGACGTCCGAGCAATCGGAAGATGAGCTGCGGGATGGCCTGGCGCGGCTGCAGGCCGCGGAGTTCCTCTACGAGGCCCGACTCTTCCCCGCGCCCGAGTACACGTTCAAGCATGCCCTCACCCACGAGGTGGCCTACGGCGGCGTGCTCCAGGAGCGGCGACGCGCCATTCATGCCCGGCTCGTTTCCGTTCTCGAGCGGCTCCACGCGGATCGGCTGTCGGAGCACGTCGATCGTCTCGCCCATCACGCCTTCCGGGGCGAGGTGTGGGACAAGGCGCTTCACTACCTCCGCCAGACGGGAGCGACGGCCTCCCGGGCGAACATCGACAGCCTGTTCGGCGGCCCCGAGAGCCCCGGCTATCTCTGGATTCGCGGGGAGCACGACCGCGCCCTCACCGTGGCCCTTCGCGACCGGGCGGTGGCCGCGAGCTTCGGCAGCTTCGCGGACACGGTGCGGACGAACTACCGTCTCGGGCAGATCTATCACTCGCTCGGCGATTATCCCAGCGCGGCGGAAGCCCTCCGGCGCAACGTGGATCTGCTCGAGGGCGATCTCCGGCGCGAGACCTTCGGGCTCGCCGGCCTTCCCGCGGCCATGTCCGGCTCGTGGCTCGCCCTCTGCTTGGCTGAGCTCGGCCGGTTCGATGAGGCCGACCCATATGCGCAGGAAGCGGCCGCCCTCGCCCAGGCCGAGGATCATCCCTTCAGCCTGGTCGTGGCCAGCGTGGGGACGGCCATGGTCGATCTGCTGCGAGGGGAGTACGTGAAGGCGGCCACCCCCCTCGAGCGCGGTCTCGTCGTCGGCCGGCTCTCCGATATTCCCTTGCTCTTTCCGGCCGTGGCGGCGCCTCTGGGATTGGCCTACGCGCTCGCCGGCCGTCACGCCGAGGCCATTGCCCTCCTCGAGGAGGCGGTGGAGCGGACGGAGGCCATGGAGCTCGCGGC
>Ga0068863_100003949_pt1 | contig 14658 bp, 15 predicted proteins | sample KBSSwiS62_FD_66596 | JGI IMG/M metagenome (GOLD analysis project Ga0068863, IMG submission 66596) | Switchgrass rhizosphere microbial communities from Kellogg Biological Station, Michigan, USA - KBS Switchgrass S6-2 | ecosystem: Host-associated > Plants > Roots > Rhizosphere > Soil ...
CCCGGCGCGAATTTCCAATCGGCCGATAAAGTCGCAAATCGAGACTGAATTGTCTCCCTTGCTGAGCTTCCTTGTTTGCACGGAAGCTCAGCAAGGGATTTGGTGATCATGATCACCAGACTGACCACCCACGGGGCTGAAATTCCCTAGCAGCTCGCGTCCTACTCCGTACCCGTTTTGCGGTAAGGCCGATCAGAAGTATCAGCATCTGAGTGAGCTTCGCCCGTTGACGAAACATCTTCAGCGCCTGTTCTTTCGAGGATCTCTTTCGCTTTTTTCGTCCACGTTGAATCATCGCAATGAACGGATAAAAGAATGCCGCCATCCTTCACGCGACCTTCATATCTCTTGGCCTCGTATTCGGGGATGCCCATTCCGATTAGCGCGCCGGCTATTCCGCCGACGGCGCCCCCCACCCCTGCACCCGCGAGCGCAGCCATAATGGGACCCGCTGCGATGAAAGGACCGAGACCCGGAATTGCCAGGGCGCCAATGCCGGCAAGCCATCCCAACGTACCACCCAATACCGCGCCACCGGTCACGCCGGCGGTAGCACCCTCAGGAGCTTTTGTATTTTTCTCATGCGCGAAATCTTTCGTGCCCGCATTTTCGGGGAAGAGCACGGAGATGTCGCTATTGCGATAACCAGCGTTCTTCAGCGCGTCGACGGCGTTCTCGACACCAGTTCGATTGGTGTAGATTCCAAACGCTGCCGTATTTTTTCCTGCCATTGTCGTACCTCATTTCTGATTTTGCTTTTTGTCACAGCCACAGACGTTCTTCAAGCAGCGAGTCCCCGCAACACGGCCCGAAATTTCCGCCGACTGCCTGTTAAATCTACAGTGCGACATTTTGCTCGTGATAACAGGCCACGTTGTTTTAGTGAAAAGTGCGTCGGCGAACGGTTCACGTACATTTCCGACTTGTTCGAGTGGTGATAATCGGAGGCTCAGACGCCAGCAGAACCGTCGTTTGGTTCTCAGTCATATACCCCGGGTCTACCTGAAACCGAGGTATCCCGCGATAACAAGTACAATCACAATCAATCCGATCAAATAGATAACTCTGTTCATGCGAATCCTCTCATCCGTCAAGCGAGGCGGGTGCCTCCAGCGATTTATCATCCGCACGTTGAGGGCCGTTGAGGTTCCGCCTCAGGATTGGAGGAGTCATTGTGGAACTTTCAACTGCGATTTACTTTGAAGCGTAGACGCGGCACTTAGAATTTCGTAATGAGCGAGAATGTCGCCTGGATCGTTGAAGGTCGAAAGAGAACCGCGAAAGTCAGCGTCTGACCAAAAGCCTCCGCAGCGGACGGTGATGACGTGTACGTCGGCCCGCAGGGCTGCTTCGACGTCGTAAGGCGTGTCCCCGATCATGATTGCTGCGCGTGCATCCTCCCCCGATTTCCGCAGCGCGGCTTGAACGATGTCCGGGTCAGGTTTTGAGGAGTCGGCGTCATCGGACGAAGTGGTCCCTTCAATAAGATCGCGCACGCGAGCCTGATCGAGGAGAAAGGTCACGTCGTCTTTTCCCGCAGAAGTTGCGACGACAAGCTTGATACCGTCCGCGCGAAGCCTCATCAGGAGCTCTCGAGCCCCAGGGGCAGGCTGAAGTGACCCGGCGTACGATCTGAACATTCGATCTTTTGCCTTCTGCAGCTTCTTGCCCGGTTCGCTCTCGGCGTCGAAGCCAAATGCTTCCGGAATGAGCTTGTCCCCACCTTTGCCGATAAGAGGTCGAATACTGCGGATATCAGCAGAAAGTCCCAGAGACTTACCCGCTTCGACGAAGGCCCTCGCATGCGCATCATTGCTAAGAAGCAACGTCCCATCAATGTCCAGTATCACGACCCTTAGTTTTGTCACGATTTATTCCGAGCAGTTAGCGCACCATGACAGCGATGCTCGATCTTTTTTCTGTATTCGCTGCAATCGAGTCGAAATTACTCAAAGACTCCAGCGTAGGTCCTTGCAATTCGCGGCTCCGCCCTGCGGCTCTGTTCGAAATCCATACAGCCTGCAGACACGAGCTGAAACCCATGACTTAAACCTCAATCGTCGCACCTGTGGCAACAAACGACTTGGCTGCGTCGGCATCTCTTGGCTGGGAGATTGCACTTGCCGAAGCGAGGTGCCCGTTGATCATCGTCCGAACAAAGACCGCCGCTTCGTCAGGAATACGCCGATGGGTGAGAACTGCACTTCACTTCGTGCTGGTGACGGGGATCGTCGTGGGACTTGTCACCATTTACTATTTCGTGAAGTTTTCCGCGATCGTCGATGCCCGTCTCGGCGGTGACTTCGTCAAACAGAACGCGGCTATTTACGCGGCTGTTCCGGGGTTTGAGCAGTTGCCCAGCGACCCACGATCTAAAGCGATATCCACGCGGGTCTCGAATCAAACTCCGTCGACAAATTCCGAGCCCCCTTTAATGGCCTACTTCTTTGACGTATCGCGCGCGCGCCGCCGACTCGTCAAATTTGGAGATATACCTAAACCGCTCATCGCCGGAGTGCTTTCGGGCGAGGACCGCGTCTTTTTCAGCCATCATGGGCTCAATCCGAAACGCATTGCCGCAGCATTCATTTCGAATGCGAAAGGAACGGCGCCTCTGCAGGGAGCGAGCACGATCACGCAGCAGTTGGCGAGAAGCTTGTTTCTGAACCGCCAGGTGACGCTACGACGCAAACTCTCCGAGGCGTTTATCGCTGTCATTCTCGAATCACGGTTCAGTAAGGAACAGATCTTCACGATGTATGCGAATGAGGTTTATCTGGGACAGCGCGATTCATTCGCGATTCACGGTTTTGCCGAGGCGTCCAAAGCGTATTTCGGAAAAGAACTGTCGGATATGAGCCTGTCGGAAACGGCGACGATCGCGGGAATCATCCCTGCGCCGAATGCGTACTCGCCAGCGCATCATCCCGATCGCGCTATCGGGCGACGCGATCTGATCCTGAAAATCATGGCCGCTGCGGGCGACATCACCAAAGAGCAGTATGAACAAGCACGGCGTGAACCCCTGAAGATTGCCGGGAACGTCGATTCAACCGAGGGCCAATACCTGGTCGATTACATCCGGGAGGCGTTGCTCAAGGATTTTTCCGAAGACATGTTGATGACAGGCGGGCTGAGTATTCACACGACGGTGGATCTCAAGCTTCAAACATTCGCGAGCGATGCTGTGAAAAGTGGCCTCGCGCTGGTGAATGCACAACTCGCAAGGCGTCACGGCGACCCCAGGGAATCGACCGATCGCTCACCGCAAGCGGGGCTGATAGCGCTGGATCCAAAGACCGGAGAAATCAAAGCAATGGTAGGGGGCACGGAGTATGGCGCCACCCAATACAACCGAATCACCCGCGCTTTCCGACAGCCGGGATCAATCTTTAAGCCGTTTGTCTACGCGGCCGCGATCGAGACGGCCCTTGATGGTTTTACAACAGACTTGAATCCATATGACGATGAGACGTCCTCTCGGATTTCTCCGCTCACGACGCTCTTCGATGAGCCGACAATCTTCTATTCGCGGGATAAGGATTACACGCCGCGGAACTACGGAGGTCAGTACTACGGCCTGGTGACCTTGCGGGAAGCGTTTTTGCACTCCTTGAATATTCCGACGGTGATGCTAGCTCAGAGCATTGGGTACGATCGCGTCGTCTCGCTGGCGCGGCGCATGGGGCTGAACCCGCAGATTCTCGGTTACCCTTCTGTCGCGCTCGGCGCGTTCGAGGTCACGCCGTTGGAGATTGCGGGCGCTTACACCGCATTCGCGAACGGGGGCCAGCGCGTGGAACCTCACGCCGTTCGAAGTGTAATGTCTCACGATGGACACGCCCTGAAGACATACCAGCCGCAACGAGAGACTGTGCTCAGTCCACAGGTGGCATATGTCATGACGCATCTGATGGAAGAGGTGATGAATCAGGGAACCGGAGCGGGCGTGCGCTCGCGGGGCTTTATGCTTCCGGCAGCGGGTAAGACCGGAACATCTCGTGACGGCTGGTTCGCCGGTTACACAAAGGACTTACTCGTCATCGCATGGGTTGGATTCGACGACGGTAGCGACCTCAATCTGGAAGGCGCGCGATCCGCTCTTCCTATATGGACCGATTTCATGAAGAAGGCTTATGAACTGTATCCACCTCGCGATCCCGCCCAGCTGCAATTCGTCCCGCCGCCCGGCGTCGAGGTGGCTCGGATCGATTCTGGGACTCTCCTTCGAAGCGATCCTTCTTGCGGCGACTCATTTTTCGAAGCGTTCATTGCCGGCACAGCGCCAACCGGTTCATGCCTCGATTCCCAGGTTGCATCCCGTCCGAAAATGTCCGTTGGAACCGTTGAGAACACAAATGAAGGGCACGCATTGGGCGACGGGTTCTAGTCTCTGTGAGTTCTCGTTTCGAGCGGTTTTCGGGCCCGGATGTCGCGCGATCAGTCTCGACGTTTGACCAAACAGACAAGCCGCGAATGTCGACAGATTTCCGGGTTTCCCACTTTCCAAGACTTGAAAGGAATACCTACCGCTTCTCTGCCTTCCAGGCCCATTTCATACCCTCGCTACACACATCCCACCAGCCGTCCATGCTGCGGCCGTCCTTGGTGAGGGTGAGTAAGAACGACCCGGTCTGCTTTCCGGTGGTGGGGCACGTGGTCCCAGTGCCTGTGGTGTTGGTAATCCCTCCCGTGACCTTCGCGAAATCGCCGTCCACAAATCGTCCTTCGAGTGTGCCGTTCACGTAATCGCCGGTGATGCCAGACGGTGTCGCTTTCACACTCATCACTCGTTCGTACCAGTTCTTTTCATATTCCCATTTGAGATTCCAGGTTCCTTCCCAGTCACGAAACGTCAGCACAGTCTGGAGTTGCCCCCCTGGCGAGGCATCTGCTCCTCTGGACGACTGTCCCGCTGGAGACGGGAGTTTCGCTCCTGGCGGCTGGACTACCGGAGGGGTGTTGGTTTCCGAACTTGGTAGGTCCGGCCTGCCAGCTGGCGGTGGCTCAGCCGGCCGCGTGGATTCACCTTCACCGCTGGGTTGCGAGTTGTGATACCACGCGTAGCCACCCAATGCGGAGACCAGAACCGCGACGCCTGCAATGGCGGCAAGGCGCGAAGACGATGAAGGCTTGCTAGACGAAGCGGGTGCAGTCGAGGCGCGAGGTGACACCGACGCCGCTGACGCAACTTGCACGAACGGACGCAGGGACTTGATTAGCACCTGGACATCGGAGTCCCAGCGCGCATGCGTCAACTCGACGCAGTTGCGATACGACAGGTCCTTCAAACTGTCAGGCAACTCCTCGGATCGAGGCATGGCTGCGCCTTGTACCAGGACTGGGACGACCGGGATGTCACGCTTCAAAGCAGACGCTGTTTCGAGGCGAACGAAATCCATTGGGTCGTCGAGCCTTCGGCTGCCGTGTTCGTCAGTGGCGCTCAGCCACTGCTTACCGATGACTGCCAGCAGCACACCGCACGATGCGACGTTGTCGTCGATCGCTCTACGGAAGTCGCGTCCAGCCTCAAGGCCGGCGACGTCCATGAACACTGCATCTTCGCCAAAGTGCTGCTTCAGATCGTCAAACAGGCGGCCTGCCTGACCTTCGGCATCGCTCCGACGATAACTGATGAAAATCGCGCGCATGCGCCTCCCTTGGAAACGTTAGAACGATAGAAGGTATTCGGGCAGTCTGTGAGTTCGCACAGTGCCCAGGATCGTCTCCTGCGCTTCCCACCCATGAGTAGAATCAAGTTGACGTTTGCAGCGATTATCGCCAAACAGATCCTGAATACCCAGGGAAAAATGCGGGAGAGACTCGTCCCGCATTCCGCGTGAGCCAGACGATTGCGTTGGGTCCAAAAAGGCAACGCTGAGGCAGGAGAGCAGCAGCCATGACGGCGTGACCCAAGGGGAGATGCATCTTGTCAGGACGCGGAGTCTCCCGGCTCAAGTTCTCTCAGCAGCTCGACGCCCCAGGCGCTTGCCTTTGGGAGGTGCGCCTCTATCCCTGCGAGATCCTGCACGAACGCGAGGTCTCTGAACCGTTTGTAGACGTCGGGAGGGAGATCGCGATCCAGATAGCGCAGGCCGAAGTCCCAGCGCAGCGGACAGTACCGCATCCGCAGGAGTTCGGCGAGCGGTCTCAGCGTGTAGCTCCAGAAGCAAGCCAGCGCCTCGACATCCTGGCCGCGGAGCACAGCCTTGCGAACAAAGTTCTGGCTCACGAGGAACCAGACTTGAACTTCCCGATGACGCTGGTCTCGCTTCGCCGCCAGCGCGCCTTCGTCCAGCGCCCTCGGGCGCAGCCAATCGCCCTTGTCGAACAGGAGACGCGCCCGGCCGTGGCGCTCGACTTCGAGGTACTGATCCACCGCTCCCGCTCGAAAAAAGCACAGATCGACCAGAAGAAACTCGCCGCTGTCCTTCAGTTTGTAGTAGCGACCTGGCGGAACAACATGGCTGGTGGTGATGGGAGACACCGTCTCGAGTGACGTCTCCGCCGCAGCATAGAGGATGTCAGACGAAACGTCGTCATCGACGAGAAAGTTCAGATCGATGTCCGAGTAAGCATCGACGGCGCTGAAGGCCGCGCTCCCGCCCTCCCATCCCGCCAGGACGGTAGGTAGTGGCTTGAGGCCCTGGCAAATCACATCGATGATTCGGGCGCGAAGAGACTCACGGTCGACTTTTGACGATTGCTGCATGCTGCAAGTTACAGAACGCCAAGGCAAGCACGGCCAGGGCACACAATAGCGTTTTGAGCACGAAGATCTCACGCTGCGGGTATCGGACCGGCAGCCACAAGCTTCTTATCACGCGAGTTCACAACGAGATTCAGTCCTTCGAGTGTGCATGCACCAAGTAACAGGAGATCACCTTTCTCCGCAAATACGACTTCATCTATGGTGAACGCCCCGCCGATTCGGATTACTGCAAAGCCGACACTCCGGGTAATTTGTTACCCGTTGGCCATTATGAACGGCAAATCCTTTTTCTCGGGAGCGAATCCGATCCGTTCCAACGTCCCTTCCGGAATCCACGTGTACTCACTCCCCGTGTCTACGAGGATCTTGGAAACGCTGTACTGTTTTTTCCGATCGGCGTGGTTTTGAACAATACAATGCGTATAGAACGTTCCCATCGAGCGGAGTGTAGCATGTAGAGACGACGATGCAGGTTAACCCAAAGAGAAAGGCCGGCTTATTCAGCAGCCCTCAATTGCGGGGGAGGATTTGAACCTCCGACGTTAGGGTTATGAGCACAATCTAATCATGGCCAGTCCTTTCGTTTCATAGCATTTGGTACCCGATGGTGGCCGGTTATAGCCCTTGTTCTCGAATTTTTGTGAGCATTTTGTGAGCATGAATCCGCAGAAAAGTGACTTTCATAAGGGCGTGTATTTCGGACGGCGGTAGGCTGATCTGCTATCCCGCCCATCCTTATATAAGGATGGCTGACCGGTGGTGAGTTCTGAATACTCCATTGCCCTTTATGAGTCGAAAGCAGGCGTTTTCCTTTTTTGCGACTTCCGGGTCGCAAAGACCTCCATGAACAGCACGTCTTGCGGGGAAAACTGAACAAGCAAATCGCTTACGACCTTGGCATCCACGAACGTACGGTAAAACTCCACCGCACCGCCATCACAACCAAACTTGGCGTTCAATCTACTGCCGAGTTAACGAGGTTGTGGATTGAGGCTAAGGGCCTCGAAACCTAGTCTTAGACTCTCAATCCACGATCCGTCACCGGGCAACCTTCCCCAAAGGGCAGTAGTCTGCCGCGCCTGCGATGCATATGCTACCGCTGAATTCGATGAATATGTCGCGGTCGTCGACAATGACGAGAGTCTTCGCCGCTCGTTAAGCCGATTCCTGCGAGCCGGGCATTTTCAGCCGATCGCCTATGAGTCAGCCGAAGCATTCCTGGCGGACACGAAAAATCCGAAGCTTGATTGTCTGGTGCTCGACATACAACTGAAAACAAATTGAGAGCGAGGAACGAATGAAAATGAACATCGAAGAGGTGGTATGGCCGACCGACTCTGCGGGAGCGTCCGTGATGACGCACGACGATATTAGGCGGCTACAGAGAGCAATACACCAGCTCTACGGTTGCCAATCCGCCCATACCGCCACAATTCCCTTAACTGAACAGCGTTGTGGGAAAATCTTATGGCAGGGCGAAGTCCAGATATTTCACTTGCAAGGTCATGGGACTGCGCAACGGTGCTACGCCTGGACGTCCCGGGATAACAACGGCAAGGAACACCACACTGCCGTGCTGGAAGTTCCGCCCGTAGATTCTCCTCGATCTGCAGTCCGAGCTGCATTAGGCGGTGAGTTGCAAGTTGAAGGGCAAGCAAATATGCACGACGACCAGGCAGAATGGAAAGAGTCCACCGACTATAAGCACCTCATAGATCCCATTGGCCGCAACCAGAGACAGGTGGCGGTCGATCACTGGCCAACCTGCCCAAAGGGTAGTAGTTCGCCCGGCACGCCATGCGTATGCTTCTCGTCGAATTCGATGAATGCAAGACCACGCGTCTGTATCTCGGTCATCGACGATGACGAAAATCTTCGCCGCTCGTTCAGACCGATTCCTGCGAGCCGTGCATTGCCGAAGCATTCCTGGCGGACCGAAACATCCGAAGTTTGATTGTCTGGTGATCGACATACAACTCTATTTATCGGTGTCCAGCTCGCAAATTGACAGTACCGTTTCTGATCGGCGGCCCATTCGACATTCCGGCGGCCGCCGTCGTCGGCCGCTTGACCGGAGCGGCGTTGCTCGCTCTGGCACTCGCATGTTGGAACGCGCGCATTGACGCGGCAAGCCCCTCCACCAGAGGACTGGTCTCGGGGATGTCGCTCTACAACGCCGCCGCTGTCGTGGTGCTCTCATATTCGGGGCTCGGATTGCGGCTGATTGGGATCGGCTTCTGGCCGGCTGTTGTGCTGCACCTGGGGATGGCGATCTGGTGCCTCGCTTTTCTTAGGAAGCTTTAGAAGTAGAAATTGAGCAGAGCTTTACTCCGCCTTGACTATCTTCGCGGTCAAGAGGTTTTCGCATAAGCAGCATTCCAGGGACGGTTGTGTTTGAGCATTGTGTTGAGGATGGTCAGAAGTTTTCTCAAAGAAGCAATGAGAGCAACCATCTTGGGTTTGCCCGCTTTAAGCAGGCGTTGAGGAAAACAATGCTGAGAAAACCGTAAAGTACAGCCTTGTTCGCTCTTCAGATCGGCGAGCAGCCTGGAATGCCCTTTTCTGGAAGTATTAGAAGTAGAGGTTGAACACGGCTCCCACTGCGTTCAATTCCTGGTTCGAGCTCCCGCCGGTACTATTCTGGTGCTCAAAATACGATTCCAATTCGAAATGTCTGCTGATTGGAAAAGCCGAACCGGCAGTCAGCGCAGTCCGGCTCCATTTGCTATATCTGCTGTCGTAGTAAACTTCCGCTCGAACATACGGATTCATCTTCACGCGACCAACTGAGAAATTCCCTTCGGCCGTCAACCTGTTGCGGTAACGCCATGAGTATTCCCCTCCGACAGACCTAAGGTCCATCCGGCTCCGATCCGAGAGGAGCATTCCAATCACCAGGGGAAAGCGAGCCGTTGCTTCCAGGACGCCGCGATGCTCTTTGGAGCCGTCACCTATGATTGGATGAATGTATCGATAACCGACCCGCACCATCAGAGGCCGGTTCTTGGATTCATCCAGTCGGAGCAGCAAAAACTTTGGATTCTTCTTAAGTGGCTTGAGGTAGATATCAAAATTCGGCCCCAATTCAACCTCCGTGGACTCTTTGTTCTCCTTAACAGTCGTCGACAGGAAATAAAGGCGCATCTGGTCATTCAATTTTACGAACGCACTGACTTCCGGCCAGACCTGCTTGGTGGTCTGAGCACCGGCGGGTATCGCAAGTAACAGGACAAGGAGAGCGGCCCATGCATGTCCGCGCAATGCGTGAACGCAGGCTGCCACTGGCCTGTAGGTTCTGAGAAAAATGCTGATGATGGCTCTCATCTTTCTCGAGGTTATGCGGGGGACGATCGCTCCTCGACGGTAGTGTGCTAAAAAGAAAACTGAGACACTACCTCCTCGATTGATGGTTACTGCGCATCGCATTGCCTCTTATAACCCGCCTCCCCACAGATACTGATACCCAAATGAAACGGATTGAAAGTTGCCACCGATAGTTCGGAGGGCGCCGGCGGAATACGCCGCTTTGAAGGCCTGCCTCTTCGTGACCGGTAGGGAAATGGTGCCGCCGAGACGGGAGTTCCTCTGGGTATCCTCGTGTTGGACACCGCCTACCGTCGTCTGTCCACCTCGATAGAAATTAACGTCGAAGGCCACCCACATCCGAGGTTTGATGTCATAACTGAGATGAAACTGGGAATTCCAGATGGGTCTCTGTGTGCGCGTCTTGCCTAGAAAGTTGTTATTGGCTGTATAGAGCCACACACCGGCATAGGCGTCCAGAATGAGACGGGTGCCTTTTAAGGCATGTGAAAGACCCAGTTCGGGTTTGAAAGCCCAACGATTGGTTCCGACGTTGACGGCCTTGGCCGGATCGTATTGTCCGGTCGGCGCCGAAACGATCACACTGGCGCCGAGATTGGTTTTCTGGCGGTAGGCTGCAAATTCTTTGAGCTTCATGGCTTTGGCTCCGTACAGGTTTATCGAGAATCGTGCATAGCTATCCGTCAATCCGGAGCGGTAGACTTGCAAGAATTCCCCAAGGTAATTTCCTTGCAGATGTCCCAAGGCGTAAGGCAGGAGGGCCGAAACATTTGCCGTGCGGCCTGCGACGCCAATCGAGCGGACGTACCCCACCGTTACGCCATGGATTTGCGCGCTCGCCTGGTCGACCGGCAGGGAAGGATCAAAGTTGAGATCGCCTGTCGAGTAGCCATAGTTCGCAACGGCGATATTAGCGCCAGTCGGGGAAACGGAATAGGCCCGCGGATCCAGTTGTTGAGCCCTCAAGGTGGCAACGAAGCCAAGGATCAAAGAAGCAATAACCAGGAAACGGATCATAGATAGACCTGAATCCGCCGCCAGAACATCTGCGAACGGCGCACCGGAAAGCTTTTACTGTCGAGTCGATTGGACGCGTTAGTGAACTGAGAGTGCATACAAGTTTCAGAAATCCAAGTTGCCAGTAAACAGAGTTTTCCAGACGAACATACTTGTCTTACCTTGCAAGTAGGAAATGTCCTCTACGCGATGTTGTGCGGCATGCCAGCCTACTCGGATTCGGCTTTTTCCCAGCTGGTGTCCGGGTCGAAAACAGTGATCGCCAGAGCGGCTGTTGAGGTGTCCGCGCCAAGGTCTTTTTGATAGACCATTCCGTGATCATCAATGATGAAGGTCATTACACCGCTATTCTTGTACTCTGTAGGATAAGCAAGCATCGCAAAGCCATCGCGCATATTGCCATTCACCAGATAGCTCTTCGCGCCGCCAGGCGCTGAAGCCCCTCCTCCCTGTGAGTATCCGAAAGTAATAGCCATGAAACGGCGTGGTTTTGCTTTCTTCAGTCGCGTATCCTTCAATGGCAGCTTGCGCCGCAAGGTCGCCAAGCGGGCTTTTATCGTTCGGATCATCGGACTTCCAGAAAAGCCCATCGTGCTTGCCGTCGGAGCTGATGAATTTTCCGGCATATAAACCTTTGGCTTTCCCGTCATGCCCTTTCGACGCATATTGTTTCTGAGCGTCGACATACGACTTGCACAGCTGCATGGTGCTGAGCTCATTGCCTCCAATGCGACGAAACAAGATTTCCTGCAAACCCGCTGCAGTGTCAAAACGCCAGTTGTTTCCTTCCTTCACGAGAGGAATCGGCAGCGGCCATTCTTCCGCGCCAATACTCAAAATGGTGCGGTCGCCTTCAGCGCTGAGCCGCGCTCTTTCCTGGTATGCGGTCAGGAACAGTTCGCGTGCCTGCTGATCGGCGACTTCGTCGCCGGAAGACAGAACCTTCTTGCCGTCAGGTCCGAGAATGCCAAGAAGTTGTGCGGTATCGTTCGCCTTCACGGCATCCACAACGGCAACCACCGCGTCTTCCGGGGATGAAAACGTCATCTGCGCTGGAGCGGACTCTTTCCTTGCACATCCGGCTAGAACCACCAGCGCCAGAACGAAGGCTAGTGATCGATACCCGCTTCTCATGTGATTTCTGTTCTTCATCGCCGTTTCGCTCCACCGCCCGACACACTGCGTTGACCGCGAGAGCTGGCAGCAGTTGTCGAACTCCTGTTCTGGTACCCCGAAAAAGCGCTGGAACTGGTGCCGGTACGCGACTGGGTGGCCGATGCGCCGGTCGCGGGAGTCGCGCCGCTGCTTCCCAAGGTGCTGGACCTTGAGGCGGCAGTCTGGGATGTCGACGGGGACTTCGCCGTGTTCGGAGTGGCTGCAGGTGTCGTAGTGGGCCGGGCTGCAGGCTGGTTCGCTGGCTGCGTCGTGGGTCGCGGCGTTGTGCTGACGTTCTTCGAATTGTTGATATTCACATTCACGTTGTTCACGTTATACGACGGCGCATTGATGTTGGTGGGCGCCCGGTAAGTGCCATGGGGCACGGGTCTCGTATAAGGGTAGCGGGCTCCAGGGGGGACACGCCAAGCGCCGCCGACCACGACAACCGAGTGAGAGTGCCACCCCACTCCCCAGGCGCTCCACCCGTAGGGATAAGGGTCACTCATGGCCGCACCGATGGCGATTCCCACCATGAAACCCACTACGGCTGCGGCCGCGGCATCGTTGTTTTTCTCTGGTGGGGGCGGCGGCGTGGTGTAAACAACCTGAGTGTTGTAGACCGGAACATAAACAACCTGCGGATTTGCGGGCTGGATGACGATCACCTGCTGGCCATTCTGCGAGTCGGTCTTTACTTCCTGCTGAGGTGTCTTTTTCAAATTGCCCATCATCTGCGCCTGCTTGCGCAGCCGCTGCACCGAATCCAGAACAGACTGTTGGTCGCTCAGAAAGGCTTTCCCGACTTCGGTAGTCCATGGCATGTTTTTTGCCATCGTCTCGAGAACTTCCGGGAACAGGACGATTGCGGTGAAGCTTGCATCAAACCCCTTTGCGGAGGCCGCTTCCTGAAGTGCTGATCCTTGAAGTTCCTTGTCCTGCTGCTTCAGCCAGGTGCTGACTTCGGTGACCTGCTGGGGGCTGGTTGTGCACGCCAATACCTGCGCGAGCAGTGGGTCGGGATAAAGTGCAATCGGCCCCATCAACTTGTCCAATGCCTGGTCGTTCGCATTTGCCGCGGTCTGAGCCATTGCTGCCAATCCAAGGGACTGAAATGTGGTACCGAGGAACAGGCTTCCGCACAGCACCACTGAAATCAATCGTTTTCCCGTCGGGTGGTTCATGCATCCAAGTCTATTTCAGACATTCAAACGAATGGACCTGTAGAGGCGTGCAGTTCCAGAGCAATAGGTATCCATGGACAATGCCAGTGGCCCTGCCCGCCATTTAAGTCCTTCAGAAGGGAAGTTCAAGCATTTATGAGAGACGTTAGATGAAAAGCCCAAAGATTGTTTTTGTTCTTTCGCTGTTAATTTTGTTCATCGCCTCGGTCAATGCGCATGCGCAGCTTGCGGGCGATAACATTCCGGGTGATTTTGGAGTGAAGTCAGGTTCGCAGGCCCCTCCGGGCATTTACGCGGGGTACCTGCTCTATAACTACGATACGTCCAAGATTGTCAGGAACAATGGAAGTGAACTGAAATTGACGAACGGCGCTATCAGCGCATGGGCACACATCCCAATATTTTCCGTAGTCACGCCAAAAAAGCTTCTCGGCGCCAACTACGGCGCGCTCATCATTCCATCTATTGCGAACCTGGCTATTGAAGCGCCGCGGGTTGGCTTGCAGTCGGGCTCCGGTTACGGGGCAGGCGATCTCTATATGCAGCCGGTCAACCTGGGCTGGCAAACGAAACACGCGGATGTTCTCGCCTGGTACGGTTTTTTTGCGCCAACTGGCGAATATGCTCCGGGAGGTCAATTCAACCTGGGGAAGGGAATGTGGGCGCACGAACTGGCGCTCGGCTCCACGGTTTACCTCAATGCAAAAAAGACAATTAACGTATCCGCGCTGGGCGCCTACGAGATCCATACGAAGAAGAAGGATACCGATGTCAAAGTAGGCCAGATGCTCACCATCGAGGGCGGCGTTGGAACAACAGTAAAGCAAGCTCTGACCTTCGGGATGGCCTACTATGCGCAGTGGAAAGTTACTGAAGACACAGGACTGGGTTTGCCGCCCCTGGTTGATGATAATCTCGGCAAGAATCACAACTTCGGGTTGGGGCCAGACGTGACCATGATTCTTCCGTTGACCAAAGATCTGAAGAAACTTGCCATATTGAACTTCAGGTACCTCTGGGAGACTGGCACCCAACTGGACACCCAAGGCGGCACCGTGATGTTTTCTGTGACCTTCAAGGTGAAATAGCCGACCACAAAGGGCGAGGTTCAAAAAGTGGTCGATGACGGACGAACGGTCAATCAGGCTCTCACGAAGGGAAGCCACGGAACGGAAGCCGCCAGGCTTTGGGGCGTGCTGAGGAACGGTATCAACGACCTGGCGCGGGCGTACGCGATTACTCCACTTGGAGTCTGACGCCCCGAGT
>Ga0068863_100003950_pt1 | contig 14658 bp, 9 predicted proteins | sample KBSSwiS62_FD_66596 | JGI IMG/M metagenome (GOLD analysis project Ga0068863, IMG submission 66596) | Switchgrass rhizosphere microbial communities from Kellogg Biological Station, Michigan, USA - KBS Switchgrass S6-2 | ecosystem: Host-associated > Plants > Roots > Rhizosphere > Soil ...
CTTCGCATCGTGACGCTGACCATCACGGAGGGCGGGTATCACGTCGACCCGGAGTCGGACGTCTTCGTCGCCGACCATCCGGACGTGGTGCACGACCTGTCCGGCGGCGGTGATCCACGTACGGTGTTCGGCTTCGTCACCGAGGCGTTGGCGCGGCGACGTTCGGCGGGGACGAAACCGTTTACCGTGGTGTCGTGTGACAACCTGCGTCACAACGGCGAAGTCGCGCGCGCCGCGTTCGTCGGCTTCGCCAGCGCACTGGACCAAGAACTCGGTTCCTGGATCGACTCCAACGTGATGTTCCCGAACTCTCTTGTCGATCGCATCACGCCATCGGTAACCGCGAAAGACGCGGCGCGCCTCAACGCGGCGAGTAGCCTGGCCGACCAGATCCCGCTCGTTGCTGAGGATTTCAGCCAGTGGGTCATCGAGGACCGCTTCGCCGACGGGCGGCCAGCTCTTCAAGAAGTAGGCGTCCAGTTTAGTGACGAAGTGAAGTTGTGGGAGCAGGTGAAGGTACGTGTGCTCAACGCAGGCCACCTCACCCTGACGTATCCCGCCCTGCTGCTCGGCTACCGTGAGGTGGCCGCGGCCATGCGCGACCCGCAAGTACCTGTGCTGTTGGACCGCTTTTTGGACAAGGTCGTGCTGCCGTTGCTCGAGGCGCCGCGCGATGTGAACCTGGTGGACTATAAGAACACGGTGCTCGACCGCTTCTCCAACGAAGCGATGCACGATCAGCTGACCCGTATCGCCTCCGACAGTGCGTCGAAAGTGACGGTGTTCTTGACCACCACCCTCCAACAGGTACTCGAGCGCGGTACAGATCACCGCATCCTGGCGTTTATCCTCGCTGCCTGGAGCCGCGTGCTGCAGGGCAAAGATGACGACGGCACGACCTTCGAAGTGACCGAGCCACGCCTCGACGAAACCGCCCGGCGGTTGCTGATATCGGGCGATCCGCGCGAAGCACTGAGGATCGAGCCGCTGCAGGCAAGCGGTGCCGCCGAGCACGCTGACTTCGTCGCCACCTTCGATCGCTACCGCAAAGCGCTTGCGGAGCAAGGTGCCGAAGCGACGCTGACGGCTCTATTGGACGGCACACTAGGCTGACGCATTCGCGAACCCGCTGCAAAGATGACCACCACCGGCCCCCTGCTCGCAACTCCGCCGTGACTGGGCGCGACGGTCAGTAGGTGTCGGGAATCGGCGCGTGCGTTGGCAACGGTTCCGGGCCTACTGTTAGCCAGCCATGCCCGTCGTCGCGTCCACTCCGCGGCGCGCCGCGACGAGACGAACTGGCCTGTTTTGATGGCGACTAGAAGGTCGTCGACCAGGTCCTATCCAGTGCCCCCAGTCGGACTCGAACCGACACTGTGCGGATTTTAAGTCCGCTGCCTCTGCCAATTGGGCTATGGGGGCCACGCCTGATGGTAGAGACAAGCTCCCACGATGCGACGCGACGGCTATCGATCCTCGTTGTCGCTCGGTACGCGGGCAATTTCTTATCTGCCGCCCGAGGCGATGACGTGATTCCGTAAAGGAACACCGCCCCGCCGTCAAGAAACCGTTAACGCCGACATCAAGGCCGTGAGCTGGCCCGATCCTCGATTAGGACGTCGAAATCCGACGCCCCGTAAACGTTGGAGCCGGGCATGTCCGTAGTGATCTTCATCGTGCTGACGCTGGCGATCTTCGCCGTGCTCGGCCTGGTTCAGAAGTTGGTCGAGAACCTGTGAGTCAAAACATCGTGGGCCTGGTCCTCGCGGTCCTTCTGGCCCTATTCCTCTTCGCCGCATTGCTCTTTCCCGAGAGGTTCTAGTGAGCACTACGACAGCGGGGATCTTGTTCCTCGCATCGCTGATCGTCGCGCTGGTGGCCGTGCACGTTCCGCTCGGCGACTACATGTTCCGGGTCTACACGTCGACGAAGGACTCCCGGCCCGAACGCCTCATCTACCGGCTCATCGGCGCCGACCCGAAGGCCGAACAGACCTGGGGCGCCTACGCCCGCAGCCTGCTGGCCTTCTCCGCAGTCAGCGTCCTGTTCCTGTTCATCTTCCAACTCGTGCAGGGCAAGCTGCCACTGCACCTCAACGATCCCTCGACCCAGATGACTCCGGCGCTCGCGTGGAACACCGCCGTCAGCTTTGTGACCAACACCAACTGGCAGGCGTACTCCGGTGAATCCACCCAAGGCCACCTGGTTCAGATGGCCGGCCTCGCCGTGCAGAACTTCGTCTCGGCCGCCGTCGGCATGGCCGTCGCCATCGCGTTCATCCGTGGTCTGGCCCGCCGCATGACTGGCGAGCTCGGCAACTTCTGGGTCGACCTCATCCGCGGCACCATCCGAATCCTGTTGCCGCTCTCCGTGATTGCCGCGATCATCCTCATCGCCGGCGGCGCCATCCAGAACTTCCACCTGCACGACCAAGTCGTCACCACACTCAATGGTGCCCAGCAGACCATCCCCGGCGGACCGGTCGCCAGCCAGGAAGCCATCAAGGAACTCGGCACCAACGGCGGCGGCTTCTACAACGCCAACTCCGCGCACCCGTTCGAGAACCCGAACACCTGGACCAACTGGGTCGAGATCTTCCTGCTCCTCGTCATCAGCTTCTCGCTCCCCCGCACGTTCGGCAGGATGGTCGAGAGCAAAAAGCAGGGCTACGCGATCGCGGCGGTCATGGCCGTCATCGCCACCCTCAGCGTCAGCTTCATGATGCTGTTCCAACTGCAGCACCACGGAACGGTGCCCACTGCAATCGGATCGGCGATGGAAGGCGTGGAACAGCGCTTCGGCGTTGCCGATTCGGCGGTGTTCGCCGACGCGACGACGTTGACGTCCACCGGCGCAGTTGACTCGTTCCACGATTCCTACACCAGCCTCGGCGGCATGGTCACGCTGTTCAACATGCAGCTAGGCGAAGTCGCACCCGGCGGCACCGGTTCCGGCCTCTACGGCATGCTGATCCTCGCGATCATCACCGTGTTCGTCGCCGGCCTGATGGTCGGTCGCACCCCGGAATACCTCGGCAAGAAGATCACCCCGCGTGAGATCAAGCTCGCCGCAACGTATTTCCTGATCACACCGCTGATCGTGCTGACCGGCACGGCTGTCGCGATGGCCATGCCCGGCCAACGGGCGGGCATGCTCAACACCGGCCCGCACGGTCTGTCCGAGGTGCTCTACGCGTTCACCTCCGCGGCCAACAACAACGGTTCGGCATTCGCGGGCATCACCGTCAACACCGAGTGGTACAACACCGCACTCGGCCTGGCGATGGTGTTCGGTCGCTTCCTGCCGATGATCTTCGTTCTCGCACTGGCCAGCTCGCTGGCCAAGCAAGGCAAGGCACCTGAGTCCATCGGGACGCTGCCGACGCACCGTCCGCAGTTCGTCGGCATGGTCGCCGGTGTGACGCTGATCCTGGTCGCCCTCACCTTCCTGCCGATGCTTGCGCTCGGCCCCCTCGCTGAAGGAATTCACTGATGTCCGTTGCCACACTCGAATCCGCCGAGCCGAAAGCCGGCAGCCCCAAACGAATCCAGGGCGGCCTGCTGGACCCGAAGATGCTGTGGAAGTCACTGCCCGACGCGCTCCGCAAGCTCGATCCGCGCACGCTGTGGCGCAACCCGGTCATGTTCATCGTCGAGATCGGCGCCGTCTGGAGCACGATCCTCGCGATCACCGACCCGTCCTGGTTCGCCTGGCTGACCGTGATATGGCTCTGGCTCACCGTGGTTTTCGCCAATCTCGCTGAGGCCGTCGCCGAGGGCCGCGGCAAGGCGCAAGCAGAGTCGCTGCGCAAGACCAAGACCGCGACCATGGCCCGACGCCTCACTGACTGGCGCCCGGGCGCCCCTGGCCGCGAAGAAGAGATCGCTGCTCCCCTGCTCCAGCAGGGCGACGTTGTCGTCGTCGAGGCCGGCCAGACCATTCCGGGCGACGGTGACGTCGTGGAAGGCATTGCCTCGGTGGACGAATCGGCGATCACCGGCGAATCGGCCCCCGTCATCCGCGAATCCGGCGGCGACCGCTCGGCGGTAACCGGCGGCACAACCGTGTTGTCCGACCGCATCGTCGTCAAGATCACGCAGAAGCCTGGCGAGAGCTTCATCGACCGGATGATCGCTCTCGTCGAGGGCGCCAACCGGCAGAAGACGCCCAACGAGATCGCCCTCAATATTCTGCTCGCGTCGCTGACGATCATCTTCGTATTCGCCGTCGCGACCCTGCAACCGCTAGCGATCTTCTCCAAAGCCAACAATCCCGGCGTCCCGGATTCGTTGTCGCTCAACGGCAACGGCGTATCCGGCATCGTGATGGTCTCACTGCTGGTCTGCCTGATTCCGACGACGATCGGCGCGCTGCTGTCGGCCATCGGTATCGCGGGCATGGACCGCCTGGTGCAGCGCAACGTGCTGGCCATGTCCGGTCGCGCCGTCGAGGCCGCTGGCGACGTCAACACGTTGCTGCTCGACAAGACCGGCACCATCACGCTCGGCAATCGACAGGCCGCGGCCTTCGTCCCGGTCACTGGTGTGTCACCGGAAGCGCTCGCCGATGCCGCGCAACTGTCCAGCCTCGCCGACGAGACACCCGAAGGCCGCTCGATCGTCGTCTTCGCCAAACAGGAATACGGGCTGCGCGCCCGCACGCCAGGCGAACTCGACAAGGCGCACTGGGTCGAGTTCAGCGCCCAGACCAGGATGTCCGGCGTCGACCTCGAGAACGGACACCTGCTCCGCAAAGGCGCGGCGGCCGCAGTCGCCGACTGGGTGCGCAGCCAAGGCGGCGTCGTAACAACCGAACTCGGCGATATCGTCGACGGCATCTCCGCCGCAGGCGGCACTCCCCTGGTCGTCGGGCAGGTCGTCAATGGCGAGGCCGAGGTGCTCGGCGTCATCCATCTCAAGGACGTCGTCAAACAGGGTATGCGCGAACGCTTCGACGAGATGCGCCGGATGGGCATCCGAACCGTGATGATCACTGGCGATAACCCGTTGACCGCCAAGGCCATTGCCGACGAGGCGGGTGTCGACGATTTCCTCGCCGAGGCCACCCCTGAAGACAAGATGGCCCTGATCAAGAAGGAGCAAGCTGGCGGAAAGCTGGTCGCGATGACCGGCGACGGCACCAACGACGCGCCCGCGCTGGCGCAGGCCGATGTCGGCGTCGCGATGAACACCGGCACTTCGGCGGCCAAAGAGGCCGGCAACATGGTCGATCTCGACTCCGACCCGACCAAGCTGATCGAGATCGTCGAGATCGGCAAGCAACTGCTCATCACCCGCGGCGCGTTGACCACGTTCTCGATCGCCAACGACATCGCCAAGTACTTCGCGATCATTCCGGCGATGTTCGTCGCACTGTTCCCCGGCCTGGATCTGCTGAACATCATGCGATTGCACAGCCCGCAGTCGGCAATCCTGTCAGCGGTGATCTTCAACGCCCTGGTGATCGTCGCGCTGATCCCCCTGTCGCTGCGCGGTGTGCGCTACACCCCGAGCAGCGCGTCAAAGCTGTTGAGCCGCAACTTGTATGTCTACGGCCTCGGCGGCATCATCGCGCCGTTCATCGGCATCAAGCTGATCGACCTCGTCATCCAATTCCTCCCAGGGATGTGAAAATGAAGCTCTCGAATCTGGCTCGCCAACATTGGGCCGCGCTGCGCGCCCTACTGGTCCTCACGGTCATCGTCGGTCTCGCGTACCCGGTCTTCATCTGGCTCGTTGCCCAGATCCCGGGCCTTCACGACAAGGCCAACGGGTCGATCGTCGAGGCCCACGGAAAGCCGGTGGGCAGCAGCCTCATTGGGCAGTCGTTCACCGACAAGGACGGCAACGCGCTGCCGCAATACTTCCAGAGCCGCCCTTCGGTGGCAGGCAATGGCTACGACCCGCTTGCCACCGGCGCAAGCAACCTCGGCCCGGAAAGCATCGTCGATGCGTCCGACAAGCCAAGCCTGCTCACGCAGGTCTGCACGCGCAGCAAGGCCGTCGGAGACCTTGAGGGTGTTGACGGTGCGCGCCCGTTCTGCACCGGCGAGGGTGTCGGCGCGGTGCTGTCCGTGATCGGCCCACGCGACGCGGTCGGCAATGTCGTGCATCCGACACGGGTGGTCAGCGTCAACGAGCCATGCGACACGACGAAGACGCCGTTCCTCAACACCTATGAAGGTGTCCGCGTCGAATGCGCGAAGGTCGGTGAGGACTACAGCATCGGCCAGATCGTGCCGATCCGTGGTGCGGCCTCCGCAGACCCGCAGGTGCCCGCCGACGCCGTCACAGCCAGCGGCAGCGGCCTCGACCCGCACATCTCGATCGCCTATGCCGACCTGCAGGTCAACCGCGTGGCCCGCGCCCGCGGCGTCAGCGCTGACCAGGTCAAGCAGGCAGTTGCGGACAACATCGACGGACGCTGGCTGGGCTTCATGGGTGAGCCCACCGTCAACGTGCTGGCACTGAATATCGAGCTCGATCAGAAGTACCCGGGTGGATGATGTTGATGTGAGCAATCCGCACAACGCCACCAAACGCGGGGAGCTGCGCATCTATCTCGGCGCAGCTCCCGGTGTTGGTAAGACGTACGCGATGCTCGGCGAAGCGCATCGGCGGCTGGAACGCGGCACCGATCTGGTCGCCGCGGTCGTCGAGACCCACGGTCGCAAGAAGACCGCCGACTTGCTCGACGGCATCGAGTCGGTACCGCCCAAGTACATCGAATACCGGGGCAAGCGCTTCGGTGAACTCGACGTCGAGGCGGTGCTCAAACGCCAACCGCAAGTGGTGCTGGTCGACGAACTCGCGCACACCAACACCCCCGGCAGCAAGAACCCCAAACGGTGGCAGGACGTCGAGGAACTGCTCGACGCCGGTATCACCGTCATCTCAACGGTCAACGTCCAGCACCTGGAGAGCCTCAACGACGTCGTCACGCAGATCACCGGCATCGAACAGCAGGAGAAGGTGCCCGACGAGGTGGTCCGTGCGGCGGATCAGATCGAATTGGTCGACATCACCCCAGAGGCCCTGCGGCGCAGGCTCGCCCACGGAAACGTGTACACCCCCGAGCGCGTCGACGCGGCACTGTCGAATTACTTCCGTCGCGGAAACCTCACGGCGCTACGTGAATTGGCGCTGCTGTGGCTCGCCGACCAGGTCGACGCGGCGCTTGAGAAGTATCGTGAAGAGAACCAGATCACCGACACCTGGGAGGCGCGCGAACGTGTCGTCGTCGCCGTCACCGGGGGGCCGGAATCAGAGACCCTGGTGCGCAGGGCATCCCGCATCGCATCGAAGTCGAGCGCCGAGCTGATGGTCGTGCACGTCGTTCGCGGCGACGGGCTTTCAGGCGTCTCGGCACCGCAGATGGGTAAGGTGCGGGAACTGGCGATAAGCCTGGGCGCAACGCTGCACACCGTGGTCGGCGATGACGTGCCAAGCGCCCTGCTGGATTTCGCCCGCGACGAGAACGCCACCCAATTGGTGATCGGGACGTCGCGGCGCTCGCGGTGGGCCCGCATGTTCGACGAGGGCATCGGCGCGTCGGTGGTGCAGCAGTCCGGCAAGATCGACGTGCACATGGTCACGCACGAGGAGGCCAGCCAAGGCTCTCGGTGGTCGCGGCTCTCGCCGCGTCAGCAGCATGCGATGTCGTGGCTTGCCGCCGTTGTGGTTCCGTCGGCGATCTGCGCCTTGATCGTCTTTCTCCTGGACCCCTATTTGGGAATCGGCGGCGAGAGCGCGATCTTCTTCATCGGCGTGCTGACCGTCGCGCTGCTCGGCGGCGTCGCACCCGCCGTGCTGTCGGCAGTGCTGTCTGGATTGCTGCTGAATTACTTCCTGGTTGAGCCTCGCTACACCTTCACGATCGCCGAACCCGACAGCGCAGTGACCATCGTCGTGTTGTTGCTCGTTGCGATCGCCGTCTCGGCCTTGGTCGACGGGGCGGCCAGCCGGTCCCGCGAAGCCCGACATGCGTCGCAGGAAGCCGAACTACTCGCGCTGTTCGCCGGATCGGTGCTGCGCGGTGCCGACCTCGACACCCTGCTAGAGCGGGTCCGCGAAACCTATTCCCAGCGCGCCGTCAGCCTGCTGCGGGAAGGCACAGGCATCGTCGGCTGCGTGGGCAAGGATCCCTGCGTCGACGTCGACACCGCCGACAGCGCCATCGAAGTCGGCGACGACGAATTCTGGTTGTTGATGGCAGGCCGCAAGCTGGCCGCGCGCGATCGCCGGGTGCTCAGTGCGGTCGCCAAACAGGCGGCGGGACTGGTCAAGCAGCGGGAGTTGACCGAAGAAGCCGGCAAGGCCGAGGCCATCGCGCAGGCCGACGAACTGCGCCGCTCACTGCTCTCGGCCGTCAGCCACGACCTGCGCACCCCGTTGGCCGCCGCCAAGGCCGCGGTATCCAGCCTGCGCAGCAACGACATCGACTTCTCAGCGGAGGACACCGCCGAACTGCTCGCCACCATCGAGGAGTCCGTCGACCAGCTCACGGCGCTCGTCGGCAACCTGCTCGACTCGTCGCGCCTGGCCGCCGGTGTGCTGCGGCCAGAGCTGCAACGCGTGTACCTGGAAGAGACCGTGCAGCGCGCACTGTTAGCAATCAGCAAGGGCATCACCGGTTTTCGCAGGCAGGGTCTGGACCGTGTGAAGGTCGACGTGGACGATGCGGTGGTGATGGCCGACAGCGGTCTGCTCGAACGTGTACTGGCCAACCTCATCGACAACGCATTGCGCTACGCCCCGGACAGCCCGATCCGTGTCACGGCGGGGCAGGTCGGCGACCGTGTGTTGATCGCCGTCATCGACGAAGGACCGGGCATCCCGCGCGGCAGCGAGGAGCAGTTGTTCGCGCCGTTCCAACGCCTCGGCGACCACGACACCAGCATCGGCGTCGGGCTCGGCCTGTCGGTTGCCCGTGGATTCGTGGAGGCCATGGGCGGCACCATTTCGGCGACGGACACGCCCGGCGGCGGGCTCACCGCCGAAATCGACCTTGCCGCGCCGAAGGACGGGCCATGACCCCGCAGAAAACCAGGGTGCTGGTCATCGACGACGAACCGCAGATCTTGCGCGCGTTGCGAATCAACCTCTCGGTGCGCGGCTACGAGGTGTTCACCGCCGCCAGTGGCGCCGAGGCTCTCAGCACGGCGGCCGATCACCGGCCCGACGTCATCGTGTTGGATCTCGGGCTGCCCGACATGTCGGGTATCGAGGTGCTCGGCGGGCTGCGCGGCTGGCTCACGGCGCCGGTGATCGTGCTGTCGGCACGCACCGATTCGTCGGACAAGGTCGAAGCGCTCGACGCAGGCGCCGACGACTACGTCACCAAACCCTTTGGCATGGACGAATTTCTGGCGCGCCTGCGGGCCGCGGTACGCCGGGGCATCGCCGCATCCGACACCGACGAGCCGGTGATCGAAACATCGTCGTTCACCGTCGACCTCGCCGCGAAGAAGGTGACCAAGAACGGCACGGAAGTCCACCTGACTCCCACCGAGTGGGGCATGCTCGAGATGCTGGTGCGCAACCGCGGCAAGCTCGTCGGCCGCGAGGAGCTGCTGAAGGAAGTCTGGGGTCCCGCTTACGCCAAGGAAACCCACTATCTGCGCGTGTATTTGGCGCAGCTCCGACGCAAGCTCGAAGACGATCCGTCACGCCCCGTGCACCTGCTGACCGAAGCCGGGATGGGTTATCGATTCCAGCAGTGATCCTGGCTCGCCTCGACACGGTCGTACATCGCGGTCCAGAGCGAGTAGCACGACAGTGCCTCGACAACCACGCGACCGAGGTCCGTGAGTCGGTACACGATGTGGGCTGGCGCGTCGGTGTCCCAGCTTCCATGGTCATTCCTCGTTACCAGTCCACGACCCCCGAGGAGCCTCAAGGCCGCCGCCAATCCGCGCCGGCCGGCGTGGACATGGGTGCGCAGATCTGCACGACGCATTGGCCCGCGGGTGAGCGCGTCGAGTACCTCGAGCACGTGTGCCTGGCTTACCAGCTCAAGCAGGTCCGGCACAGAGTCTTGTCCGTCGATAACCGGCATTCGCCGCACGATAGGAAGCAGGCCTGGAACCCAAAAGAGGCTTGACGCCATCCATACGCCGGCTAGCTGGACTTTTACGAAATCTATACACCTTGCGGCGGGCCAGGTCGGGCGGATCGACATTAGGCTCCGAGGTCGTGTCGTCACCGACATCCGTGCTCAAGCGACTGGTCGTCGGCCGGCCGTTCCGCAGTGACCGCCTCGGCCATACGCTTCTGCCGAAGCGGATCGCGCTGCCGATTTTCGCCAGCGACCCGCTGTCGTCGGTCGCCTATGCGACCCAAGAAATCCTGTTGATCCTGACTCTCGGCGGGCTTGCCTACCTCTACCTCACGCCGTGGATCGGCGCGGCCGTGGTGCTGCTTCTCGCCGTGGTGACACTGTCGTACCGGCAGGTCGTGCTCGCCTACCCCAGCGGCGGCGGGTCGTACGAAGTGGCGTCGACGAACCTGGGTCCCCGGGCGGGACTGGTGGTGGCCGCCGCGCTGCTCGTCGACTACGTGATGACGGTCGCTGTCTCTGTGGCCGCGGGCGTGGACAACATCATCTCGGCGATCCCCGAACTGAACCCGTATCGCGTCGCGATCAACATCGCCTTCGTCGTATTGCTGACCGCGATGAATCTGAGAGGAGTGCGCGAATCCGGTCGAGCATTCGCCGTGCCGACCTACGCGTTCATCGCCGGGGTGATGCTGATGATCGCAATCGGCTTGTTCCGCACGCTCATTGGTGACGTGCCGTTAGCGGAGAGCGCGAATTACGGCATCCATGCCGAACACGTCGGGTTGAACACCCTGGCGATCTCCTTGCTCGCGCTGCGCGCGTTCTCGTCCGGCTGCACCGCACTCACCGGGGTCGAGGCCATCAGCAACGGCGTGCCGGCATTCCGGAAACCCAAGTCGCTCAATGCCGCCCGAACCATGACTGCGATGGGCACCCTGGCGATCACGATGTTCATCGGCGTCACCGCGCTGGCGTTGATAACACACACCCGCGTCGTCGAACACACCTGCGACCTAATCGGATTCCCGGGCGACTGCAACAACGATGCCCAGCGCACCGTCATCGCCCAAGTCGCGGCCGCGGTGTTCGGCAACAACAGCATCATGTTCTATTACATTCAGGCCGCGACGGCGCTGATTCTGATCCTGGCGGCGAACACCGCCTACAACGGCTTTCCCCTGCTGAGTTCGATTCTCGCGCAGGATCGCTACCTGCCCCGCCAACTGCACACCCGCGGCGACCGGCTCGCCTACTCTAACGGCATCATCCTGCTCGCCGTGATCGCCGGCGGGTTGATCTACGCGTTCGACGGCTCGACAACCCGACTGATCCAGCTCTACATCCTCGGTGTCTTCACGTCCTTCACGATCTGTCAGACAGGCATGGTGGTGCACTGGAATCGCGCGTTGCGCGACACCGATAGCCCCGCACAGCGGCTCCGAATCCACCGGGCGCGGGCCATCAACGCTCTCGGAGCCTGTTTCACCGGCGTGGTGTTGGTGGTCGTGATGATCACCAAGTTCACGCACGGCGCGTATCTGGTGGTCATCGCGATCCCCGTGCTGTGCGTTCTGATGCAAAGCGTCCATCGGCACTACGCCGCGGTGCGCGCCGAGCTTCGCACCGTTGACGACGACGAGCCGACGTTGCCGAGCAGAATCCACGCCATTGTGCTGATCTCGGGCTGGCACAAGGCAACTCAGCGTGCGTTGATGTTCGCGAGGGCAACCAGGCCGGACACCTTGACCGCGTTGACCGTCAATGTCGACGATGCGGAGACCAGGGCTCTCGTGCGGGAGTGGGAGGAACTCAACGTCGACATTCCGCTCAAAGTCATTGAGTCGCCGTATCGGGAGATCACCCGGCCTGTCCTCGCATACATCAAGAAGCAGCGCCAGAGCGGACCACGCGACGTGGTGAATGTCTACATCCCCGAATACGTTGTCGGCCGCTGGTGGGAGAACCTGCTGCACAATCAAAGCTCGTTACGTCTCAAGGGCCGTTTGCTTTTCGAGCCCTCGGTCATGGTGACCAGCGTGCCCTGGCAGCTTCACTCATCAGAGCACCGGAACCTCACCCGCGTTGAACACGTTCCCGGCGAGATCCGCAGGGGCATCGACCGAACCCCGACGGGGTAAGCGACGTTCAGCAGAGATGGACGACCGCGGCCGCGACGATGTCGCCCGCCGCGGTCACCGATGCCCCGATGTCGTCCTGGACCATCTGGACGGCCTTCGGGGAGTTCATGCCGCCGTCCTGCGCCGAGCACACCCTGAACCCCTCGGACAGCAACTGCTCGGCGCTGAAGTTCTGGTAGAAGGGCTGCACCTCTTTGAGGAAGCTGCCCGCGTCCGCCGCGGCGGGTGAGGCAACTGCCAGTGAGATCGCCGCACCGGCGGCCAGGGCTCCAAGCCGGATGGACCACATGTCAGAGGTGAACTTTCCTATTGTTGCTGATGGAGGTGCCAACGTTACCGCTAATCAGCGCTGATCGGGGCATGTTCTGAGCTGATGAGTGCGAGCAGCGTGAGCTTCGGCCGGTGTTGCAGCTCCTGGCGGGCACTTACATTTCGGCGCGCTAGGCGCGATTTCGACGCCATGGCTGTGCAATTCCGCATAAGGGGTGCATAGCACGACCCTGAAGTAGAAATTGCTGCTAACACCGCGATCAACCATCCTCAGCTATCGCAATTCTGGCGCGCCGACCGCACCCAAGCGATATACATTCCGCATGCCTGTGGGGGCATGGCTGCGTAGGGTCGGCGGCTTGACCGTCGCCCTGGGCATCGGCGCTGCCGTCATGACCGGTTGGCAGAGCGGCCTCGCGTGGGCCGACGAAACTGACGGCGCCGTCGGATCCACGTCATCCAGCACCACCGACACGAAGGCCGAGGCGGCCGATCCGCCCGCCAAGGTCACCGACGAGACGCCGCCCACCAAGCCCGCGCGAAAGAAACGGTCTGCCGCGCCGGCGGCCAAGCCCACGAAGCCGAAGCGGACGGCGGCCGTGTCCGCAGCCTCGGACGTGAAGCATGAGGCGCCGGCCGTCACTAAGCATGAGGACACCACCGCCGTCACCAGCGGATCCTCTGATCCGACGCAGTCACCCGTCGCATCACCCGCCGTCACGATCAGCACACCGTCAACGCCGAAACCGGTGCAGCCCAACGTGGTCCGCGCGGTGACCACACTGGTGTCCGGCGTCGTCAATGCGATCCTGAGCCCGTTCGCCGCAAGCAGCACGCCAGGAGCGCCCGCCGAAGGCCCGTCGATCTGGTCACTGCTGGCGTTCGCGCGGCGCGAGTTCGAACGGGCATTCACCGCGCCCTCGTTGCAAGAAAAGCCGGTCGACACGCAACACACGAGTCAGACGACCGAACAGCGCACGCTGATCCTGTCGGCCTTCCCCGCTGAAACCGATGCCATTCTCGCCCGCACCACACTCGATCCGAATCCCTCGGTGGTCGTAGACGGCCACCACTTCTACCTCGGCACGCTGGGTGGCAAAAAGGTGATCGTGGCGATGACCGGCATCGGCATGGTCAACGCCACAGAGACGACCGAGATAGCGCTCGACCACTTCACTGGTGAATCCGGCATATCGATTGGCGCAGTGGTCTTCTCGGGTGTCGCCGGCGGATCGGGGCGCACCGAGATCGGGGACGTGGCGGTACCCGCCCGATGGACCTCCGACGACGGCGAAACGTGGCACGCTGTCGATCCGGGCATGCTCGCCGCCGCCAGCGCGCTGGACGTCGATCTGCTGAGTCGAGACAGCATCGGCGACCCCAGCTGTTATTGCGGGCTGTTCGCAGGCCCGCAGATCGACCTCAAACGCGAACCGGACCTGTTCGTCGGGGGTGACGGTTCCAGCGACGACAACAACAACGGGACGGCGTTCCCTGCTCTCCCATCGATTCCGTTCGTCGGCGACATCTTCGGTGCGCAGCCCTGCGCCGCGCCGGACTTCTCACTTCTGTTCACCGGCAACTTCTTCCAGGCCATCGTGCCGTTCCTGGCGTTCGGGCTCGTCAGCAACCTGACGGGACTGCTGAGCCCCGCGGCGCCTGCCGTGGACGCCGTCGACCAGGAGACCGCCGCGGCCCAACAGGTCGCCGACGCGCACGGCATCCCGTTCCTCGGCATCCGTGGCATGTCCGACGGGCCGGGCGATCCGCTCAACCTGCCGGGCTACCCGTTCACGTTCGCCGTCTACAAGCAGATCGCCGCAGACAACGCCGCGATCGTCGCCGAAGCGTTCTTACAGAACTGGGACGGCGCCTGAGGGTTCACTCGGGTTCTTTTCGCCGTTCTGCTAACGCGGCCAACCGGGCCAGACACTCGCGATTTCTCGGGTATGCCGCGGCCAGGGCCAGTCGCCGCGGCACCAGGCTCAGCGGCCCACCGACCGGCACCTCGGCCATCTCGATGCGGCAGCCCGTCGGGATATCGAACAGCCGCAACACTATTCGAGCTCCGGCGAATGGTCGGCCCTTGGCAAGCAGAACGAGTTCCTCGACCGGCGTCGAGGACTCGACCTCTGTCTCGTCGTTGAGCACGAAGGGCCACACGCCGATGGTGTGATGAATTTTGCTGCCA
>Ga0068863_100003951_pt1 | contig 14656 bp, 11 predicted proteins | sample KBSSwiS62_FD_66596 | JGI IMG/M metagenome (GOLD analysis project Ga0068863, IMG submission 66596) | Switchgrass rhizosphere microbial communities from Kellogg Biological Station, Michigan, USA - KBS Switchgrass S6-2 | ecosystem: Host-associated > Plants > Roots > Rhizosphere > Soil ...
GAAGCCCGGCGCGCGAAGCTCGTCGACATGCTCACGTTCAACGCCCAGGATGCCGGGAAGCGCGTGAAGGAAGGATTCCTCGCGCTGCTGACACAGGGAGCTGCCGCGGACGAAGCGATCAAGGCCGGCCGCGCCGCCGTGGGGAGATAGGACCAATCTCTCAGCGCGCGAACAACGCGGCGTTGAACAGCACCCGGAACGTGCCGAATGGCTGACCGCGCCACGTCGGGCGAAATCCGAGCAAGACGACGTGGCCGTCGCCCAGCTGGACGTCGAGCGCGGCAGCTTTACCTTGCAGATACTTTTCGCCGATCAGATAGCCCGACAACAGCGGGGATCCGGTCTCGGCGTAGCGCGCGATGACCGATCCCTGGAAGCCGTCGGTCGTCTCGAATACGGGACTGCCGTCGACGAAAACCGCCGCACGCTCCGTCATGCCAGCCATGACCGGGTGAGAGGGATCGGTCGTCACTTCGACGATCGAGCCTCGCAAGAAAAACTCCTCCGGCCGCAGTCCGGCGACCACATTGCGCACCGGCAGCTTGAACTGTTGAATCGCGAAACCGCTGGCGTTGCTGAGGCAGACAAGCGTGCCGCCGCTGCGCACGAACCGCTCGAACCCCTGTAGGTCGCTCGGCGTAAGCTGATACGCGTACTCCGGGCGTACGGCGCGGCCGCCGCCCCCCGCTTGCCCTGAGCCAGTCGAAGGGCCGCGTCCTCCCGACGCAGCGCCCGCGATCGGCACGCGGGCATCGTCGGCGATGATCAACACGTCGATCTTGTCCGTCAACGGCGACTTGAAATCGTCGGGATGGACGAGCAGGTAGGAGAATCCGTACTGCTCGAGCAGCCAGCGTGTCCACCCTTCGTCCATGCTGCCGGTCCACGGCTGGAAGAGGCCGAGGCGCGGCCGGCGCACGGCCCGGCCGGGTGCGGATAGCGTTCGCTCGGCGCGCAACGCGAGCGACTGGACGAGATCGTTCTGCGCGCTGTCGGACAGCCCCATGATCGCGTAGCGGACCGGCGATCCCGACGCATCGGCGCTGGCCTGCACTTTTGCGCCTTGCTCCCACGCGCGATTTAGTGCACGGTAGGCGTTGTTCTGCGCCGGATCGATCACCAGGATTGGACCGGTGCCCGTCACGCGACCGGCTGGCGGCAGGATCGCCGCCGCGTTCGGATCGCTGTTGAAACCGAGCCCCGGAACGCTGTCAAACGGCGCGGCGTCGCTCCTGAGCGCCGCTTCGTACGGCGTCGGTTTCACCTTCGAGTCGGGGATCGTTCCGACGAGTCTCATGGTCCGCCGGACCTCGTCCGCGAGCGGCGCATCGGTTGCCACGACACGGACGCCCATCTGCAGCGGCAGCGACCAGCCAGCCGCGTCGTACGGCCGTTCCGGCGGACCACCCGGATATTGACGGAGGTCGGGGTACTTCTGCACGTCGAGTACTTCGCGGGCCATCGCCGCGAATTCCTGATCGGTGGGAATCACCCATGTGCCTTCGGCGAGCGTGTCGCCGCCCACAGTGGCCGCAGCCGCGAGCTGGTAGATTCGCAACCCGCCGAAGGCCAGGCGCCGAACCAGCTCCACGGCGGCCACGGGATCACGTTGATCCCGGGGGACGAAGTACGCGTACGGCGCCTTCCGGCCGCCGAGAGCGATCTGGTCGACGCCCGACTTGTAGCGATCGAACAGTAGCGAGTCCTTGTACTTCGCGGCGAACTCGAGCACGGCCATCGACGCCGTCTCCATATAGTCCACCGCGTCCTGGAGGCGCCACAGGCCCGGCGGCCAGGGGCTCGAGTACAAGCTCTGCGGACGCAGGTCGCGTAGGTTCTGTGGGAAATCGTTGATCGTGTATTCGTGAGGCGTCGCGTACTGATAGAGCGCCGTTTCGGTCCAGAAGGCGGCGATGTTCTTGAAATTCGGCGCGTAGTCGACGTACCCCGGATACCAGGCATCGAACGCCGTGCCCATGTGCGTCGCGCCGACCTGGCCGCGCTCCTCCAGGCCCTTCGCGATCGCCATGCCGATCATGTTCACTTCGCGCGACATGATGAACGGCGCCTCCGCGCCGACCGGTTCGGAGAACGGGGGCAGCCAGATGCGCGTGGGAAACGGTCCCGACTGGTGGTGGACGTAGATGATCTGCGGTTCCCATTGCCGCCACGTGTGCTCGAGCACCCGCGACTCCACCATGTTCAGCATGTAGGCGTCGCGGTTGTTGTCGTGCCCAACGTATTCCTGATACAGCTTCGGCAGACCGGAGAGCTCGTAAGGCGTGCCCACGTTCTGCATGTACCACTGGGCGACCATCTGCTGGCCGTCCGGGTTGATGGTCGGCCACAGCATCAGCACGACATTGTCGAGAATCGCTTTGGTGTCCGGCTCAGTCGCGCGATTGACGAGGTCGTACAGCAGCTGCGGCGTGTGCGACCAGCCGGCGACTTCGGTTGCATGCAGCCCGCCGTCGATGTGCACGAACGCCTTGCCTTCGCGCGCCAACCGGCGGGCCTCGGTCTCGCTCAAGCCCTGCGGGTGCGCCAGACGGCGGGCGATTTCACGATACCGGTCGATCCGGGCCAGGTTGTCCGGGCTCGACACCAGCGCGAAGTACATCGGTCGGCCCTGCGTCGTCTTACCGGCCTCGACGATCTTGATGTACCTGGTCGCCGCCGACAGCTTCTTGAAATAGTCGACCGACTGGTCGTACGTCGCGAGCTTGTAATCAGCGCCGGGGCGGAATCCGATCACCGATTCTGGTGTCGGGAGGCTGAGGGCCGTGAGCGGTGCGACGAGAAGAACCAGAAGGAAGACGCGCGCGCGGGTCCGCATGGACCCAAATTCTACCTATTTCATTGTCTGGGTCGCTTGCGGGGGGTGGCCGAAGTCAGCGTGAGGAGATCTGTAAGTTGCGGAAATAGGCTTCCGTGCCGGAGCCAATCCACAGTCCCACCTGACCGCTGACGACGCCTCGTTTCAAGTCGTTCACGATCAGCGTCGGCTGTGGCGCGCCGTTGACGAACAACCGCGCCCGCACGCCATCGACGTCGAGGCGGAGGTGCGTCCAGACTCCAGTTTCGAGGTCGACGTACGATTCGTAGACGCCTGGGTTCTCGGCTCGGAGCTTCTGCCAGGGGAACTGTGGTTCCGAGACGTACTGCGTCGAATGATTGCGCCGCAGCTGATCGTCGGCCCGTCCGTTGGTCGGTCGAATGTAGAAGCACTCGAAGGCTTCTGCATGCGCCGCCGATCGAAACGCGATGCCCACGAATCCGCGCGCGCCCTCGCCGCTGTCAGTGCCGGGAAGGCCCGCGACGTCCACTTCGATCGTGCCGTTCTTGAATTCGACGCCGTTGACCAAGGCGACCCCCTCGCGCGTGGGGTGCGGCGTCTGGACCAGGCGCAGCGCCTTGTGCTCTTTGAAAGTGGCCTTCTGTGGAACGACCTGCACGAATTCGAGATCCGTCCCGCCTTCGACGGAGATGCGCTTGGTGGGTTGACCGGCCTCCAGCGCGATCACAAGCGGAACAAGCACAGCGGCGACGGCGAGCAGTTTGAGCATGCCTCGTAAGACGAGAGAGCGTCCCATGTGGTTCGGCTAATCCGTGCGCAATGCCACCATCGCGTCGACGCGCGCCGCACGGCGCGCGGGAATGCAAGTAGCCAGCAGTGTGGCGGCTACCAGCACTAACGTCACCGCCGCAAACGTGACTGGATCCTGCGGTTCAACGCCGACGACAAGGCCGACGAGCAGCCGGGAGGCAGCGAGCGCGAGCACGAGGCCGATTCCCACTCCCGCCGCTGCCAGGTGCAGCCCTTCACCGACGACCAGGCGCATGATCGTGCTTTGCGCTGCGCCGAGCGCGACGCGAACGCCGAATTCGTGACGACGCTGCGACACGCTGTACGCAATGAGTCCGTAGAGACCGACGCAGGCAAGCACCAGCGCGAGGAGCGCGAATGCGCCGAGCAGCGTGGCATAGAGTCGGGGCTCAACGATCGAGCTCGAGACCACGTCGTCAACGGTCGCGATCCGAGAGATCGGGACGAGCGAATTCGCGCTGTGCACCGCCGCACGAAGCGACTCGGCAAGCGCCTTCGGGGCGCCTTTGGTCTGGGCCACAATCGTTACCGAACTCCCGGGAAGGTGCGATTGCATGGGGCTGACGGCGATCTCCGGACGCGGCGGTATCCCAAGGCTCGCCTGTCTCACGTCGCCGACGACTCCCACGACGGTCAGGATCTGCGACGCCTCGTTGTTAATGGGCAGGACGATCTGGCGGCCGAGCGGTGACTCGCCGGGCCAGAACGCACGCGCCGCGGCCTCATTGATGACGGCGACGTCGGGTGCACCCGCCGCGTCGTGCTCCTCGAACTCGCGACCCCCACGAATCGGAATCCCCATCATCCTAAAGTAGCCGGCCGACGCCATGTTGAAAACGGCGCTGAATCCGCGATCTGGGCTTGGATCGGGTTTGCCGACGATGTGGAAGGATTCCGTGTTGTTGCGGTTGTTGAGCGGCAGAATGCTGACGAACGCCGCCGCGCGGACGCCTGGCAGCGCACGAACGCGTTGGAGCGCGGCGTGATAGAACCCCACGCGCGTGTCGAGTTGCCGGAAGCTTGGGAGCGGCAGCGAGAGATCCGCCTTGATCAAGCTGGCGCTGTTGAATCCCGGTGGTGTGGCTCGCAGTGTGAGGAAGGTCCTGATCAATGTTCCACCGCCGACGAGCAGCGCCAGCGCGAGCGCTGTTTCCGCGATCACCAATCCCCGCCGCGCGCGTGGTGCACGACGACCAGTGGCCGATCGGGACGCCTCGCGCAGGCGATCGTTCGGATCCTTCGAAAGGCATGCGAACGCCGGTGCGACACCGAACCCAAGACCGGCTGCCGCCGAGACACAGATTGTGAAGAGGAGCACCATGCCATCGGTCCGCACACTCTCGATCCCGGGAACACGAAATTGATCGGCCACCGCCGCGGCGAGTGCTGATGCGGTCCAATGTGCGACGAGCAGGCCGAGCGCCCCGCCGGCTGCGGCGATCACTGCGCTCTCAGTGAGGAGCTGCCGCACCAGACGAAGGCGTCCGGCGCCGAGCGCGGCGCGAAGAGCCAACTCCTGCTGGCGTGTGGCGCCGCGCGCGAGCATGAGGCTGGCGACGTTCGCGCACGCAATCAGCAGCACGACTCCGACGACCGACATGATCGTCAACAGGCCCATCCTGACCCTTCGCGCGACGGCGCCAGCCATCGGCACGAGGTTGGCGCCGACCCCGTTATGCGTGCCGGGATACAGCCGTTCGAGCCGCCTCGCGATCGCCGACATGTCGTCGCGCGCTTGCTCGAGCGCGACGCCGCGGCGGAGCCGACCCACGGTGCGGAGGAAACCGCGTCCGCGGTTCATATTTTCGACCCCCAGCGGCTGGAAGAAGTCCTCGGAATCGCCGTCGAGCGTAAAACGCGGTGGCATCACCCCGACGATCGTGTGCGGACGTTCGTCGATTCGAACCGTCTGACCGATGGCAGAGGGACTACCGCCGAAATACCGTTTCCAGAAGCCGTCGCTCAAAATCACGACGTCCGACGACCCCGGCCGCCAATCGCCGAACGCGCGGCCGATCGCCGGCTGGACACCGACGACGTCGAAGATGTTCGCGCTGACGACTTTCCCTCGCGCGGCAACGACTTCATCGCCGGTGCCGAGCGGAAGATCTCGATTGGCAAACGCGGCCATCGATGCGAAGCTTCGATTCTGCTCCTGCCAGTCGATGAACGCCGGATACGAGACACCATCGAACTGCAGCGACCGCCGCGCTTCGGTCGCGAAGATCATGACCAGCTGCGACGGCTCGGCGAGCGGCAATGGACGCAGCAGGATCGCGTTGACGATGCTGAAGATCGCGCTGTTGGCGCCGATGCCAAGCGCGAAGGTGATGACGGCGGTTGCCGTGAAGCCGGGATTCCTTCGCAGCACGCGAACGGCGTACACAAGGTCCTGACGCAGCGTGTCGAGCAATGGGAGGCCGCGCTGCTCGCGAATCGACTCGACGGTTTGCACGAAACCGCCGAGCTTGAGCAATGCCGTGCGGCGCGCCTCGGCCGGTGTCATGCCGGCGCGGACGTTGTCGTCAATGTGGAAGGCCAGGTGACTGTCGAGCTCGTCCGCAACTTCGCCGGGCTGCACGCGTCCACTGAGGGACGCGCCAAGCCGCAGCAGCCACGCACGCAGCGCCCTCATGGGGCCTCCTCGCCCGGCGTGAGGAAGCGGGCGAGGATCGCGGTCGTGCGCTCCCATTCGCGCGCTTCCTTGTCGAGCTGCTTTCGGCCGGCGCGCGTGAGGCGGTAGAACTTCGCTTTGCGGTTGTTGTCCGAGACGCCCCATTCAGAGGTGACGTACCCCTCCTGCTCGAGCTTGAGCAGAGCGGGGTAGAGGGTTCCGTAGTTGAGCGCGAGGTGGTACGCGCTGGTCTGCTCGATCCGCCGCGCGATACCGTAGCCGTGCAGCGGGCCAAGGGTTTCGAGCGTCTTAAGTGCCATCAATGCCAGCGTGCCCTGCCAGACATCCGCTTTGTCAGCCATGAATCGGTTTCCCAACCGTTAACCCCGTGCCCGTTCCATTTCTATGGGATCGCCATACAAAGTATCCGCGATCTCATATTGGAAAGCAATACGAAGCGCTCCCTTACAATGTTCCCTATGAAGAAACTGATCGTCGTCTGCGCTATTCTCGGAGTCACCACGCCGGCGCTGACGCAGTCGCCGGCCATCACATACCCCTTGCCGCGCAAAGGCGACGTCGTCGACACCTATCACGGCACGAAAGTCGCCGATCCCTACCGCTGGATGGAGGATCTCAACGCGCCGGAAGTGAAGCAGTGGATCGAAGCGGAGAACGCCGTCACGTTCAAGTACCTCGACGCGCTTCCGCTTCGCGACGCGCTCAAGGCCCGTATCAGCGAGCTGTGGAACTACCCGAAGGTGTCGGTTCCGTTCTACGAAGGACGTCACTGGTTCTACAACCGCAACAAAGGGCTCGAGAAACAATCGGTGGTGTTTACTCGCGAATCGTTGACAGGTCCTGAAACCGTGGTCATCGATCCCAACACCTTGTGGCCGGATGGAGCGACCCAGCTGTCGTCATGGGTGCCATCGCCGAATGCGCAGCACCTGGCCTACGGACAGTCCGAGGGCGGCTCCGACTGGTCGACGGTCCGCGTCCGAGAACTCGCCAGCGGCAAAGAACTGACCGACGTGATTCGTTGGGTCAAGTTCAGCAGCTTGTCGTGGACGAAGGACGGCAAAGGCTTCTTCTACGGACGCTATCCGGAGCCGCCGGCGGGCAAGACGCTGGAGGCCGCGGTCAAGGACAAGAAGATCTACTACCACCGGCTTGGCACGCCGCAATCCGCCGACCGCCTGATCTACGAGCGAAAGGAAGAACCGACGCTCTTCATCGACGCCGAGCTCGACGAGAGCGGACGGTATCTGTGGATCTCCACGAACAAGGGCACGAGCCCGAAGAACGAGCTGTTCGTCAAGGATCTGAGCGACCCGATAGCGCCCAGGATCGACGCGCCGGTCCGGCCGCTGTACCCGAACCACACGGCGGCCTACAACCCGCTCGGCGTCGTGAACGGCACCGTCTATCTGCTGACCGATCGCGACGCCCCCAACAAGAAGGTAGTGGCCGTTCCCGTGGATCGGCCGGACGCGGCCAACTGGAAGGTTGTGGTTCCGGAGACGAAGAACTCGATCGAGTCGGCTTCCATGGTGGCCGGCAAGCTGTTTGTCAACGCGCTGGCCGACGTGGCGAGCGACGTCCAGGTGTTCAATCTCGACGGCTCGGGTGCGGGCCGAATCATGCCGCCGTCTCTCGGGACGATCACCGGGCCGTTCGGCCGTTTCGATCGCCCGGAGGTGTTCTATTCGTTCACGTCGCCGTTGTATCCGACGACGGTGTTCCAGTTCGACGTCGCGTCGGGGAAGAGCACCGCTTTCGAGCCGCCGAAAACGACCTTCGACGCCTCGCTCTATGAAACCGAGCGCGTCTTCGCGACCTCGAAGGACGGCACGAAGGTCCCGGTCTTCATCACGCACACGAAGGGCCTCGCAAAAGACGGCGGCAATCCGACGATGCTCTACGGCTACGGCGGGTTCGACATTTCAGAAGTGCCGCGTTTCCGTCCGGACGTGCCGGCGTTCCTGGAGAAAGGCGGCGTCTACGCGACGGCCAATATGCGCGGCGGCGGCGAATACGGCGAGGTCTGGCATGAAGCCGGAATGTTCGAGAAGAAGCAGAACGTCTACGATGACTTCATCGCGGCCGCCGAATACCTCGTCAAGGAACGGTACGCCTCGCCGGCCACACTGGGCATCATGGGCGGGTCGAACGGCGGTCTGCTGGTTGGCGTGGTGATGGAGCAGCGTCCGGACCTCTTCGCGGTGGCGCTGCCCGCCGTCGGCGTGATGGACATGCTGCGCTATCACAAGTTCTCGGGCGGCGCGGCCTGGGCGACCGAGTACGGATCGGCCGACGATCCCAAGGCATTCGCGTATCTGTTCAAGTATTCACCGCTGCACAACCTCAAGCCGGGCACCTGCTATCCGGCCACGCTCGTGGTCACGGCGGATCACGACGATCGCGTCGTGCCGAGCCACTCGTTCAAATTCGCGGCGGCGCTGCAGGCCGCGCAGGGCTGCGGCAGACCGACGCTGATTCGGGTGGAGACACAGGGGTCGCACGGCTACCGTCCCACCGACAAGCGGATCGCCGAGCTCGCCGACGAGTGGGCCTTCGCGCTGGCGAACATGAAACCGAGGAGCGGGTCGACGGCTGTGCGGTGACGCTCGGCTGCGGCCGAGCGCGCTGATCGTTTATCATCCGCGACATGCATCGCCGTGCCTTTCTCGCCGCTGGGGGTGTCGCCGCGATCGGGTTCGGCGCGGGCGCGTGCGCGTCACGATCGAAGCCGGTCGCCGCAACGCCGCGTAAACCACCCCTCCATCTTCAGCCGGTCAACGCCTCCTGGGATCGCGTCATCAGAACCACCGTCGGCCTGCGTCCGCACCGCGATTCCGGCTTCGTCCTGAAACCAGACAAGCTGGACGACAAGCTGGTCGTCCACAACTACGGACACGGCGGCGCCGGCATGTCGCTGGCGTGGGGCACGGGCCTGATGGCCGCGGAATTCGCTACCGAGCATCAGGCGCGGCAGGCGGCCGTGATCGGCTGCGGCTCCGTCGGGCTGACCTGCGCACGCCAACTGCAGCGACGCGGATTCGACGTGACCATTTACGCGCTCGCGGTGCCGCCCAACGTCACGTCGAACATGTCCCTTGCCGGCTTCACACCGACCTCTGGCCTCGTGGAGACCGATCGGCGGACCCGCGAATGGGACGCGCAGTATCTACGCGCGGCCGACATCTCGTACCGGCAGCTCCAGCTGCTCGCGGGACCGCATTTCGGCGTGTCGTGGCTCGATAACTTCTTTCTGACCGAGCAACTGCCAGGTCCGCCGCGGCCGCAGGATCCGGAACGGCCGAATCTGCAGGCGCGATACAACATCGGCAGCGAGGTCTACGGCCCCGGCGAGCATCCGTTCGCCACCAAGTACGCGATCCGATCGCCGCAAATCCGCATCGAGCCGTCCATCTACCTGGACATGCTGGTTCGAGATTTCCAGTTGTGGGGCGGAAAGATCGTCATGCGCAAGTTCGACACGCCTCGCGATCTCATGACGCTGCGCGAACCGACCGTCATGAACTGCACGGGCCTTGGCGCCAAGGATCTGTTCGGCGATCAGGAACTGCTGCCGCTCAAAGGCCAGCTAACGGTGATGGTGCCGCAGCCGGAAGTGAACTATCACACCAACGGCGGAGTGCCGCCGGTTCCCGGCGCCAGCCTCGGCATCCACATGATGGCGCGCAGCGACGGCATCGTGCTCGGCGGGACGTCGCAGCGCGGCGTGTGGACGCTCGAACCTGACGAGGCCGAACGCACGCGCGTGGTCGACAGCCACATTGCTGTCTTCGGCGCGATGAAGCATGCATAGCGCCGGGCTTCACGCTTTCGCACCGATGCTAAAATAATGTTCTGGCAACCTGTCCTAAGTGCTTCGGGGCGCTCACCGAGAATCACCGGTGTCCCCGAGGTCCACTCAGCCGGATGACGGAAGGGCTGTCGACCGTAGGGCTCGGCGCCATCATCGGCGCAGCTTTGTGCTACCTGCTCGAGGAGCGCCCACCCGGCGCGCTCGTGATTGCCGCGGCGGCGCTCGGTGGCGTGCTCGCGAGCGCGGTCCGGCAAGCCGTTCGCCCGTAACCTCGCTCGACGGCTACGCGCAATAGCGCCGGACGACATCCATCAACGCATCGCAATCGATTGGTTTGCTGACGCTGGCAACCGCGCCGAGGGCCTGCGCGTGCGCCTCGAGGTCGGCGATCCCCGACATCACGGCCACCGGGACGCTGGCGACGGTGGGATCGCCCAATTGCGCCCGTCTGAACTCGCTGCCGCCGAGCCGGGGCATCTTCAGATCGAGGAGCACGAGGCAGGGGACCTCCGGGGCACGGTGCCGGACCGTGCGAAGCAGGTGAAGCGCCTCGAGACCGTCTTCGGCGGCTACTGTGTGAAACCCTTCCATCGCCAACAGGGTCGCGAGCATTTCCCGCGTGTCACGGTCGTCTTCCACGATCAGGACGTTGCCGTGGGACCCGCGCACCTCTCCCGTCATGGCCTGCACGCAATCAAGTCCCGTGCCGACTCTGCCATTGCGAAAACGGCCTCATCTGGCGCCCCTCCGCCGAAACGTGTCATGTTTCTGCGCGATGACTGGCGAACTTGCACCCCTTTCCTACGCCGAGTTCGAACGCGTCGACATCCGGGTTGGCCGGATTATCGACGTTCAGGACTTTCCCGAGGCGCGGAAGCCCGCGTATAGGCTGCGCATCGATTTCGGTCCCGACCTGGGCATCAGGAAATCGTCGGCCCAGGTCACCAAACACTACGTCAAGGGCGATCTCGTCAACCGGCTCGTCGTCGCGGTCGTCAATTTTCCGCCAAGGCAAATCGGTCCGTTCATGTCCGAAGTGCTGACGTTGGGCGTGCCCGACGCCGATGGCGCCGTGGTGCTGCTCACGCCGGAATGCGACGTCCCTTTGGGCGGCCGGATGTTCTGACCAGCGCGATGGCCGAGAGGATCGTGAGGACCACGGCCACCAGGACGCAGCCGATCACGATATCGTGGAAGAGGTCCGACTCCAGCCACGACAGGATGTGAGGACCGTAAATGACGGCGAGCGCCGCTTCGAGCCCGAAGCGGATCAACCGGCAGACGACGAGGGTGACGAAGAAGGTCGACGCGTTCACGCCCAGCGCGCCGGCGGCCAGCACGAACGGGGTGAACGGAAACGGCGGAGGAATGAGATCTAGCACGGCGAGCGCCACGGCGCCGCTCCGCTGGATCCTGGCGCGGACGCGGTCCAATCGCTTCGCCGCGACGTAGCGTTTGAGCCCCTGTTCACCGGCTTTCACGCCCATCCAGAACGTGAGGCCGGCGCCGGCGACCGATCCGAACGTGGCCAGGATCGGCGCCACCCACCAGAGCGTTTGAAGGCGGGCCGCGAGAATGATGACCGCAGCGTCAATCCCGAAGGGCAGCGAGAAGAAGATGGTGGAATCGAGAGCGGCCAGGACGATGACGCCGACCGGGGAGGCAAGGAGGGCGACGAATCTGGCGGCGAACCATCGCATGTCGCATCGCGCCCCGAAGCAAGGAGGGGGCCATTGCGGGCAGGGCAGATCAAGTCTGAAGTTTCAAGTCACAAGTTTCAAGTCTCAAGTCTGACGTTTCAGGTCATTGAGACTTGAACCGTGCGACTTGTTACACAGGCAGCCGGAGGTACGCGCGGCAGCCGCGTCGATCGACCCGGTTCTCGAGCGTCAATGTGCCGCCGTGCGCTTCGGCGATCTGTCGGCTCAGAACGAGGCCGATCCCTGAGCCTCCGGGCTTGGTGGTGAAGAACGGCACGAACAGGTTCGACGCGTTCGTCAGGCCGGCGCCCTCGTCATCGATCCACAGCTCGAAGCCGCGTCCCTCGCGCTTCCATCCGATGGTCACGCCGCCTCCGGTCTGCAGGGCCGCGTCTGTTGCGTTGTGGAGCAGGTTGATCAACAGCTGCTCGAGCTGATCGGGATCGGCGCGGACGATCAGATCGGGCCCTTCATGGATGCGGACCGGCAAACGGGTTTCGACGCCGGCGATTCTGCGGACCAGCGCGGAGACCGGGACGGTTTCCAGACGCGGCGCCGGCAATTTCGCGAGCCGCGCGTACGCGGTGGTGAAGCGGCTGAGCGAATCGGAGCGCGCGGCGATGACCGCGAGCCCGCGCTTCATGTCGTCGATGACATCGGGGTCGGACATCGGCTTGGCGTCCGAGCCGGTCAGCTCGCGCGCGAGAATCGATTCCAGGCTGCCGGCGATCGACTTGATCGGCGCCAGCGAGTTGTTGATCTCGTGGCCGATGACGCGAATCAGCCGCTGCCACGCCTGTCGCTCTTCGTCGCGCAGCGGCCGGCTGACGTCGGCCAGCACCAGCAGCTGGTGCGGGCGCCCTTCCTGACGGAAGGTGGTGCGGCGCACTTCGTAGCGGCCCGATCCGCCGGGGAAGGCGACGTCCTCGATGCGCGGTGAGAGCCCTTCGAGACAGGTCCGCAGTCCCAGCTCGGTCGCGGTGCGGCCGAGGATCTGCTCGGCAGTCTGCGCCAGCAGGCGTTCGCCGGCGCGGTTGACCAGCCGCAGCGTCTGTCCGCCGTCGAAGGTGAAGACCGCGACGTCAATCTCCACCATCACGGTGCGCAGCAGTGCGCTCGCCTCGAGGGCGCCGAGGCGCTGATCGTGGAGCGTTGCGGCGAGGACATTGACTTCGAGCATGACCGCGCCCAGCGGGTCGTCGCCGCTCGCGCCGCGCGCGCGGATGGAGAAGTCGCTCTCGCGCAGCGCCGCCAGCAGGTTCGACAGCGTCTGCAGCGGCAGCACGACGCGATGCCGGACGCTGAACGAACAGCCGGTCCACACGCCGACGATGAACACCGTCAGCGTCCACTGCACCTTGGAGGTGTACGGACCGGTCCAGAGCAGGATGAGGGCGACGAGCGCCGCCGGCAGTCCGGCGACGAGCGCGAGCAGCAGGATGCGCTGGTCGAAGCGCAGACGCGAGTCTGGACGGCTCGAGCCGCGCTCGACCACGCCATTCAGGGCGGTCTCGAGCGTCCCGCCGGGTCGTGCGTTCATCACGGCGTCAGATCTCGATTTTTGCACGCGGAACGTTCACGTGCACAGAATCACGATCTGACCCCGCTACAGTCCGTAGCGCTGCAGCCGGCGATACAGCGCGCTGCGGCTGAGCCCCAGCGCCTTCGCCGCCTGGCTGACGTTGCCGTCAAACCGCGCCATCGCCTTCTTGATGAGGAAGCCTTCGACCTCCTCGAGACTCATGTCCTCGATCCGCGACGTCGAGTCGCGATCGATGCGCAGCCCGAGCTCGCCCAGCCGGATGGTGGCGCTCTGCGACATCAGCACGCCGCGCTCCACCGCGTGATCCAGCTCGCGGATGTTGCCCGGCCACGGGTGATCGAGCAGCGACTGCAGCGCGGCCGGCTCGAAGCCGGTGAGATTCTTCCGATACCGCTGCGCGTGCTGCCGCAGGAAATGCGTCGCCAACGCCGGGATGTCCTCGCGCCGATCGCGGAGCGGCGGCAGCTGGATTTCGATGGTGTTCAGACGGAACAGGAGATCTTGACGGAAACGTCCGGCGCCGACTTCTTCGCCGAGATTGGAGTTGGTCGCAGACACGATCCTGACGTTGACGTGCCGCGTGCGCGACGACCCGACGCGCTCGAAGTCGCCGGTCTCGAGCACGCGCAGCAGCTTGGGCTGCAGGTTCAGCGGCACGTTGGCGATTTCGTCGAGGAACAGCGTGCCGCCGTCGGCGAGCTCGAACCGCCCGACGCGGTCCGTCTTCGCGTCGGTGAACGCCCCTTTCACGTGGCCGAACAGCTCGCTCTCGAAGACCCCTTCCGACAGCCCGCCGGCGTTGACGGTGACCAGGCCCTTGCCGGCGCGGCCGGACACGGCGTGGATCGCCTGCGCGACGGTTCCTTTGCCGGTGCCGTTCTCGCCGGTGACCAGGACGTTGGCTTCTGACGGCCCCACACGTGAAATCAACTCGAGGACCGGACGCATCGACATCGCTTCCGCGATCAGCAGCGGACGGACATCGGGCTTGAGCGAACGGTTCTCGGCTTCGAGGCGCTGCTGCCGGCGGAGCGCGCGCGCCAGTTCGACCTGCGTGCGGAGGATGGTGAGAAGCCGGGCGTTTTCCCATGGCTTCTGCACGAAGTCGCGGGCACCGCGGCGCATCGCCTCGACCGCCACTTCGACGCTGCCCCAGGCGGTCATGACCACAATCGGCAGCGTCGGATCGTGCGACCGCAGCTGCGACAGCAGATCGAGTCCTTCCTGGCCGGACGTAGTGTCGCGCGCGTAATTCAGGTCCATCAGGACCGCGTCGAATTCCGTCGCGTCGATCGATTCGAGAATGCCGGCCGGTGATCCGGCCGATTCGATGCGGTAACCCTCGCCCTTGAGAAGG
>Ga0068863_100003955_pt1 | contig 14646 bp, 10 predicted proteins | sample KBSSwiS62_FD_66596 | JGI IMG/M metagenome (GOLD analysis project Ga0068863, IMG submission 66596) | Switchgrass rhizosphere microbial communities from Kellogg Biological Station, Michigan, USA - KBS Switchgrass S6-2 | ecosystem: Host-associated > Plants > Roots > Rhizosphere > Soil ...
CTGCCCCCTCGGTCACCTGCAGCCCAAACAAAATTCGCGTGTCCCGCACACCCAGGCACTGCACCCGCACCGCCACTGTGTTCACCCCCGCCTTCAAGGGCAGCTTCACCGCCTCCGCATCCGGGTACATGTACCGGTACGGGCTGAACCGCGTCACGTGCACGCCATTCACCCATAGGTCCGCCGCCCCCGCTACCCAGAACAACGCCGGAACATCCCCGTCTTTCTCCGCCACGATCTCCGTGCCCGCATAAGCGTCCACCAAGGTGAGGCAGTGGTAGAAATCCGTGATCTCCACGAAAAAGTTCTCCCCCGGGTAATGAAACCGCCAGGGCTTCTCCCAAGGCCCCATTTCGCTCAACGCGACATTTTTAGGCGCTTCCGTAATATCTTGGTCAAGTGCCTCTCGCCGAAGGACATTCTCTTCTCCATGTGGCCCCGTATAAGGTGTTAAATTCGGCCCCGCCACGAGCCATTGCCGAACGTATCCAAGCGGTTTAAGCGCAAAAGTCTCAGTGTTCATAGTGGTATAAATCCGGGAAATCCATTTTGGGTTCTCAGCCCTTTCTGACCGGCACCACGAAGCTCGCAATGCCCCGCCCCGGGATCTCGAAGGGCAGGCTCTTCCCCTCCGCCTCGATCTTGAAGGTGATGGGCACCGGCGTCCGGTTCATCGCCACCACCGCCAGAGATCCGTCCCGGTTCCGCGCCGCCACCGACTCCAGCCCATCCACCGAGCTCGCCGCGATCAGCCGCCGCGCCCCCGGCTTGATGAACCTCGAGAAGTGCCCGATGTAGAAGTACTGCGGCCGGAAGTGGACCCGCTTGAACTCCCGGTCATAGTTGATCCCTGCCGTGCAGTACCCTGCCACATGGTTCGGTCCGCCCGCCTCGTTAAGGATCATGTTCCAGTCGATCCATCCCGCCGTCCACCGGTTCAGGTCCGAGATGATCGACCGCCCATACTTCTCCCCGAGTTCCCACGACGAGTTCGCCCCGCCCGAGCAGCCCTCGGTGAACAGCAGCTTCTTCTCCGGATAGACATCATGGAGGTACCGCACGTTCTCAAAGCTGTCGGTCATGTACCAGTGGAATGCTGTCCCCCAGACATACTTCGCGGCCTTTGGATCGTCGTAAACCACCTTCGCCCGCTGGTAAATCCGGTCGCGGTTATGGTCCCAGATCAGCAGCCGGATCCGGTCCATCTTCGCGCGGGCCAGTGCTGGCCCCAGGTGATCGCGGACAAAGTCCCGCTCCTCTTCGGCGGTGTAGATGCACGAGTCCCAAAGCTGCGTCGCCTCCGGCTCGTTCTGCACCGTCAGTCCCCAGACCTTGCAGCCCTCCTTCTCCATCTCCTCGACATACCGGATATAATATTCCGCCCAGGCCTTGCGGTACTTCGGCAGCAACTTGCCGCCGTGATTCATCTTCCCCGTCGTCTTCATCCATGCCGGAGGACTCCACGGTGAAAGCAGGAGATCGATCTTCTTCCCCGCCACCTTGGTTGCCTGTTTGATGAACGGTAGGATCCACTTTTGTTCCCGATCGAGACTGAAGGAGGAAAGGGAAGTGTCGCCCGGTTTCTCCACCGCCGCGTAATTGCCGAGGGCAAAGTCGCAGCTGTTGATATGTGTGCGGCACAGCGTGTAGGCATTGCCGCGGACCGGATCAAAAAGAGCCTTCATCACCTGCCGTTGCTGGGGCACGGACATCTGCGCGAATGTCGAGGCCGTCGCCTCCGTGATCGCGCCGCCGAAACCGTCGATCACCTGCATCGGCGCCTTGACATCGATGTAGATCTCATGCGCGGTCGTCTTCAGCTTGCGGGGAATCGGCACCTTGGCCAGGCGATGCGGTGTGTTTTGCGCAGTCAACCAGACCTTGGCACGGGAAAAATCGAGCGATTTCATAGGAAGTTCGAGGCGAGGGGATGGGCTAGGGTGAAATGGTAACTTTGCCGCCAAAGCGGACGATCGTGATTCCTTCCGGCGCCGTTTCAGTCAGGCCAACGTCGTAGACGCCGGGATCGACCTTGTCCGGAAGCTTGAAGGTGAAGTTGATTGCCGCTTCGCCGTGGGGGGGAAGATTGGGGAGAGTCAATGACGCCGCGTCGGCAATTCCCTCGATCGCCTTGCCCTTGGCGTCCTTCAGGGTGTAGGCAATGACCGGTGCGGTCAGCACGTTGTTTCCTCCGATCAAGGTGGCGGAGAGGGTCATCGCGGTACCGGGTTTCGCCGCAGCGGGGGAAATCCGAGTGTTATTGATCCGTGGAATGGCCACCTGGTTGCCGATGGGTATAGCAAAAGACTTGCCCAACGGTGCCGGCAGGTCCTTCTTGAACGTGCCGCTTGCGACCAGTCCCCCGATGGCTTCTGCCCAGGCTTTTCCCATGATGTCGTATCCAGACTGGCTCGGATGGACACCATCACCCAAGAGAGAAGCATCGATGGAACCGTCCGGCTTGAGGAACTTGTTGTAAAGATCGACCAGCGAGCATTTCGGCCCGAGTGTGGCGACATTCGCCTTCAACCAAGCGTTGAACGCCACGACCTGGTCGTTTTGCGTCGTGGGCTGACGGGTGATCGGAAGGACCGTCCCGATGAGGATCACCGTGCCCGGGCGGTTTTTGGTGAACCAGCTGATCAGATCGGTGAACTGGGTCTTCATCGCCTCCACATCCGTCCCGCCCTTGTCCGGAGGATGAATGATATTATTGGTTCCCGCCATGAGAAGGACCAGGTCGGGGTTCAACGGATCGCCGCCCTGTTTGCCACTGGTCATCCAGAAACCACCTTGGTTAGGATACATTCCGGGAGTTTGAACATTGCCGTCCAGATTGCTCACGATGTCCTGAATCGTCGCACCGGGAAATCCGTTGTGGTGCCATTGGGCGGGAAACGGCAAGGCAGCACTGTTTTCCGTGCTCTGGCCCACATAATGAAAGCCGATCCCGGCTTCGCTCAGGTCAAGAAAAAGCATGTAGCGATAACCGCCATTCGTGAGGTGAGCGCCGAAAGTGATCGAATCACCCAACGGCATGATGGACAGGTCGGCCCGGGCAAGCGTCTGAAAGCCGGCGAGCAAGGCGAGCAACGCCGCCAATGTTTTTAAACGCATGGAAGAGGAACTCTAAGCCTGAGATTTCCCCGGGGGCAAGCGGTATGATCGCGGTCATAGCCGCTTTGCGCCCCGTGATCAGATTCGGACTGATTTTCCATCGGCATCTGACTGAAAACAGGCATCAAGGACCTTCTGGACTTCCGCTCCCCGGGCGAAGTCGGGTTGCTCTGCCTTTCCAGTGACAATCGCCGTGATGAACCGCTGATAATTTGAAGGTGTGGGTTTGACCTCCACCTTTTCCCATTTGGCGGTCGCGAGATTTTTGCCCATGCAGAGACGGTATCCCGTCGTCGAGACTTCCGAATCGATCTCGATCGCGCCTTTTGTCCCATAGATCCGCAGCGAAAGCTGGTTGGGATGACCCGTCGCCCAACGTGTGGTGTGGATGACGCCGACCGCGCCGTTTTTGAACTCGACGTTCATGACCGCCGAATCGTTGGCGTCGAGCTTATACTCGCCGATGCGGTCTTTGGGCGCCTTGGCGAACGTTTTGAGCTGGCAACTGATCTTCGCGATCGGGCCTGCAGGGTAGGTGGCAAAATCGACGATGTGCACGCCGACATCGCCGAGCACGCCCTTGCTACCGTGTTGGGTGGAGAGCCGCCAGAGCCAGGCCGGAGTGGTCTGCCAGTCGCCCCAGATTTTGCTGGTGAGCCAGGTTTGCAGATAGCTCGCCTCCACATGCCGGAGGTCTCCCAAGTCGCCGCACTGGACCCGGGTCGCAACCGCCTGGATGCACGCCCAGTCCCGGTAGGAAAAGTTCACCATGTTGATGACGCCCGCCTTTTGGGCAGCTAGGGTCATCTTCCGGGCGTCAGAATAATTGAGTGCAAGCGGCTTCTCGCAGAGGACATGCTTGCCTGCCTTGAGGCATTGCAGGGAAATGGGAGCGTGAAAGGGATCGGGCGTGACGATGGAAACCGCATCGATGTCCGCTTTCTTCAGCATTTCCGCCGTGTCAGTGAAGGTGGAAGTGACACCGTGCTCCGCGGCAAAATAAGCCACCCGGGTGGGATCGATATCACAAACGGCGACGATCTCACAGGCGTTAATGGTCTTGAACATGCGTGCGTGCTGACCGGCCATGCCCCCGGTGCCGATGATGGCCAGCCTGACTTTGCGGTTCTTGCGGGTGCTTGTTTTCATTTTGGAAGAGTGGAGAAGTGTTGGGAAAGGCCCCAAGCAGAGCCCAGTGGACTTCGCTTGGCAACTGCATTTGTCTGTAGCGGCGGTCTATGACTGACGATGATTTTATGGATCGTTGTAGCGAAACCTCGGCGGTCATAGACCGCCGCTACAGGCTGAACTGAAACAGGATCCTGCTCGAAAGTTTTCTTTTATTGAAGCGACAGGAATTTCGTTCCAGCATCGCCGTTCCATGAAATCCCGCCTTTCTCTTTCCTCGCCGTGGAAATTTCGCCAACTCACCCCGAAAGCCGGCGAGTGGCTTCCCGCCCGTGTGCCGGGTTGCGTGCATACTGATTTGCTCCGGAATGAGCTGATTCCTGATCCTTTCTGGGGCGATAATGAGCGGCAGTTGCAATGGATCGAGGAAGCCGACTGGGCCTACCGCTGCGAATTCAATCTGCCGGTGAGGGGGCAAAGCAAACACATTGATCTCGTTTTCGAGGGAATCGACACCCTGACGATCATTCATCTCAATGGCCGCGAAGTTGGTCGGACCGAAAGCATGTTCATCACTTACCGGTTCGACGTCTCCGCCTTGCTGAAGTCCGGTGCCAATGTCCTCGAAATCAAGTTCCTCAATCCGATGGGCTACATCCGTGCCCAGCAGCGGAAATTCCCCACGCATCAAAACGAGTGGAATGACACCGTGGGTGGATGCTCATTCATGCGCAAGGAACCGTGTTCCTTTGGCTGGGACTGGGGCCCACGTTTTGCGACCTCCGGAATTTATCTCCCGGTTTACCTTGAACGCTGGGATAAGAATCGGATCGAATCGGTCAAGGTGACGCAAAAGCACAAGGCCAAGTCGGTCTCTCTGGCGTTCGAGCCGACGACCGTTACCGGTGAGGGAAAATTCCGCGGCACCGTCTCCCTGAAAGGAAAGGTCGTTGCGACCTTCTCCGGGCTCAAGACCGAGATCGCCAACCCGAAGCTCTGGTGGCCCAACGGCCATGGCGAACAACCGCTTTACACCGTCCTGCTGGAATTGGTGATTGATGGCCGGGTTGTCGACGTCTGGCAAAAGCGCATTGGCCTTCGCACCATCAAACTCGATCGGCATCCTGATGAATTTGGTGAAAGCTTCCAGTTCGTCATCAATGGCCGGACTATTTTCGCCAAGGGCGCCAACTGGATTCCCGCGCACGCGTTTACGACGGAATCCAATCGCGCGCTTTACGACGACCTGATCACCTCTGCTGCCGAAGCCAACATGAACATGCTTCGCGTTTGGGGCGGAGGCTTCTATCCCAAGGAGGAGTTCTTTGATCTTTGCGACGAAAAAGGACTGATGATCTGGCACGATTTCATGTTTGCCTGCGCGCTCTATCCGGGAACACCCAAGTTCCTTGCCTTGGTCAAACAAGAAGCCGCGGACCAAGTGAAGCGGATTTCGCACCGGGCCTGTCTGGCCTTGTGGTGCGGCAATAACGAGTTGGAGCAAATGCCGCATGAGATTTTCAAGACGATGGAGCGCAAGGAGGCCTACGAAAACGTCTTCTGCCGCATCCTGCCTGAGGCCGTAACGGCCTACGATGGTACGACCGATTATTGGCCCGCTTCGCCGCATAATCCCGAGGTGCCGTACGCCAAGGACTTCAATAACGAGCGCGCGGGGGATTGTCACCTCTGGGATGTCTGGCATGCGCGGATGCCGGTGTCACGCTATGAGGAGCAGACCTTCCGCTTCTGCTCGGAGTTCGGCATGCAGTCCTACAGCTCGCCGGAGGTGGCGGCCACCTATTGCGAGCCGGAGAACTTCAACGTGTTCGGGCCGGAGATGGAGAACCACCAGAAGCATGGCTCGGGCAACCTGCTGATCATGGACTATGCCTCGCGGCTCTATCGCTATCCGAAGGACTATGCGGCGCTGGCTTATCTCTCCCAGCTCAACCAGGCCTACTGCATGCGGATCGCGGTGGAGCACTTCCGGCGGTCGATGCCGAAGACCATGGGGTCGCTGTACTGGCAGATCAATGACTGCTGGCCGGTTGCTTCGTGGAGCAGCATTGAGTTTGGCGGTCGGTGGAAAGCCTTGCACTACAACGCGAAGCGCTTCTATGCGCCAGCCCTAATTAGCGTGTACGTACACGGTAAGGAAGTCGTTGGGCTGTCGAATCTTGTGAAAAGTACGATTCATGACGTGTCGATTCATACCGTTTATGACGGGAGGCAGGATGGCCCGGCGGTGATCAACTGGAGTTTGCACCATCTCAAAGGGGGCGTGGTCCGCTCCGGGAAGAAGAAGGTCATGCTGCGGTACAACGAAGCGGTGCGGCAGGTGGACCTCGATTTTGCGTCGGAAATCAAGAAGCATGGCGTACGCTCGCTATATTTGCGGGTGGAACTGGTCATGGGGGGCAAGGTGGTTTCCCGCCAGACGACGTTCCTGACTGCGCCGCGTTATCTCGACCTGCAGAAAGGGAAGATCAAGACCGGGCTCAAGAAGCTTGCACCGGCCCGTTTTGAATTGACCCTGTCGTCGAAAGTCTTCCAACACGCCGTGGAGTTTCATTTCAAGAAGCTGGCCTATCGCGCGGAGGACAATTTCTTCGACCTGTTCCCCGGCAGCAAACGGAAGATCGTGATCCGGACGCCGAAGGACATGACGGTGGCGGACTTGAAAAAGCGGCTCGAAATCGCGTCGCTGGTCGACTCCTACAAATAGGAATGCGGCCTAAAAGAGAATGATTGAAAAGGAAACATTTCAGGAGAAGCTAAGCAAAATATGAAGACTCTCAACGTTGGCATGATCGGTTACAAGTTCATGGGCAAGACCCATTCGAACGCCTGGCGGCAGGTGGACAAATTTTTCCCGGTTTCGGCGAAGCCGGTGCTGCATACGGTTTGCGGCCGGGACAAAAAGGGCGTGAAGGCCGCCGCGAAGCAACTGGGCTGGGCCCATGTTTCCACCGACTGGAGAGAGGTCGTGGCCAATCCGGAAATCGACATCATCGACATCAACACGGCGAACGACACGCATGCCGAGATCGCCATTGCGGCGGCCCAGGCGGGCAAGGCTGTCCTCTGTGAGAAGCCGCTGGCGATGACGGTCAAGGAAGCGGCCGCGATGGTCGCAGCGGTGAAGAAGGCTCGCGTGGTCAACATGGTCTGCCATAATTACCGCCGTATTCCCGCCATCGCGCAGGCGAAGAAGATGATCGAAGCGGGTGACCTGGGCCGCATTTTCCATTATCGCGCGCGCTATCTGCAGGACTGGATCGTGGATCCCGCGTTCCCGCTGGTCTGGCGTTTGCAGAGCAAGATTGCCGGCAGCGGCACGCACGGCGACATCAACGCCCACATCATCGACCTGGGCCGTTTCCTCGTCGGCGATCTCAGCGAAGTCTGCGGACATCTCGAGACCTTCATCAAGGAGCGTCCGCTGCCGGGTTCCAAGACGAAGAAGGGGAAGGTCACGGTCGACGACGCGGTCATCACGCTCGGCAAATTCAAGAACGGCGCCATTGCCTGCCTTGAGGCCAGCCGGTTCGCTCTAGGCCGCAAGAACCACATCCAGCTCGAAATCAACGGCAGCAAGGGTTCGCTGGTGTTCGACTTCGAGGACATGAACCGCCTCAAGTATTTCAACAACGCCGATCCTGCCGACCGCCAGGGCTATCGCGACATCCTCGTCACCGAGGGTGGCGGCGTACATCCGTACGTTGGAGCGTGGTGGCCGCCGGGACACATTATCGGTTATGAGCACACGTTCGTGCATACCATTTATGATTTCATCGAGGCGGTGGTGAAGCGGAAGACCGTTCACCCCAACTTCGCTGACGGCCTGGAGGACCAGAAGGTCCTGGAAGCCGTCGAGAAATCATCGAAACAACGCCGCTGGATCAAAATCTAAAGGAAAACCATCATGTCACGCCCCATCACTCTCTTCACCGGCCAATGGGCCGATCTGCCCCTCAACACGCTCGCGCAAAAGGCGAAAAGCTTCGGCTACGACGGCCTGGAACTCGCCTGCTGGGGCGACCACTTCAACGTCACGGAAGCGCAGGACAAAAAGTATTGCGACGGACGGCATGAGTTGCTGGCCAAGCACGGTCTCAAGACCTGGGCGATTTCCGCGCACCTCGTGGGCCAGGCCATTTGCGACAATATTGATGAGCGGCACAAGTCGATCATCCCGGAGCATGTCTGGGGCGACGGCAAGCCGAAGGAAGTCCAGAAGCGCGCCGCCGAGGAGATGATCAAGACGGCGTATGCCGCGAAGAACCTCGGTGTGAAGGTCGTCAACGGTTTCACAGGCTCGAAAATCTGGTCGCTGCTCTACAGCTTTCCGCCCGTCAGCGATGCGCAAATCGAGGACGGCTATGCCGATTTCGCGACGCGCTGGAACCCGATCCTCGATGAATTCAAAAAGGCCGGAGTCCGGTTCGCTCTCGAAGTGCACCCGACCGAGATCGCCTTCGATATCGTCAGCGCGGAACGGGCACTCAAGGCGATCAACAACCGTCCCGAGTTCGGCTTCAACTACGATCCCTCGCACCTTGGTTACCAGGGCGTCGACTATGTGAAGTTCATCCAGAAATTCGGCGACCGCATTTATCATGCGCACATGAAGGACGTCTACTGGTCCTCCGTCCTGACCGAGGCCGGCGTGTTCGGCGGGCACACCAAGTTCGGCGACCCGCGCCGGTTCTGGGAATTCCGCTCGCTGGGCCGCGGCTGCGTGAAGTTCGAGGAGATCATCCGCGCGCTGAACCAGGTCAACTACCAGGGGCCGCTCTCGGTCGAATGGGAAGACATCGGGATGGACCGCGAACATGGGGCCGCCGAGGCGGCCGCGTTTTTGCGGAAGCTCAACTTTGTTCCCAGCACGGTCGCGTTCGACGCGGCTTTTGAGAAGAAGTAAGCGAACGGAAATTCCGTAGCCGCGCTCATCCGGGCGTGGTACCTAGATTGGCGCGAGAATTCGACACTCGCGCCATTGATGCCATATTAAGCCACTCCAACTATGCCTAAAGTCACCATTCTCCCGGGCGGTCAATCCGCCGAAGTTCCTGCCGGTACCCTGCTGCTTGATGCGGGGGAGGAGGCGGGTGTCGAAATGGAGGCCGGGTGTTTCAACTGCTCGTGCGGGACCTGTGTCGTCGAAGTCGTCTCCGGCATGGAGAACATCGATCCGGCGACGGATGAGGAGCTCAATGTCCTTGATCAGTGGAACAAGGACCCGGAGCAGTATCGGCTGACTTGTTGCGTGAAGATACTCAAGGGGGATGTGGTTTTGAAGATGGCGCATTAGGCTTTCGTCATTGTTTGCGGTACCGCTGTCACTGAGAAGGGTGATTGCGATACGGCCATGGGAGAGTTAGTTTTAGTGCATGGCCCGGTTGAGGTTATCGCACGTGGCGGGTGCGGTGTTCCTGCTCGTGGGGGTGGCGTGTCCGTCCCTCGAGGAGGCTCGGGGTTGCGCGACGCTTTCACCGGTGAGGGAGCCGGCACCGGAGACATTCATCGCGTCGGAGCGGGCGGTGATTATCTGGGACGAGTCGCGGAAGGTGGAACATTTCATCCGACAGGCCAGTATCCATACGCAAGGCGCGGACCTGGGTTTTCTCGTGCCGACGCCGCAAACGCCGGAACTGGCCGAGGCGTATGAGCAGATCTTCGACATGGCGGCTTTTCTGGGCCAGCCGAACAGGATCTCACCCACGAACCAGCGGAGTCCCTGGGAGATCCTTTCGCCGTTTGTGATGAGTTCGTTTCTGCATTTGGACCGGCTGAATCCGGCAACATTGCTGTCTTCGCTAGGCGAGACGAAAATGTCCCCGGGCACGCATACCGTCATTTCCACCCAGGATGTCGCGGGCTACCGCGCCACCATTTTGGCAGCAGAGGACGAGCGGTCGCTGTCGGAATGGCTGACGGCCAACGGCTATTTATCGACTCCCGAACTGCGGGCGTGGCTGAAACCCTACGTGGCCAACAAGTGGAAGATCACGGCGTTCAAGCTGATGAAGACGGAGGATGGGGCGGTCCTGAATACGGGGGCGATCCGCCTGAGTTTTGAAACCGACCGGCCGTTCTATCCCTATAGTGAACCGAGCGACCGGCAGCAAACGAGCGCGGCGAGTCCGCAAGGGCGCGCCTTACGGGTCTCGATCCTGAGCAATGAATGGATGACGGGTTCCCTGGCCAACAACAGTCGCTGGCCGAACAAACTTGAATTTGCGGGGACATCCGATCCGACGGTTTCGGACCAATCGTGGTCGAAGAGCCGGTGGTTGGAGTTGGCGAAGATTGACGTTGCCAGCCACGGTGCGTTGCAGCCGACCAAATTGACCACCTTCATCGACGAATCGAATCCACGCCCGGGGACGTCCGATCTTTTCTTTTCCCCGAACCCGGGCCAGGCCCCCTTTCGCGGAGAGGCGGTGGACTTCACCATGCCAGCGCAGGAACACCTGGTCTTTGGCCATTCGTTCTCGGACATCGTGGTCCTGCTGATGCTGATTATTTTGCCGACGGCCCCGTTTTATTGCGGATGGAAGGTAGTGAATCAACGAGTCGAGAAGGAGAGGATTTCCCAAAAATCACGGTGGGCGCGGCAAACGTATGTGAGTCCTGAGACGGTTCCACCCCGAACGCGGCGGATGAGGCTCTTCGAGGGGCTATTGGGTGGATTGGCAATCATCCTGGGTGGTTATTACGGGGTGCAGTTTTTTCTGATCCTGATAGGGGAAATCGTTTCTCTTTTGTTCGGGTGGTCCAATTTGCGCGGCAACTGGGTTTGGCTCTTTCCGGGACTGCTTTTGGCGGAGATCATTATTTGCGCGATGGCGTTGGGGGTTATTTTTTGCGGGCTGAAGGTCCTGCGGTCGAGCAGAACCACCCTTCCGCTTAACAGAACGGAGATTCCTTTTGATCGGGCCATGTGGCACGGACTGATGGGAGGACTTTCTTTCCTGGGAGGGATAACCGCGGTGCTGGTGGTTGAGTCGGTGGTGGTTTCGATGCTTTGAAAAGGAACGTTCCCAAATGGAGTTTGGGAACGAGAACAATAGCTAGCGAATCCTTAACAGATCTTCCGGAGGCTGATCCTTCGACTCCGCTCAGGATGACGGAAGGGGGCTTACTTGATCCAGCCCCAGCGTTCGGTGAAGGGCCAGAAGACGAAGTAGCCGCGGCCCATGAGATTCTGGCGGGGGACGCCGCCCCAATAACGGCTGTCCTTGCTGTTGGGGCTGTTGTCGCCCATGGCCCAGTAGCAGTCGGTGGGGACGTAATAGGATTGCGTGTCGCCCTGGGTGACGCCGGTCGATTCGCCGGCGGAGATGGTGGTGTAGCCGGGGTAATTATCGATCTTCTTGAATTCCTTTTCGAAAACCGAGGCGCCGTTTTCGAGTTGGCCGTTGACGTAAAGGAGTGGGGGCTTGACCTCGATGACGTCGCCTGCGAGGCCGACGCAGCGCTTGATGAAGTCCTGGCTGCCTTCCTGGTTCGGTCCGCCCTCGTGGGCGAGCTTGGGTATGCCGGCGGTCTTGAAGATGAAGACCTCGCCGCGGCGGGGCGGGCGGAAATTGTAGGTCACCTTGTCGACGAGGACCTGGTCACCGGTCTGGGTGACGTAATTGGCCATGACTTCGCCCGGCTTGAATTCGCGGTCCCGGTAGATATCGAGCTTTTGCATGACGTCGCTCGGGCGGATCCAGATGCGGACTTTTTCGTCGGTACCCTGCGGGGTCATCAGGTGCACGTCGGTGTATTCGAACCAGATCGTGAAGGAGCCGGGTTCGAGTCCCGTGACGGTCCCGCCATGCTCGGTCACGACGCGGCTGTAGGTCTTGCCCTTGACCAGGAAGTCGTAGGCCTGGACCAGCACGTTGGGCGGCAGCTCCGAGGTCTGGACCGGCTCGATACCATAGAGAGTGGGCTCCATGGAACCGGTCGGGATCTTGAACGGCTGCAGGAAATAGGTGCGGATCGCGAGGGCCATGATGGCGGCCACGACAAAGACCTCCACGTTCTCGCGCCAGCCGTCCCACGGGGAGGGGGGGAAGGTCTTGTTGCCGAACTTCATTGTCTCTTTGTTCAGCTTCTCCAGGCCCTCGATGTCCTTCGCCTTGAGCAGGGCCCGGTAACGTTCCTCCAGGGCCAGCGCCACCTCGAGGTCCCGCGCGGAGAGGATGTCTTGCGAGTAAATGCGGTTGCGCTGGAGGCTGGAGTAGATCAGGTCGGCCTCGGCGAGGACCTGCTTGGTTTTGCGGGGGAGAAAAAAGTTGAACATGGGGGAATGGAGATGAGGGCTACTTCTTTTGGACCAGGAGAGTCCAGGGATGGCCCTTCACCTTGGTCTCGTCGAACGTGAGGCTGAACACGAAGCCGCCCTTGCTGCCTTGGGGCTTGGCGAGAAAAGTGTAGGGAGCAAAACGCTCGCTGGCGCGCGGGCCGCCCAGCGGGCGCATGGCATCGCCGTACGGGGCGACCTCGAGGGTCTTGTCGACGAAGGCGATGAGCACGGGGTCGTCCTTCTTGATTTCGTCGTGGACGGCTTCCCAGGAAGTGTTTCCTCCGGCCCAGGCGAGGGAAGGGAGGCCAAGGCACAGCAGCAACGCGAATAGGTGTTTCATTAGTTTTCCGATTTCAGGACGGCGATGAAGGCTTCCTGCGGGATGTCGACGCTGCCGATCTGCTTCATTCGCTTTTTGCCTTCTTTTTGCTTCTCGAGCAGCTTGCGCTTGCGGGTGATGTCACCGCCATAACATTTTGCGGTGACATTCTTGCCGATCGATTTCACGTCCTCGCGGGCGATGATCTTTCCGCCGATGGCGGCCTGGATGGCGATCTTGAAGAGGTGCGGGTGGATCACTTCCTTGAGCTTGGCGGCGATGTGGCGCCCGCGCCCGGCGGCCTTGCTGCGTTCGACGATGCAGGAAAAGGCGTCGAGGGGTTCGCTATTCACGAGCATGTCCATTTTCACCATGTCGGAAATGCGATAGGGCGCGTACTCGTAATCCATGCTGCCGTAGCCGCGGGTGATCGATTTGATGCGGTCGTTGAAGTCGACGAGGATTTCGTTCAGCGGGAGGTCGCAATGGAGCATGACGCGCTTGGCGTCGAGCGATTCGGTGTGGTCGCAGACACCGCGCTTTTCCATGACCAACTGCATGATGTCGCCGATGTTCTCGTTGGGAATCATGATGAACGCCTTGATCATCGGCTCGGCGATGGACTCGATGACGGAGGGATCGGGCATCAGCATGGGATTGTCGATCATCAACACTTCGCCGTTGGTGCGCGTGACTTCGTAGACGACGCTGGGATAGGTGGCGATGATGTCCATCTGGTACTCGCGGCGGAGGCGTTCCTGCACGATTTCCATATGGAGGAGGCCGAGGAAGCCGCAGCGGAAACCGAAGCCGAGGGCGACGGAGCTTTCCGTGCTGTAGGTGAGGGCGGCGTCGTTCAACTGGAGCTTGGCCAAGGCGGCCTTGAGTTGCTCGAATTCGGAGGTATCGATCGGATAAATGCCGCTGAAGACCATCGGCGTGATCGCCTTGAAACCGGGCAACATTTCGGGGGCGGGCTTTTGTGAGTTGGTGATCGTGTCGCCGGTCTTCACGTCGGCGGTGGTCTTGATGTTGGCCACGAGATAGCCGACCTGGCCGGGCTTGAGCGACTCGGTGCGGATTTGTTTCGGCGTGAAGATGCCGACTTCCTTCACCTCGTAGCGTTGGTTGGTGCCCATCATCAGGATGGGGGTGCCGGCCTTCAGTTCGCCGGAAAAAACGCGGACGTACGTGACGACACCGCGGTAGGTATCGAAAAGGGAATCGAAGACCAGGGCGCGGGTGTAGTCGTCTTCAAATTTCCGGGGGGGCGGGATGCGGGCGATGACCGCCTCGAGGATGTCCTCGATGCCGATGCCGTTCTTGGCGCTGGCCAAAATCGCCTCCTCGGCGGGGATGGAAAGGACTTCCTCGAGCTGGCGTTTGCAGGTCTCGATGTCGGCGTTGGGCAGGTCGATCTTATTGATGACCGGGATGAGCTTGAGGTTCTGCTTGTTGGCGAGGTGGACGTTGGCGACGGTCTGGGCCTCGACGCCCTGGGCGGCATCGATGATGAGGAGCGCGCCGTCGCAGGCGGAGAGGGAGCGGGAGACCTCGTAGGCAAAATCGACGTGGCCGGGGGTGTCGATGAGATTGAGCCGGTAGGCGGTGCCGCTTTTGGCCTTGTACTGCATGGTGACCGGATGCGCCTTGATGGTGATGCCGCGTTCGCGCTCGAGGTCCATCGAATCGAGGTGCTGGGCGGTCATGACGCGGTCGCTGATGGTCTCGGTCGCCTGGAGGAGGCGGTCGGAGAGCGTCGTCTTGCCGTGGTCGA
>Ga0068863_100003956_pt1 | contig 14643 bp, 9 predicted proteins | sample KBSSwiS62_FD_66596 | JGI IMG/M metagenome (GOLD analysis project Ga0068863, IMG submission 66596) | Switchgrass rhizosphere microbial communities from Kellogg Biological Station, Michigan, USA - KBS Switchgrass S6-2 | ecosystem: Host-associated > Plants > Roots > Rhizosphere > Soil ...
ATTGCGGCGTGCGCACGTTGAGGTGCTGGAAGACGGCGAGGAACGTCGTGGCATAGATGGCATACGTCACGGCCTGAGCGCTGAGTCCGATCACAGTGAGGCTGATGCTGGTGAGAAAAGTGAAGCCGACGGTGTCCAGCGGGCTGAAGTAGAACGCACCGAAACTGTCCACGCGCTCGGCGCTGTGATGCATCTGGTGGAAGGCGCGCCAGATCCAGTGGACCCGGTGCATGGTCCGGTGCCAGACATAAACCAGGAACTCGTAGACCAGCACGCCGATCGCGGCGCCGACGAACGGATTGAGTCCTTGCAGGTCGGCAACCTGGTACTGGGACAGCGTCTCGCCCCACAGCAACGGCAGGTAGGACGACAAGTAGAAATAGAACACGAACACGACCAGCGCCCGGCTCTTCCAGCCTTTGATCTGGGGCAGGCGGCGGGCGGGGAACAGCGCTTCGAGCAGTATCAAGGCTCCGTACAGGCCCAGTACGGTCAACGAGACTGGATCCAGCAGGATTTGCAGCGGCGTAGGCATGAGGTTCTTCCCCGATGAGGTTGTTGTTGCGACCGGGGTACCACCTTGGGGTGAGCACTGTAACGGCGCTTGGCGGTTGGCTAATTGTTGCGTAATGATTCGCTAACAAAATGAAGTACCAGATCGCCGAATACACGGTCGACACGGCTCGGTACCGGATCACCAGCAGGGACGCGGTGATCCCCGCCGAGCCGAAGGTTTTCGATCTGCTCGTCTACCTGATCCGGCATCGCGACCGGGTCCTGTCGCGCGAAGAGCTGTTCAAGGAGGTCTGGGAAGGGCGTGAAGTCTCGGACGCGACGCTGAGCAATCACATCAAGAGCGCTCGCAAGGTTCTGGGAGACAACGGCGAGCTGCAGCAGACCATCGTCACGATCCGTGGTCGCGGCTATCAGTTCATCGCACCGGTGACGGTGATTCCGGAGGGTGATGCGCGGCCGGCGACAGCTCCCGCTGCCAAACAGGCCGCGTCATCGTGGCGGGTGCTGCTGGCGATTGCAGCCGTGCTGGTGATCGCTGTGTCGATCGGTTGGTGGGCGTTGCAGGAACGACCGACGCCCGAATCGCCGTATGTCGTCGTCGTGCCTTTCGATGTGTCGGCCGATGCGCCCGACGCCTGGCGGCCGTTCGCGGATCAGGTCACGCGCGAAGTGATCCGCAACCTCAGCAAGATCTCCGGCCTGCGGATCGTGCCGACGCCTTCTGCATTTACGTTCCGGGACAACAAGGGACGCGATCACATCCGGCGCCAGCTCCCCGACGTGCGCTACGTACTCGATGGCGTTGTCAGCATCGCCGCGGACAACAAGCTGCGCATCACTGCGGCGCTGGAAGATCTCAACAAGGGCCGCGTCGTCTGGGACAAGGACTACGAAGGCCGCACCGACGACACGAATCTGTTCGCGATGCAATCCAACATCGCGGCCGCCGTGTCGGATTCGCTGAAGGTCGCGATCCTGGCGGAGGAGCAACGGGCGCTGGACGAATTCCCCACCGCCAATCTCAAAGCCTACGAGGCGTACGTGGCCGGGCGCTATCAGCTCGACCTGCTCAGTCGTGAGTCGCTGCCGCAGGCGATCAAGCTGTTCGATCAGGCCATCGCGCTCGATCCGCAATTCTTCGACGCGTACATCGCACGCAGCGACGCGTATCGCCAGTTGTTCGGTTACTTCGAGCCGCCGATCAACATGCTGCAGAAGGTGGTCGATTCGATTGCCGACGCGCAGGCGTTGCGTCCCGATTCTGCCGAGGCGTGGTCTTCGCTCGGCCTCACCTACGTGATGGCCTGGCGCTGGCGGGATGCGTGGATCGCGCTGAACAAAGCGAAGCAGCGCGACCCGACGCTGGCGCAGACGGAACTGGGCTTTGCGATGTATTACTCGGGGCTCGGCGAAGCCGAGAAAGTGAAGCGCGCGCTGGCCGAGGCCGATCGCCTCGATCCGCTCAACGCAGAAATGGCGGACTGGGGCAACTGGGCGCTGTTCATGGTGGGCGAGAGCAAGGCCGCGCGCGAGTGGGTCGATCGGAAAATGCAGCAGCATCCGGACATCGGCATGCTGTTTTCAGGCGCAGGGGTCGGCTCCTATATCGCCGGCGATCACCAGAGGGCGGTGCAGCTCGCGGAGCACGGCGCGCAGTTGGACGGATCACCTGTCGCGTTGATCATGCTTGCACAGGCCTATGGCTATGCGGGTCAGAAAGAGAAAGTGCGCCCGTTGCTTGAGAAGGCGGCGAGCGTCGGCACCTATGTATGTCCGTACGAATCGGCCGCCGCATATCTCAGCATCGACGAGCGGCAGCGCGCGATCTCCCTGCTTGACGATGCCGTTGCGGCGCGTTCGAACTGCCTCATCTTCCTGCGCAACGATCCGCGGCTGGAGCCGATCCGGCGGGATCCTCACTATCAAGTGTTGCTCAATCGCGTGGGACTCGATGACGACGCGCTGGCGTCGTACAAGCGGTGAGGCCGAGTCAGGCGATCCAGGTACAGATAGATCACGGGCGTGGTGAATAGAGTCAGCGCCTGACTGACGATCAACCCGCCGACCAGCGTCAGCCCGAGCGGCCTGCGTAGCTCCGAACCGGTGCCATGCCCGAGCATCAGCGGCAGCGCGCCGAGCAGTGCCGCCATCGTCGTCATCATGATTGGTCGGAACCGCAGCAAGCTCGCGTGACGTATTGCATCGTGCGGCGAGAGTCCTTGCTCTAGCTCGGCGACCCGCGCGACATCGACCATCATGATGCCGTTCTTCTTGACGATGCCGATGAGCAGGATGACGCCGATCAGCGCGACGACCGACAGATCCGTGCGGGACAGCATCAGCGTCAGCAATGCGCCCAGGCCCGCCGAAGGGAGCGTCGAGATAATGGTGAGCGGATGAATGTAGCTCTCGTATAGAACGCCGAGCACGATGTAGATCGCCACGAGCGCGGCGAGGATCAAGTACGGCTGACTCGCAAGCGAATCTTGAAAGGCTGCGGCCGCGCCCTGGAAACTGCCGTTGATGCTCTCGGGCACGTGGATGCGAGTGACGGCGCCTTGGATCGCGGTGACCGCGTCGCCGAGCGCCACGCCTGGCGCCAGGTTGAACGAGAGCGTGACTGCTGGGAATTGCCCTTGATGCGAGACGGACAGGTAGGCGAGGGGATTCGTGTCGTAGCGGACGAATGCCGAGAGCGGCACCGACTGACCCGTCGACGGCGAAGTGATGTAGATCTGCTGCAGCGTCGCCGCGTCGCCTTGCAGACGCGGGTCGATTTCCAGGATCACGCTGTAGCTGTTGAGCTGTGTGAAGTACTGCGCGACCTGCCGCTGACCGAAAGCACTGTAGAGCGTCTGATCGATGAGGTCAGGTGTGATGCCGAAGCGCGCGGCCTGATCCCGATCGATCGTCAACGTCAGCGTGCGTCCGCTCGTCTGCTGATCGCTCGCGACGCCGGTCAGCTGCGGCAGCGATTGCAGCTCCTGTAATAGCCGCTGCGCCCACGTGTTCAGCTCGTCGAGATCGCTCGCATGCAGCGTGTACTGATACTGCGTGCGAGCGGCGCGGCCGCCGAGGTTGAGATCCTGCGCGGCTTGCAGGAAGAGTTTCGCGCCAGGTACGGCAGCAACTCGTTTCTGCAGTCGCGTGATGATCTCGTCCGCCGACGCTGTGCGTTCGTCGCGCGGCTTGAGCGTGATGAACATCTGCGCGTTGTTCTGAGTCCGTCCGCCGCCGATGAAGGCGCCCCAGCCGGCCACATCGGGATCGCTGCCGACTACGTCTGTGAGCGCGCGGGTCAGACGCGACATTTCGTCGAACGAGACGTCCTGTGCGCCTTCCGCCGTGCCCGTGATGACGCCGGTGTCCTGCTGCGGAAAGAATCCTTTCGGAATCGCGAGCGCCAGAACGATCGTGGCTGCGAGACAGGCGAAGAACACGCCGAGCGTGAGCTGCCGATGACGCAGGGCGATGTCCAAAGCGTGGGCGTAGCGCTCCTGGATGTAGTTGAAGGCGCGTTCCAGTGCGACATACAGCCTGCCGTGCCGCATGTCGCTCTCACGTCGCAGGAACCGCGAGCACATCACGGGCGTCAGGGTTAGCGACACGATCATCGACAGCAGGATCGCGACGGAAACCGTCACCGCCATCTCGCGAAAGAGGCGACCGAGAATGCCGCCCATGAGCAGCAGCGGGATGAACACCGCCACCAGCGAGATGCTCATCGCCACGATGGTAAAACCAACCTCGCGCGCGCCTTGAATTGCAGCCTGCATCGGCGCCATGCCGTCTTCGATGTGACGATGGATGTTCTCGAGCATGACGATCGCATCGTCGACGATGAAGCCGATCGCGATCGTCAGGCCCATCAGCGAGAGATTGTCGAGGCTGTAATCCATCGCATACATCAGTGCAGCCGTGCCGAACAAAGCGAGGGGCACCGTGACGCTCGGAATCAGAGTCGCCGACACGCTGCGCAAAAACAGGAACATCACCATCACGACGAGTGCTACGGACAGCGACAGCGTCAGCTTCACGTCAGTCACCGATGCGCGAATGGTCTGCGTGCGATCGACGAGCTTGTGGATCTGGATTGCTTGTGGAAGGGACGCTCGCATCTGCGCCAAGGCTGCATCGACCCGCGCGACCGTCGCGACCACGTTTGCGCCCGGCTCTTTGGAGACGATCAGCAGTACGCCTGGCTTTCCGTCCTGCCACGCGCTGAGGTACATGTTCTCGGCGCCATCGACTGCCTTGCCGACATCGCGAATGCGCACCGGCGCCCCGTTGTTGTACTTGACGATCACGTCGTTCCATGGCGCCGCCGTGGTGAGCTGGTCGTTGTCGTAGATAGCGAGGTTGCGTGTCGCGCCATTCAACGAGCCTTTTGGCTCATTCACACTCGCGGTGGTGATGGCTGCGCTGATGTCCGTGAGATCGACGCCGAGAGGCACCAGCTTCGCGGGATCAACCTGCACGCGTACCGCAGGCTTCTGCTGCCCGCCGAGGTTCACCTGCCCGACGCCGTCGATCTGCGAGAGCTGCTGGACGACGACGTTCTCGGCGTAGTCGTCCACTTGTGTCAGCGGCAGCGTGTCGGATTGCACCGAGTAGATGAGGATCGGCGCGTCCGCCGGATTCACCTTGCGATAGGTGGGAGCGCTCGGCAGGTTGTGCGGTAGCTGACCGCTCGCGGCGGTGATGGCCGATTGCACGTCTTGCGCCGCTGCATCGATGTCGCGATCCAGATCGAACTGCAGCGTGATCGAGGTGCTGCCGAGATAGCTGGTCGATGTCATCTGCGAGACAGCCGGGATTTGCCCGAGCCGGCGTTCGAGTGGCGCAGCGACGGTCGACGCCATCGTCTCCGGACTCGCTCCCGGCAACGACGCCGAGATCTGAATCGTCGGGAAATCGACCTGCGGCAGCGGTGCGACCGGCAGCAGGCGATAGGCGGCGATACCGGCGAGCAGCAATGCCGCCATCAGCAACGACGTTGCGACCGGACGCTCGATGAATGGCTTTGAGACGTTCATCCGGCGAGCACTCGGGCGTGATCACCGGGTTGCAGTCGATACTGTCCTTGCGTAACGACGCGGTCGCCTTCTTGCAGCCCGTTGGAGATCTGCGCGACGCCGCCGATCTCTCGCTCGACGGTCACCGGTCGCAAGTCGACTGTGCCGTCGCCCGTGACGACGTACGCGAAGGCGCCTTTCGGTCCCTGCGAAATGGCCGACGACGGCGTCGTCAGCACATTGTGCAGAACCTGCGTGACCACGCGAATGTTGACGAATTGGCCGGGCCACAGCCGCTGATCCTCGTTCGGAAAGATCGCCTTCAGGCGCACCGTGCCCGTTGCAGCATCGATGCGATTGTCGATCAGCGTGACCGTGCCGCGATCGATCTGCATCCTGCCGTCATCGGTGGACGCGGTCGCTTCGAGAGGTCCCGTCGCCAGCGCCGAGATCACCTCGGGCAATTCCTGCTGCGGCACCGTGAACATCACTGCGATGGGCTGCAGCTCCGTGAGCACGACGATGCCGCCGGTGTCGCTCGCGCGCACGATGTTGCCTTCGTCGACGAGACGCAGACCGGTGCGACCAGCGAACGGTGCAACAATCGACGTGTAGTCGAGCTGGATCTTCGCCGACTCGATCGCGGCACGATCCGCCTTGACCTGAGCGGTGAACTCGGCGACCTGCGCCCGCGCCGTGTCGAGCGTCTGCTTGCTCGTATAGTCTTCCGGCGACAACGTCGTGTAGCGCTGCACGTCCTGGCGCGCGTTGTCGAGCTGCGCTTCGTCCTGAGCCAGCTTTGCTTGCGACTGTTCGAGTTGCGCTCGATACGGTGCAGGATCGATCTGCGCCAGCAGGTCACCAGCTTTGACTTGACTGCCTTCAGTGAACGCAATCTTCTGCAGTTGACCATCTACACGCGTCGTCACCGTCGCCGTGCGCGCGGCTTGTGCGGTTCCGATTGCGTCGATGTACAGAGGCAGATCGACACGCGAGGCGAGTGCAGCCTGTACCGGAATCGGCGCAGGCTTGCGCGGCGCTGCGTCTGCTGCTGCGGTTCCCATGAGCTTGCAGGCAACCGAGAAAATGATGCCCGCGATCACTAGCCCCGTGATCGCTGCAGTACGTTTGCTAATCATTGCCAGCCACCTCCAAGCGCTCTGTACAAACTCACCTCGGCTTGCAGTTGCGCAAGCCTTGCTGAAACCAGTGCATCCTCAGCGGAGAACAACGCGGTCTGCGCGGTGAGGACAGTGACCAAGTCGATCGTGCCCGCGCGAAGTTGCGCGACGGAGATGTCGTACGCTCGTTGCGCAGCTGTCGTAGCTCGTTGCTGCCGGCGTTCCTCTTCTGCGAAATGATTTGCACCGGTCAGCGCGTCTTCGACGTCGACGAAGGCGGAGACAGCGGCCTTCCGGTAGAGCTGCACGAGCTCGTCATAGCGCGCCTGCGATTTCTGGTACTGGCCTCGCAGCTCGCCGCCGTCGAATATCGACTGCGTGATGCTGGCGACCAACGCAAACAGCGTGCTTTGCGGGTGAAGCAGATTGGTCAGTGCAGTGCTGGCGACGCCGCCCTCTGCAGTGAGTTGCACACTCGGCAGAAACGCGGCGTGAGCAGCTGCGACGTTCGCGTTCGCGGCAACGAGCTGAGCTTCCGCTTCCGCGACATCGGGACGCCGCGACAGCAGCTCCGACGTAATTCCGGCGGATATCGGCGGAACAGCCAGATCTGCCAGGCTCCCGTCAGGAATCACGAGCGACTCCGGCAAAGCACCGGTGAGCAACGCCAGTGCGTCGGTACTCTGCTGTAGCTGTGCCTCGATCGGCGGGATGCGCGCGTTGGCGGTAGCAACTGCGGTGTCCTGCTGAGCGACGTCGAGTGCCGAGCTGACGCCTGCCGCCTCTCGTGCCTGCAGGATCTTCAGCAGACGCTCCGCGCTCGACAGGTCGTTGGTCGCGATGCTCATCTGGTCGTGCAGCGCCAGGACCTCGAAGTACGTCAGGGCGACACTGCTGTCGATCGAAAGCCCGAGCGTCGCGCGGTCGTAGCGGCTCGCAAGAGCCGAGGCGCGTGCTGCTGCGACACCAGCTCGGTTCTTGCCCCAGAAGTCGAGCTCATAGCTGGCGTCGAGTGTTGCCAGCGATCCTCGGGACTCGCGCGACGTCGCTGGTCCGTGCACCCACTGCGCATCGAGCGCGACAGCGGGCAGGAGTTGCGCATGCGCGATCTGCAGATCCGCGTCGGCCTGTCGGATTCGATCGCTCGCGGCGGCGAGATCGAAGTTGTGCTGCCGGGCCTGCAGGATCAACGCATCGAGTTGCGGAGCGCTGAACGCGCGCCACCAATCTGCAGCGGGCCACTCAGGAGATGGGGGCTGATCCGCGTTGTGCCACGTATCCGGCTGCGCGAGGGACGGACGCTCATAACGCGGAGCGGCACTGCATGCGCAGAGCGCGATTGCGGCTACGCCGGCGAGAAGTGCGCTCCGGCCAGTGGGCGCTGACCCGGTCATTTGACGCTGTAACAGCGTGCTTGCAGGGCCGACATTGCAATCGCTACATATCGCGTCATCTGGATCTCCTTCGGACCTCACTCTGAGCGGCAAGGGTTTCCGAGGGATTTCCAGGCTCCGTGCCCGGACTACAGATGAAACGCGAGCGTTAACGAATCTTTTGGGCCCGCGGTCGCGGCCACCACGGCAGCATGCTACGCAGCACGCCGTCGCGATCGATGAGCTGATGCTTCAGGGAAGCCAGGATGTGCACCACTGCCAGCGCGACCAGCAGGTTGAAGAGGATTTCGTGCAGCTCTTCGAGCTGATTCTTGCTCAGATTCAGCGGATGAAACTGCGGCAGGTCGAACCATCCCAGGCGCGACGATGCCGATTGCTACGAACCAGTGCAGTGCCTGACCAATCAAGCCGTATCGGTCTGCGGTGTTGCGCCATTGCAGGTCGGTGCCCTCGTCGCGTGGCACCGGCAATTGTTCGCCTTATCCAGCGCTGTCGCCCTCCGGGAAAGGCCTGAGGGAGCTTCGGGTGTCCCGCTGAAACTTCAGCCACGCAGGACGTCGCGGGCCAGCGCCTCGAGGCGCGCGGGATCAAGGAACTCGAGTTCGCGGCGCGCTACTCGCAGCAGCTTCTCGTTCTGGAACCGCCGGAAAACCCGGCTCACAGTCTCGGGCGTGAGGCGCAGATAGTTGGCGATGTCCGTGCGCGACATAGAGAGCGTGAATCGTGTCGCCGAGAATCCGCGCTCCGCGTAGCGACGCGACACGGAGATGAGGAACGCGGCCATGCGCTCGTCGGCGGAGTAGTTGCCGGCCAGGAGCGATGCCTTGCCGATGTCATGACTCAGCAGGCGGAACAGCTGCTGCTGCAGGCCCGGCATTCGCATCGCGAGCGCTGCGATGTTGGGGAACGAGAAGCGGCAGAGATGCACGGTGTCCAACGCGACCGCGTTGGAGGGGTAACGCGCTTCCGAGATTGCGCTGAGACCGATGACCTCGCCGGGCAGGAAGAAGCCCTGCACCTGCTCGCGCCCTTCGGTGTCGATCACGTAGGTCTTGACGGTGCCGGCGCGCACCGCGGCGATGGCGCCGAACGCATCGCCTTCGCGAAAGATGTGTTCGCCTTGCGCGAAGGGTCCGACGTGCTCGACCAGCACGTGCAGCTCGCGCAACTGCGTTTTGTCGTAGCCGCTGGCCAGGCAGGCAGCCGAGAACGCGCAGGTGCTGCAGAAGCGAAACTCGTCGCCGTCGTCGGCGATGGGTCGATTCGGGTGGCGGTCCACGTCGCGATGATACAAAACTTGACGATCGTTCACGCGCCCAGCTGACCTGGATCAAGAGCTCCTGCCGCGTCGCGCGGATACTGGCCTCAAGCAAAGTGGCAACAGGAGCACTCTCGTGAACAGCAGAAAAATCCTCTCCCTGGCGGCGTTGTGCGGCTTGGCCGCGACCCCCTTCGCGACGCAGGCCGCTGGTATCGATCGAGCGCTGAATGCCTGCGTGAGTGCATTCGCAGAGCGCTATCTGCCGGATCGGATCGTCACCGTTCACAAGCAGATACCGGCTGAGAGTCCGCTCATCTCGATGGCGCACGAACGCCAGTACACGATCCTCCTCGACGCGCGCGGCAAGCGCAGCGGAGAGCTGTTGGCTCAGGCCAGCTGCGTCGCGAGCCGGCGCGGTGACGTGATCGTTCTGGAGAGCCCTGCGGCGCCTGAACAGGTCGCGAAAGCGGATCTGCGGGCAACGCTGTTGCGCTGAGCTTCCATGCAGACACACGAGCAATTTCCACGAGGCTCCGCGCGCATCGATACGCGGAGCCTCTGGCTTTTTCGAGCGCTACCGGACGAGGAACAGGAGTCTACCGTGCGCCGGCTGGCGGTGTTCGGCCTGCCGAGCGACGACATCGCGGCTCGAACCGGCTGGTCCGCCGATCGGGTCAGGCAGGTGATGCGCGCGCTGGATTAGCACTGATCTCGTCTAGAATGTCGATCAACGTGCCGCCCGGCACGCCCATGGGGAAGATCGATGTTCCAGCGTATCGCGCTCGGTGTTCTGTGCCTGATGTCGATTGGGGCAACCGCGGTAGCCGCGGATGCAAGTGCCATGAAGAAGCGCGCCATCGCCGGCGTGCAGGCGCGGGCCAAACTTGCGCAGCAGATCAATGACCAGGTGTTCAGCTTCGCCGAGCTCGGCTACCAGGAAGTCGAGACTTCGCGCTATCTCACTACTCTGCTCGAACAGAACGGTTTCAAGATCGAGCGCGGCGTCGCGGGCATTCCCACTGCATGGACTGCGCGCTGGACGAACGGGGAGGGCGGACCCGTAATCGCACTCGGCTCCGACATCGATTGCATTCCGAAGGCGTCGCAGAAGCCGGGCATTCCCTGGCATGAGCCGATGATCGAAGGCGCGCCGGGTCATGGCGAAGGACACAACTCCGGGCAGGCAGTGAACGTCGTCGCGGCGCTGGCCGTGCAGGAGATCATGCGCAGCTCGAACGTCGCCGGCACGCTGATGTTGTGGCCAGGGGTTGCCGAAGAGTTGTTGGGTGCCAAGGCGTACTACGTTCGCGATGGTGTGTTCGCTGGCGTCGACGCAGTCATCTTCACGCACGTCGACGACAAGTTCGGGGTGTCCTGGGGGCAGCCGCTGGGCACCGGACTGGTGTCGGTCGAGTACACGTTTCATGGTGAGGCCGCACACGCGGCCATGGCGCCGTGGCGCGGGCGCAGTGCTCTCGATGCGGTCGAGTTGATGGACATGGCCTGGGACAAGCGCCGTGAGCATCTGCGTCCGGAGCAGCGTTCGCATTTCGTGATCACGGATGGCGGCGATCAGCCCAACGTCGTGCCGTCCGTCGCCTCGGTCTGGTACTACTTCCGCGAGCAGACGTTCGCGGACATTCAGAAGAACTACGGCATCGGCAACAAGATCGCCGAGGCCGCTGCTGCGATGACCGATACGACCGTGACCCGTCGCATCCGCGGCGCCGCCGCTCCTCAACATTTCAATCGACCGATGGCCGAAGCTGCCGAGCGCAACGTGCAAGCTGTCGGGTTGCCGACGTGGAGTGAAGACGAGCAGGCGTTCGCCAAAGCGGTGCAGAAGAATCTCGGTGTGAAGGAGCAAGGGCTCACGACCAAGATCGATGCGCTGAAGGCGCCCGATCCCAAGCCGCAGAGCGGCGGCTCGGACGACATCGGCGATGTCTCGTGGACCGTACCGACGATCGTCCTGCGCTATCCGTCGAACATCCCGGACTTGCCGGGCCATCACTGGGCGAATGCGATCGCGATGGCGACGCCGATTGCGCACAAGGGCGTGGTGGCGGGGTCGAAGGTCGTTGCGATGACGACGCTCGATCTGATGACCAGCGAGAAGCTACGACGCGACGCGCGCGACTACTTCGACAACGTGCAGCGTAAGGATCAGCAATACGTGCCGATGCTCAGTGCCGACGACAAGCCGGTGATCGACATGAACGCCGAAACGATGGCCCGCTTCCGCGAGCAGCAGAAGAAGTACTACTACGATCCGAGCAAGTACGACACGTATCTCGATCAGCTGGGAATCAAGTTCCCGACGCTGACGAAGAACTAGGCCGCGGCGCGCTCCAGCTCCAGTTCCGCGAGCAGGCTCGCCATGTCGCGCGATATCGTCGCGGCCGCAAGCAGGCGGCCGCCGCGTTCATAGCGAATCGCACAGTCGCGCTGTTCGATGTCGCCGTCGACGCGCATGTTGTCCCATGACGACGCGTGGCCGACGTAGTTGATGGTGACGTCGAATTGCTGCGTCCAGAAGAAGGGAACAGCCGTGAATCGCTCGCGTGCACCGAGGATGTTGCGCGCGGCAGTTTCGCCCAGGCGCTGTGCCACGACCCAATGCTCGACGCGCATCCGCTCCCCGGAGCGCTTGTCGGGCCATGATGCAATGTCGCCCGCCGCGTAGATTCCGTTCGCCGAAGTCATGAGGTACTCGTCGACAGCGACGCCGTTGTTGGTGGCGAGACTTGCAGCGCGTGCCAGATCGTCGACCGGCCGAACACCGGCGCCGACCACGACGAAATCTGCGTTCAACGTTGTGCCGTCGTCGAGACTCACAGACTGCTTGTCGATCCGCGCGATAGTCTTGCCGAGATGGAACACGACGCCGCGAGATTCGTGGACCGTGCGCAGCAACGCACCCACGCGCTCGCCGAGCACTCGTCGCATCAACACAGAGTCGCGACCGACTACGTGTACTTCGAGCCCGCGCGTGCGCAGCGATGCAGCAACTTCCAGTGCAATGAAGCTGGATCCGAGAATCGCGATGCGCTTTGCCGAAGCCGCGGCGGCGATGATCGCGCGACAGTCAGCCACCGATCGTAAATAGAACACGCGATCCGGCTCGGCGCCGGCAATCTGTAAGCGAACGGGCGCTGCACCTGTGGCAAGCAACAAGCGGTCGAACGACAACTCGCGGCCGCCGTGCAAGGTCAACTTGCTCTGCTGGGGGTCGAGCTTCACTGCTGCAGCTCCGAGCGCGAGCTCGATCCCATGGTCGCGATAGAAATCGTTGGAACGTAGCGGCAGCCATTCTTCCGGCGCAGTCCCCGCCAGGTAGTCCTTGGAAAGATTCGGCCGATCGTAGGGCGCATCGGGTTCGCCAGTCACCATTGTCAGCCGATGCTGATAGCCCGAGCGGCGCAGCGTCAACGCCGCTGCAAGCCCGGCCGCCCCCGTGCCGACGATGACGATGGATTCTGGCTGCATATCTGCGGAGTAGGGCGCATTGCCCGTGTGCGGCAGCTGTCGCCGCACGAAAATGCGCCCGTCCTGCTGATCGACCTGCCAGCGTTCGAGCGGATCGAGCGCCGGGCCTCTTTTCACTGCGCCGGTTTTCAGGTCGAAGCAGGCGTGGTGCCACGGGCATCGAATCGTCCCGTCGACGAGCAAGCCTTCGACGAGAGGGCCGTGGTAGTGAGTGCACAATGCAGAAACTGCAAAGTACTCGTTGCCGCTCTTGACGACGAGGACCTGCTCTGTGCCGACACGGCCGACGAGCTTCGGGCGTCCATCGAACTCGCTCGCCGCGATTCCCAATTCCAGGTCTGGTAGTGAGTCGCTCATGGCGTGGAAATAAAAGGGCCGCTCCAGATGGAGCGGCCCTCGACACTAGCGCAACTTCAAATCGCGAACTAGGGGTGCGGCACCGGCGCGGCCGTTGCCTTCACACTGCGTAGCACGATGTTGTCGACCGACACGCCGCAGACCGGCCCGCCGCCGACATCGAGGCAGGTGGAGTTACCGTCCTGCGTGAACTCGAATCGCAGCTGGTCAACCGTGCCCTTCATGCCTGGCAGGCGCATGTGGACGTGCTTGATTCCCTGCGAGTCGCCGGCCCACACGGACATGTCCTGCAGATACGCCGGGTTGTTGTTACGCGGCAGATGCTTCGGGAAGTGCTTGATGCTGCCCGTCGTGATCTCGTCCGCATACGCTTCGACCAGCACCGAGCGCGGCGCGAAGCCCGCGGTGTTGTCGAAGATGCGCAGCGTCAGTCCGTCGAACGCCTGGATGTTGAAGTTCGGATCGAACTCGGTGTCGGTGCAGACATCGAAGTCGAGCGTCACATAGCTCGAATCCGCAGGGATCGCGAACAGCGGGCTGAACAACCGTTCCCAGCGGGTCGGATCGCCGGCGCCGTTGTCATTGGCGTTCTGATGGAACGCCGCGTTGTTGTTGCTGCAGAACGAATTGCTCGTGATCCACGGCACGACGTTCGCGCCGCCACCGTGCGCCGACGTCCAGCCGGCCGGCAGTGCGCCCGGAGCGACTCCGTCGAAGTTCTCGCTCAGTATCGTGGTCGCGACCGGCGTGCCGGAGAACAGCGTCTGACGCAGAGTCGCTGCGTCGATGCCATGGCCGCCGTCGAATCGACCGATCGTGTCGAGCCGTAACTCGATCGGTGTGCCGGGAACGAACGTCGGCGCCAGGCGCAGCTGATATTGCAGCGAGCTCGCCTCGGACTCACCTGACTTGATGTCTCCGTAGATGCCCAGCGGCTGACGGACCTCTACGCCCGGCGTGTCCGTGCTCAGGAATGCAAGCACGTCTTTCGCCTTGGCGTCGTTCAGCTTGTTGACGGTGTAGTTTTCCAGCGAGAGATTCACGCGAACCGTTTCGCCAGGATCCGCAAAGCCATTGCCGTTGCCGCTGCTATCGCTGAAGGCGACGTTGTTCACGTCGATACTCAGCGGCAGCGAGTTCAGGTCGAGCTTCGAGTTCTCGGAATGACGCTTGAACTCGACGTCCGGCACCGTCAATTGCGTGCTGGTCGGCTGACCGTCGACGAACCCGCCGGGCGGCGGATTTGCAACGGCGTAGCTCGCGAACAGATCGCCGTGTTGTGCGACCGCCTGAATGTAGTCGCCGAGATTCGGCTGCCCCGTATCGTTGCCGTGACCGGCGTGGAACGGGCGCTTCGTCAGCGGGACCGGAGCGGACCAGTGTTTGCCGCCGTCGTCGGAGAAGAGGTAGCTGACCTCGGTCAGATCGCCGCTCGTGTCGATTCCCTGGTCGTAGTAGAAGACGTGCACGCGACCGGTGGTCGTGTCGAC